>Ga0302271_10000211_pt1 | contig 53980 bp, 74 predicted proteins | sample III_Bog_N1_1_FD_198767 | JGI IMG/M metagenome (GOLD analysis project Ga0302271, IMG submission 198767) | Peat permafrost microbial communities from Stordalen Mire near Abisko, Sweden - III_Bog_N1_1 | ecosystem: Environmental > Terrestrial > Soil > Wetlands > Peat | place: Sweden: Abisko...
GAGAAATCTTCAAAGGGAAATAAAAAACATTGAAGGTTTAAGCATGAAAGGTTTGATCAGGGCTGCCATAATTATTAGAAGGGATATGGATAAGACTTCACCATTGATCCCTTTGGATAAAGGAAATTTGAGGGCAAGCTTTTATACTGTTACAGGAAGAAACTTTTTGTCAGATATAGCTGAATCCAAAAATCCTAATTTTAGAGGAAAGGGAAAAGCAGAAATGAGTACCAATCATGCAAAAGATTTAAGCGGTGCAAAAAGTATTGCAGGGGATAAATTAATTGTAGTGATGGGTTTCAGTGCAGTGTATGCTATGTGGGTTCATGAAATGATGGGTAATTCAAACGGCACTTGGAGCAGACCGGGGAGTGGGCCAAAGTTTTTTGAGTACAGTATAAATCGAAATGCAGCAAAAGTTTTACAGGAGATAAGGAAATCAGCAACGATTAAAAACTAAATTATGAAAGCAAGTTCAATTGATATATGTGATATGTTGGCTGATAATTCATCCACAACAAGTTCAGAATCTTTAGGACTTACTTTTGGGGAAAATTTGTTTGTAGGAAAGGAACCAGCAAAACCAAACATATGTGTAACGGTATTTGATACCTCAAGCATATCCCCTGCACTGAATATAGGAACTAAAATCAGCAAATATGAATATCCAGCTGTTCAAATAAGAGTTAGATCAGACAATTATGAGGATGGATGGGATATGGCGCAATTTATAGCGGATTCACTACATGGCCGGGCAAATGAGACATGGAATGATTCGTTTTATACTTTGGTGGTTGTCATCAATGGCCCAACCTTTTTGGACTGGGATGAAAACAGCAGACCAAGATTTATTATTAACTTAAATTTACAACGGAGGTAAAAATTATGGATGAACCAGTTGCCGGAAAAGGCACGATATTTCAACGGTGGGACACTGCCGGAACTAAGTGGGATGAAATATCAGAAATTAAAGGGATTGATGGCCCATCGAAATCCCGCTCAACAATTGATACCACAGTGCTTAATGCTGTGGTAGGGTACAAGACCTTTATTGGAGGTTTAAGGGATGGGGGTACTGTAACTTTGGATATGATTTTTACCCGGGAAGGGTATGACTTGATGAATGCAGATTTTGAGGATGATGATTTGCAGAATTATGAAATCATTTTACCTGATTTAGCAGAAACCAGTTTTGAATTTGCTGCGTTGGTTACTGAAATTGGATTATCAATTACGGTTGATGACGTGATCAAAGCTCCGGTGACTTTAAAAGTTTCAGGGATTATCGTAATAAACAGCGGGGCAAATAGCAGTCTTCATGGATAATATTTATTTCTGCTCTAATCACGGGCTAATAAAATAATCATTTACACTTAATTTAATCAAAATGAAAACATTGGATCGCAAAGGCTTATTGAAAAAAGAAGTATGTAAAATTGAACAAGTACAATTGGATGAAGAAACCGTGGTGCACGTACGTGAAATGTCCGGTAAGGAAAGGGATGAGTTTGAAAACAGTATTGTGAAGCAAGTTAAGGTTGGGGATAAAATGGAACAGCGTCAAACACTCGAAAATTTCAGGGCAAAACTTGCTGTTGCTACTTTATGCGATGAAGAAGGAAATCCCCTGTTGACTATTGCTGACGTGGAAACATTATCCAAAAACATGACCGCAAAAACATTGGATAAAATTGTTGAAGTGGCTTCCCGTCTTAATAAGGTTTCAGAAAAGGATAAAGAGGAGTTGACAAAAAACTAAAAAGCCGCCCTGAACGGCAATTTTATTTCAGGCTTTGCCGGGAACTTAAATTTGCACACCCGGATATATTGCTGGAACAATTAACCTCATCCCAATTATCTGAATGGGTAGAATATGACCGGATGGATCCAATTGGGGAATTGCGAAATGATTACAGGTTCAGTTATATGTTTTCATTGATGACTAATTTGGTTATTCGGGCTGTAGGTAAGCAAGGGGCAAAATTGACTTCAGTAAAAGATTTTGAATTTCCATGGAACGTAAAAGTTGAGGATAAAACGCAACAATCCGCAGAGGATATGAAAACAATACTCCTTGCTTTTACAAAATCTCATAATCGAAAAGAAGCTAAAAAACAAAAAATATGAATATAGGTGGTTTAATGGCAACATTGGGTATAGATTCGCAGCTTTGGAAAGCTGAACAGGATTTAAAATATTTTCAGAAGTCCGCAGAAAATTCTTTAACCAAAGTTCAACAAAAAATGGATAAGGTTGCGGATAGCATGCAAAAAGTAGGAACTAAAATGACAATGTTTGTCACAGCTCCTATAATAGCTGCTGGGGGTTATGCTTTTAAAATGGCTTCAGATTTGAATGAGTCTTTGAATAAATCTGATGTTGCCTTTAAAACATCCGGTAAAGTGGTACAGGACTGGAGCAAGACCACTTTAAATGCTTTTGGCATAGCTCAGGGGTCAGCTTTAGATATGGTTAGTATGTTTGGGGATATGGCAACCAGTATGGGATTGCCTACTTCCAAGGCAGCAGAAATGTCTATGAGTTTAGTTGGGCTTGCTGGGGATTTAGCATCATTCAAAAATATTCCTATTGCAGAAACACAGACAGCTTTAGCAGCTGTATTTACCGGAGAAACTGAATCATTGAAAAGGTTGGGTATAGTTATCACTGAAGTAAATTTGAAAGAGTTTGCATTGAGTCAGGGAATCACGAAGAAAATGGAAGCTATGACGCAAGCTGAAAAAGTAAACTTGCGTTATAATTACATAATGTCTGTGACTAAAAACAGCCAAGGGGATTTCACCCGCACGGCTTCCGGGGCAGCCAACCAAATGCGTTCCTTTACGGAGGGTATCAAAGAAACAGCAGCAAGTTTTGGGTCTTTATTACTTCCAACTATAACTTCTGTGATAACATGGGTTAATAGCTTGTTAAAATCCATTATGGGAATGACAGAAACCCAGAAACGATGGTTGATGGGGGCTTTAGCTCTTGTAGCAGCACTTGGGCCATTGGCTTTAGTGATCGGTACTACAATAAAAATTGTGGGGGTTCTTTCTGTGGCTGTAGGGGGATTAACTACTGCAATGGCATGGTTGAAAGTTGCTACTTTATCAAATCCTTGGGGTATGGTTATCACTGCCGTTGCTGCTCTGGGAGGGTTAATGTACACCTATTTTAAAAATACAGAATCAGCAGCCGGGGCGCAAATAAAACTTACCAGTGATTTTGAACGGTTCAATAAATTGAAAAATTCCTTTAATCCTATTTCAGATCAAATGAAAGGGATAGGGGGAATGAACAAAGGGGGTTTGGAAGGTCTTCAAGCTGAAATACAATCCCAAATAGCTCTTGAAAAACAAGCTTCTCTTGATATCGAAAAAGAATACAATAACCGTATTACCACTGACAAAGAATATCTTGCTGCTAAAGTGGGGATGGAAATAAAAGCGGTAACTGAAGCTGAAAAAATAGAAGTGTACAAGAACGAACAAATTGTTTTCAAAAAACAAAAATTGTTTAACGGTTTGAAAGAGGTTGAGTCAGATGAAAATAAAAAGCATTTAACATCCCTTCAAACTTTCCTGAAACAAGTAGAAACCCAATTGACGAAAGTTGGGGGAGCTATTAATGTGAAAGCCCTTGAGGCCACAGAAGCCTTCAACAAAGGCTTAGTTTATATGGCTACGAATGAAAAGTTGTTTGGAACCTCTTTGGATGACGGTAAAAATAAACTGGATTTGTACACCACGTATTTGAAGGCAATGATTGATTCTGGAATAACTTCTGGCAAGGTTATTGACGGTTTGAAAAGTAGGATTGAAGGTTTATCATCAGCCACAGAAAAAGTAAAATCAATATCTGGTTTTGATAATCTTTTAAAAATGCAAAGCGGGTATAAACCCACTAAAGCAAAAGGGGGTTCTTTTGATTTCACCCCGGTAAAACAAGATTTTTCCTCTATGTCTAATCAATGGGCTGGGGATAGTGGTATTGGTTATGATGTTTCTAAAGCTGAAAAAATGGCTGCTGCTAACGTCATTCAAGCAAACACTACGGAAGCTTTAACAAAGAAACTGGGGGATATGTCGAATGAATACCGAAAAGGCGAAATTGCCCAAGCAAAGTTGTTAGAACCAACTAAATGGCAGACTTTTGGGGATGCTATTAATGGAGTGGCTTTAAATTTTCAATCTTTGGGTGATGCGATAACTAAAGCAATGGATGATGGTAAAGTATCCTTTGTTGAAGGGGCTAATATTATAATGCAGGCTGCTTTGAGTATGATTGGTATTCTTTCTGCTTTGGCTGCTGCCCATATGATAACAGCTGAATCCAGTAAAGGTTTGATTGGAATATTGACGGCTGTGGCTGGTTTAGCTTTATTAGCCGGGCTGTTTGCTACTTTTGCCACTCCGAAAAAAGCAACAGGGATGGCAGGGGGTGGAATAGTCCCACAGGGATACCCAAATGACACGTTTCCTGCCATGTTAAGCAGCGGGGAGCAGGTTATACCAGCTAAAGGAGTAAAAGGGCTTAACGCTCAGAATAACATTCACATTACAGTGGCTGGAGTTACAAGAGGTACAGACATTCATTACATCGTGAAAGAGGTTGAACGCAGAAATAAAAATGTGGGATAAATATGGCAACAGAAAAATTTACATATGATTTTCTTGATGTAAAAGGGTTTCATTTTGGCATCAATATTTATAAGGATAATGCAGCAACCCCTTACGTGATCGAAAATGGTTCTGATATGCCTGTGGTTTTATCTCACACAGGAGGGGCAAAAGATGAATGGGACAATACAATACTTCAAGGTCAGGAATTGACTTTTGATTTCCTTATCCCTCAAGCGGATGTTTCAAAGATAAATGAAATATTTGAATCAGAGTACCAAGATTACATGCTTGAGTACACCATGTATCCTGAGGGATACCCATCAGTGTTAATTTTCAAAGGGTGGATAAAACCGGAAAATCTATATAAAACACTCGATACTAATGAACCTCAAGTAGCAATAAAACTTTCAGCCACTGATGGTTTGGGGGATTTAAAAAAGATTGAATTCAGAAACGCTGACCGCTCTTTGATCACTGGCAGGTATTCTTTATTGGCTATCATTAAGAAAGCTTTGACCCCTTTAAATACCGCTTTGAATTTCAACATTCAGTTAAATTCATGGGATACCGGAACCATGACCTATGATGAATGTGCATTGGAAAAGATGTACAGCAATTGTGAGAATTATTTCGAGATATCAGACAATGGTGCTCCCACGGTTATGAATTGTTGGGATGTTATTGAAGCCGTATTAAAGTGTTTCAACGTTAAATTCCACCAATATTTAGGTGAGTGGTGTATAACTAACTTTTTTGAGTTAAACAGCTATTATCATCGTTATTTATCCACTGATTTGTCTTTAATAAGCCGTACATCTAAATTCAATTCTGTAGATTTATCAGATTGGCTATTTTCCCCGGGAATTGATCAACAAAAAATACACCCATTAAAAGCCATCCTCACCAAATCAAAAAACAAAGATGTAGGAGGGGATGTGAGTGGAGCGGATTTAGCAGATTGGGAGGGTTCCTGGACAATAGCTTTTTACACGCATTCTGTATTATCTGGGGGAGTACTTCAATTGACTTCTTTGAGTGGATCGGCTGAAGATAATTTTATTGAATTAGCAAGTGATTTTTCAATATCACAAACCTCTTCAGATGATTATTTGAAAATCAATTTTGATTACAAAATAGAGGCTGTTACATGTTCCTCTTTACCTGAAGACCTTCAATTGAGGGTTCAAATAAAAAGATCAAATGAAACATGGAGCATACCAATTCTTGCCCCATTATATGGAAGGGATTGGATTCACTTTGAAGCTCTTGCCTGTGATGCCTTAAAAATACCAATTGGAAGTGGTTCCTATAACGTGCGTATTAGTTTTGGTACAAAAGATAATTCACGGTGGGATTGGTTAACGGCCTCCTTTAAAATAAAAAATGTAAGTATTCCCAAAATACAAGCAAGTTCAGATCAGTACAACCCGGTAACAATTGATTATGATGAACAATACTATCAGCATAATACAAAAGGGGTTGAAGAACTGAATTTTGAAACTCTGATAGCTGATGGGAAAAGTATAACTGAAACGGGGGCTTTTTTAACTTATGACGGTCAATGGGGAATAACCAGTCATGAATGGAATACTTATACTCACACAGAACAAACCCATATATTGGATTTATGTGTTAGGAATATTCTGGCCAATCGAAAATCCTACAAAGACTTTTTGAGGTTGGAAATTTTTGACTTTTCTAATGTATTGGGGTTCGATAATTATGTTTACATACTTGACAAGATATACGCTTTCAATACATATTCAAAGGATTTTAAAAACTGCAAAATAACAGCAGAACTTATTGAATTAACGCTTTCAGAAGACCTAACAGTGGATTATACAGAATGGGAAGAAGTGGGGCTGAAAAAAGCAACTTTCAAAGGTTCAGAAAATCCTGTTACAAATCCGATTGGGTACTATCAACCTTCCCATGGTTTTTTAGTGGGGGATGTTATTGCGATTGTTGCCCCGGAAGGTGAAGATCCTTATTTTATTTTAGCAACTTTGGGTGGGGATTATTTACCTATTGGGATAGTTTCAGACGTGCTGTCCGGGGATGATTTTAATTATGTCAGTGAAGGCTATATCAATCATCCTGATATTCATTATTTGTTAGGGTATTATTATTACCTTGATTCTGATCATCCCGGTAAAACAGTATTGATTCCAACTTTAGCTGAAAGTGGGCTTGAACAGGCTGTAGGTTTTGGAACCCATTTAGGTTTTAAGGTTGAGATTGATAACTTACAAAGATCAGGAGGAGGAGCGTCAGCACCTACTACCGTTTCAAGTTCATCAACTAACAGCGACAACGGAACAAATCACACGCACGGGCTTGACAATGTTGGAACCGCAAAATCGGTTACACTTGCTTCAATTACAGTTGATGCAAAAGGAAGAGTGACAGCATGTTCTTCCGGATCAGGAGGAGGAGCGTCAGCACCTACTACCGTTTCAAGTTCATCAACTAACAGCGACAACGGAACAAATCACACGCACGGGCTTGACAATGTTGGAACCGCAAAATCGGTTACACTTGCTTCAATTACAGTTGATGCAAAAGGAAGAGTGACAGCATGTTCTTCCGGATCAGTAGTTGATAATCTAACAACACAAGTAAATGTATGGAATACAGGAACTTCATCATCGTTGATTCTTTCAGGGTTATCAAAATTGTCCCCGGGTCGAACAATTAATTTATTTTTCACGCAATGGAATCGTACGCTGGAGACACTCATATCAGGAACTATTCAGGCGACTTACATGAATTTTGCGGGGGGGGTCAAATTATTTTATAGTCAATCTGTTCCGTTCGTTGACAATTGCAAAATAGAGTTTGTCGATGAATCTGGAGAATATCGGATAAAATGGCTTCCGAAAACTGGGACTAGTTTCGGATTTGCAGGAGGCGGAATGGTCGCATATACTAATCAAATTACAATACAGATTTGATTTGATTGAAGAACTGAACTAAATTAATAATGGCAGGGTGTTGCCCGCCAAATGGAGATTGGTTGAATGTTTAACTTAAAAATAATATTGTATGCCACCAAAATCAGAAGTAGTATTAAGAAAAGAGGAAGAGTTGGAACAGTACCGTCAACATAAAGATGATATTAAAGAAGCGGCAAAAGATGCTGTTACATTAATATCTGATGCTGCTGCGAAAGCTGCGGAAGTGGTTGCCCAAGCTGCCAGTGTATCGGTAAAGGTATTACATGAAAAGAATCAGGATGATCATGACTTGTTAATCCGGTTAAATACTTTGATGGAGATATTGGATAAAAGTGTTCGTGAATTAGGGACAGGCATGACTACCAATATGGCAAACTTGGAGCATACAAAAGTGGGGGTGAAAGATTTTACCGCATTAAAAACATTGGTGGAAACAGACGTGGAACCCCGGGTGCGGAAAATCGAAATAAACCAAAATCGTTACATAACCACCACCATCCTTTTAATGAGTGCTATCGGAGGAGCTTTTTTATTGTTATTTATGCATATCACAAAATAGTTTTGTTATTAGTACAAACTTTAAAAAACAAAGATCATGCTGAAATTAAAAACAGTACAGAAAAATGATGAACCCGGACATCCACCAGAAGACCCGGAACCAGTGACCCCTACTTCCCCAGATGGAAAACCAATTCCATAAAATGAACCAGAAACTTTTCAATGTGGGGGCTGCAATTGCTTTAGGAATGTTTTTGATATACTACATTATTTTTTCCGTATTTCGGCAATTGACTGGGGAAAAATTAGATATCATGTATGCCTTATCAGGACACCTTGCGATAATTATAACAGCCCTCACATTCAGAATATATTCCACCAATAGATGGTTAAATATTTTAGCAGCTTACACTTTTTTGTTTTTCCTGATATCTACCGGGGCTTGGCTGGTTGTAGGATTATGGATGGACAAAGATTATTTCTCACATAAATTATGCCTGTTATTGTCCATCCCCTTAACTCTACTTTATGAAATTAGTCGTTATATTAACAGAAAATATGAGGTTGGTCATAGAATTTTTAGTTTTCTTAACAGCATTGTCGGCAGGATACATTTCCAACAAATCAAAAAATTTATCCTTAAAAACAAAAGCAGAAACAGAAAAAGCCATTAAAGATTTAACCACTCATGTCGACACGAAAGATGCTGAATTGAAGGAAAATATTGAAGTGTTACAAAAAGAACATGAACAATGTATCCTTGAAATTCGTAATGGAATACAACAAATATTACAAATCATTTCTAAAAATTAAAAACAATGAAAAAGTATTTAATCAAAATCAAAGCTTTATTAGTTAGTTTGATAAAATTTCTGACTGTTCCTTTTTTGTGGGTTAAAAACAAACCTGAATTTTTCATAGGGATATTGGCTGCCGGGGCTTGGTTCCTGTTTTGGTTAATGAGTCGATTAATAGGAACAGAAACCTATCCAGTGGGGTACTTCCAGAAAATAGCGTTTGGCTTGATGGCAATGTCCGTTATTTCTGCAGTGACGTTCTTTTGGTTAAAAGAAACCAATCGTTTCTTTTTTGATTTACTTGATCCTGATAAACCTGATGGAATTGAAAATTTAACAGAATGGGAAAAGATAAAAGTTGGATTATTTTGGTTTGCCTTCTTTGGTGGGGGAACTGTATTGCTGGCAGCACTGTATTAAAACGTCAGGAGGTTATGAGAATAGCCTCCTCACAAGTAGGCATCCGGGAACGAAGTGGAAACAATGACGGGGATGCAGTGGAACAATATCTCCATGTCACCGGGTTGAATAAAGGGTATGCATGGTGTGCGGCTTTTGTGGCTTGGGTTCATGTACATGCAAACGTTACAACACCCCTTTCAGCTTATTGTCCTGACTGGTTTAACAGAAATGTAGTATTCAGACAAAATCAGAAAACCCCTGAACCATTTGTAAGCAAGCCTGGGCAGGTATTTGGTTTGTATTTTGAATCAAAACACAGGGTGGCCCACGTGGGATTAATCACAGGGGAAACCCGGTTCAATTATACTACCATTGAAGGAAATACTAATGAAGCAGGAAGCCGGGAGGGTGATGGGGTGTACCGTAAAATAAGAAGTAAAAAATCAATTTACATAATTTCAGACTATATAAAATGAAAACTTTAATCATAAAGTATTGGTGGGTATTATTACTGGTTTTGATCTTATCGGTTGGAATCATTTGGTTATCCGTGTCCTTTCGTACATTAAAAAAAGAAAGTACATTAAAAGACATCAAACTGTCTGTTTTACAGGATACTGTTTCAGTGTTTCGATCACGTAACGGGGATTTAACTTTTCAACTATCAGCGGTAAATGTTCAGTTGGCTTCCATCACTTTAACTTCCGCATATTTAAAAAATTCATTGGAAGAAGCCGGGTGGAACGTCAATCAATTGAAGCAAAGGAATATTGAATGGAAAAAAACTGTGGATGCTTTACAAGCTAAAATTGACGCTTTCGGCTCTGGTACAATAACCCTTCATGATACCATTTATGCCGGGTCAAAAGAAACTTTTAAAGTGGGGGATTGGAGTGACCGATTTTTAACACTTCACCCAAAGATATCCGGTAATGAAATGCAATTTACTTATGGTTATCAAACAGGTATAGATTTCATAACAACAAGATCAAAAAAAGCCACGATTGTTAGTGTTTACTTGACTGATCCTGTAGATAAGTCCAAAGGCAATCCAAACGCCAGTATAACGTCAGCAAACAGCCTTTCATTTGTGGATAAGCCTCCGTGGTGGGGGTGGAAATATATAGAATTTGGGGGTGGTTTAGTTTTGGGTTACTTTTTGTTTAAGTGATTCGATGTTTAGTTATTGTTGTTAAAAAAGAAACCCGGAAGGCTTCAACAAGCTCCTCCGGGTTTCTTTTTTTGCTTAGGGTATTAAACGATCCAATCTCAATAGCATTTTACTTTTTCATAATCTTGTCCCCCTTTCTATTGGTTTGGTATATTTTTAGGTTTTAAAAGGTTAATGTATTATACACAGCTTGATTTTAAAGTTCAAAAAATCAGCCAATGTTCTCATTTTACCAATTGACAAATCCTGTACACCGGATTCAAATTTGGAAATAGCTCCCTGTGATAATTTTGTGCCCAGGGCTACTTGACGGATGGTCAAATGCTTTCTTTCTCTTTGGAGGCAAAAGGCATATCCTATATCCACAGCCGTCAAATCAAACAATTCAAATCTTTCCATTATTTCCAACTGGTGTTTTTCGTATAGTTTTGATTTTGCAGTATCCGGCAGGACATGAAAGCCATACAAATAATCATCAAAGCAAATAAAAATACAGGGTACTTTGCAATGGATTATGTTTTAGTTTCTTTCGTTTCATGATTTAAAGAATTTAGTTATTAATCGGATAGTTTTCAAAAACATTAAACAAAATTCAATATTAGAACCTATAACATTGGGTTGTCCGGTACGGTGTTGATTTAAAATCCATCGTTGATTTTCATCCAAATAAGGCTTTTTCATAATTGTTTTATTTTGGATACCCCTTTTTTAATAGTGACTTCAAAAGTACGATCAGCATTTTCAATAATATCCTCCCGGCTTATCCGCTCATCACTCACCATAATGATTTGAAGATTCAACCGTTTGCTGATTTCTTTTACGATCTGCAACACTCTGATATTAGCTTCCTCCCCTTTTAAGTGCTTGAAAGGCTCATCCAATATCAAAACATTATCAGACTTTGGTTCCATCATATCCCAAGCTGCTACACGTAAAGCAAAAGAGGCTACATCAACAGCCCCCAACCCTGAGGCAGATAAGGGGTCAACTTTGATATCCCCCCGGGCAAAGTATAGATCACACTCAGTTTTATTGCGACGTTGAACAAAATCCAATTCCAACTGGTAAGGATTATCAAAAACGGCTTCTAAAGCAAGGCTGGTTATGGCTGAGATGTGATATTGTAGTTGTTCTTGCATTTTCAAGCCAATTTCCTGCACTATCAGCTTTGCTTTTTCGTTCTGTCTAAATTCCCTTCCTGAGTGCTTTATTTTACGTGAAAGCTGGCCGCAATCCCCGGTCAATTGATCCCTCTTTCCGGATTGTTTATCAAAGTATGAACGGAGGTCTTTTGAGTTCATTTTACCATGTTTTAGCCACAGTAATACCAGTCAATTCTTTAGCCCATACATGACGATCCATTGGATGACTCATATTGATTAATAACTGATTTGATAAACTTTCTAAATACGCATAAGTAAGTTGCTTGTTCATCGAATGAACGTGATTGATCAACTGTTTTTTAACTTCTGACTTTTTCATGATATTAGTTTTATTTATTTATGTATTTATCTTCAATTTCCTGCAAACCTTCCGTGATTTTACCGGAAAGCCTTTCATTTTTCTTTTTCATTAGTTCTAACTTTTCATCAGCTTCTTTTACCGCACCGCAGCCCCAAGTCTTTTCCAATTGGGACAGCAAGGTTTGTTGGCTTCCTTTCAGCATGGATATTTGAGTTTTTGCTGTATCAATATCGCCCTTTAATTTCATTAAGCCTCTTTTATCCATTGTACTGTTTTTAGTTTTGGTTTTTCAGATACTGTTATGTTTATTTGAACCAACCCTTCTTCATTTTTTTCAGTGGTAGAGTAAATAAAAATCACTTTATCTTGTAATAGATACTTTATGACTTTCATTTTTTTCTTTACCCCTGAAAGGGCTTTTTCGGCTTTAGTTTTTTTCATAGTATTCAATAACTTTTCGGATTGATTCACTCATTAAAAAGTTAATCCATTTGCGTGTAACAGAAGGCAATGCAGACTTCTTTTCCAAAATCAAAGGGTATTCTTTTTTCATTTCTTCAATAGAAAAAGTTTGACAGGTTTTCATCAAGTCTTTATTAAATACTTTACCTTCCGGGGGTGCAGTTTTAAGATAAAGATTGATTTTATAAAACAAGGTAGAAGTGAAGCGGGGGCAAGCTAAAAACTCACTAATTTTATCACCCCATCCTAATTTCTTTTCAGGAGCTGGTTCAACAACAATAACTTTCCGGGGTCTGCCCACTTTTCGTTTAGCCCCTACAACGGCAACAGGTTCTTCTTTTTTCATTGCTCAAGTAATTTGTTTAAATCGTTTTGGTATTTTGTTTTATGTTTATTGATGTTAGCTTTATGAAGTTCATGGGTTTCTTTTGATATTAAGCCATTTTCATAACAAGATATAGATTTATTCAGATTTCTATTTAAGTCAATAAGTAACTGGCTTAAAATCTCAATAGTGGTTGGGTAAGGATTAAAGTTCATTCTATTGCTTTGTAAATTATAGACATCACTGAATCACTCACTTCATTCTCCTGTTTAAAGGCTTTCAATGTTTCTTCAAAGTTTCTGGCAGCTTTCCACCCGGTATTCAATTTGGAAATAAAAGAAGCAATGCGTTCATCTTTGTTTTCAGCCTTTTCCATATGTTCCCGGTTTATCACTCCCTGCTCAATCGGCAAATATACAGGCTTGACGGTATTAGTTGCAGCATAATAAAGGAACACGCAAGGCTTATGATTTACCTGAGCGGAGGTTTGACGGGTTAAAGAACCAGGGTTCACCAACAACCTTCCTTTATACTCCTCCACAAACGTTTTATGATTATCCCCTGTAACAATAAGCTTGTATTCAGGGTATTTCATTAACAATTTAGCTGCCATTGGATCAGTACATCCCGGCCAAGGTAACTTGCCCTGATATACCATAATATGCCAAACTACCACTTCCAGCCTATTGAATTGGGTATCCCTTAAAGGGGTTTCATTCCATGAACAACCTTCAATTTCAGAACCTTCATCCAACCTTGATATTTTACCATTTATTGCCAAATTATAGAATCCTGATTTTTCAGATAAATCCATATTATGTTGAGGCAAATCATGGTTTCCATATACTGCATAAACCTCTTTAGGCATGTATATAGAGGCTTTTGATAATAGTTCTGGGCTTGGCTTCCAGTGATGGAATAAATCCCCACTACATATTACAGGGCATCCGTATTCCTTCTGCAAATTGGAAATAAACCTCATGGCATCCCATTGTTCTTTTTGAAAATCCCCGGTATGACATATTGGGGTATCTTCACGCAGATGCCAATCAGCGGAAAGGATAAGATCAGGAGTGGGGTATTTACGAATCATTTCGATTAACATTTACGGTTTTACGCCAAGCATCATTTTCTTTTTGATTCTCAGTTCTTAATATAGTTTCATTATCAGCAATGTAGTTTTTAATAGCTCCAAAACACTTTCCAGAATCAAAAAGCTTTAGGAGATACCAAGCGGGAACATTAGCCATCATGACTTGTTTATCATGATATATCCCAAACGGCATGATATCAGTATCCTGCAAAGTACTTTCCCCTTTTTTCATTACTTCTGAAATATTGGGGTTTATTGGAAATTTAGTCCTTTTCATTTTCAGGAAAGTAAAAAACTAAGGATCCATACAAAAATCGCTACTAACAAAACAAAAGCCATTATAAAAGCTATGAAAATAAACAAAATTTTTAAATCTTGATTCATGATTTTGGTTTTAAAAGGGTTTCACATAATGGGCAACGTTCTGGCATTTCTTTTTCAAAAGTCTTTTCCATATCCGCAAGTTCTTTTTCAAGCATAATGAGTTTTTTGATAGTGTTTTTTATATTATACAAAAACTTTTCAAATTCCTCAATTATTGTTTTGTTTTTCTGTTCTTCCTCTATCAATTCAATCACTTTATTTACCGAAGCTTCAGCCAACAGTATTTTGCTTTTTAACCGGATATCGGATTCACAAGCATTAATCTCAAACAATAAATCGGTAAAGCTTTCAATTTCCTTTTTCCTACCCTCAAAAGTAGTTATCCATTGTAAAACAATATCAACTTCTTCCTCAGCTGTTATCTTTTCTTTCAATAACTCCAGTTTACTTTCAATTTCACGTAAGGTATTTATTGAGGTTTCCAGCTTACTGATTTTTGATGAATTGGTGTTTCTTTCCTCCTCTAAACCCTCAATCACCTCAAGTTCAATCTCAAGCTTTTCCAAGTACTCAAATTCATTTAATTCCTGTGTTTTTACATCCAATTGTTTCTTATTGTACTTTATATCAGCCTCAATAGAATTAATGGTTTTTTCGATGTTGTTTCTGGCTTTATCCAGTATCTCCAAGTTAGCTATCCGATTAAAGAACACGGCAGCCTCCCCCGGGCTTTTACTAAACAGGAAATGGGGGTCAGCTTGGAATTGAGTGTTTATTGGATCAAGATTCAGGGCTTGGCGTATTTCCTCAGGTACTTTGGTGCCGAAAGCTTTAAAAGGGGTTTCAATACCAGATAAGGTGTATTGATCCCTTTTGTATTTAGCCCTTTCAATTTCAGCAGTATCTGTAACAATATTAACAACCGTCTCCCCTCCCCATGTGGAATGGATACTGTCTCCAAGAGGCCTGTTTTCAGCAGCCCAATTGAAAGCCCGGATTATTGCTGATTTACCGGCATCGGAAGCCCCTATAATCACATTCACTCCTTCCCTAAATTCAAGGTGACTTTCTTTGTGACTATGAAGATTTTTGATATCAAGACTTTTGATCATGGTATGTTTATTTTAACAAATCGTCAAATTGGGTTTGTAAAGAAAGTATTCTTTTTTCAATATTCTGAACATAAGCTGGTGGGGGTATTTCCGGGGTATTTTTCAAAATATACTTCAGTAAAGATTCCAAATCATTTAGGGCTTTTTCTTTAGCTACTAAAATTTTGACTTTATTTTTAATTTCAGTTGTTTTCATAATTTCCACATATTAAATAAATAGCAACACTTCTATGAACTACATTCTTAACAGGGGGTTCAACACAACCAAATTCAAAGTGGTTTGGCTGGATTTCCCGGGCATAAAAGCCTTTACCTGTAGTTATATACATAACCCGGATAAGCTTGCGTAAATGATTGCAAATGTAACGGCTATCCATTGTTATTTATATTCTGATTTAGCAAGTTCCAAAAGCCACAAAGCATCTGCCTCATTGTCGTCATTTCCGGGATACCCCAATCTCAATTTAGCAGCGGATATCATGGCAGGTTTCCCGGCATTTCCTTTCCCGGTGGCATGTTTTTTCATTTCCATAGAAGAGTATGCCCTGTAGTTGATTCCAAGGTCTTCACAAACTACTTTGATTTGTCCTTGTAATTCAGACTGAACAATGATAGCCCCTTTGAATTGTCCTCCCGGTCTTTCAAATACTACCAAGTTTATTCCCTCAGCCTTTATCAATTCAATCATTTTAGATCGCATACGGATTAATCGCATACCAGCACTTTCATCCCTTTTAGCAGTCAGGTTCCATACCCCATAAACAGTCCTGCTTACAGCCCATCCACAATGGGAAGCCGGGTCAATAGCCAGTATTTTTGTTGTTTTATGTCTTTGTTCTGCGGCATATTCCATTTCCCAGATATTGGATGGGCTTTTACCATATCCGGTAATAACACTTGTACGATGTTTCGTGGTTCTTTCCATTGGTTATTTCTTTCTGTTTCTGTTAAAAATAGATAATGGTTTTGGGATAAGTTGTAAATCAATACTTGATAAATCATCCTGCATCCCACGATCCATCCAAGTATGCGAGGTTGAGCAATTATGAAAGGCTAAAAATTGATTCACTGTGGAAAGAATCAGGGAAAAGTTCTGATGATAAATATCAACACAGCTATTGTACTCAGGGCTTTTTCTCATAGCCTCCTCAATCTTTACGAAGCAGTTATTGGCATAAACCTCTACCCATTTTAACAATGTTTTGTTTGGAATAACTGGAGGGTTTAGTGTCATTTGGGTTTCTATACTTTCCTTGACTTGTTCAATCAAAGACAGTGTTGTTTTTGGTTTAATTGTGCGTATCATAAGGTAATAGGATTAAAAAGTTTTTGCCATCGGTTGTTATCCCGGAAGCGGTACATGATTGTGATAGTGTTTTTTAATTTGAGATAAATAAAATCACCGGGGTAAAACCTTAAAAAATGATCTTTCAAAATCTCCTCAGCTGTTTCCCATGGGCCATATCGCATTTGAGGAAGGTTATGGGCTTGCTTGTAGCCTACCCACCATAAACCTTTTTGGGGCTTGGAACGTTCCATATCATCAAAATTTAAAACGTATTCCAAAATGATTTCTGTTACCGAAAATAGCTGTTTTGATCCTTTTCTTGGTATTTTCAGGTGTTAAGTGGATAACTACACCCCCAACAATAAATCCCCCACTAATATAAGCTAAAGTGGTGTTAAATTTATCATCATGGGTTATTATCCCGGAAGCTGCTGCGGCAAGCAGCACAAATCCAATTCTGGTAGTATTTTCCCCAAAACTTGCGGCAGGTCTGAAAGAATGTTTTTCTTTCCAGTATGGCTTGTTATAGTTAGAAGCCCCACTTGAAAAAGCAGGGCTTATAAACAAGGCTATGAAGATGAGAAAAAATAAATGTTTCATTAGAATATCCAGTTGTATTCGGTACGGTCAATTTCAAGGGCGTCCAATATATCCAGCATGCCAATCATTTTTGATCTTTCGTGCTGGTAGGTTCTGCTTTCGGTCAGGCTTTTATTGAATCTCAATAAGTTTTCCCTTGTTTTGTAAAGGTAAGAAGCTTGTAAAGCCACGGTATTAATTACTTTTTGAATTTTTGGTTCCATGATTTGTAGTGTTTTAATGTTGTAAACTTTAACAACACTACAAAGATAGGAAATGTTTTGATAACTTCTATGCTTTTTTAAAAAAACTTTAAAAATATTTTTTACCGTTGTTTTTGTTTTCTTTGCTGCTCAAATTTACTTTCAATCGTTTCCCACAAATCAATCACTTCGTCCCTCAATTCCTGCTCCCTTTCGGATACTTCAATTAACCGTACCGATTTATCAAGGCTAATATTCAATGGCTGTCCTCCTATGGTGTAGACAGAACTGTTGCTGAAATCCTTTATATACTGAAGATTTGCCCTCACATCATCAATTCCATAATCATAATAAATAATAACAGGGGCAGTATGGTGGGGCTTCCATATAGAGCTTTTTACCACTTCAATTTCAACCTCTATACCCACAACCCTTTTAACTTCTTTGCCGGATACCTTAACAATTTTTGTAATTTTTTTGTAATTTGAAAAACGAAGTATCAGGCTGGAATAAAATTCAATGGCTTTTCCCCCGGGGTTGATATCCTTGCGTTCAAACTTTTGAGCATCGGCTTTTTCCCGGATTTGATTGGTACAAAACAGAAGGATATTGTTATTGGTAACTATTCGGGCACCTTTGCGTAAATGTTCTGAAAATTCTTTAGCCCTTCGCATCCCCATCTTATCTCCATCATCATTATCCATTTCAATGTCAGTAGATAAAGCAGCCAAGGAGTCAATAATATAACCATTGATTTTTTTCGGGTCGACTTTCCATTTGTATAATGGTTGAAAAGCTTCTGGGATGGTATTAGGTTTTTCATAGTTAATCTTATCATAATCCAGATCAAACAGTTCACTGAATTTACGATCCAATCTGGCTTCTGAGTCTTTATAATTAACAGCACCCCCTTGTCTTTGCACATATCCCGCAACCTCACAGGCAAGCACAGTTTTACCACTTCCTGATGGGCCATAAGCCACTACCATAGTACCTCCAATAAAACCCCCACCCCTTTTCCTTCCTCCACTTATAGCTAAATTCAAGAGGGTTGAACCGGAACTTATCATCACCTCAGTATTACCTTCATATTCAGCTTTTCCTTTTTCCTCTTTACTTTTGGTGGAGTTTCTTTTCATTTGGGTGCTTAGGGCTTGTGGTTTATTCCTTTCCATAAAATCTGTCTATTATTAGTTTGATTGAATCCTGTTCAAAGCCTTTAAGGTTCAATTCTAATGATAAAAGTTCAACAAACCGTTCCTTGGTTAGTTCAGGATTTATTTGCTTTTTACTCTTATATGAATTGTGTATACGGCAAATCAATTTATCCATTAAAACTTTGGTTGATAACCCGGTAGATTCAGAATTGAAAGTTGATTGAAGAACTTCTTTAATGAAAGTATTTTTTGTTGTCCCATTTGCTGTAATATACAACAGGACTTTAAAATAGAGCTCATTGGGGATATTCGCCCCAATGAAACTCTGATTTTTCAGCCCGGGCTTATTCCTTGTTTTGAGGATAAGATCAGCCATAAATGTTTACTTTTTACCTTTGTTTAATTTTGCAAGTCTTTCCTTTTCGTCAATACAGCTGTCCCAAATATCACATTTGTCGCATTCTTTATGATCCTCAGTTCCTATACCCCAACCATGTTTGAAAGGGCATTTATCTTTTCCGGTTGTTTTCGGGGCTTCTGGTTTTTTAGCAGGGGTTTTCTTTGGGGGTTCAGGTTCATCCTCTTCTTCCTCTTCTTCCTCCTCAGGTTCCAACAATTCCAACATGGCTGCTTTTAATCCTGATACCTTAACAAAAGCCCCTAATTTTTTCAAGGTCTTTTTATCATTCAACGGCTCATTATTTTCAGCAATCTCCATCAATTCAGAAACCTTCTTGGCAGCATTGATTTGATCCACCAAGCTTTCTTCTTCCTCTTCCGGTTCTTCTTCTTCCTCCTCTTCAGGCTCAATGATTTCCATCATAGCAGCTTTCAATTCAGATACCTTTTTAATTGTAGCAAAACTTTTCAGGGATTTTTTGAACTCCTTGTTATTGGTAGCAATAGTGAGAAGTGCCCCAAGACTTTTACAAGCATCAATCTGATCTGCCAATGTTTCTTCATCCTCTTCTTCCTCCTCAGGTTCTGGATCAGGTTCAGCTATCTTTTTTTGACGATTCAAGGCTGGTTTTTCCTCTTTCTTTCCTTTCGGGGCTTCTTCCTCTTCTTCCTCCTCTTCAGTGGCTACATCAAAGAATTTAGCACTCATTTCATCGTAAGACATTTTGACAAGAAGTGAATCCAAATCTGGTACACTTTCCAGTATTGATTCATCATAAGCTTCATCCCGTTCCACAAAATCAATCCTACTGGCTTTAGCATACGGCTTGCTTTTACCTCCCATAGAGGCAGCGGCAAAACGTACTTTCAGGGTCAGCCCTTCTTCCAAGTCAGGAAAGATTTCAAACTCTTCATGCTCATCAATTTCCTCCATTAAGGATTCTTGGAAGTTGTAGTGACTGATATCAAACACATGAACCTCTTCTTCATGCTTTTTATCCCCCTTGGGAACAATGGCGAACATTTCCCGGTCTTTTGCCCATAGGTCTTTTGTTTCCTCTTTTTCAGCTCCTTCTTTCCAGCGTTTGGTAGCATATTCGCAGATGGGACACTTTTCCCCAAAGGAGGTAAGACATACCACGGTGTCGTTATCTGGGCCAACATTGCGGTGAACTTTGAAAGGTCTTTTGTACCACAGTGAACCTTTTTCGGCTCTTCCGGTTTCCTTTTTCAAGTCAGGATGTTTAGCAGTAGCGACTTTGTAGGGGATGATATCAAAGGTTGCAGTGATACCTTTTCCAACTTCAGAAGCCACTTCTGGGCTCCAAATTTTTACTCCTTTGGGCAGTTTCAGGTATCCATAGGAACGTTCATTTGAGCGTTTGTTATCCCTTACGTTGTCCACAACCTGACCTGCAAAAATGCTTTTTTTCTTTTCTTTCTTTGCCATAATAATGAGTATTTAATTAAACAAAAGTAATTTTATTGTAAAAATTTATTGATTTATAACTACTTGATTTATACCCAATAACATTATCTTTTTCAATTGATATACTTATACCACTTTCAACATAAATGCTTTAAATCGAATAAAAACAACATTAAATACAATGATGGTTATTTCCTTGTTAATCGTTTTGCTATACGATCATCCATCATTTTTTGCTTTTCCTCCCTTTCCCATTTCAAATCCCGGGGGATAGAAGGGCCAGCAAAATAGTTGGATTGATATAATTTAACCAAGTTTTCAAGAGCTGATTTTCTTTGTTCAAAAGCACGTACAGCTCCCTGAGCCATATCATATTCATACTTGGCTTCAAGAAATTTGGTATATGCTTTCTGATAGTCTGGATGAACTAATATAGCAGCTTTTACTGAGTCGACTGTTATCTTTCCCTCCACAAGAAACTTATCAGGGTTTTTTCTTATTTTGTGATCAACCTCTGCATTGGCAATATCCAAATCCTGTTTTGCCTGATCTAAAGCTCTATTCATGTCAGTCGAATGCCGGGTATAACGCATCATTTTTGACGGTTGTTCAAGCCACTCTATATCCAAGGCCTGATCATTAATTTGTATGTCTTTTTCGTAATTCATTGTTTTTTATTTTTTACCTTTTTTAAAATCTCATCTTTTTAATCGCTGCAGTCTTCCCATAAAGGACATTTACCACATTCTTTATATTCATCACAATCTTTTCCAAATACATGTCCATGTGGGCATTTATCTTTTTTAGCAGGTAATGGGGTTTCTTCTTTTACTTTCTTTACATTGAAAGGATCAGGGATAATGTTTTCAACTTCCTCAGGTTCTTCCGTAATGTTTTCAAAAGTTTTCAATGAAATTTCATAACTGGTATCAGACAAATTTTCCAAAAGTACATCAAGGGAATTAACCACGCCAATTAATTGAATTTGGATAGCTTTATTTGCTATTTTCTGGTGGTTTAAATAAATAGCAGGAATAAATCGGTATTCATAAATTGGGCCTACTGAATTGCGGGTGAATTGAAATTTATCAATTCTACATTTTAGTTTTTCACTTAACTTGAAAATCTTTATTCCAAGTTCCAATGTTTCTTTTTTCATGATATTATGATTTAATTACTGTGTATGCAGCCAAAACAATTTGAGGAAACCCGCTGTTGTAAGTAGGTTCCATGAATGATTCTAATATCAGACCAGCTTTTGGATCATCTGCTTTCAGGAGTACTGATACAGCATATCCCATCACTTGCCTTCTTATTCCTTCCGGGTCTTGGTCTTTTATACCGGATAATATTGAGGCAATTTCTTTCCAACCCGTTCCCTTTTTCATCAAGGCTCTACAAAGATCAATACTTTGGGATTGTTCTAGCAACCCCTGTTTAGCCATTTTCAATCGTTTTACGGCAGGAACTTGTAAAACCTGATCTAATATAGTCAGAGCGTTGCGTGGGTGTCCCAAACTGTCTTGAATAATGATGGCATAAACCTCTTGTTCCAGCGTTTCTTTTTCCTCCGTTACGATCTGTTTCAAAAGCCTTAACAATACTTTTTCAGACAAAGGCTTAACTTGGAACTGAGAACACCTTCCCCGGATAGTTGGAATCAACTTACTTGGGTCAGTTGTACAAAGGATAAAATAAACGTGTTTGGGGGTATCCTCCAACCTCTTTAAAAAGGCATTTTGAGCATCATTAGTCATCTTATGACACTCATCAATAACAAATACCCGGCAGGAGCTTTCCAACGGCTTATACATACATTGTTTACCAATTTCACGAATGGTATCTATACCCCTAAAATCAGCTGAATCAATTTCCTTATAATCTGAACCAAAACAACCTAATTCAGCGGCAATAATGCGGGCAAGGGTTGTCTTGCCGCAGCCTGTTGGCCCAGAAAGGAGGAAGGAGTGGGGGCAGGATTCTTTATTTAGAAGCATGTTTTTCAAAGCTTCCACAACATCCTCATTACCTTTCACCCCAATTAAATCGGTGGGGCGATGTTTGATGTATAGTGTCATTTTATCTGTTTTATATATTATACAATAAATTTTTATATTTTACACTTTTCCTTGGTTGCCCAAGATTGGTCTATACCTGAGATGGAAGCATCCACTTCCATGGGTAAAATTATCCAATCAAAGTGTTTTTGAAGGGCTGTACAGGTAACGTATTTCACTACTTCAAGGATATGAGATAATTCATCAGGATGTACATCAAGTATCAAACTATCATGGATTTGCCCCACCACTTTGGTATCCCTTTGTTCTTGTTCAAGAATATCAGTCACCTCAATCAAAGACCACAACAGGCACATAAAACCCCCATTCTGCCCCGGGTAGTTACAAACCTGTTTCTTGTTCATAACCCCACTACACCGGAAGCCTGTGGGTAGGTCAATGAATCCGTTCTTTTGGTACTTCCTGAACCAAGTATCCTTCCATTTACCATACACCATAAAACGTTCATGCCAGAACTCATTTTCAATATTTTCAATATGCTTTGTGAAGGAGGAAAATGATGTTATTCCTTGGCTGATTAAATGGTTTGATAAAAATGTTTTCTCAAAAGCTATCCCCTGCCCCATTGACCATTTAGTTTGGGGGAGCTTTCCCCAGCGTGTAGCAAGGTTTTCAGAACAGCTTTTGAAATAATCCCCATAAAACTCAGGAAATACAAACCCATTCTTTGCTGCTGAACGTAGGGTATTATGAGTTGGTGTATTTTTATCAAAATTAGGTACTTTGAAAATCTGTTTAGCCATATCCCCGTGCATATCTCCGTGAAGGATGTCATGTATCAATACCGGGTCTTTATTTATACAGGCATTCACAGCAACCTCTATACCCTTGAAATCCACTTCCAACAATTGATGCCCTAAACGTGGAAAGATAGCATCTTTAACCATCCTCATTGACTCCTCATCTCGGGCAGGAAGGTTTTGGAAATTCGGGTTATTTGATGAATTGTGTACACAAATTTCATTAGCAAAGAAATTATGGTATTTTTCTACTTCAATATCATAAACATCTACCTTTTTGTTTACCCATTCAATCTTTGTGATTTGGTGATTTCCGGGTTTAAATGCACCAAATTGATTTCCCCATTTACGCTTTTCATCAATCCCATAAATCGAATATAATTCTAACAAACGATAATGATTATGCCCTAATAATTTAGAAACCTCAGAACGACCTAAAATAGATATTTTTTCTAAATTAGATTTCCAAATATATTCCCCATGTTTATCAAAACGCAATCGAACTTTAAAAGGGTCTATTCCATTTATTTCTAAATACTTTTTAATTGTACCAAAATCAAAATTAATCCCTTTTAACTTTCCTGAATTTTGTGCCAATAATCGGTAACATTGAAATTTTGTCAAGTTCATACTCAAAGGATTTTCAGCTCCTGAAGTATAGGTAATCAAATGTCGATTTTCTTTCAACGTCTTAATCCTATTTTGTTTTATTTCATCAGATACTTTTAAAGAATGGAGATATGAATGACGTTTTAAAGTCATTTTTCTTAAATTAGATGGTGTATGATTGAAATGATCCTCATCCTTATGATGAACAACTTCCGCAGGCTTTAAATCCCCAATTAACTGGGAATAGACCAAACGATGTTCAAGAACACCTTTACCCCCTTTTACATGACCGGTAAAATTTAAATTAACATCAACCCGTTTACAAGACAAAGTTCTTATTTTTCCAAGTCTTTTACTTTCTTCAGGCTTTCTAAAATCCCCAACTAAATTCTGGGCTTCAACGTATTCCCCATTAATTACGCGTATAAGATGCTCAGGGGTAACGTCCAAAAATCCTTTTCCTCCCCCACCTTTCGCTGAATAATGAATCCTGATAACTTCTTTATGTCCGGTTTTTCCAGACCAAAGTACTTTTTGAATAGCAGGGTTTAAATTATCATCAAAACAATAAACAAAATCCCCTTCCTTGATCTTTTCAATAGGAACTCCATTCGGATACCTGTAAAAATCTCTAACAGCCAATATTTTCGTTCCTTTAGCAATACATGAACGGTATGTTACCGTTGTATTCAGGTTATAGAAAGGATGAATCTGTCCATTGATTTGCTCCCTCAGAAAACCATCCAAATAAGTATCCCGGATTTTCTTCAGTTTCTTTACTTCTAATATGGCATTCAGTTCCGGTAAATTCAAAAGTCCCAAGGCTTCTTCATCCGTTGAACCTTTACCAGTTTTTGTTAGTTTCTGTGGCTTTAGTCCCAAAGTGGTGTAAAGATACTTTCCAAGCTGATCCCCTGACCCGGGGTTGATTTTAGTGGTACTCTGACGCTGCCATTTCTTGTAAAAAGTACTATTTTCAAATTGACTTTCCAGCCGGGATATTTTGCGTGTTAGGTGGGATTTTTTGTTTTCCAAATATTCAACATCAATCCGAAATCCCTGCCTTTCCGCCTTTGCCAGTGCTAATATACCTTGATGCATAAGGTCATAAGCTTCACTTGTCTTTGGGTTTATTTCCATACCCCTTGATCATTAATAGATTCTTTGTACTCTGGTGTCCACGTATCTGGTTTCAAATCTTTATGAGTTTCAACCCATTCACGCAGATAAGCCCCCATGCTTTTAAACCATTCTTTTTGATTTACCGTTGTTAATTTCATTGAAGCATTTTTACCTTCTTTGTCGGCAGCTTTAGCCATGTATTCATTCACTTCCCCTGTCAAATTAACTCTAAATAAATACAACCACATTGGTTCAATACAGATAGCTAATTTATCAGCCACGCAAAGTTTTGAATATTGTGCTTTATCTTTTTTGGCATAAAATCTTGAATGGTATTTTGAAAATTCAGCCCATTTCCATGAGTATTTTTCTACATATACCCATTCATAACAAGCCATCCATATTTGGCCGTGAGTTAATTTATAGAATTCTCCACGTAACGTTCCAATATGGAAATCAAATAACCAACCCATAATATTCGCTCCAAGTTCAACATGTGTTTCTCCTTCGGGGCCGTCCATATTAGGTTTTCCCCAATATCCAAGATCGTGTACAAAAAATGCAATCCAATATTGAATATTATTTGGAAAACCGTACAACTTCCACCAAGCTACCATTACAAAGATTGGATGGATAAAAAAGCAATGAGCTCCGTATAACACTGATTTAGTTCCTATTTTCATAATTTAAAAAGGTAAATAATTCATAATAGATTGTTGTTTCATAGCCAGCCTGAATTCATAGATACTATCCAGACCGCAATAAGTTAGCAATTTATGTTCCCCTCCCGGAAACTTCAAAAGCTCCTCAATCCGATTAATTGAATTTGCATTTTTATCATCTTTGGCTTTCAGGTAGGGGCTGACCTCAGTGCTGTAATCAGATACCCCAAAATTCACATAAGTCTGAAATTTCAATCCTGTTATCCCCTCCCTGTTATCTAACACATGGGCAGCTTGCATACTATCCCACCACCAATGATTTATAGGAAACTTTAAAGCTACATTTGTCCAAGTATCCTCAAATTTCATATTGTGGGCCATCTTCAATATGGCATTGGATTGTAGAAGCCTTTTGAACGGTTGTTTTCCTGATCTGCTTTCCGGCATTCTACCTACCCAAACATGATCTTCACTATCAGCCACTGAAACACAAATAATACGATGCCCTTCAGCGTGAGGTTTCAATCCTGTAGTTTCATAATCAAAAGCAATAGTACCATGAACGATATCATCAAACATGCTAAAATCGTCAACAATATCAATAACCGGGTCAACGTGGTTAGGGAACTCTTCATTCAACTTTTCTTTTACCTGTGATAAATCCTGAATCCAGATAGTTTCAATTTCAGGTTTTTTGGGATTCAGGAAGTTGGGATCAAAGACCGGGATCAACCATGCTTTGTACTCTTGATCAGGGATACAGAAACCACGCCACTTTTCCATGGATTCTGCCCCTTCCTTCCATCTATGACCTATAACACTAAGTAAAGCAGATTCACCAAATAGTACGATGATTCGTGGCTTGTATTGCTTAATATAGGCTAAAATAGATTTGCGGCAGGTTTCTACCTCATTTGGGGTTGGTTCCCTGCGTTCCCCTTCTTGGGTAGAGCAAAAACAATTTACAGCATTCAGGTTGATGCAGTCCTCAAATAAGTCTATACCCATCCTGTGGTAAGCTGTCTTTATTGTTTTTCCATCCCTACCATGGAAAGGTTTTCCGCAGGAGTCATCCACCTCCTCAGGACAAGCCCCAATATTCATGATTCCTTTTTTGAAATTTCCGAAAGGTTTCATCTTGGGGTTTTTGCTTGTCCGGTAAATTCCACAGCTTATACATGTGCGGGGTCTACCATCCGGTCTGCTGACACTTTCAGTTTCCTTCTTTGTGAAAAAACCTTCGTTCATATTAAGCTCTTGTTTGGTGTTTTGTAATTGGTAACTAAAATTTCAGTTCTGCGATTGTTGATGTTTCTACGTTCACCGATAATGATAACATTCAGCCCCCGGTCTTTGGCTTGATTCAATATAAAAGGATTATCAAATTCACTCATAGCCCATTTACATTTTTTAGCTTCAAGGCTATCAAATAAATCCAAGCTGTCTTGTTCAGTGAATCCAGTGTAATTAGCATTCGTTGTAATATAAGGAGGGTCAGCATAAATGAAGGTTGAACATTCTTCAATCGCAATTATTCTCAAAAAGTCACGAAAATCATGATTAAAGAAATGGGTATTTTTAATATGGGATTGAATATGTTTTAAATCAACTAAATATAAGCTTTTGTGATTACTATTTACAGAACTGTTCAACGTTCCCATTTTCCCAAATAAAGTATAATTTGACAAGAAAACAAAACGTACAGCTTTCATTATTGGTTCTATTTCTTTGTTTTCCTTCCAATGCCTCAGCAAATCTTCATTAATAGGGGTATCTTCAAATTGTTGTTTAAATTCCTCTAAATGATTTTGAATAACTTGAAACAGGTTAAAGACTTCTGAATCGTTATCATTAACGCAATTATACTTGACTAAAGGTTTATTAAAAAACATACCCCCAGCTCCAAAGAAGGGCTCAACATAAGAAGTATGAGATGGGAAATAAACCCTGATTTTAGCATTAATCCCATCCTTTGTTCCTTGTCTTCGTAACATTATTTCAAAGCTGTTATACAAACCCAATCAGAACCTTCAAATTTCAAACGATCTGAACCGATAATACATTCCAGCGTTTGTTTCAGGATACCTTTTAGGAGGTAAGGGCTAATGGAAAATTCTGATTCTGCCCCATCAAACTTAATAATAGCAGATTCTTCAAATTTACCATAATCACTTTGACTTTTTACAGTGATTTTCTTTTTAGTCAAAATAACATTCAGTACCTCTAATGAAGCACTTTCCCGGACAGCAAATACCCACGCACGTTCCAATATCTCAGGCATCACGGTTGGTAATGTAACTTTATCCCCTTTAACCGAAAGAATGTGGGAAATCGCAGGATAAGTGTCTTCAAATGTACGGCAACTGATTGTAGTTCCTTCACTATTCTTGAAATGAACCCAACTTTCAGTCACACTGATCCGATTGGGATTCATGGTACAAACTTTCATAGCTGCAGGTGCAGGGATAAGAAAGCTTTCAACCGGAAGTTTTGAACTCAAAGTACCTTCAATGATCTTAAATCCATCAGAAGCCTGTACAACGTTATCCATAACATTTACACAGGTCAATACAGGTCTATCCATACCACTGGGGCAAGCCCCGGCAGCCAGATGTAATAAGGTTATGAGATTGTCTGGTATCTTTTTGAATTTACCCATATCAGAAACCTCCTCCAAAGGCAGGGATACTTCATGTTGAAGGGCAATACTGGCTGTCATTTTACCTGACTTAATCACCACTTCACTTTCGTTAACTGATAAATCAATATCTTCAGCCTTGATCTTACTGATGATTGAATACAATACATCGGCTTTTACAGCCCCTTCAATCTCCAATCCTTCAACCGGATGGGATACACTGATTTCATCGTTATACGTTACGACACGACCTGCAATGAAAGCAAAATGATTGGTTTGTTCAATCTGCTGTTCTTTGTTACTCAGCCCCGGTTTGGCTATCTCAAGAGCTTTTTGTAAATCTGCTTTTTTCATGATTATTATTGTTTTATAAATACGTGAAAAACTAAAGAAGGTAGTTGATATGTTCCTACATACAACAGTTCAGCCCCGTCTCTAAATTCGTGACTGGTTCCAATTGTTCTTACAACAACATCTTCCTTTTCTTTAACCTCTGGATCAACTATTGCCCATAAATAAGGCATCTGCATTTGAGTTTGTACGCAAAGTATTTCAGCCCCTTTAGGAAGCTGTAATGTTTGTACATCCTGAATGTATAAAGGATACTTGTAAATTGTTTCCATATTATTTTAGGTTTAAAGTGTAAATTGGAATTTTTTCAATTGGGTTCATTTTATCTTTGAATTTTTCCAAGGAGGCTAAACCCAAGCAACCCCCATCATTCACTAATACATTTGAATACCACCATTGCTGGTAGAATTTAAACCGGGCAAATTCACTGATATATGGCACAGTTTCATCACACATACAGACACGATAATTGATGTACATGTAATTACTATCCCAAGCATTTATCGCAGCTAATTTACCATCCAAATACAGGAATTTCCTGCCTATATGTTCATTGTTAGATAAGAAAGCGAAATCAGCTAAAAACAAACCATCTTCAACAGTTTCTTCCTTTCTTTCCAACCAGTTTCCTATAAACATAGGGACTTCTGATTCATCTAAAGGTTCAGATAAATATTGAACCTCAGGATCATTTTTCAATACCTTCCGGCAATTCTTTCTAAAGGTTTCCCATTTACCTCCAACCATAGATTGGAAAGCTTTTGGATCAAAGATATATTGATAATCCAGAAACTCTTGTTTTCCTGCCATTAATTTATAACCTTCATTATTTACTGGAAAACAAGCCCATATATCCGTAATATTTGGAAACCAAAGGGATTCTTTGCCGTATAGGGGTAACGGAGGAAGTAAACAACCATCCTCAGTGGCAATCCAAATCCAAAAATCATTTTTAACTCCTTCCACATCCATTAATATCAGATAAGCTTCAGACATGAAGAAGTTGGGTTGTATTCTTAATTGTTCAGCCCTTTTCAGATACTCCCTAATCAAACAAAGGTTTTGCTGTTTCATCTTTAACGGGTTTTTTCGTTCCATTACATTTGGTACCATTCCCGGCTTTAATTTGGGCAATCAATTTCCTTGAAATTCCACCACTTTTCCTGCTTTTTCCACCCATGATTATTTACGTTTTAACATTGGTTTAGCTTTCTTTGATTCTGAACGTTTTACTTCCTTGATTTTAATGATCTCATCATACAAACAGGAAGCAATTATGCCTACCATATCCCTTTTACTTTCAATAGACTTCACAACAATAAAGTTGTTTTCATCCATAGAACCGGGGAAAGAGAATTTCAATTGGTTCTGAAAAGTAAACAGGGCTTGGAAGTCACTGGTCTTGATACCGATTGGGCCAAAGTCAGATTCAAGTTCATCTTTGAAAAAGCCGTCTGACTTCTTTTCCACCTCAATCACTCCCCCACTGTAAATGTTCCTTTGGGTCAATTTAACACCTTTTCCAGTTATACCTGTAAATTCTATGTGAGACAGGCTATCATCCATTAATTCCAATATGTCTTTGGATAAAGTGGCTGTAAGGGTTTCCTCAGATAACTCCATATAACCTTCAAACAAATCTTTTACCTCTTCCGGGGTCAGGTCTGTTGTTCCGCAGGTCTTTTTCTTGATGTATCCCTTGTTACCAGAATAAAAGATCACCCTGCCATCTTTCTGCTCAAACTCATTACTGTCATAATCATTTGCCTTGAAGCTGATAGGGCTATCAAAACTTGCTTCTGACCTTCTTAACCGAAAGCGCAGCAAAACAGTATGATCATAATTCATTATGAACACTTCACTGCCGATTGCGTAAATGGTATTTTTAAGACCTCCATTTTGGTCCAAGGCTACTGCATTCGCAAATATGCCTTCAACTAAATCTGAAATTTTTGTTGTCATATAATTGAATTTAATAAGTCCATACGATAATCCCCCACTGTTGTATCAATAGCCCACACAAGGCCATCTTCATTCCTTCCTACTGGAACCAAGCCCACAGCCCATTTATGGCTGTATGCAAAATTCCCTTCCAAGTTCCACAAGTGTTTTACATCCATTCGTATCTCTTCAGTCAGGAAGCCCCCATGATCTTCAACCCAGCTTTCATAATCACTCCAAGTGGTGAAAAGCTTTCCCCGGTCTTTAATGAAACGGGCTGCCATAACAGTACTGCCATAATTGAAGCCTCCCTCAAACCAATCCCCAACCTCACAACAAATAGCATCATCATTGGTGTGTACATTACCCATATCAAAGGTACTACAACTGAATCCTTTAGCCCGGAACAATTCCATGAATTTACCCAACAATAGGCTTCCCAGTGGTTGACTATCACACCCGGCTGTAAACAAACGGTCATAATCAAATCCTTTGTTTATGAAACTTTGACGGATACCCTGATTTTGGGCAGTATAGGAATAAGTATCAAAAGTGATATTTCTTACACCTGCATCCCAAACTTCTTCAATATATCGTTCTGTATCCTCCTTCTCATCATTCAGCAGGAAAAGATAAGGTTCAATGCGGGCAACAACCCTGATCCCGGCTTTACTCAGAACTTTTAAAGCTTTCAATCTTTCAGCATAAGGAGGAGCACCGGGCTCAAGCTTACTTAATATTTCATCATTGTTACTGATCAGGGTGATATGAATAGCTGCTTTGGCTTTATTTCCAGCCAATGCTTCCAAGTACTTTCCTTCACTGGGCAATCCTGATTTGCTATTAATCATCACCGGGTACTCTATTTTTTTCAAGTATTGTAACATTTCCAGTGATACCTTTTCTTTGCCCTCATCTTTCAGGAAATCCTCAAACCGGATACCCAAACGCAAAGGCATATCATATGCATAAGCTTTATTGATTCCAGATAGTTTTTTCTTTTCAGCTTCACCCATTCCCCGGTACTTATCCATTTTATCCATTTCCTGTTTGTAGTAGGTTGGATTGCAGTGGCGAAATCCCATCGTTTTACTATTATCGAAGAATGCGGTGTATAGAGAAGCCCGGAAAGCATTTGCAAAGCAATTATGGACAACAATTCCATTCGCTACATAGGTGTTGTTTGGAGTTACTTCCATGTTGTAAACCTGTTTCCTGCCTTTATTGTTATTCTCTTTCCAAATCTTGATAATACGTTTTGATTTTAAGCCTCCGTTGAAAAAAGGACACACCCATGATTTCACATAAGATTTTAACATTTTAGTAACCCAAATTACTTTGTAGCCTAATGAATTGTAAATCCTTTCTTTTTCATTCATTTCATTCCTTGGCTGGGAAGTAAAATTGAGATTCAATTCAAGAATGATTTTCAAATCCTCATTAATAAAATCAGGACAAAGCCCCCCAATCATTACTTTTCCATCCCCCACGTACTGTAAAGGAATACCCCATTCAGCAAACCAATAAATTAAATGTTTTTCATGATTGGTAGGTAAATGATTGAAATTACTCATGACGTCAATTTCTCCTGTTGCTATTTTAACTTTCCTTACATTACCCATTTTAGTAGCAATTTTTTGATCTTTCATTGGATTATTTGAATTCATTCTCTTTCGGGCATCCTTTCGTACATTTCCAACGTTCTTACCCATTAAAGCATCGTGTTGGTGTTCTCTGTGTTCTTTACTTGTTAATTCTGAATCAGGGTAAAGTTTCAAATACACTTCCCGGTTAAGATTATGCCGTTTCAAATGAGTATTAGTTATACAGACAAACTTTTTACCACAATAGTTACAAGTTACCATATCAACACCTCATCTTTCTCTGTTAACCCTTTTGCTTCAATCCACCCTCTTTGTGTATATATCGGATGTTCTGGTGTCATTTTTAGCACTTTCCCATCCTCTGTTTCTATACAGATCAATTCTTTATTATAATGTCGTTTCATTGGCTGAGTTACAACAGCGGGTTCAAGTTGTTTTGTTGTCTCATTAAAAGATATTACCCTATCCCCAACCAATATTCTTTCAATCACTTTCTCCGTACCGTCAACCATCATGATTTTAGTATCGGAAGGAAAGCAATAAATGCAGGCAAAAGGACAATTATGAACCAGCATCCCTTCAGCAAAGAAGTTTGGATTATCTTGTACGGTTACATCGTACACCTCTGTTGGCTCCTCATCCAAATAATAATAAGTATCCACAGGAACGCCAATAATTCCTTTTATCCCTTCTTCATATGTATAAATGGTATCATAAATATCCACATAAGCAGCTTCAATCCATCCCCGTTGGGTAAAAATATTGTGATCAGGGGTCAATCTCAATAAACCCAAAGAAGTCCCCATTTCAATAATATCTTCTTTTATTGATTTGGTTGTTTTTAAAACCTCCTTCCATTCCGTTTCTTTTGTAGCTTCATTATACGACAAAACAATATCTCCAACAATAACTTCTTCAATTGGAATTTTTCCTTTATTTGTTGTTATTCGTTGCCCTTTAGCAATACAAACAAGCCCATCCCACACATCCATGTTAAAAGGCATAGGACAGGCAGCAGCCCGGATGGATATTTCAAGGAAGCTGTTAATTTCCTCTGTATTCAATAACCTTTCCTGTTTACGCCATTCATTGTGACGGAGATTGAATTGACTATAATTCTTTTTCCTGCCCTTTTCCTGCACAGCATGTGCTTTACGTCTGGAGGATACCAGTTGAGTGATGCGGGGTACAACCCGGGCAATCAGCTTCCTTAGTGCCCAATAATCTAAATCTTCATATTTCAAATCCATAATCCTAAAAGTTTATATATACAAATTTTTATAATAATTAGAAAGTTTCAGTACATCATCAGCATCTAACTTTAAATCATTACTTTTAATATTTTGCTTTAAATGTTCAATATTATTTGTTGCCGGAATAGGAACCACCCCGTGGAAAGATAATATCCAGCTGAGTGCAATTTGGGATTCTGTTGCTGAATATTTTTTAGCTATCTTTTTCAAAAATGGTGTCTGAAGCTTTTTAAAATCCTGCCCCAATGGGCTGTATGCTAAAATTAATATCCCACGTTCTTGACAATATGGAATTATAGTGTTTGTAGCTCTTTGATTTAATAAACTAAAGGAAATCTGAATTGATGTTAATGGTGTTCCATTATATTCAGTTAAAATCCTTTGGGATTGTTCAATCATATCAATTGAACAGTTACCAAGGCCAAGCCCTTTTATTTTACCTAAGCATTGTAAATTTGACAATATTTTTATAGCTGAGTCACTAAACTTGTCATGTGGGAAATGAAGCTGTTCAAATGGGATTGCATGAAGTTTTTGCACACTTCTTTTTACAGCCTCAGGTAAAGCTTTTGGGCTCATATGATCCCTTCTGACTTTGGTATAAATTGATGGTGGATTTTCTTGCCCGGATAAAATACCCCCCAATATAGTTTCCACCTTTCCATATCCATATCCCTCAGCAGTATCTATAAGGGAAACACCACATGTTATAGCTGTTTCAATTAACTTACTGTCATACTTCCACCCAAATGTACCAAATCCAACCTGACAGCGTGATATGGCTCTTTTTTTGAATTGAAAATTGTTTTCTTTTGTAAGTTCTTTTATTCTTTGAATAGAGTATTTTAACAAATCCTGTTTATGTGTTTTAAATACCTCTTCAAGTGTTGTATAACGATAATTCAAACCGAACATGGATCCATGTAAAGTATCAATACATATTTGATCAACTGAACCTAAATCACCACCAAGCTCTAAAAAATTCAGTTGATCAAGTACCTCTTCCCACTCAGGATTTATATTCATTAAAATAAAGGTTTTGGTTGTTTGAATTTGTTCTTTGTTATTTGGATGTTTCTAAAAGCGGGAATATGCTTGATTTTATCTTTTTTGTTTTCTTTGGTCACATCTTCAATAACAACAGTGGCAGCATTGGTAAATTTGCTTATTTGGGTGATTCTTTTTCCGGGGATATTGTGTTTGATAAATTCGTTAAGCAAATCATAATATTCAATTTCATTACTGCAGTTGTAACTTTTAAGATTTCCAAACTTAAAGCCAAAACAGGCACCATCAACTATTATTAAATACTTTGCAGCAGCAGCCCATCTTTGTAACACATCCACCCATTCTTTTTCGGCTTTCTTTAAAGTAAAAAAGTCAAAATCAATCATAGCTAAATCACACGTTGGTGGTGACCACTCCTTAATGCTATTGCTTGTTATTTTGTCCTTTGGGAAGTTTCTTTTGAGTGTATCCAGACAATGTTTTTCGGCTTCATTCAAATGGATTTTACAATCAGGCCAAATATTTCTGAAACAAGCTCCCCACCATCCTGCTCTTGAAATACCATCAACTATAAATGGGGGTTTTTTAAAAGTAATATTTTGACATACAGCAAATAATGTGTAACAAGTTTCCACCATATCCCTCCAGCCTACAACCTGATTTGGTGAACCTTTATCAACACTTTCTTCTTCACTGGTGGTATGCAGTTCTGTGGTTCCTATTGTGTAAATCATATATCTGCATTTTTAAAGGTGTAAAAATCTTTTGACTCTTTTTTATAGACTATTGTTTCAGCCATTTTAAAATCTATATCAGTTCCTACCCCCTCCCAAGTATTTTTCAAAACATCTTCCGGGGCTTCCCCTTTTATAAGCTCATTGCGCCAAGCATGTGTGTTAAAAGTAAAGGCATTCGGAACGGATATACCACAACATGTATTTGTGGTACTTGTGTGGCATTTTGGGACATTTACGAAATCTGGACAGCCAAGCTCTATACCTTCCTGTTCAGCTATCATACAAAGTCTTTTCTGGATAGGTTTCCACCTATCATCCTGATTCATTTCCCATATCCGTTCAATATCAAAACCTGCAGCATGCATACGTTTCATGGTGTATTCATTGATGTGCAGGTTGTATATATTGTAGGACAACAAACCATAGCTTTTAATCAGCTTTAAGGTGTCCCGAAATTGTTCTGTGGTATGATAACCGGGTATAAAAGGCTCACCACGGACACCCACATTCATACCACTATGTTTCCATTTTCTTGCAATTCTTAACCTATCTTCAACCGGTGTTGTTCTATTGAATTCAAACAATTCCCTGTCAGATTCTCCTCCTGCTGTAATCTCAACTAAAATATTTGCATTCTTATTATTCAAAAACAGGGGAGTATCCACAACCATGTTTTCCTGATATTTAGAACAGATCACATAAGGCCAATCAAGTTCATTTAAAATCTCAACCAATTGGTGTGTTATATGCTTTTCCTTTTCAATAGGCTGATATGAATCTGCCTTCCTACCAATAAAAAAAGCTTTCTTTTTAAATAAAGCTTTGGCTGTTGGTGTTGTATTTTCTTTCTTTAATGCATTGGTAAGGATTCTATGAACATTGTCAGGGTTTGTAAATTTTTGTTCATTCCCCCATATCTGATTCAACCTCCTACCCATACAATGAAGGCAATCTGCCTCACATGTCCAGTAAGATTCTAATGTTAAAGGCAAAGGGCACGTCATATGCGTGCCCCTTATCTTTATTGGATTTTTGTATTCCCCCATTACTTGGCCATAAAAACGTTCTCACCATCAACTTTAATCAGGTTGAATTCAACCAGTACTGGCATAATCACTTTGAAGGTATGTAGTGATTGTTTTACGTTATCCTTTCCAGCACCACCTTCTTTGATGTACAATTTGTTGGATGCTTCAGCAACAGCTTTTATTGTCATCCCTTTTGCACCGATTGTTTTTACAGCATCACAAATACAAACAATTCTTGATTTGCCTTCACGTGCTGGAAATCCTTTGGCTTTCTTTTCCCCTTCTGGCTTGGCATCTTTCTTTGCATTGGCTTTAGGTGCTGGTTTTGGTTTTTCAGGAGTTTTTGCAGGGGCTTGTTCTTCCTCTTCTTCCTCAGGGGCAACGATAGCCAACATGGTAGCTTTCAATTCAGAAACTTTTGTCATTGCGTTCAGTTTCTTTGCAGCTTTTTTGAAAGCATCGTTTGCTTTGATGATAACCTGAAGTTCAGATACCTTTTTACAGGCAGTGATTTCATCAGCCAAATCTGCACCATCTTCTTCCTCCTCTTCTTCAGCCGGGGCTTCAGCGGACAGTTCATCAACAACTTCCTGAGTTTCTTCACTGATTTCGTCACCATCAGCAATCAGGGTGATAGCTTCCACCAACAACGGTTTCAACTCTTCGTCACTCAATGTGGTATCAATACTGGGATCAGTCAATCCAAGAACTTCGTTCAATTCTTCAGCAGCTTTCTGATAAGCTGTTTTTACTACTTTCTGGGCACTTGCTTTTTTAGCCATGATAATGAATTTTTAAATTTTTGAATAAATGAATAATAATTATTGTTGTTTTATCAACTTCTTTTCACCGGCAAAACCCGGACAGCCAAGCCTGAGAAGCTCCTGTTTCCGGGTGTCTGTTATGACTAAACACTACTAAAAATCATAACAGCATTTTAGTTTTGAACTGCTTGTTGCCTTTTGTGGCTCCTTTAACGGATTTCATTTCAGCAAGCCGGGTTCTAAAATTTTCAATATTTTCTTTTGCAGTATGGGTTTCAATGATCGGATACACGAAAATGAAGCGGGGGTTGATCGTTACTATACGAACCATCCAAGAGCTGCCTGGGGCAACAAAATGGGTGTATGTACGATCTATAAAGGCTATTTTGCCATTGATGCGGCAGGTTGGTTTCCCGTTACTGTTTTTAAGGAACTCCACGTTGAGTTCATCGGATACTTTGACTGGTATTAATTTTTCCATGATTTGTATAGTGTTTTATGATATTTGTTCAAATTCGATATTATTTTCAATAAGAACAGAATGAACTTCCTCTGTCATACTTTTACCTTTTATGAGAATAGTATTAGTTGATGTCCATTCTACTTTTAGGTTGGGATTATCTTCAATTACACGGTAAGCTTTTAAGGCATCCTGAACGCTAATTTCAAGCAATTTAAATTTTGTTTTCATTTTGTAGTGTTTTATTGATAGATTATCGTTTTGAAAGTTCAAGTAATTTTTGCATTTCATCTATGGTTAATTCAATTTTCAAAGAGGTATTTCGTATCATTTCATCATCAATACATTTCCATATTAAATCCCTTTCTTCTTTTGAAAATAAACTCATTTTTGTTTTACTGATTGAAATACATTTTCCTGAAAGTCTTGTAATATTCAAATAAGAACTTTCATGAGAGCGCATCCAATTTGAATTGTCGGAAATACATGTAAAAGTTTTCATTGTAGTAGTGTTTATAAGTTTAACAACACTACAAAGATAGGAAATGTTTTTTGATATCCTACTATTATGTTGAAAATATTTTTAATTTTTTTAATCTTTTTTTAAAGCCCCCAGAAGAACAAAACATTTCAGGCATCTAGGGGCTTAAATTGTATGTCCCTAAAGCGGTATAATTTAAAGTTCATTGCTATCAAGACCAAAGTGAATAACCTTCCTTTCATTAAACGGGGAACCAATAGCCCCGGAACAGTGATTGGAAGTAAAAATTCAAACACGTCTTTGATCACATGAACATCAGCGGTCAAAGGATAATGTAACATATTATTGATTTAATTATTTTCAAAATTAGAAAGTGTACTGGCATTATACTATTAGGTTTTGCAACCACTGAGATTTTTATTAATCCTCTTTCAACATCTTAAATATTTTTTGAAAACTTAATTTTGTGTTTTTGCTCCTTCAATTCCTACCAGTTTTTACAACCATCGTTTATTGAATATCAAAATTAAGTTTTATCTATTATACAAAAACTTTTTCAATTATTTGGTTCTTTTCAAGCATTTTTCAAAATAAAACACCCCATCCCATTCCTTTATTTGGATAAGTCCATAATCTTCAGCCACTTTAACAATATAAATTTTTTTGATCCTTTTATGGATAGTCTTCATTGTATGTCGGAAGGATTCAGGAAGTTCAGCCCGTTTATAATGATTACAGCTTCCACAGGAGGGCTTTAAATTGCTGATATGATCCAACGTTTCCGGTAGATTGTACTTTTCCTTTCTCCCCGGATTTATACACCACCATTCCAATCGTTTAGGAATAAAATGATCAACCTGCATATCTTTATAGGCCAAAGGCTTTCCACAATACGCACAACGTTGATGGTATTTATTCCAAACTTTTATTCTGGTGTTCTTATTCATTGTTTTTCGTATAGCTCCAATAACTTCCCAAGAATGGTCTGCCCCTCCTCAGGTTCTGTAAAATCGTTATGCAACGGTTGGTATCCCATTCCCCTTCCCTTAACATCAATTCATTGATCCTCATCAAGCCTATTTTCTTTTCCCTTCCTTTGGTATCCTGATTCAAGGCATAGAACCCTGTTACATGATCATACTTGCGTTTATCTTCAGAGAAGTTTTTCAGGCTTAATGTATTCCGTTCATAGCCATCGGCATCAGATTGAGTGGGGCTGATCAACAAACAATCCCTTTGCTGACTCATTTTTCTCAATCCCCTCCAAATATTGTTTTGTTTATGCCTGTAGTCTTTATTATCATCTTCAAGCAACTCAGCATAATCCACTAATATTTCATCAGGGTTGAAACCGTCTTTATCCCATTCATCCAGCACCCTGTCCATTTCCTTTATCGTCAGCGTTCCATTGGCATAAGAGGCCAACCGGAAGTCTTTGCGATGTCGCATAAAGAATTTGCGCCAGACCCTTTTTGCTTCATGAACTCCAAGAGGTTCTTCTCCTACATCCACAAATTTTATCCAAGGAGTGCCCCACGGGCTTTCTGCGTATTCCAAGCAATTGGTACATGGGGTATAATCTTTATTGGCTTCATAGGCTTCAATCAATTCCTGTTGGGTGATATCCTCCCGGACAGCTTTTTCAGTCCATCCCTCAAACACCCCATAAGCACATTCACGGATATCCTTGTCACAAGTTCCGGTTTGATGCTTAACACAATCCCGGACAGGTTCCCACATTCTACCACAGTATTTGGCTTTATCTGATTTCTTGGTAAGGTGTATGGCTATACGTTTCATTTGTTGGGCTTCTGTCATGTCCCCGGCTTGAAACATGGCAACTTTCTTTCCCTGCCTCACAGCCCTCATAGCAAATTCCAATAATAGAAAAGTTTTACCCCTCTTGGAGGGTGCAAGGAAAGCCACGAAAGCTCCCCTTACCATCTGATCATTCCAGAAAGCTCCCAGTTGTTTTGGAAACCTTACAACAGGCTCAGCAGAATCCTCAAAAGCTTTTTCCAACCGTATTAAAGCCTCATGAGTGGCTAAATCCAGATCAGGTTTTCTTTCCTCCTCTAATGATAGTTGTTTATAATTCTTGGATAATTGGATAGCTTCATCATCTCTACCTTTGTCCAATAATACCTGAACAGTTTCACTTTGTAGTTGTAGCTTTCGTTTATTTAAATGATCAACGGTGATTTGAAGTAGATAAGAAATATCATCATTGGAGTTTATGAATTGTTCACTTAGCCCGGGCAATATCGTGGTTTCAATTTCTTCAGCGGTATCCTCATCCAATCCATTTTTAAGTTTATCAAACAATATGCCTTCAATGTTCTTTCCCGGAGCTTTTCCATATCGGTCAAAATAAGACCAGCACCATGCTGCCATACGTTTAGCTGCCGCACTTTCAATCAGGGAACTATCCCAAACAGGCTTGATCCTTCTCAGGTATTCTGAAGAGGTTATCAGCCCAATAATGATTTTACGTTCCATCAATTACCAGTTTTCCAATTCTTTTTCTCCACCACTTTACACATCCGCTGGATACGGCTTGTGATTCTATCATCCTCAAACTGATTTGAAAGTTCTGTCAAAGTTAGGTTGGAAGTTATTATGGTTGTTTTCATATCTTCATAACGTGAATTTATAATCAAATATAAAATATCAAGCATCCAATCAGAAGGTTTTTTTACCCCGATATCATCCAGCACTAAAAAATGACAATCTTTATATTTATCAATTATTGCACATTCATCCATACCTTCATAATCTTTTTTGAAAGTTTTTTTGAGTTCATGAAATAAGATAGGAACTGAAAGAAATAAACAATCTTTTTTATCAACGTTCAAATTTAAATATAGGTTTTTTTCTTCTTGTAAAAGCATAAATATAGAGGTAATTGTTTTTCCATATTCTGACTTTCCATAAATGAAGGTGCTTTTGATTTCTTTTATTTTTGCAATATCCTCCGGGAAAGGTATTGTTTGTAAATCTTGTTGAATCCTTTCTGATAGATTTTTCAATTTCATAGGCATTACAAACTTTTGCCAACGTTCAATGGTTCTCATACTATTTTCCATAAATCATTTGTTTTAAAAGTGTTTAATGGGATAAAGTTAAGGTATTATACAATTTAGTTTAAAAACGGGGAATTTAGTGGTGTAAATGGCCTTGTTTACATTATTTCTTCCGCTTCCCGGTACACTACATTAGAACTTCTGTAACCAGTTGTGATTTTACTGGGAGCTTTATAATTGTTATTATTTTGGACTTCTTTTATTTCAAATAAACCTGACCAATTGTTGCTCATGGATTGTTCTATAACTTCAATTGCCTGTTTATTATTTTCATTGGAAAATTTCAATAGTTTTTTGTAAGCTAAAAAAGTTGAATCTGAATCTTTGTATGATTCTCCTCTATTCCTTTTATATTTTAGCCACATCATAAAAGGTTCTTTGAGAATGGGGTTTATGACATTACCTTCTTTTTCAACCCGGGCTAATAGAAGTTCATCTGGTGTTTTTGTTTGTTTTTTAGTTGATTTATTTGAAAAAACCTCCCCTTTTTGGGGAGAAGAATTGTTACCCTTTAGGGTAATAATTTCTTCTTCCTTTTTCTTAGTTAAATACTTATTATCTAAATATACCCTACCTATCAAGGAAGGGTCATCCCTATCTAAAAAGGTAGGCTCATCCCTTCCTTGATAGGTAGGGTTGGAAACGTTGAAATCAAGGTAATGATACAGGACATGAACATCAATAAAATACCATTCTTTTATTGGCATCCCTTTCATTTTTGTTTTAATTATATTACATTCCTTCAAGGTACTTTTGGCAGCCCTGATTTGTTTTTCGGATAAATTTACATAAAGCTGTTGATGTTCATGCGTACAGAAAAACCATCCATTTTCTGTTAGATGTTTTGCTTTCAGATAACTTCTAAAATTCAATAGATTGATCAAAAAATAACCAACGTTTGGGGTAAAAACTTTCATCATTTTTGTATCTACTGAAATGAAACTTCTCCCGGACATATAATCAACCAAACGATCTTCAGAAACGTTTATGAAATTATTCTCTTCATAAATTGTTGCTTTTTTAGCTCTTTCCATAATCAAGTAAATTTAATTAAACAAAAAGAAAGATCATAAACAATATACCGGGTGACGCCAGTACAAGTTATGATCTTTCAAGGTAATATTATCTTCAATCGTCACATTGAATTTTTTCAATTAAAGGGAGGTAAAAATAGACTATTTTATAATAATATCCTAATTTGATACCCCTTATTTTTTAAGCTATTATAAATCAATTATTTAGAACGGGTAAAAATAAAAGACTTAATTATCTTTTTTGTTCTTACAAGTTCCGGTTTAATTGGAAAGTATTCAAAGAAGTAAATGAAAAAAGGTTCATAAACACCGTCAATCCATACTCCTCCCCTTCCATTGCGCTTTAGTTTGCTACCCGGGGTACATCTGATTTTGAACACCTTTCCGGGATAGATTGAAAAATCACCTTTTAATCTATACGTACAAGGCTGAAGACATACCTTGATTTTGTATCCCGGTCTGATATGTTTTGTTTTATCAATCTTGGTTATCATTTTAAAAGTTGTTTCATTAAATATTTTGCATCATCCTCAGATAATCCCCCGGGGTCGCCTTTGATATCATATCGGATAGCTTTTTTATTTCTAAATCGTAAATCAGCTACAAGTTTATTGGCTTGTACCACGGCTTGGGGGTCATCATCAAATACAACAAAAACCCTTTCAAAGCATTCAGAAATTACTTTAACCTGAGCAGGGGTGTATTTGATACCACTAACAGCACAAGCTTCCGGGCCAAGGTTCCAAACATCAGTTGGCCCTTCAACAATAACTCCCGTTGATTTCCACTTTTCCTGATTTCCATAAAGTATCCTTTTGTGCTCAATCTTTTCCCTTTCCTTTGGACAAGCTTTGTAACGGCTTCCTGCTTTATACTTATTCTTGCTGCGAGTATCGAAAGTTACCACCTCAAGGTTCCAAGTATAGGGTATCAGGATTCGGTGCTTGTAATCATGAACATCAAGCTTGGATACTGGTCCACAGCTTTTCAATCCCCACAGCCTTTCCAATTTATCTGGATCAAAACCCCTTTCACTCAAATAGTGTTTATGGGCTTTTGATAAATCCGTTACCCCGGAAGGAAATTCAAAGGGCTTTTTCCCCTCCTTCAGCTTTACCTCCTTGTGATAATAAATCTGCCCATATTGCTTTATTATCGGCAGGGTTCTTTCTTCCGATTGATTCAGTAAAGTGGATACAGTTTTCAGTATCGGGTGCCAGCCGCAACGCCAGCATGACCAATAATCATTTTCTAAATTATACCCTAAATGCAGCCCCGGATTGCCTGAACAAAATGGACATTCTATGTTTACAAAGCCGGGTCTGCAGTGTTTATGACCTTCTGTCCTATAAAGTATGCTGAAATCATTAAAAAATCTAATAATATCCATTTTATTTATTTTTTAGAGTTTCTGATATTTTCCTTTTTGTTTCTTCTGAACGTGGGCCTGTGCTTTTACCTTTATTCCAAGTTATCCTACCATTTTCATATTGTTTTTTTATTATTTCAGAATGTTTATTTATCAATTGAACATTATTCCAAACTAATTTTTGTTCAATTGATTTTGCTTTTCTATATTCATCAGTACTTCTTATTATTTTTAATTTATTTTTTATTTTTTCCTTTATTTTTGGGATATTTTGTTTTAAGGAATTTGAACGTTGAATTTCTTTTCCTTCAGGGGTATTGAAAAAACAACCCATTCTTTCACTTTGTTCTTTTCTTTTTATGGGATCAGAGTAATAAATCTTTTTTGTATCTGATATTTCTTTTTTTACTTTTTCCGTATGCTTAAAACCGGGAACACAACCCCCTCCGGCTTCTGACATATTATACCCATTTGGAATTAAAGTATTAAATTTTTTAATGTAAAAAGCCTCAAGTATATTTGCTTGTTTTTTGGTATTTGCCTTATCTAATACAATAATTGAAAAATAAGATACCACATACTTTTTGATTGCTTTACCCATAACTGTATTGTTGTTATTACAATTATGCATTTTCCAACGTTTATCAATAGTAGCTTTTGTTTGCCCAATATATTGTTTGCCGGAAATACTTGTAATACAGTAAATTTTAAAATTGTAGTGGGTTCTTATCATTAAAATGAATTTTCAAGTTGTTTAAATCCTTCATTGATTCGTTCCTTTTCCCAACCTCTGGAAATAAGACACTTTTCAATGGTTTTAATAGCTTCTTTTTTAGAAGTATAAAGATAACATTCAGGGTTTTTTATCACTAATTTAGCGATGAAAACAGCCTCAAATGAAAGCTTTTCCAGATACGGGATATACATCATGGGCTTATCTGAAGTTGAGGTCAATTCTTTCAAAGGGGCTTTATATTTGTTTTGTTTAGCAACAAAGTTTTTAAGCCCGGATTGAATGATCCACCACATAAAGGTTGTTATTTTACCCTTGGATTTATTCCACAGGTGCTCATTTTCCAACCAGCATAAACATCCCTCAGAATATAGGTCAGAATACTCCAAACCAGTAGAGGTACTGAAAGACCAAGCAATTTGCCTGATAAGGTTCAAATGCATATTGATTTGGGTTTTTATTGGTTTATTCCTCTTCATCGGGTACTATTTTTTCAATCCATGTTTTGGGTACTGTAGGATGCGGAACCATTATAGTTTTCATCCCAACCATTGATTTTTTATGATCTTTTGAAGCTTTTACGGCTTGTTCTTTTCGGTTTGCATATTCACGTTTAGTACTGTACATCATTTCATATGTTTTAAAGGTTCCAACAGGGAATCAATAACGGAAGCCCCTGCCAAAATAACCATAGCTACAATACAGCATACACACAGAATAAAAACATATTTGTGAAGCACTACACGCTGATCTAATTTGTACGGTCTGCGATTTCCCTGTTCTTCATCATAACCCCATTTTACATTTGTTTCCATGATTTTTACTTTTTATAGATTTTAATTAACTCTTTTAACATTTGTATTTTTTCAGTCTTTTTACCATCCAAAGCACTATCAATAATTTTCCTTTTGCTATCAATACGGGGGATGTCTAATTTATCAACAATTGTATTAATCGGAAACAGGCAATGAATAGTGACAGGAAATTTAGCCCCAATTCTATGACAACGGTCATTTCTCTGATCGAATTTACCCGGGTTCCAAGGATACTCCAAGTGACATACATTACAAGCAGCGGTCAGTGTTATTCCTTCTTCAGCGGCACTATTCCCAAAGAACAATCGAATCTTTAGATTAGTTTGAAATTGATCTACTGCCTGTTGACGTTTTAATCCGGTCACCCCACCGTCAATTTTTACTGAATTTTTTGGGAAAGCTTTAACAAGCAAATCCAACATTTTTTTATGATTTACAAACACAACCAGCTTTTCCCCAGTCAGCAAAAATTCTTTGATCCACTCAATCCCCTCTTCGATTATACCCAATGCAGCCATTCTTCTTAGTTCCCCGGGCTTGACTAAATTTTTAGCTGCCATTATTTTCTCAATCGCTTCATTTTGAATTTCCAGCTGTTTAGTTTTGGAAATTACAGAATCAAATAACTCCAATTGAAAACTTTTATCTTTGGCAGCTTTCTTGACGATCTTCACCGCTTCGGTGTTTAACTCCTCTAATTCCTTTTTGATTTTTGTAAGTGTATATAAAATGAAATCATGTTCAGCAGCTTCATATTGTTTCCGGTTACTGATTTCAAGAGGGATGAAGGAATAAGTTTTTTCAGGTAGTTCATCTGCAATGCCGGGGTCTGTCTTTTTCCTGCGTATCATGATGGATTCTGATAGAAGCGTATAAAGTTCCTCAGTATGTGCTGCGCCATTATAATCCATCACAAATCCATTGTTTTTAGCATTACAAAAATACTTAGTAAAATGTGGCCAATGGGGCAAACAATTCTTATCAATTAAATTAGCAATAAAATAAATCTCAATAGGCTTGTTCAATATCGGAGTGCCTGACAAACAAATAAGATGAGGGGCTTTTTTGCATATGTTTTTTAAGGCAATAGAGCGTTTTGTCTTTTCGTTTTTGAAATAATGCACCTCATCAACAATCACTACTTTCGGTTGTGCCTTTATTATTTTTTGTTCCCAAAATGGGTAATTCAATAGATTATGACTGATGATTATAATTTTATGATCTAATCTAACCCCAATAGAATTTTCCCCGGAAATGATTTGAAGGTTACTATGGGTCATCCATTTATGGCATTCTCTTGCCCAATTAAGCTTAACAGAAGCAGGTACGGATATTACAGCAGGTCTATGCTCAGGATGAAGTTGTAACCAAGCCAAAGCCTGTAAAGTTTTGCCCAATCCCATATCATCAGCAATCAAGGCTCTTCCCTTTCGCTTTTCAATAAAGCTGATACCTTGCCATTGGTATCGGTAGGGCTCCCCCCCCTTCAGCCCTGGGATAGACATAATTTGTTCAGTGGCTTCCAAACGTTGAATTTCATCATTTACCCAAAGTTTCAGGGGGTCGGAAAGGAAACAACCCCACCTTTCCAATTCCTTGACATTCATCAAAGATAAAGGAATATACCAACAGTTGTTTACCTTAGACCAAGTGCTTCCGGTAAAGCTTTTGATTTTTGCCACGGAAGTGTAGTCAAAAGGGAAAACAACTTTGATAGCCTTGTTTCCTGAACGTTTCGTGATAATTGTAGCAGATTTATTTGCCATGATTATTTTGTTCTGGTTAATTTAGTTTTTGGAAATTTGGTTCTGGTAAAACGACACGCAACAGGAGCAGGAGTTGAAAATTTAGTCCTTGTAAGTTTAGGAACTACTTTAACCAACTTTGGAAAATGGTAAGCAGGAACATCAATAACAACTTTACCTTTTTGAGATTTATTGAAGGTTTTGAATCCAGCTTCCCTTAATACAGAACCATTCTGAAACTTGTCAGCATACACAATAGAACCCACATGTTTCACCACAGGTTTTGCGGGTTTCTCAAAGGTATAAAACAGAAGTTTACCAAGCATTTCATCAGTTACATATTGCTTGTAAAACTTCTTTCTTGACAGTAGGGTTCTGATTTGAATATCTACTATTTTTTCATCCCACTCTGTACGTTCTTGGATCAGTTCAGAAATATCCCGGGCTAAATACCCGTTGTTGATACCTTCCTCAATAATAAGGAAGGCAATTTCATCAGGGTGTAGTGTTTTTACTTTCATGGTTATTAAAATTGAAAATCAATCATGTAATGTGCTAATTCAATCAATTTTAGGTAAGGAGCTAAATGAACTGTATTTTTATGGGTAGTTTGGATAGCATTTTCAAAATCCCCCAAATCCCCTTTAAAGCAGCCACAAACCACTTGAACATCCATTGACGAAGTCCAATATATTTGAGTTTGTGAATTTCTATTTCCTAATTTTGGGCTTATGTATCTTTGGGGGTTGTGTTTATAATCGGAACAACCGGAACAACGGGAACAACCGGAACAACCGGAACAATCAAAACAACCGGAACAACCGAAACAACCGGAACAACCGAAACAACCGGAACAACCGGAACAATCGGAACAATCAAAACAACCGGAACAACCGGAACAATCAAAACAACCGGAACAACCGAAACAACCGGAACAACCGGAACAATCGGAACACTTTGTCAAACTTTTACTATTATTTTCAGCCTGTTCCGCAGTATATAAATCGCAATCCCAACGATTGTTATTTTCATCTAAATAATAACCATTTTCAGTTTTCATAATAGTGTAGTGTTTTAAATGATTAATAATACAATGGGTTAAAAGTAAATATTATTTTTGAATAAAAGACCCCGTTTTAAAGAAATTTTTAAACTTTTTTTAAATAAAAGCTAATTAATAATCAATCTAAATAACAACATTAAACATTGATAATAAATACTTTACATAACCATAATAAAATTCCCCCTATCAATCCGGGGCTTGAAATTAGGTTTATATAAGGAATAAACTATAATTTTTCACTAAAATTAGTTAAAAATTGACAGTCATGATAAATTTAACACGTACCAAAAAGCCCGTTAAAAGAATCCGAGCAGAGGGGGGAGGAAGCAAAACAACATACCAACCATGGATGGCAGATGATGCCCGTGATATAGTAGGAAAGCTGGGAGGAGGAAATGCTGAACTTGCTTTGTATTTCGGTATCAGCCCAAAAACAATTGATTATTGGTTACGTGTATATAAGGATTTTGAAAGGGCTGTCAAAAAAGGAAGGCTTGAAAAAACATTAAAGGTCAGCAAAAAGCTATATCAACTGGCTGTAGGCTATAAATGTAAAGATACTCAATTTTTCTTGCATCAGGGCAATATAATAACTAAGGAGTACATCAAGCATTACCCTCCTAATTTCCAAGCTGCAAATAAAATACTGACAATATTGGCCCGGGAAACTTGGGCAGAAAATGTAAATGTGAATGTAAACCATATGGGCACCATCAATTATAGAAAGATTGATGAAATACCAGTAGAGGAGCTGACCCAAGCACAAAGGGAACTTTTGTTTGATATCAATATGAAACAACTGGCAACAAATCAATTGAATTAATATGAAAATGTTTTGGTGGTATAATATAAAGCATACAGAAAAAGAACCCCAAAAAATAAAAACCCATCTGGAATTAAAGAATTTTATCAGCAATCAAAATCCTAATATAAAAATAACAACGTACCGTATCACTAAAATTTTAACCGTTAAATAAAAAAGGTGCAAGAGATAGCAGAAAGAACATCAGTGTTAAAGAGGTCAACACCTATAAATAAAATGGATGAGGATACCATTTTGAAAGTAGCTGTTCAAAATCCTTTACATAGCATGAAAGCTTTGGTAAAAGATAATTTATACTTCTTTATACAATACTTTTGGAGCTGTTATCAAGAAACTCCTTTTGAAAAGAATTGGCACATTGAATACAACTGTAAGGAACTGGAAACGGTAGCAAGAAACCTTGGGGCAAGAAACAGGAAACTGTATGATCTAATATTTAATCAGCCCCCCGGTACAACGAAGACAGCTGTAGTATCTATTTTCTTTCCGGTATGGTGCTGGGTTAATTGGTATTGGATGAGATTTATTACCAGCAGTCATAGTTCAACATTAAGTCTGGAGTCAGCTGAGTATAGTAGGGATGTAATACGAAGTGAGAAGTTCCAAGCAATGTTCCCTGAGATTGATATCAAGACAGATAAAGACAACAAGTCAAACTTTAGGGTGGTCAAGAAGGTGTTGGATTTATGCCAGCCCGGACAGCAGCCGAGAGTGATTAATGGAGGGGGGAGAGTAAGCACCAGCGTGGATGCAAGGATAATGGGATTTCATGGGGATATTCTTATCTGGGATGACTTGATTGATGCAAAGAGGGCTTTCAGTGATGTGGAACTAAAGAATGCCAATGATTATCTGGATCAGGGGTTAAGTACCCGCAAGACCAGCAAAGCCAATAGTGTTATGATTGGTATGATGCAACGTTTGGCTGAGAACGATCCAACGGAACATCAATTGAAGAAAAAGATTAAAATTAAACATATCTGCTTACCGGGGCAGATCATTGATTATTTACCCCAATTGGAGCCAAAGGAATTGGAATCAAAGTATGTTAATGGTTTATTAGACCCTAAACGATTGGGGTGGGTAGAATTGGAAGCAATGGAGGCTGATTTGGGTCAGTACGGATATGCTGCCCAAGTAGGTCAGAAACCAACAAAGCCCGGTGGTGGGATGTTCCGTGTAGATCATTTTCAAGTTATCCCGGTCATGCCTCCTGAGGTCAGCGTGATTAAAACAGTACGGTATTGGGATAAGGCAGGAACGGATGAAGCAGAGTTGAAGAAAGGAAAAGATGCTGCCTATACAGCAGGGATTAAAATGTCACTGTTGGCTAATGGTAAATGGTTGGTTTGGGGAAGGAAGAAAGGGCGATGGGGAACAGATGAACGTGAAGCAATAATATTGGAAACAGCCCAATCAGATGGTACCAATGTTGAAGTATGGATTGAACAAGAACCCGGAAGTGGGGGAAAAGACTCAGCCCGGGGAACAATACGAAATTTAGCAGGATTCTGCATACAAAGCGAAACAACCAGCGGCAAGGGGGATAAGGTAAGAAGGGCAGACCCTTACAGTGTACAGGTGAATCGTGGAAATGTTTTGATTTTAAGAGGGGATTGGAATGACGATTATATAAAGGAACACGAAAACTTCCCATTTGGTACTTACAAAGATCAGGTGGATGCAAGCAGTGGTGCTTTTAATCAATTAACAAGAGGTAATGTGGTAGAGGTTTTAAAATAACAATATTATGCAACGAACAACACCAACAAATAATCTGGCTCAGGAGGTTCACGAACTTCAAAACCGTTTTATGGTAATGAGTACCATAGCAAGCCGTTTTGGTCTTGCTCAACAAATGGGCCTGCAGACTTTCGGGGGTGATCGAAATATCATGGCTGTATTGGGCTATCCATTGGTACTGACGTTCAGAGATTATTTTGCACGATATAGCAGACAGGCTATTGCAAAAGCTATTATTGACAGACCCGCTAAACGTACATGGAAAGGTAAAGTCACATTGGTGGAAGTAAATGATGCCAAGGATACAGCCTTTGAAGCTGCATGGAAAACCTTATCAGAGGAGCTTAAATTGAAATCTGCCTTTAGCCGTTTGGATCGTTTAACAGGATTGGGCAGATATGGTGTTTTGCTGTTAGGATTTAGTGGAGTAAATAAAATAGAGGATTATACCACACCCGTTACCGGGGCTGTAAAATTAATGTATGTTAGACCATTATCTGAGGACAGTGCAAAAATAACCGTTTATGATACAGAACCCTCCTCAGATCGTTATGGCAAGCCGGTAATGTATAGCCTTTCTTTCACGGACAGTACCAATGGGAATACGGTATCATTAAACGTTCATTTCAGTAGGGTTATTCACGTAGTGGATGATATCTTGGAAAGTGAAGTGGAGGGCATGCCCCGGCTTCAGTCTGTATTCAATAACCTACTGAATATTGAAAAGATTGAAGGGGGTGACGCAGAAATGTTTTGGAAAGGTGCCAGACCCGGATATCAGGGAACAGTGGACAAAGATTTCACCCTGACCCCGGACGTCAAGGCTGATTTGAAAGAACAGATTGATGAATATGAACATGGCCTGAGAAGGATGTTGATCAGCAAGGGAATTGATTACAAAGCTTTGGCACAGGAAATAGCTGACCCCTCCAAGCATCTGGATATTCAAATACAAATCATCAGTGCTGAAACCAATATCCCTAAACGAATATTAACCGGAAGCGAAAGAGGGGAACTGAGTTCAGGACAGGATGCTGATGAATGGGCCAGTTTTATTCAAGATCGCAGGGATGAATATGCAGCCCCAAGAATTGTTTGCCCTTTCGCTGATTATATGATCAAGGTAGGTATATTACCAAAGCCAACTAAGGAATATACAGTACAGTGGGAAGATTTATTTGCCCCCAGTGAAGCTCAAAAAGCAGATGTGGGAGTAAAGAGGGCAACAGCTTTGAAGGAATACACTACCAACCCAACTGCCGCTATGGTTATTCCTGAGGCAGCATTCATGGAATTTTTCCTTGGATTAACCCCTGATCAAATAACCTTGATCAATCAGATGTCAGCGGAACAAGTAAGGAATGAACCGGATATCACCCCGGAAGAACAAGCAATATTGGATGCTCAAAATATAAATCAATAAAAACTAAGAAACAATGGCAATAACATTAACAATTGTATCAAGGGGCTCAGGAGGCTTAACCGTTACCCGGAACAGTACAGCTTTTCAATTATCTGCAGGGGAACTCAAATATCAGGGATATGGGGCAAAGGTAAATGTTTGGGCAGAGGAAAAAGAAGGCCAGGTATATGACGGTTTATTACTTGATGAAAATTCGAGTATGATTACTAATTTGGAGGACGTAACAACTGACAAAATAGAAGTTTTAACGGTTGATGAAGCTGCCAACTTTTAACACGACAAGGGAACAATTTGAACCAAAATAATTATGATACAATATTTATTAAATATATTTTACAAGGTAAGATTTCGATACTTCAAAGAGTATTGTAAGAAAATTACTTTTACTAATAGAAATCTTGTGTTTTCAGATAATTTTAAAAATTTGGATAACTTTTTTGTAGTAGATGATTCATTTTATAATGATAATCCTGTATATCTATCGAAAGATACTGTCAACATAACAGAAGAAGGATTGAATATTGCTTGTTATAGAGATGTACAATATAGAAAAAGCAACAGGGATGGTCTTTCCTTATGGACATCTGGCATGATTCACAGTGCGGATAAGTTTTCTCATTCAATGGGGGTTTGGGTATTTGTATGTAATACTCCGGACAGTTGGCCTGCAATATGGCTGTTAAAAAAGGACAGGGAAGTACCAAATCATACAAAGAAAGCAATCACCCCAGAGATTGATATAATGGAAGTTATTAATCACAAAACTGAAGTAAACATTCATTGGGGATATACGGATGATGAGTCATATCGTAAATTCAAGTCAGGGTTCAAAGGTTTCAAAGCAGATAACCAGTTTCATGAATTTGCAGTTGAGTTTCTCCCCAATGGTTACCGATTTTATACTGATGGAATTGTTACAGCTTTGTTTACTTCCTCTGATCCTGAGTTTGTATCCAAGGATGAAAACCATGTGATAATAAACAATGCCGGAGGGGCACAAAAAGTAGATCGTACAAATTTTACCGTTAAATCAATGCGTGTGTATAAATAAGGATATGTGTGAAACCTGTAACCATAGTTATTTAATCGTTAATGCTAAGCAGCAGCAAAATCTAAAAGCATATGATCCCACTCATACAACCGGGTTGAGGAATGCTTTTGGGAAAGCCTTAAATAAGAGGTTTGATGATTTGGTTAAGTTGATTAAAACGGCAGTGGTAGAGGAGGATTGTTTTGGATTGGTAAAGCCAACTTCATTAATTACGTTTGCAGAAGATATTATTGAAAATGTATGTATATTTCAAGTCAATGGTGGCCCGGGAAGTGGGATCAAAGGTCATCGTACTGCAAAGAAAAAAACAGAAAAAAAGGGGTTAGGTGAATTTGTAAGTAAACGGTCATACTGGAGTCAGCAAAAGTTGGATGAAGGCGATTTGAAGAAAGCAGGGTTTCAGGATATAACTACGGCAATGCCAAAGGTATCTAAACGTGATTATTTTCTTTCCACCAAAGGGAGTTTTTCAGTAGTCCCAAAATCAGAATGGGATGGGCTTGATGTAGATATATTCAAATCAGATTCAGGTTCTGCTTACAAAATTAAAAGCGGGGTTTTGTACCGTAGAGCAAATCATTGGGGAAAAGTAGGAACTTGTGAATGGTCTATAAATTCAAATCACTATTATCGGCATCCTTTTTATTATTACAAAGATAAGCAAGGAAAAGAAAAATGGTTGGGAAAAGATGAACCTATATTGGTAGGAAAAATCAAGATAAAGGATTTGAAAAGAATCAACACCGCTTTAATCCGCAATGAATTACAAGTAAATCAGGAAATAGGACATAAAGCTTTTCAATACAGTACCAGTCAGGAGAAGGTTGAACAATTTATGGAATGGCTGAATGGTCAGGTTGATAAAGGTTTATTGGAAACAACCAAGATCAATCAATTGGGGGCAGGGGCAAATCAAGCATGGACAAACGTATATATCAAAGATAGTTATAAAAGGGGAGTCATACGGGCACGGAGTGAACTCAAAAAAGCGGGATTCAAAAACATACCCGGTATGGAACAAACAGGAGGCATAGAAATGTCTATGACAACCCCTTTTCACATTGACCGATTGGGATTGGTGTATAGTCGCACTTATACCGATTTAAAGGGTATAACGACAGCAATGGACAGTCAAATCAGTCGTATATTAGCGCAGGGGCTTGCGGATGGGGATGGGCCAAGTTTCCTAGCTAAAAAAATGATACATGCTATTGACGGAAGCGGGGCAGGTACTTTAGGTCAGGCAGTAAAGTACACCAACAAGTCGGGCAATCAGGTTGAGTACTTTATGCCAGCCAAGCGCAGGGCAGAGATATTGGCCCGCACGGAAGTGATAA
>Ga0302271_10000212_pt1 | contig 53896 bp, 20 predicted proteins | sample III_Bog_N1_1_FD_198767 | JGI IMG/M metagenome (GOLD analysis project Ga0302271, IMG submission 198767) | Peat permafrost microbial communities from Stordalen Mire near Abisko, Sweden - III_Bog_N1_1 | ecosystem: Environmental > Terrestrial > Soil > Wetlands > Peat | place: Sweden: Abisko...
CTGATGACAAGGTGACACTTGAAGCTGCTGAGGCTATTATTAAATGCAAGGTTGGTATTAAATGCGCTACCATTACACCTGATGAGGCTAGAGTTAAGGAATTCTCTCTCAAGAAAATGTGGAAATCCCCTAATGGCACAATCAGAAATCACATCGGTGGAACTGTCTTCAGAGAACCCATCATCATGAAGAATGTTCCTAGACTTGTTCCCTCCTGGAGTAAACCTATCATCATTGGTAAAGAAATAGATTTAAGCATTAGAATAAAGAAAAGATTTTATAAATACAACACCAAAGAGAAAAGAGATAGGAAAATTGAACAATACGACGCTGCAATAACTTTGGCGATTCATGCTTTTAACGAAACAATTTTCTAAATTGAACTTTTTACAAAATAAAGGAAGACACGCTTTCGGTGATTAATACAGAGCTACTGATTTCAAGGTCAAGGAAGCTGGTACTTTCGAGATTGTCTTCACTCCTAAGAATGGCGGCTAGAAGTAAGTCATGAAAGTTTTCGACTATCCCGTTGGTGGTGGTGTCGGCATGGGCATGTACAACACTAATGAGTCCATTGAAGAGTTCGCTCACTCTTGCTTCAAATACGCTATTGATCGTAAGGTTCCTCTCTACCTCTCTACAAAGAACACCATCCTTAAGGCTTACGATGGAAACTTCAAGGATATCTTCCAAGTAATCTATGAAAAACAATACAAGGCTGAATTCACTAAGGCTGGTATCTGGTATGAGCACAGACTCATTGACGATATGGTTGCATATATGATGAAATCCGAAGGTGGTTTCATGTGGGCTTGCAAGAACTACGACGGTGATGTCTAATCTGACTGCCTCGCTCAAGGTAATTAGCATTGAATAAAACTGATTTTATTTAAGTTTTTCTCACAAAAATCAGCAATTTTTGATTTTCTAAAAAAACACACTCTTCTAACAATTTTTCTTTCTTTATTAAGGTTATGGCTCTTTGGGACTTATGACCAGTGTTCTCGTTGCTGGTAACGATGTGATTGAAGCTGAAGCTGCCCATGGTACTGTCACTAGACATTACAGATAACACTAATAAGGCAAAGAGACTTCAACTAACTCGATTGCATCTATCTTCGCCTGGACTTAGGGACTCCTCCACAGAGCTAAACTTGATGGAAACAAATAGCTTGATCATTTCTGCAGAACTCTTGAATCCTCCGTCATTGAGGCAGTCGAAACTGGTTTCATGACTAAGGATCTTGCCATTTGCGTTGAAGGAAAAAATGAGTAAAATATTTATTTTTCATGATTTTTAACCATAAATTTCAACAAAACTGATTTTAATAATTTTTTGTAACTTTTTTCGTAGCGTTCCCAGATCTACATATCTTACCACTGAAGATTTCATTGAGAAGGTTTCTTCCCTTCTTAGAAAGAATCTCCTCAACACCACACCCAAACTTTGAGTTATATCCTTTTTCATATTGATTTTATTTGTTGTTGAATAAGTGTTTGTTTCTTGAATCTATGTCAAGTCATGATTATTTTCATTCAATAATATTCCTTCCCAAAAACAAACCAGAAAGAGAAATCAAAAGGATTCTTTTAATGTTTGTTCCATTTTATTTTTCTTTAGCCAGAAATGCTTTCTTTTTACCAATACAAAGATTTAGTTGTTCAAAAAGATTATTTGATTTATAATGATTTATTATTAAATTAGAAACAAAAAGGAATTGAACTTCATACTAAATACCTAATCATAATAATAAATGAAAATATAAATGGATAGTACCAAATGGTCTTGGATTTCTTTGATCTATGTTATTAATGGTTCCAAAATTCCAAAAAGAATGATGGGATATTAGTCCATTTCAAAATATAAAAAATTAAATTTTATCTTTTTTTCAATAGAACCTGAATATTTACAACTAGAAAGCAAATCAGAAGGGCTCTATTACAATTTCCAAGACATCATAATCTTAGTCCTATTGAATCATTATTAAAAATTGGGGGATAATTCCCTTGATTAAATACTAGACTTCACTTGATTAATAAAGGAATTATTGTTCTAGAGACAGCAGAAGAACTTCCAGCTATTAGAGCACATTTTGCTAAGAAATAGCTTTGATTTATTCGATTAATGTGAATAAACAAAAAGCCATTGTATTTAAAAAAGATTCCATTATGTCGATTATCAGCTTAAGAACGAACAGAATGCATACAAACTAAAATAATAGATTCCACATAATAAAAATACTAAAAATAATATCTAATTTGCTCATAAATATTCCTTCCATTCGATGAAGAAATCCCTTCTCTTCTACTTATTGCTGAACATTCTGGCTAACACCGTTCTCAGCAATTAGCTTCTGTTTGTACAAGAGCTCTTTCGACATGGTGCTCGAGGCTCAATTTCTCATTATCAAGTGAAAAAAACACCAAAATAAATATAAGGTGAATTGAACCCTACTGGTGCAAGACAGTAATACATCCTCGGAGCATTACTTCGTGAAGAGTACATCATTAAAAGAAAATTTCTCTCTGAATCCTATGATCCGACTGAAATTTACGTGAGAAGCACAGATATCAACAGGACAATCTCCAGTGCAAATTATCAACTTCTCGGACTTTATCCAGAAAATAAACTGTTTTCTATGCCAATGTTTGAATCAAGCTAAGATAAAGAGCTGAAACTGTCTGACCCTCCTTACATTTTAAATGGAGTCGAAGATATTGACCGGAGTGAATATATCAAACATTTAAAACCATAAGAAATCCAGTTTATCCCTGTGCATGTCGTCCCTAATCATCAAGATTACGAACTTCGACCTTGGAATACATGCCCTGATTACTTCAACTAAGCTAAGATCTTCCAGAAAGCCAATATCAATCTCACAAATGAAATGAATTCCCATTTTAGTTAGCTTTTTCAGAAACTCTCAAAAGGTTTCAACCAAAATATAATTTCTCACACTTAAGTTGGCGGACTCTTCGGTGAAGTTAACGATGTAGTCAAATCAAGCTTGTTCAGTGGTGAAACCCTAGATCCTTCAGTATCTTCATTGTCTTCTGAAGATATCAAAGATATTGACTTTATAAATAGTTTTTCTTGGTTTTTCAGTGATTTTGGAACTGATCTTGGAGCTAGGGAACTTGCAACTCCGTTTCTTAAACTGCTGATTCAATAATTTGACGAGAAGATTGAAGGTAAACTGGATGATCTCAAATGGGTGATGTACAGTGCGCATGACTTTAATTTAGTTTTCTTAATGAGAGCGCTAAATATTACTAATTATCGGTGCATAATGGATAAGTACTTTCAAACAAAAACTACTTCTCCGTTATTGGCATCATCAAAACATACATACCTAAATTGCGAGGATTCCCCTAAATTTGCAAGCAGCATAATTTGGGAGTTGCTCAAGAGCACTTCTGATGCCGAGTAGTAGATATTTATTAAACTCAAATACGATGGAAAGTACATGAACCTTTGTGAGTAATAAAATACACAATGCTTGTATTCTGAGTTTAAGCAACGGATTCAAAATTACATCCTACCAAATTACTAAGAAATATGCTAAAATGTTGTTTTAAATACAAAAATAGATTCGAAAGAAATAGAAGAAAGCGTTATCTCACTATTATTCGTCTACGCCCTATCCACAATACTCGTGTTCACATTATTGATCTTATTCTTTGTGCTTTACCAATGGTGCAGACTTAGAAAATCCTCCTAAAAACTGAGGTAATCTTCTTGTTTAGAAACTAAAACGGATCAGCAGAAAACCGATTTAAAATCATCAAAATAAGAGCGTGCTTGATAAAAAAGAACATGCAGTTTGTATTTGTATTTCTGTTCAAATCACAGTATTTTGGTTTATGGATAATATTAATATCTTCAATAACAAGGATCTGTTCCAATAGGATGATGTTAAAGAATGTCAAAGAAATCATGCTATTAACTTGATTTCTTTCCAGCGAATGGAATATTGTGGAGTCTCTGCTTGTTCATGCTTCTAAAAGGATTTTGCAGGCAGCAGAAAATGTGGAAAAAAAAGGAAATAGGATCAATAAGGGAACATAAAATCTTAAATTGTTAAATTATTTTGTTTACCTGTAGTATTGTGGGTTCAGCTCACACTCATGGAGACTCCTGAAGTACCATTCAGGAGGATTCCTAATGAGGGAAAGTGTGAAGGGTTCATAAGAAGAAATGTTATTCAAATAAAGTATTGGCATTTCAATCAGGGGAAAATAATAATATTTGGTTATTTTTTTAAAATATGTTTTTTTGTTACATGGGATCGATAGGAAAATCGTCTCTTAAGGAGTAGCAGAGTGGATTATACTAAGGAGGTTCAGTTATCTTATCAACAATCAAACTACCTTTTTCTTTCTTTTTGATTAGCAAGTCCATTTTCTCTTAGTTTTGATTTGCCTACGAGAAACTACTTGTAGCAGTATGGCTGAGTTTGTTTTGGCTTATGAGTTATTTTTACGATTAAGGAGCAATTTTCACTTATGAAGGCGAAGGAGGTTTATTGTTGCTTCCTGCTGACGACTTTGGAGAAAGCAATTAGTCCACTATCTTGGTAGATTTATTTCTATTTTACTCATTCACAGTACTTTCCAATTTATTCTGCTATTGTGATTATTGCTGTGATTGCTGCTGTGAAGATTTCTGTGATTTCTCTTGGACACTACTATTACTGATACTTTTGTTGTTTCCATTCTGTTTTTCAGCAGTTTTCTTCGATGTTTGGTTTTTTTACTATGTACTAGTTGAGAGCTAATTACTGCTTTCCTTCGTAGGCTAAGTTTGAGCCAGCAACGGATGAAACTGCTTGATTTGATTACTTGCTGGCATTCCCTTCTACGGCAATCTAAATGCTTCAGCTAGTAATTCATTAGGATGTGGATAGAATGGATTTGTCTTACGGAAATAGTCTAATTGTTTCTTTGAAAATCATAAAATAACTTATTTTGAATGAAATCACCCCTTTGTTTTGGCATTTTATCTCAAATATGTTTCCTTACTTTCGTTGGAATTTGATCTAATCTGTGTCTTGGAGGTACTGGCTCAGCGAATTCATTTGCTAGATCAAACGCATGAGTGTATGTCTGCTAGTATTCTGGTGCAGTTTCCCCTCGATGCGGATTTACATTATGCGTCTGAAGATACTCACCTGCAATGAATGGAGAGTTCTTATCATGTACATTGCCTGCACCGTAATTTCCAAATGCTGGTTTTCCATAATAAGTGTTGAACGATGAATTCGGTAGGTCTCTCGTGGTGCTGGTAAATTATTTGAGTCTTTACTCTCTGTCTTGGAGTCTGATTCCATCAACAGGGTAAGCTAAAGGATGGTATTTCGATTGATTATTATCAGCTTTCTCTAGATATTCAATATCTTTAACTAACTTTTCTTACTATTTCAATAATTAATTTAGTTCAACTGTTAGTTTCAAACGATCTTACTCGTTTAACTCATTCTAGGATTTTTCACTTTGCTAATTTTAAGATTAGGTTATTGTCTACTTTTGGTTTTGTTATTAGACCTTGTAAGTTCCTTTTGGTGATTTATTTCCATTTAATAGCTAAACAGCAGCTTCGGATTGAGTCTACAGCTTTTATTGTGTTTGGGGTTATTACGACTATTATTCTACTGATTCTTCTTCTTTATCTTTTTCTTCAACTTTTTCTTCATTTTATTTGATAAGTTCCTTTTTCAGTTGATGTGTGTTGCTAAGAGATTAATAATTTTCCCATAGAACATCATACAATTCCTGCTTATTTGCTTTTGCAAACTGCTAACTATACGAACTACCTTATTAGATATCTCTCAATTTGCTGTCTGTTCGATCAGCAGCTTTGTTCTCATCAAATATCTAAACTGGCTATTAATCGACATAATTTGGCTTATCTAAGAATGAACAACCTCCTTATGGCAATGCTAATGTATTATTCAAAAACATATTAAAATCATAAATCTCATCAAACTTTTAACAATTTGTTTGCTAGCTCTAACCTGGAATGTAGACTTTTTCTTATGGCAAGTAAATATACCCTTGGTAGTTATCTGAGTTTTCTGTAGCCATAGCTGTTTTTCGAATCTTTCCTTGAAACTTTTCAAGTTCACTTCTCAAATGACCTATTTGCTTGTAATCAGCTTGCTAGTGATCATTCTATACATCCCAACGAAGAATGTCCTTCCTTTAGATAAAATCATAAACAGTTGTGCCTTTCAATAATTTTAGCTTTCATTTGTTAGCTCTTTCTAATTTAAATTCTTCTTTTTACATAGAATCTTGGTTCCTGTATCTCTTCCCTGAAGCCTTTGTCTGTTCTAATAGCCAAACCAAGTTATAAGTATTTGCATTAAACAAGATTTGAAAACCAAAATGCGTTCAATCATTTCTAGATTATGATGAAAGTGCATCAACACAAATCAAACACAATTTCCTTATTACATTCGATGCATTGCTAGATGAATCTCTCCTTAGCTTCAGTTTAGCTCATCTTTTAGCCATTCGAGAGTTGCTTTAACATTTTCAATAGCAGTTTGCAAGCTGGTGCAGCGTAGAGTAGTATAATAACTTAATTGTAAGTGTGTTTAAAATATCTCTTGAAGATCTAATAATTTTTATTTGGGAAGTTGGTTTTTGGAAGAAAAAAAATTTATGTTGCACTGGCATTCTCTTCGTTTTCTCGTTAAAATCAAAGAAGTTGAGAATCTCTAAAAAAATAAGACTCAAAGTTAGATTAATAGTTATTTATTTTCTTTATTGCTGAATAGGCAGGCACTGATTGATTCTTCAGATTTAGAACCTCAACAAAATAAAATGATCAAATAAAAATACATTTTTTTAAAATAAATTCTTAGTTCAGTAGATATCAAAAAAGAGAAAGAGATATTTATAACTTACAAATAATTTGAAAAAGGCTATTTTTGAAATGACAGATAGATAGATGGTATTAAAAAAGAAAACCAAATTCAAAGGTAACAAACAACTGACTAACTCACTGAAAAATTATTTGAAAAATTAAACCATCAGCTGATTTGGATATTTCTAATTCATTACAGCTCGAACTGTAGGTGTTAATCAAAAATCAAAAAAAATAATAATAAAAACAATTAAGAAACTAAAGAGAGAAGGCAAGTTTATTGATTAGGTGATCAAGGAGAAACAACAGTTGTGAAGATAATACAAAACATACCATTAAGAGTATAATATCCTAAGCTGAACTCACACTAAGAACATTGCTTTGATATTAATGAAGAGCTAATTGTAAGTCTATGCTAGACTCAAACCAAGGTATGCAATTCATAAGAAAAATAAAAACATTTTGATCTTAGGAAATGATTTCTAACTTCGAAAGTTGAAGATGGTAAAATCCAAGATGGCTGCATCTAAGAGATGAATATTTCTTTATTGCTTTATTTAGTCTAAATGTTGACCAGCACAACACATTCTTTATTTTAAATATTCTTTTTAAACTCAAAATAAAGCGAGACTTATGGAATCGTTTATGATATCGACAAGCAAAGAAAGACACTCATAATAGGACAGAAGTAGACACGCACAGGATTCGTCAATAACATGAAGGAAACAATAGAATTCAATCTCACTGATGTTCTCGATTGCTCAGCGACGCAGGAGTAAGTCTTCAATCAAGTCGCTGTACCAGTTGTCCTCAAGTATTATTCCAAGAACATTAAAAGCAGTTTGTGAATAAACATAAACTAATAAAAAGGCCAATTTTTAATGTATTTTTTGTAATAAAACAAACAAACAAAACAGTTGTTTAGATGGCTACAATGGGACTGTGTTCGCTTATGGGTAAACTGGATCTGGCAAGACCTACACAATCAATGGATCAGGTAAGCAAACATTTTAAACTTATTTTTTAAAAAAATGTTAATTGGTCTTTTCAAATTGCTTTTGCAATAGATTCATGGGCTGAGCGTGGTATAATTCCTCGTGTAATGACCTACATCTTTGATAAAATCGATGAGCGCAAAAAGGAGTATGCATATACAGTATATGCTTCTTACATGGAGATCTACAATGAAAAAGCGTATGATCTACTTAATGAAGATCATCTAGTTTCTCCTTTAGATCAGTGGAATAAGATAGAATTCAAAAGGGATAACCTTGGCAATATCCATTTGAGTAATATCTCTCTGCATGAAATCGATGATGCCAAGCCAGGTATTGATCTATTGATGATGGGGAATTATATTAGAAAACAAGCTGCAACTCCAATGAATCAATGCTCCTCAAGATCACATTGCATTTTCACACTCACTTTTGAAGGTATGAATATGATGTTTAAATTTATTGAATTCATTATTTTTGGTGTTATATCAGCTCGATAGTTAGAGAATGACACTTGTTTTGTATCTAAATTGAATCTTGTCGACTTGGCTGGCTCTGAAAGAGTGAGCAAAACAAACCATGATGGAACACTGCTTACGGAAGCGAAAAACATTAACCTTTCTCTTAGTTTCCTTGAATAGGTAAACTAATCATTTAATTTCATTTCTCAAGCAGCATTTACCCTTAACTCTTTGTCCTTCAAATGATCATGTTAACCCATATTCATGTTTTCATTTCCTCTTTGCTAAAATTAGGTGATTGTAGCATTGAATGAGAAGAAGCGCACTGGATTAAGGCAGCATATCCCATATAGGCATTCGATTTTGACAACAATTCTTAAAGACAGTCTTGGTGGAAATTGCAAGACAGTCATGATAGCAAACATTTCCACGGAGATGGACAACTTTGAAGAAACGATTTCAGCATTGCGATTCTCATAACGAGTCGGATAGCTGGAAAACGAAATACACAGGAACGAAAAAGTTGATTTGTCAGCATAAGTTCAAAAATTAGAAGAAGAAAAGCTACATCTTCTCGAGTAAACTAACAATTTTTAAGATTAAATTTTTGGAGAATAATAGAATTAATGAGTTTGTCATAATTGTTGCTTTCTTTTGCAGTGAATTGCAGAAATATTAAAGGATTGTTGGAGACATGAAAGATTTAAGGGAATCAGAGTAATAATAGTAGTAATAGTAGTAGTAATAACAATAATAATAGAAATAATAACAGCAAAAACAGAAGAAACAATTTAAACACTACGAGCAAGAGTAACTTGAATAATGGGAGGAAGAAGAATACGAAGAGCAAGGTGACACTGAAGGCGCTGACTTGGATTCAATTCTTAATAAAGTTGATGACTACATGACTGAGAAAACAGATCAATTAGATGTTGCAAATATTGTCGAGGCAAGATTATGCTTCCGAGCGATGAAGGAATACCACAAATTAACAATGGCAGATTATCTCAGAGAGCTCTCAGACATTTCGAAGAAGCTACAGCAATACGATGCTCTACTGCCTCCTAAAAAGTAAATCGACTAGCTTCAATCACTTCAACAATAATAGCAGCAGTAATAATTTCAAAAAATTATTTCTTGTTTATTCTATATGGTTTTGGAGTGTTCAACTACCCCCCACAGTGATGCTATTATTTGAACTTTTAGCCTTTCTTTTTTTTTTCACAACAATCGCATAATTTTGTTTGTAAAATCTTATTTTAGAACAGGATAAATTCAAGATTCTGAGATAACCTAGATGGCATTGAATAATTTCTACTGTGATCCTAAAAATTCACTGCGCTCATCAAGTTTGTCAAATGGACAAGATGAGAATATCGATCCAGTCTATGGAAGTGACTAACCATCGACTTAAGCATAATCTAAGATGTATGAATTTACTCTTAAACCTGATGAATTAACGAGGAATAATTTTGTGCATGGATAAGCTAGAAATAATAATATTAGTAGTAATGTCTCCTCCAATGCTGCTTCATAAAACCAAGGAGGAATTGAAGTTAACTTGTATAAGCAGTAACAATAACAACAACAACAGTAGTAAAAGAGAATCTAACCACTCTCCAGAAGTAAAAATGAGAATGTCTAGAATTCACAGCAAGCATCCGGATTAGTAAACTAAGCTAGTAGATAGGTTTATTAAAGTTGAAACAAAAATATAGATTAATTTTTTCTTTTTGTAAACGAAAATTGAATGTTTGTGTGGAAAATTCAAACATCAGTTTAAAGTCTTGCTTTTTTAGCTTTAGCAGTAGAGAATTAAAATGGGAGATTATATTATTTAAACTCATTAAAATTCCTTAAAATCTCTTGTTATTTTATAATATTTTAAATCTGATTTTTCTCCTAGCTTATTAGGTGTCCATCTGCAACTAAAGTGAATCTTGGATTTCTCTCTCTCTCTTTTTTATCAGAAATATCAAGATTCATCTAATTACCCTCTCGATTCTTAAACATTTTAACTAAATGCTTTTTTGGAGCTTCTATTAAATTGTTTTTAATGTAAATCTAAATTATTCAATTAATATAACCAAAAAGATATTTTCTTTTGAGAGAACACTCCAAAATTTGTTACAAGCATAGCATTACTCATTTCCGTATCAGTGAGTTAGTGGAAATTTAAAATGAATATCTATTTTTAGATTTGCCTTTTCTTGTTATTTTTAGATTGTATTGCAGCCAATCCAGTAGACTAACTACACTTTTGACAAATCCTAAATTAAAAAGCAGTTAAAGGATACAGATAATTACCACATTTGCAATTCAGACGTAAGCAGACTATTGTAATCAAACTTTGTTATCATAATATCAACCTTCTTCTTTTTCGTTCACCAATCTTCTCTCCTTTTTCTCTCTTTCGCAATTATCACACACTATTTTCAGATTTTCGATTAGTATTTTTAATATTTATTTGGTTTGAGAAAATTCCTACAATCCCTTGCCCATTGATCCTCTGTTTAAACGTATCTTAACTTTAAATTCTCATTTCTGCTGTATGTTGAATTTCTCTCTTAGGAAATCTGAAAGTGAATCACCCTAGCTGAATGCATTGAAATTGGATTTCAACAAAACGCGTAGTGCTGATGTAAAAAGTCAGTATATTAACTTTTGTGATGAAGAGAGTGATGAAAGTCTGCCTGAAAAAACAACTTCAACTCCTGCATTTCTCCTGGAAAATCTCGAAAACTCAAAGATAACTATCGAAGAACATATGAAACGCATGTCTGAATAGTATAATCTCATGGTATTGCACGTCTAAGACTGCTAGAATCCTTTATGCAACTTTATTTTTATGAGCCCTAAAATGCAGAATTTGATCTTTTAACCTTCAGGTATTGACCTTCCACAAATCGGATATTTTCATTCTAGCTCATCTGCTGGATCCCCTTAGACATTTAGCACAATATGTGAAAAAGGACATGCACTAAATACCAGAATGAAAGAGGAGTTTCTTAGTTTAGTGCTGTATTGAGTGATATTCACATGAGAAAAACTTGAAGAATAACAAAGTAATAAATTATTCATAAGTTTTAGAGAAAAGCGCTAATATTCTAACAATCAATTATGTAAGTATGTATATTTCAACTCCCCCGAAGAAAGCTTCTCAGCTCATTCCTACTACTCGTCCCTTCCCTTATTAACAATAGCTCGCTATGCTTTTTATGAAATATTTTAAATGACATCATCCTTGTTCTGTTTCTGTAATTTAAGAGTGTAATTTGATTCGTTTTGTTGTATTTGAAAAAATATCAACTTTTTTCTACTTTTTGTGTGGGAAGATCTCTTTCTACCAAAAATAATGAGGGGAGTTTAATATATCAAAATTTATGCTGACTAATTTAGTGGTGGCTGTAAATGAACTAGCATCTTTTCTTGCAAATCAACGAAGGAACTGAATCAGTCGGAAACTGACAAAACAAAAATACATAAAAAAAAAAATGAAAAAATAGTTAAAAAAGCTACTAAAAAAAAATGGGTAAAAGAGTGAAGCCCACCCCAAACACACAATTAGTTAAGAATATGCTCAAGAAAGGTTACAATCATAATTAAATTCAAAAATTATTTCTTTTTTTAATAATTAAAAGTGACTGGCTAATTAATTCATTATTTTTTCACAATAATTTCCTTTTTATCTTCTAAAAGATGTAAAAGGAAAATACAACAAAAAAAACATTTAAGCTTGTAACCATGTTTTGGAAAGCAATAGCAATAGCCCATGTTCTCAAATAGATAAATTAGAACATATGGATTATGACCAATATTAGTAAATATATCCATTTTTCACATGAATTATCAATATTGGATTACACTCAGCAAAACAAATCAATAAAATATGAAGATTTCTATTAAAACCCTAATGATTTCATTTGTACTTCTCCAAAGATTATTTGAGTTGAGAAGACAGCTATTTCGACTAAACTGACACTGTCGAATATTAAATTGTTTCAACCAATTAAAAAATGGAATTTCTCCTTGGCTGATCTTTTTTGTATTCATCCGTACTCGTGAGAGTAAGCAAGACATCAATGAATTTTTCTCTTAACGCATCTGAAGCTGTGTTGTTTGACTCGCGAATGCACACATCAATCAGCACCTTGAAATCATTAGAATAAAAGAAATTCTTCTGCACTTAATAAACATCTTTTATGAACGCCAAGGCTTTAATGATCATATCGGGGTCGTTTTTATTCAGAAGATGGACTAGTGTCTCACTGAAAAAGCGCTGATCTGTATGCGAAGTTGCAATTTTTATGACAAGGTTTTTCTGTGGAATTTTCTGCTCATACGAAATGGTTATGAAGATCTTAACAACTGCATTAAAGGTGTCTTCATCGTTGATGACTGCAAGTAAGTCGAATAATCGTTGAACAAATGCTTCATTTGTCACAGATTAAAAGTTTGTCACTGAGAAGATGTCAATTAGCAGCAAAAAAGCATCTCCAACAAGATTGTCGATTTTTGTTAAGGTAATGTACTAGCTGATTGCGATGGGAAATTGTTTATTTTCTCTCATTTGAGGGAGGACTTATTCTGGCACATTATCGTTGAGTTTCTTAAGCGCGATGAGAATGGAATTAGCTAATTGGATATCGTCAAACTACTCCATGAATGTTTGAATGAGGAGACTGACGAGATCGTATTATTTATCTGTGATTGTGCGCATCCACTCGATGATCTCAGGTGTTTTCTCACTTTCTTGAATAGCTTGTATTAAGCTAAAGATTGTTTCAGTGTCATTATCGGAGGACATCGATGCTAAGCTTTGAGGTATTTCGAAAAAACTTTAATTAATTACCGGATGCGCTATTCTTATTATTAATCGATTATTATCGAAACAACATGAAAGTTCTTTTGTTGATTAAATCTGGAATTGATTAAGATAAATTTTATGAGTGGACCAAAGCTATAAGTCAAATTAATTAAAAATAAATGGTATTTCTCAATATTTTTTACACCATTTTATTTAACTAATTTAAATAATTCTTCAAAACAATCAAAGCAACAATTATTCTTTTTATTGCAAAATTATGTTTTTGCACATCAATAAAGAAAATAAAAAATCTAATGTTGTAAAAATCAGAAGAATATTTTAAACAAATTTTGTTAGGTAAGTTTATTTAAAATAATTCATTATTTAGGAGGAGTTCTCCTATATAACCTTTATTTTTCAAGAAAAGAATGGATTATTAATAATCAATTTCTTTCTTTGAATTTTTATTAAAATTTTTTTGATGATGAAAACAAAAAAAATTGAAAGTAATCAGACGGCACATTCGAGCATATTTTTTGTGAAATCAGTTGTTAATTTTAGCATTAAAACTCAATTTTTAAATCTCTATTTCTCATTTTTATTAAAAAAAATAATATTATTTTTCTTGGAAATAATTTGAAGAAATTTATAATCAAAGAAAATCAATATTTTTAGCTGAATTAAATTCTTCCAATCACAAGTACACAACCATCAATGCTCTTTAGGTCTCTTTTTCTTCGAAAAGCTGCAGATTCTGCAGTAAGTATGACGTCAAATCTGCAGGCAGGAAAGAAATAGGTCCTGAAAGTAAATTAAAAGTGAATTAGGATATTTCCAATTCGTTTTTCTAATTATTCTGAATACATGGGGGGCTAACAAAGAGAGAAAAAGAAATTAAAATACATGCGAGATAAATACAAGAAACTAGCAAAATAGCCATCACAACAATATCTATGAGTAGTTATTTCTCACAAGAGAGCAACAGTGGTACTCAAGCTGATGGTAACGCTGATGACGAAGGTGATAATTTAACATCTTAGATCACATTGACAGTAAGTAGTATATTATCATTGCTTGCAACATCTGCTTTGCTGCTGTACTACGCGAGAAATAAGAAACGTCGTACTTATGGATTTAGACTAGTGATTCCTCTATTTTTCTTTGATTTCCTTTGGAGTCTAAATATCTTGATTCCTGTCATCTTCCTTTACATAGACCCTGAGTATATCATAGACGAACCTTGGTGTAGAATCTAAGGAAGTATAAAATTATTCACAATGCTGGCGTCGTATTTCTGCACTGTAACGATAACTTGGTCACTGTATAGTTTCTTGATTCTCCTCAGACCTGTCACTATCAAGAATCCTTTAGAACACTACGCGAAATACACACTCGTCATTCCATTATTTCTTGCTGTAATGTAAGAAAAACATCAAATAGAATTTTACAATATGGATTTTTCAAGTTGAATGTACTTGCAAACATAGTGCTTCAAGAAAAAAATATTAATAAACATAATCATATGTAAGGGCGGTTGGAGGGGAGTAATCTAATCCAACAACTGGATCTAATTTGTGGATAAATCTTGTTATTTCAAAAAACAAAAAATAATCTGCATATCCTTAAAAAATACTAATGGAAATCCCAATTTCCTTAATTGTTTCACTCATATTTATCCAATCCCCTGAATATCTTGAGAAAAGCACATCAATTTAAGCTAGATGTCTGTTTTTTTATCATTTATTCTTTTATCCAATCCCATTCAAGCTTCTCACTCTCACTCTCCCTCTTGTTCATGTTTCTTTCTACCAAGACAAACTAATTCTTTTATAATTTCCAGTGGGCTTAATTATTTATAAAATATTCTGGATACCTCAAGAAAACAACCAAAAAACACCAAGAATATTTTTAATTTCCTGGATTTCTTTATTTTTAAATATTTTTCATTTCTTTAACAAAATTCCCTTTTTTCATTAGACCTCTAGCATTAGACCGTTATGACAGATTAAACCCCCTTAAAAATGTCATGTGTTTCTTAGTGTTAAGGACTACAAATGGAACGGATTACCTTGGGATAGCTGTTAGAATAATTTTCTATGATTTACCGTTCTTTGTTGTCTTGATCTTTCACGTCTATGCTGTGTGGAGAATAATCAAGCACTACCATAAAAACAAAGGAGATGCTGTAGAGAGAAGCGTATGTCACTTGATTATGTATCCAATCGTACTTTTCCTTTCATGGATTTGGATCATAATTGAAAGATTTTTTGAAGTTATGTAAAACAATGAGCAGATTGCCTGGCTGAATAAGATAGATTTATCTTTAGCAACGCTCAATGGATTTCTAAACGCTTTGGTATATGGGTATATATCGCTTGATCCTTTTGGATTCTTTAGGAAAAATAATAATTCAGAATCACTGATTGCCTCGAATATCAATAACAATGTTACAATAACACCATAGTAAGATGCAAACAATGTGTTTTCAATAGGCTCAGATGATAGTTCGCTGGTATTCCATGTAAATCCTGTAAATGATTCGGAAATTAGATCATCAATTCATAACAACAATAAGAATAATCTAATATGGTGAAAGCTTAGTATTGTCCGAAGAATAAGCTAACAGTTTTAATAAGAATTTATATCTCCTGGAGTTTAATAAAAGAATAAAAAAGCATCACTCGAACATCCAAATGAGATATTATTTATACCAAACACCCACAATCATTACAATCAGCAATATCCTTGTATTTTCACTGAGAAATGCTAGAGATCATTCAATTTATTCTATCTACTACCGACACAACATTTCCCCTCTTTTATCTATTAGTTTTGTAAGTTTTTGCATATTTTTTTATTGTTGCTTCAATGCTTCATGTGCTGCTTGACAGTGAAAATTACAAACATTAAACTGGTTACTTTAATCAATACAGACTTTTTATCTTCTTTGACTTACAATAGTTAATATTTTCATGAAAATTCGTGAAAAGTGTGAGAGAAATAATAAACTATTAACAGATTTTATTTATGAGAACAAACAATAAGTTAATACAATAATCAGGTAGCAGGAATAGCTCTTAGTAGTAAAAGAATTATTCCAGTCAATAAGGCTTTTTTGTTTCTTCCAGAAACGCGACTAATTCAAAATATAATTGTTGTTTGTTTTTTAGCTTACAAAAAAAGAATCAAATATGTGTTGTGTGCAAATATATTGAAAATCCACTATTATTTGTATTTTTATTCATTTTCATACAAAAAAAGCAGAAATTTTGGAGGTTTGAAGATAAAAACCAAAGTTGCATATTGTTGATCAAGTGAGTTTCACTATTTGTTAACTTTTTTAGAGAAAGAGTCAAATCTGGAAAGATAATAAATTAAAGAACCAAGCGATAGATGAGCTAATGAATTTGATAAAGAAAGAATAAATACTTAAGAAGATTATTCACAAAAACATAAAAGGTTAGTTCTATTCTTATTTTGTTTGCCATCTGTTTTCTAGTGATTTCTTCAAATGAAGGGTAAGATTAAGTATTTTCCAGGAATTTCAAGCAGAATTTGAAACAGTCTTGACACACATGCAACAGAACCCTTTCATAAGCCCAAATATCTTCAGAGAAACATATTTAACTCCACTCGTGCCTCCTGGGAAACTTGTCGAAATGAAGAAAGCCAACGAGAATAACTGTTTATTTAAAAATCATCCAATATTAAACAAAAAGTCAATACAAACTAATTAAGTTGTCCAAAAAATACACACGTTTGAGGATAATCTAACCAAGAAATCTTCGTTTAATTGCTCTGAATATGTCTCCCAAAAACATAAATGAATATTTATCTATTATTTCTTACTTATGCAATTGAAAATCCTAGGGTTAGTATGTAAGATTTAGCGATGACTGAATAGTAAAGTGTGCCTAAGATTGTCAGGAAATATGCAATCGTAAATAATAGTTTATCTTTTTAGATCAGTTATTTTAAGAATTAGGTGAATCCTTTCATGACCCCTACACTAGCTAGAATGCATAAGCTGCCCATAGTGAACAGCGATGCAAATTTAGCTGGAATTATCACGAACATCGGCAAGAAGAAAAATGAAGTTAAAATAAAGAAAATTCCAAAGAAAAACAGCACTGCGAAGTTCTTCCAGTTCTCCGCTGCTGCTTGGACATCTGACATTCTAGTCCGTAAATTCGTTAGTGTTGTGCTTGCTTTTGCTAGAGATGATATCGCATTTGTAGATTTTGTAAATCCACTGCTAACATTCGAGCGAATCGAACCTAGTAAACCACCTTGTTCTTCGTCACCTCGCAAATCACTCGATGCAGTTGTGGTACTGTAGGAGGAAGGTAATGATGATTATGCTTGTTTATTTCCTTTTATGGAGTGATAGATATTTAGCATTTTATCACCTATCCAATCTTTCTTTACAGAAAGTGCTCCTACAATATCATCTATTCTACCTGATCCTATTCCACTGCTGGTGCTATTGTCACTCCCTCCTTTAAATGGATTCAAATTCATAAGCGTTTTAAGATTGCTGCGGATATCTTCTTTCTGCTTTTTCCTGTTGATTTTGTAATTATTTAAAGATGTTTTTTTTCTATTTTTTTTTGGCTGCTGATTGTTAATTAACCTTTTAAGACTCCAAAAGAAAAGAACTTAATTCTATTATCTAATCTTTCAGAGATTCTAGTTTAAATAATGATCTTTTTGGAATTTAATAGCATCATAGTTGCGGAACAGTGGTTGTTAATCTATTCTAACATTTTGGTCTGATCAACTTGAAAGCAGATTAGTTTTGTAGGAATCAAGGGGTATTTATTGATTTTCACATTATTTAATCAAAGGGCATATGAATTCGTCCTCAAAAGAGATTGCTTGGCTGTTAAGTTATTTGTTTTTACGGGGCATGATGATATTTAATCGTTTTTTAGTTTTTAAAATTATGGATTAGCTTTTATGAAATTATTCAAGGAGGTTTACAGATTTAAAAAGATATTTGATTGCTCTTTTTTTGTGAAATCAATTAGGTTCAAAAATATTATCTTTATTTTGATTAAGGATACCTATGATGCATTGCCAATCACAACACACCCTAAGACAATATGCAACTATTGATGAGAAGACATTTTGGATTCTTGGAGGATTGCTTATTTATTATTAGATGTTAAATGTGATTTCTTCTTGTTTTTTAATTTATGAGAGTGCATTTTACATTTGAAAAAGGAAAAAAGAACGATCTAGAAAATTAATTAATTTTTAATTATTTTTTTGATATATTTATCAGCTCAAAACAGCTTAAATAAAGAATCTATTTAACATCTTAAAGCTTCGCTAGTCGCTTTTCAAAACCCAAGCATACTCCCATTCTCAAGACTCAAAGCAATACCAATAATTTTGAAGTACGCATTCAATGGACAAAAAGCCAACAAAAACAGCAGGAATAGTAGAAAACTCAAAGGAATCATAGTAAAATGCGTTGCGATTATTAGAGCTACAAGATACTCTTGCATTCTACAAGACAGCTCCAGTGCAGGATTTACTCAAAGATGCAACTGTCAAATTTGATAAAAAAGACATTTCTGAGATTGAAAAATGTGCTTTCGATAAGGTCAGACACTATGGTTCAATGGAAGATGAAGAGAAGCAGTTCTTCAAAGGAAAAGTCAAGAAGAGTGTTCTGTTCAATGTTGGGTTAATGGGAATCTACAAGGTATTGATGAACGCCTCAGTATTTGGAATAAGCTAAAAGTTATTTGGTAAGACGATCAAGATATTCACTTACAAGAAGGGAGTATTATTGTGGATAGCTTCACCTATGATGGCACATTATGATTATCAAGAAATTGTGCTGAGAATCGGAGTAAAGAACTATCTCCTCAAATAAAACAAAGATTTGTTTGCTCAGCAATAAAATCAATTTCTTCCTAGCAATAATATGAAGAAAAGCAGCTAATGAAGGAGTTTATTTTAATTAAGTTAATGATGAGCTTGTAGATGTGTTGGAATGATTCAGATTGGAGTTAAATTTTAAGAAATGTAAAACACTTTTCATGTGAGTTGCATAGATTTCTTGGATAAATGCAGGGAGGTGATCAATAATAATTAGTTGCCGTAGATAGGAAGAAGAAGAGAGAGAGAAAGAGAGTTCAAAGATTGTTTTGATAGATATTTTGAGTAGAAATTAAACAATTGATAAACTGATCGATTAAAAGGGAGATATTTTAATTAAAAAACAAACAAACAAAGTACAAATCCAGACCCAGCAGAAAAATCCAAATATGGAGCAGACTATCGAGGATCTGGAATAACTCGCTATCCTTGGGTATAAGGTTCAAGTCAAGATGGGAGAAGGCTTAGAATTCGTTGGCGAGATTTACCATTACAATCATCAAGCTGGCATACTTATTTTAAGTAAATAAAGTTAGTTGGGAATGAAATAGAGGGATAGAATACTTGAATTACCAATTAGATATTCAAGATTTGATATGATCAGTTAGTTCTTCTCGGAAATGTTGGTATTTTTGTCGAATGCATTGTATTGTTTGATAAAGAGGAATAAAATCATGAGACAAATAAAAGCAATTATCGATTTATCAACGCTTCCCTGATTCTTGAACTCTCTATCTTCGATCGGAAACATGACATACAAGTACGCCAAACACACGAATAATCATCATCTTTGCAAAGACAATAATAATAGTTTAAATTGACATAATTTTGCTTTATGATTTCCTCAGGATGTGCTTGATAAAATTGAGACAAGAAACTTAGATATTGGATTGGTTTTACAAAGAGAAGAAGCTGTGTATGCTGCGTTGTCGATGAAACATACAGTGAGCGAGCATGAAGCGATTATTAAGTTCTTTAATATTCTCTAGAAGACCTTTGCATCGGCAGAAATGAAAGAGGAGAAAATATTTATCTCAGATTTAAATGTCACAATTACTGCTCCTTACACAAAGAGTATGCAGAAAGACAAAAATTAGATAAGATTTCAAAAAAAAGATTAGTTTGAAAGAGAGAGAGAGAAAGTGATGTTGGAAAAATACAGTGAATGGATACATTTGATTAATTTCATTTTTTCTCCTTTGTTTTTTAAGATGATGTCCAAGGAGTGAATAAAAAAGCTGTGGAAAGAGTGCAAAAGATTGTTGAGTAAACTTACAAGAAACTAGAGTCTAAGTGATTCTGCTTACACAAGTAGATCGCGGATATTATTCAAAATTGAACATATGGCTAATAATTTAATGGAGAATATTAAAAATGAAAACAAATAGAAGTCGAAATAATTCAATGTAACTTCTATTTCATGTTGAATCCATCTTTGCAGATAATTTGTGTGATTGTATTCAGTTTTCTTAAGATTACCAATGAAAGCATCAGAGAAAATAGCTACTAAGTGATTTTTGAAACATTAATCTTTTTTTGTTTTGGTTTTACAATCTCTATCTATGTAACAACAACAACGAAACTTAAAAAATAGAGAGATACAGTATTGCTTAATTAAAACTACAACATTCCAATGATAAATCAATTATGCAACAAGTATTTTGTATATTTTATGATCCTTTATTCCATCCCTCATTTCCTTTGATAACCTGTAAGATCTTAAACTAAACTTTTTTTTTTCATTTTTCTTCATCAATATTATTCACGATTGGTTCTCCTTGTAAGTCATCTGTTTCTGTCGTACGAGGAACGAAATTATATCGTTCAGCTAGTTCCTAGATCGGAATCTTATTCTTCATGAATGCAACTGTCAATTCCCTTAAAAAAATAAACAAAGATTATCATTTTTCAGAAGGGACAGTCAAAAAAGTAGACATCAAATTAGATAATAAACCAAATTGTTTTTTTGTATCTGCATTTAAATATCTTGATCTATTTCTTACGTGAGTAGTGATTCAGTGATAGCAAAATTCGAAAGCAGCTTAAAGTGGCTTAGTAAATACAATTCCCTTGACTCGCTATTTTGAGCATCACTTTCACTAGCTAGTTTCGGTAAGGAAATAATCCCAATCGCTAAGAGCTGCTTGCAGATATTGCGCTTTTTCACGAGTGGCTTCGAAGCACTTGCGAATAATACTTAGAGTTATCTGCTGGAGTAGGAATCAATCTTCTGATGAATAAATGGCAGCACAACTTCATAGAAGTAATGATTGTATTTTCTATGATTTATTTTTGCAAAACATAATCAAGAAAAAAAGCACTAAAAATACTAGAAAATCACAAATATAATTTCCATACTTGATATTGAAGAGCTGCATGGTGTGTTTGCTGTTATTTTATTAGCCGATTTGCTGTATCATATGTTAGCAGAGCATCGAATGTGCATAACTGTATGTGATGATATCCTTAGAACTGGCTTTATCGAGATTAGATGTGAAGTTGTTCTCGAGTACTTAGAATAATTCTGTTTTTACAATTTTCATCTTGCAGTAAGCCTTCAGAATAAGTGTAGAGTTTGTTGTGTCTAATTCGTCGAGCTACTGAAGGCCATGCTTTTTTGTAGTAGCAGAAGCCTTACCTGCATTGGTTAAAGGTTTCTAAGAATTTGTATCATTTCTGTTAGCATTATCTTCGATTTTCTTGAGAATCTGCTATTCGATGAATTCTAAGAGAGTTTCATTTGTGTAGCCTAGATTACTGCAGCTGATAAGAATATTCGAGAGATTTCTAAAGGTAATTGGATCCTTCGTGGAGATGTATTACTTTGCTAGGGCATCCATTACTTCAGTGTTTTTACGGTAGTATTTTTCATAGCAATTAAACACCATGTTTATGCACTTTTTAAGAGAAAAATCAATATGTTAAAAATGTAAGATCTTCTTGGGGTTTGCTATGAATTCAAAAGAAGAAATGTTAATAACTCAGGAATTTATACATTCAATGGAAATTTCTTCGATGTTTGGAGGATGTGACTTTCAATAAACGCAAGAAGAGTCTCATCGAACTACTTCATCTTCCCCATGGCTAGGAATATATTTGATAAGTCTCTAGGGGCTATTTCACCATGCTTTTTTTAACAAACATGAAGAAATATTAGAGAATTGAAGACAAAAGTAACAGCATTATCTCATTTAAAGTTCATTTTAAGTTTGGAATTAACCTGCTTTTAAACAATTTTCTCTTTTTATTTTTTTTCAACAATAAATTGCTAGAATATGCTCTTACGACTTGGAGAATATGTGCGGTGGCATATTTCAAGTATCGTTCTGTTTTGCTCCCCTGTATTCCTGAATTCGACAATGCCCACAGGAAAAATGATGTCTATGTAATTGTGAAACTCCATTTATTCAAAGCAGCTAGATCCGCAATCTAGTTGAGCAGCTCTGGAGTGTGGAGCTGGAGTTTAACAATATTTGAGATGAAATTCGATGCTGTGAACCCATCCATTTCTGCTATTCTTTCTGATAAATGTTTGACTATTTCTTTGATTTCTGTGCCTTGTTTATCCATCAGCAAATGAATATCTTTGTTCCCTTGTAATCGCATAGCGCAATGGAGGCAAGTTGCGTAATCTATGATACTCATATTGGCTTTGAACATTCTGTATATTTCAAAGAGTTTTGTGTGCGTTTCGGCACTAAGAATCTTCGTCCTAGTTCGACCCAATTCATCTGAATGAAGATGCTCATTAAGCTCAGAATCAACAGAACTATTTGTTATTGCGTTATCATCAGTTTTGGTATTCTTGTCTTACTGGGTTTTAAGTAAGACTTTGGTTGCACTGCTCGAAGCTACTGCTCTAATATTGTAAATCACTCGCATTGAAAGATACTATTGAAGCTACTGTTGCTACTTAAGATAACTCAATAATCCCTTTTAGCATAGCAATCCCTTACGAAACATTTTTCTTCGATCTAGACTGCTGAAATGAGTTGGCTTGTTGATAATGGTTGACTTTAGGTGTGTTAAGAATGAAATCGATCTATTTATGCCTGTATCTACGCTTTGCCTACAAATTTAACAAAAAGTTGCTTAATTAATTGTAGTTCTTAGATTGAGAATGTTCGAATCCTCACAGTAGAAGTTCCTTGAGAGTGTGTGTGAATATTTTTTAAATTAAAAATCAAATAAACCATCCTTTTTGATAAAAAGCAAATATTCACAACATACCACAACAAAAACAAAGTGACTTTTCCATCACTAACATAACAAAAATAACAAATATCCCTCCTAGGCTAATCGTTAATTTCAATTTATATTTACAAGGTTTTGAGTCAATTAACAAATACTTCTTTTGTTTTTCAGAAATCTGAAGGAAGATCAGCTTAAGAGAAGTAGAATTATGGAGTCTTACCTGCAACCTGATTAGTATTCTTATCATTATTGCTGCTAGTATTTTTATTAGGAAGCGTTTTAGTCTATTACTATTGCTATTATTTTCCTTTAGTTTTGTCAGCAAATATCAATTATTTAGACACTTACCCTTATTATTACAACATCGATTTGGACTATTCCTAATCTTCCCCTGCTTCCTCATCTTCTTCATCAAAGTTCAATGATTGTTCCTTGGCTTTTTGAGTTTATTTCTCTTTAATTAGTCCAGTTAGCATATAAATTGAGTTCGATAATGCCTCAATCGAAGGAGATAATGCAGCTGAATCGAATTTCTTTTTCTTCAATGCAATGAGTTTCTCTAATGATATGTCATTTAGTTAACCGAAAAAGCGAGTATGCAAGTCACTCAATCCTGTTATTGTCTTGAACAACAGGTTGTCTAGAGATTTCTCCTGTTGTTTTTAGGTTGGGAAATATGAAAAATAATTATTAGGAAAGTAACAGTTTGAGCATAGATTATATTATTCCTGCTTACTTGATCTTCCAGCACTGTCCTTCGGTATTTCACAACCAAAAGATTATCAGCTTCGAGATTATCCAAAGAGATAACTTGACTTCCCCTCGTTGAGTAAACTGGTAAATCAGATCCTTTGTTGTTTAAAATAGCAGATTATCTTCTGATTGACTTATTGCTCGTATTATTCTCCTTGAGTATCTCATCTTTTCTGCTGAGTATATCCTCCCTAGCCTTCTCGATTTCAAATTCCACAGGGTTTTCCAATTCCAGTAACCTCAGCTCTTTAACCAGCGCCGATATCTCTGTCTTAAGCGATTAAACCTTCTGTTCTTCAACATCTTTCTCTTCTTTTAAAGACTCAGTACTCTGTCTAGCAGAAAAAACAATCACGATACAATACAAACCAAAGAAAATCAAAAAATATAAAAATGAATTTTAATTGTATTCTTTCTCTTACTTAACGTGCATAATGAAAGTTAATAGATCTTGATACGACGATACCGTTTGATTCTATTGGTGAAAGCTTTCAAACACATCATTGAAATGCTGAAGTGTATCTCTACACTAACTCGATTGTCGTTTGGTTTCTTCAATTTAGAAATTATTTTTCTAAGCCACCAACAATTATTGCTCCCTTTTTATCCTATTCTACTCATTCCTTTCCTGCAACCTCATACCTTATTCGATCTACGACAGCTTCACAGTATCCTATTCGTTCTTAGATTTATTCTCCAAATCCTTTGTTTTGATATTCTACCTTTTTATTTCCTAATCATTCTCATTCTGCTAACTCGCTAGTTATCTGCAGAGAGTATCTAAGTACTTTGCATCTTCTCTGACTTCTTCACACTGCTCGTTGAGATACATACTAATATGCCTGTGCATCAGCATCAATTCAATGTTGAGCTTTTGCTTGAGGAGTTTGTCTTTGTATCTAACATCTCGCATGCTTGCTAGAGTGATTTTATCCATTTCAAGTTAAACAATGCTATTTTCAATAGATTCTATTTCTTTTTGCAAGGATTCGATGGATTAATTGAGTTCTTTTAGTTCCTCCCTATGATACATGTGCTCGAGCTTCTAGTCGTTGGTGGAAAGCCCCTGTAATTGTTTGGTTTTGTCTTCTAACTTCATGAATAATCCATTAGATATTTCCCTTGATTTTCCTATTTTAGTTGCCATTATATTCGCTAGTAATGTAGCTCCCTTGCTAGCATCGATCTTCTTGACTGCTTGACGGAGCTGAAGGTCAGTTTTAAATGATAAATGTTACACAGGTTTGGTGCCTTGACTCCTGTTATTTAAATTTTACAATCAAACAATATCAAAAATTCTAATTTTTCAGAATATTCATTTTGTTTTAAACTCCTTTATTTCTCCTTACTCTTCCTATTCAATATCATCAAGACTTTGGAGTAACTATGGGATGTGTGATAATGTCTGAATTCCTTGATAACTCGCTTATGGACGAGATTAAGTCGCTCTCCTGAATCCATGTTCCACTCTCGATTTAGGTGATTTTTAAGGCTATTTGTTTGTATTGGTAAATGAGAAATTCTGTAAATCTTTATCTTATGCTTTCTCCAGATTCTTCTGCTTTTGTTTCCGAATCGCATTTTAGAAAAACTTTTCAAGACGATTAGATGCAGCTTTCACCTGAAAAAAAGGGGACAATAATCCAGTAATGAGGTATTTAGATAAGATTACTCTTTTAAACTTTTTAAGAGAATCAAAAGAGAAAGAGAGAAATAAACAAAACGTTGCAATTATTTATGCTTCTTGTTTGGTATTTCTTTATTTGTTTGCTTACAGAGTTAATTGCGAGCTCTATCGGCTAGCGAGATTGAAGGATGGATTTGCTATTTTTCCCATTTGTTTATGTAAAACTAGAAAAATTCCTTTATGCCCAAGATTATGAATTTTATGTAAAACTGTGACTTTATTCCTGCATAAACAAGTCTTCAGAGCTAGTATTAGCCATTTAAGGATTGCTGATATCTGTAATGAAGGTGCTTCTCATCTCATCTTTCTTCAATTCCATTTGCAATTATCTAGGGAGCTGAACTTTTGATTACCATATCAAAGTAAAGGGGTTAGCTGAACATCTACTTAATAATCTCTATTTCCTGTTTTAGTTTATCTCTTTTATTACACAAAAAATCTTACTGATCTTATGTCCTCTCCTTGATCCAGATGTTCTGAGCTGTCTGGACACAACAGGTGAGAAAATATGTCTTGAAGACGTAGAATTCGTCTGTTACGTGCTCCCAAATAGACATTTGTTTGATACATTATTTTTTTACGGCGATGAAAGAAGAAAATTATTAGAAGGCGATGTGGAAAGGTATTTTCTAGGTGAGGAAGTGGAAGGTAGAGCATAACGATCAGAATCTAAGGCAGTCTCAGTTGTCACAAGATAGTTTTTACTGCTGCTACTCAGGTAAAGATGTTTAGAGCTTTTCATTGAGGATTTGATGTTTATGCTACTTGGATGTTCTTTTTGGCAGATGAATCTATAAAATTAATCAAGTGAACTGCAGTAATTAAACTCAAATATTATGGCACTACCAACAAATATAACTTTAGAAGATTAACACAAACTCAAGATATAAATATTCCTGATTATCTCTCTCCTTTACTGAATGAGATCTTATTCATAATCTTTCCCTAGATATTTTAGTTTCAAGTAGCTAGGGAAAGTCAGTTTGTTGTGAAAGATTAAATGTCGATCCCTTTATTTTTTTAGCCATAAAATACTTCCCTCCCTTCTCTCTTATCCTTGCAGCTTATTATGATTTGAAAAGAAAATTAATAATATTCAATTCATTTATGGAAAAAGGCAACTAATTAGTTTACCAAAAATGTATCTTTCTTTTGGTTAGAATGGATATAATTTCAAAATATAACAACCCTGGGGGTATGTCTGTTTGATAGGATTATTTTGATTTATAGGCAATTTAAACTGCCTACGGAAAACGAAAAAAAAATATTTGAATTCACCACAACAGACCAGCCGAACAAAAATAATCAAACTCAACTTGTTATTAACATAATTACAACCTTCATATCTACGTCTGCTTGCTCAGATGAAACCATCTGTTAAGACCACTATTAAACTCGCCCCAGGATGCTTCTCCAATAATCCTGCTTATTCCCCTGCTATACCTTCTCATTAGACTAATAAATCACTTCCTAAGAACTTCTGTCAGGAATAACTTAAAGATTTAGATGATGATGGGTAGGAATTCTGGTTCTCAGCAGAAGAAGCTGCTGCTCATGAGACTTTTAGGAAAAGTCTCGAAGAAGGTGTAAGAAATGATTCTCAAGATGAAGATAATCATGGAGAAGATGAAGATCACGATGATGGAAGGGATAAATATTACGAAAATCATAACACTACTGAGGATAAAAAGATAAATAGATAAGGCTAGGGAAACTAAATTGTTTCTTCAGCAAATATAGCAAAATCAAGGGGATTCTACAGGACACCTGATGATAAAGAAAACAGAAGCCCATATCTTGGAAATAATACGAATAAGTCTCAACCGTTGAAGAAGACAACCTCAGCAGGAACTTTGAATGCCAAGAAATATTCTAATTAGTACGTTAGCTCTTCTACTGCTAATCTGGTTGTCTCTGAGAATCACAGCAAAGGATATTCAACATAATCTCAACTCAAGCAGCCTAGCAATTGCATTAGCAACAAGAATATTGCTAATTTGAACTAATAAAAACACTAGAAAGATTAATTGTTATCATAGTCAGCAATCAACATTGGAAATAGGAGATTCTAGCAATAAGAAAGGCAATAAAATTAATAATCATAATCATAATCAAGATCTCACAGTAAATCTCCAACCACAGCAGGAACACCAGCAGGAGCATCTAGAGCCCTCAATGGTAACATTAAAAAGGCTGCCATTAGATCTTTAAATGTGATAAATCAAGCATATTTGGACATGAAATCGAGTCCTATTTTAAGAGAAAATCATGATAATTTTAATAAAGATTCTTTTAACATCCACAACACCAATGCTTATGGCAATAGCAATATGCCTCTCCATCCACCAGAGACAGTGACTAATTAAGATGACAAATTTTCAGCAAAAATAGCCAATGACATAATCGAAAATATCCTAGACAAAGACGAGTTGTATGAACGTACAAGAGTCGAAAATAAGCGACTCAAAGGGAGAATCCATGGGCTGGAGTCGTAAATCAAAGTACTTCAACAGAATTAAATCTAAACTAAATCAGCTGCTGCGTTAACAGCTTAAAACTATCAGCAAGAATTTACACTCTTGAATGAAAAACTCCTGAAACTCAAGAAGCTACAATCATTGTATATCGAAGAGAAGAAACTCAGAGAAGCATCGCAGCATCTTGTTTAAGTACAAGATAAAAGATTAAATGCACTTGCAAATATGCTTCAGATATGCGTTTCGAGGTGTTTAGTTGGAGGTGGTCAAGGGAATAATAGCTAGTCCTCACTTAAACTCACTGAAATTGAGCAAGAAAATGTGAGAAATCAAATTTATCTGGGGTTACTTGAGCTAAAGGAACAAGGAGAGACTGAAGATGTTAGCAGTGCTAATGTTGTTTAGGAACATAATTGGTTGGAAGAGTGCATATTTTCCCTTGAATAAAACGCAAAGAAGAGCACAGGAGGGATTATAACAGGGAACAACAACAGCAAAATGAAAAACTGTGAATAATTTGGGTTAGGATAAAATTAAGATTAATTGTTAGTTCGTTCGAAGATCCAAAGCATTAGTAGCGGTAGCCTTGCAATGAAAGGGGAAATTTAATAATTGAATATGAAAGTTAGTGTCCAGGATACATTACAAGAGGAGGACGAGGAAGAATCACAAAACAACGATTTAGGTAATTGCAGCAATAACATTGTATCCAGAAATAAAGATATCGGCGATATTGGGCTATCTGGATAGCAAGCTAGTTTGAGGGTTGATAGATAACTTGTGTTTGACAGTGACGTGAAGAGCGAGACTTAGCATTAGTAAAGTGATTATTAGAATGAGATTATATCGGAGCAAATAAATCTGGCAAATAAGTGTTGTACAAACAAAGAAAGAACAGAGAATGAAGGGAAGACTATGATTCATTTGAAGGGTTAGTAGTTACCTAACAATAGTAATCTTCATCATTCCTAACAATCAGCGTTCTTAGATTGCAATTCTACAAATACAACATCCACTGCAATCCTCAATAACAACAGTAACATCTCCTGCAACATCCACTCAAATAAACCTCAATAACTATAACCTTGTTCTTCAGAAGAAGATTGCGTGATAGCATCGTTCGATTACATTGCTTAGAAGGTAACTAACTCTTTGAATTTATTGAATTTGCGTTTTTCATTTGTCGCAAAATGACATTCTAACATTTTTATTCCCAAAGGACAAAGATCTATCGATGCGGAAGGGAGACAAGATAAAGGTGGTCAAGAGGACAAAGAACGGATGGTGGATAGGTATGTTGAATAAGAATATCGGATACTTTCCTTCAAACTACACTCAAGAAATCAATGTGGCTAGAACGACTAATCATTGATCAAATTTTAGAAAATTACATCAAGGTTTATGCCTGATTCTGTTGTTCAGTAGATATACATTTAACAGCTCTAAAGGCGTTGATTATTCGGGTTGTTTTAGTGAATGGATTGATTGCTTTTTATGTTTTGGTTTTGTAACTTCAACTTATTTGAAGAAAAAAGGCAATTTTAATTTTTAAAAAATCAACAAGAAACTGTTAAGTTTAAGTTAATACAAAGGCATTTGTTTCTTTTAAAAAGCTGAAGATTGCTTGTTGAATAACTGACAGAGTTATTGGGATGATGTAGAAATAATAATAACAAGAAAAAAAGTACATTGCACATTCATTGTAAGTATATGTATTGTTTAAGCAAAGGAGAAAAAGTACATTGAATACACAAAAAGTGAAACAAGTTTGTCTATCGCTGGGCCTCTCAAAGAGGGAATCTGACAGATCCGTGCATAAAGTTGAGAGGGATGTCCGATTGAAGCTCGGCTGCGAGTCTCTTAAGACCATCTTTCTATCCTAAAATATGGCATTCCCAAAAGAATATATTATAAATCTAGTTTTTTTGGTATTCTTTTTTGGTTTATCTTTCTCTTTTGAATAGCTGTTACGTGTATTGCATTTGTAGAAATAGTATGTATTCCAGAATGTACTGAACACAGCAAACGTGCAGACAGCTGAATCACCGACATCAAACCCAATAACGTTGATAACTAGTAACGTTGCCCAAAGCAACGAAGCGATGATTTAGAGACTCCAGAACACGTTAAAGTTAAAGTCGTTGATTTCCGATTTGTTGATCTTGCATTCGAACACCCATCTTGTGGAGTTGTCTTCCTGGCATTCACTCCACCATCTCAGACCAATCAGTAGTCTAGGGAATCAAATTCATACAAATAAAAGAGTTAACGAAAACTAAATTGATTTATTTCTCATTTTTTGCTATTTTATACCTTCCTGTGATGTTTTTGACAACCCAGAAATCCATGGCACAGAAGAGAATGGTCAGATAATGAACTTTCAGACTATCCATGAAGAAGGAGAGCACTAGATGGGTGGAGAGCGCAAGTGCCTTGAAGATCAAATGGAAGAAACAAGCTGTAGGATGGTTACTTTTACTGAAATCCATTCTCTTCATGATTGCTGCTTCTAGCTGGTTGGGTTGATTCGCCAGTTACAATTACTCAGCTCGCTGCTGTTCTTAGCTGATTTGAACAGCTGAGCGAAGCATCTACGATGGCTGAGTGTTACCTTGTTACGCTTGAAGCTACAAGAACTATGCGAAGTTCTCAATGTTCTCTTTAGGAATGTATCTCGCTGATTTACGGAGAACTGCCATGTTATCTTCAGTGAAATTCTAAGCCACAACTCTGCTTTGGTTTAAATTGTTGTTGGAGTTAAACTAGGATTGATAGAGATTGCCTTATTAGCCTTAAAGCTAAGTTGCTTTCTCAATATCATTTTGCTTCTAGTTGTTGGAGTTATAAGGATTGTTGGAGTTGTAGGGGTTGTTAGAGGTGTATGGATTGCTCATTAGGTAGGTTTGCTTTGGTTTGGCTGTCAAAAAAATCTCTAATAGTTTTTATTCCTTTGTATTGTTTTTATTAAAGAATATTGCAATAGCGATTGAAAATATTAGCAAATCGATACAAGAATCTCATAATGTTGGGATTGTTAAAAACTTGAAATACCCCTATCGAAAGATAACGCATATCCCCCAAAGTAAAAAAGAAATAGGAAATATTGTTAAGCTTGCTTATTTGTTTACATAAAATTGAATTGGGTGGATTGATTTTTCAAGCTAATATTTGAACATCATTCATATATTTAATTATTCATGAGATAAATCTTCTTTGTTTCTTTTTAAATTCCTTTGGTTTTTTTGGGGCTAATGTTGATTTATTATCTGTTTTCCTTTATGAAATAATTATTAACAAAAAGAATAAGGATTTTTAGCAATGTCTGCTTGAATAGAATTGTCTTAAAAATAAAATAAATTCGCTGTTTAGTTTGAATAATTCTGATAACCTTGCTTTGATGTTTCTAAATCTTCTTTAAAGCACTTTTTTTTCAAAAGAAAGATGCTTTTTATATTTGCAATTTAGTTGTTTTATTGATTCGGTGAAAGGGAGAATTGGCCTGTTTGTATTGAAATTTGAATTTGAACGGGATGACTTCTTTTTCGTAAATGTTATCTCCAAGCAAGTAGTGTTAAAAATCACCCCAATTAAAACGCGCTTTATGCGATTGCTAATATTAATCTAAAGTTAAGAAAGACTTAAAGCGAACTTAATATCTTAGTAGACTTCCTGCTTAGTTGATCACAATGAAAACCACCTATAAATAGTCTTCATAGGCGTACTCATATCAGCAGAAAGAACTCCCTTCACAATAGCCTGAAGAAGAGGAATGCAATAACCCATTAATGAATAGTATCTCTAGCAGTCTTAGTGTAAGTTTTCATTGCATATGTGCACAATTTTTTCATATTTATTTGAAAGAGCATATTTTTTGAATGGTTCAAATCTTTTGAGCTCCTCCTATTGGGCATATTTAAATTCCTCAGGCTCTTAAACTTGATTGTTTTAATACTTGTATTCTTTGTAGCAATACAAGATCAAGCAGCCTCTTGGTACTGGTGCAGGTAGTTTCGTAATTTGGATAGAGGATTACAAGACATCTGAATAGTTTGCCTTGAAATGCATCCTCAAGCAATCCAGTCATTACTAAAATAATGCACACAGAATCACTAATGAGTTCAAAGTACAACAATATTCCAAAAATAAGCAACGAATTCTCTCTTATCCTCTTGATAATAATACTTTTTTGCATGATTCTCCTTCTCCCACAAAACAGCTTCATTCCTAGTTGAACCATCCGAATATCGTCCATATGTACAAGTTCTTTGAAGATCAAGAATATGTCTACATGAAAATGGAATTCTGCGCTGGAGGCAATCTCTATGATTACCTTAAAACGAAGGGAAAGTATGACACACAAACAAAACAAGCCAATAATTTGATTCTTTTCCCTTGAATTTAAATGTCTTTTTCGAAGATTGTCTGAAGACGAAACAAGGAAAATGAGTTATCAGATCATCCTCGGCCTTGAATACTTGCACAGTAACAAAGTGATCCACAGAGACTTAAAGCCAGGCAATGTAGTGCTTTCCGCAACCAACTAAGTCAAAATATGCGATTTTGGGCTTGCTGTCAGACTCGAAGACTACGCTTCAGAACTCTAAACGTTCTGTGGAACACCAAATTATATTGCTCCGTAAAGAAAACTTCATTTTCAAATTTCAAATTAATGCAACAACAGCCAACTCAACTCAACTTTTGTTTTATTTTTGGTCATTTCTGTAGGGAGATCTGCAGTCGTGAGCCTTATGGTATTAAATCTGATTGCTGGTCATTTGGATGTGTGCTGTACACTATGGTCACAGGGCGACCTCCATTCGATGGTTTGAGTGTCTAAGAAGCACTGAAGACACTTCAGAATAAGAACAAGAACAAAATTAACATTCCAAGCTCTTTCTCAGCTGAACTTGCTGATTTAATAGAACATACACTCGATTGGGTAATATATTGCAAAGAGGTTTTGCTTAGTTCGATTGTTTGATTTGTTTATTTGATATTTAGAATACGGAGAGTCGCTATTCGATTCATTAAATAAAAAACCATCCATTTTATGCATCTTAAATGCCCAGTGGAATAGTCAAAGGTATGGATAATAATATCAGCCATAGACGAGCGAATAGCAATCTATCTGGTGATATCAAGCTAGATAAAGAGAACATACATCCAAATATTATGAATAAAATCAATAATAGTAGTAGTTACAGTTCTGCTAGGAATAAACCAGATCGTGGATTATGCTTGAAAGAATTATCAAAACAAGAGGATACGTAGAAACAATATGATGGGTTGTACTAAAGTAGTCGATGTTAGAATATCAATAGCATGTATCCTAGAGCATAGACAACAAAAAACAATAATGATAACAATGGATTTAAGCAAGTTGTAACTCCCATCGTAACTTCAACTAACACTGCAGCCCCAACTGTTCTCAGCACTTTATTGAGTAGATCAACTAAGTCTTCTAAATCTACATCTCTCCATTAGTCAAACAACAATAACTCCTAATCTTTCTAATCTTCTAATGCAATAAACAACTAATTCCTTCAATAACCAGCAAATCACCCCTCCAGTAAATAACACCAGAAACATAAGAGTGTTGATTTATCATAAGGATCAGGCTATGATAAACAGACAAAAGTAATAGACATGGGTTAAGGGCAGTAGGGATAATAATAATACTATCAATTGAAAAGTTAGATACCTTCTGAAGATCTCGATAAGGAATGGACTCTTGATCCTAAAACAAAAAAAATGACAACTTTCCTTGGAAATACTTAGACTCCTTCATAGCCCAAATGGGCTTAAATACCATCAAACAATAAGAACTCACAAGAATAGTTGATGGCTTAGAAGAAATAAGATCAAACACGAGAATATTCACTTCAATAATAGCAATAATAAATAAAATCTATCTCTAGAACTCCAAGAAATAACAGCAACGATCTCAGCAGCTAGAACTCTTCTGCTTATGCCAACCATAAACCCAATGGATAATATTCATCGAATGTTAACTCAACTTCTTCTTCTTCCACTAACGACAACAAGATCAATTATGATAATACCAAAAGATATTATTAAATTACCTCGAAAACTCAATAGAATCAGTCTCAAGCAATTACTTAGTCGTTGAACTGCAGCATAGCATCGCCTAGCTATGGAATGTTGGGCACAACAAAAAACAGCAATTAAATAAATAATAATAATAACTCCAGTTACAACAATCATGCAGCAACATCCACTGGCTTCTTTCCTTAGAACTAACCCATCCAACAAGATACAAGATCATCTTCTTCCAACAGACACTCCAGTGGTATTCTCAATTAGCAGAAAGTTACAACTGAAAGAACAGCATCGTCTTAGCTAAGACTAGATACTTCATTGTAGTTAACCAACTATTAGTCAGGTACCTCCAAAAACAGCTACCAACAGCAGCAAGATCTCTCAAATAGATCCAGCAGCCGTCAGTACACTCCAAAGGAATCTACAGGTACAATTACTGCTTCTTCTTCTGCTGCTTAGTCATCACGCTTTCCATTACCGCCACCTCCCCCTTCTGTTACAAATAGAACCTCTTCGACTTTTAGAGCAGAATATAATTAGAATGGCAACAACAATAACCCAATACCTTCCTCTAATAATGCAAGCTTATACCTGGTAAGATTGACTTTAAGAGCATTTATTTTTTAAATAATATGTCAGACAGTTTCCTTCATTTCCAGAATATCTTCTTTTGCAATAATTTGCTAAATTTTCGTTGATTTGCCATATATCAGAGCAAGTAATCGAGTCGAGAGTATTCAAAAACTGAGCCAAATGAGAACATAAGCAAATAGAATCCTCGAAAAGCCACTGAATAGTCTGAATTCACTGCTCCAAACAGCAATAGCAGCAACTCAAATAGAGACAACAGTTTAGGCATGGGCTAATCAAAGTCTTTTGGTTTTTTCGGAGGAGATCAACCAGAAAAAAAACCTTATTTTTCTTAGAATCATCCTTAAAATATTCTGCCTTCTCCAGTGAAAGTCGATGATGATCTAGATGTCTCTAAGATTTAAACTAGAAATGGAATCATCGAAATCACAGAAGATCGCTCGCTACTAGTTGAATCCCACAACGGAAAGCTTCTCTTTGAAATCTCGAAAGATGGCAAAAAGGTACAATATTCATAAAGAACCAATCCAATATGAAACCAAAGTTTTTCTTATTTCAAGTCTAAAAACTGAAATTTCTTTGTTTATTTCTTGCAGATGTAGATAACAAAACTCGTTGGTAAGCCACAAGAGAAGCATTACGATCTTCAGAAGCTCCCTCCAAAGTACTATGGATTATATGGGTATGCTAAGCAAGTAATCGGCGCTTTGAAGGAGAAAAAGAAAGTAGTTTCTAAATTAGAAAACAAAGACGGAGTATTCACACTCTTGAAGAACAACAGCTTCGAAGCTGTCTTCAAGAACGGCTACAAAGTCAACTTAAAAGGAAGCGACAACACTGTGCGTCTCAAAACCCCCGATGGAAATACTCTTGAAATATCACCATCTTCAGAGGAATCGTTAAGTTACTCCTTAGAAGCTAAAGCAATAGCAACAAAGGCCTTGAAATATTACAATGCGTTAGCCTCTGAAAAACCTGATATGCTTGGAGGTGTTTGAAGTGAAGCTCACTAGAGGACCATATCAATCCATGACCCATCAAAAAAGATTTTCCTTTTTTATTAATTTTTCCTATTTTTTTTGCTAAGAAAACATCAAATATGCAAAAAAATTATCACAAAAACAATAATTAAATATCTAGTTATCCATTATCTAATCAATATATTCCCTTGTAAAGTGTAATAAATAAACTGAATAAGATATCTATTAAATACTAATTAATTAAATCAAAAAGACAATCTAAAATCCTTCAAAAAATTTAAAAAATTTGAATAATTAAATAGAAAGGAATTGATTAATTTATCCTTTGTTTTAAAATACAAATTAAATCCTTTATTATTGGGGTCTTTTTTAGTTTAGTTTGATTAATAATTTCCTAGGAATCCCCAAAGAAAGAGTATCCGTTAATAAAAACACATATAACACTACTAATTAAATAATTAGTAAAAAAGTAAATACAAAAGCGCCAACGATCTCTATCTTATTGGGAGTTTTAATTAAAAAAAATAATCTTTTAAAATACAAGATATTACAGTTAATCAAACACATAAGTAAATTAAAATAAAATACAAAACAAATAAGATTGCTCTCAAGCACTCTTCAGTTAGTAAAAAAAATACAAAGTAGTAAAAATGTAAGAGCTCGGTAAAATTCTGTAAAATGAAATCCTTGTTTAGTTTTTGAACTCCCCTTAATGAGAATTTATAGCACATGTACGCAATAATCTCTAAGCCATTTAGAGTTATTCAAAAAATTATGTCATGAGGCTTAAAGCCCCGCGTATGCTATAAAAATAATCTCAAGATTCTGAGATGAGACACTCAAAACAACTAATCATCCCCCCAAGAACAGTTTTTGGAGGTGTCTCATCTTACCCTCAAGTCAAATAGGAATAGTTTCATCCCCCCAATCACATTGTCATATGAACTATTGGATATTTGCTTGAGATATAATCTAAACGCCAATTCAAGAGATACCAACTACCACAACAACTGCTAAAAAGCCCCTTGCTCTTCAAAGAGAAGATGGATAGTCGAAAATAAAGAAAGATATAAACTGATTCTGTGCTGTGCGGCTTCTGAGATTGAGATTGAGAGAGAATATCTGCTTCTGTGCGCTGTGTGAATGAGATGAGATGAAAATTGCCCTAAGTTGATCATATCAACGGATGAAAAAAGAAAGAATTATTGTAAAATGATTGTTAAGTGCATTTGCTGAAAAATTGCTTGCCTTATTTTTCATTATTTATTAGTTCGAATATTCTTTCATTGTTGCAAGTAGCAAAGAAATAAGAAGGCACTTGTTGAAACAAATGAAATTGAATAAAGAACAATATATGATATATGAATAAATTACAATCAATACAATAATTAATATGTAAATAAACAAATTAACACATTTTAACGGATATTACCTTTGCTTAGATTAAACAAAATAATCTGCGCAAAAGGAAATCTAAAACAAAAAGGATAAATTAAAAACCAAAAAGGACAATTTATTTGAACAAATTATGTTCGTTGGATTTTAATTTAAAAAAAATTTAAGTTTCCTTTTTGATAATTCACCACGTGAATGTGAATAAAAAAAGTTTAATTAAATTGAATTTTTTTTAACTGAAAATTATTGTTTAATAAATAGCAAAGGAAAAAAGCTGGGGAGAAAATAATAAAAAGAGAAAGAAAGTGATAATAAATATAAGCGGAGAATTTCATTGCATTTAATTAAAAGTGCGCGAAATAATTTATTTAAATAAAAGAATAATAAGTATTTTTGTTAAACAACAGCTGGGGAATGAATTATTAATTATATATAAATCATAGCAAAGCTTAATCAGAATTCAAAAATAATTTATTTAATATTTTTAAAGTCCCCCCGATTGAGAAAAAAAATAACCCTTTTATGGTTTATGTTCAGGATTGTGTTCTCTTATTGTTTTTGAATACCACTTGTTTGCTTGGTAGTTACCCCCGGTTATGAATACCTCTAACGATAGTTAGTTATCATCGAAATGCAGATGAAAACCATAAGCAATACAATTAAAACTGAGTGATACTTTTTTGTAAATTGCTTATAATTTCAAAAATATCACAGAGAAGCCCATTGAACACAGTTTGTCCAAAAGAATCCTGAAAATTCCATAGAAGGGGAAAAATAGGCTCAAAAAAGATAGCTCAAAGGAGACGAGAAGTTGGTGATAGTAGTCTGTGCGAGAAATACATGCGATATTTCTCTTGAAGTCTTCGAAAACATCAACTGGCAAAACTGGCAAGATAATATGTATGCAATCCTATAATTTTCATGAATGAATGCTTTAAAAGCTAATATATCCTATCTCTCTATTGTTTGTTTGTATTGAGAAATAAAAATTAAAAAAAATTTAAAAAAATTCAAATAAAATTAATTAAAAATTTAAAAAATATTCAAATAAAATATTGTGAAAAAAAAAATCAAATAAAAAAAATTAAAAAAAAAGGGAGGGAGGGGGGAAGGGGGGATAAATAAATAAACAAATCAGAGATGCTAATGGATGATCTTGGTTGTTTCATTGTGGGGAATTTTACCAACAAAAAAAAATGAAAAAAAAATTAGCATTAAAAACAAAAAACAAAAAAAAAACAAAAAATTTAATTAACAATGTTTTTGTAATTTAGAGGAGTTAATAACGATGCTATTATTTAAATTAATAACGGAAGGGAAAGCATTAATTTCACTCTTTCTTGAAATATAGGGGTTACGATTTTTAATAAATAGTAAAACCAAAGCTAACAGTTCGATTAATAAATTAAATTCCGTTTGTATTTAAAATAAATCAAAATACATTGGATGAAGAAAAGGTCAAGAATTTCAGCTTTAACAGCAACAAAACTTAGTTTTTAAAAATATCAATGCACCCAGACATTGTGTGTTAGTACCCGGAAGTTTTTTAAAGGAAAAGCTAGTCTGTTAGAGGAATTCTAAGGGTTAAATGGCGCTTAGATATCAAGGAATGAATATCTATTTTGTTGTCGCTGCAAGTAAAAACATGAATACTATCTGGAAATCTGCATCTCTTGAACTATCTATGAAGCTAAAATACTGAAACTATACTACCTCAAAAAGAATACTGTTACTTCCTCTGATCTTGATTCTAAGAAAGAGAAATATCTAAGTAGAGCACTCACTTCCTCAGCATCAGCAGCAGCACAGCAACAGCAACAGCAGTTAAATGATATAAATGATCAAGATAAGATAAACTCAACTAATAAGAATGCATATTAATGAATATACTTTATTATCATCCAGAAAGAATGTATTTTCTGTTATCAATAAAAGAGAACAACTCAAAATATTTAAAAATCAAAAAGAGAAAAATTTCAAATTTAAATTTAAATTACAAATTTTAATCAAACAAATAAAAAACTTATTAAAGGGAAGGGGAGGGGAGGGGTAAAAATAACTTAATTTATTATAGGGGGAGGGGGAGGGATAAAAAAAAGAAAGTTTGTTATTATCAAAACAATATTGATTTGTTTTAACTTCAAAGTATTTATTGTTGAATGTGAAGAAAGAAAAAAACTAAAATAAGAATGAATCTAATACTACAATTTGTTTTTTTTAATATTGTTGAGTAAATTGGAAAAGTATCATTGATTAAAATTTATTGCAAGAATAAACGAGTTTTTGTAATGTTTTTATTTAAATATTATTCTTTTTCTAAATAATCACAAAGGCAACCAATTGTTTTTGAAGGGATTTATAGGAGATTTCCCCAAAAGAATAATTTTAGATTGTTTGTGCAAAAAAAAGAAAAGAAGAAGATCTATTTTGTTATTGTGATTTAGTGAACTGGAAATAGCGCTTTTCTCCCAGTCTTAAAAAGTAGACAACAAAGTTATTTTTAAGTAGAAAAAAATAGTTGGAAATAGCAGCTAAAGTTAGAAGAAACATACCAAAGAAACTCAGATAATTTATGAAATAGGATGAACAAGCTGATGGTAAATCACACATTTAGCAAAGGGAATGAAAGGGTTAGGTTGAACAAATCCAAGGCTAGTCCATAATTTCAATTTAATAGCCCGCTTATGACTAATAGTATTATATAATTGTATCCTCTATGAATCTGATTAATGGCTTAAATCTTTTTTGTGATTCTTTGAAGAATATTACATACAGGAGGTCAAGGAGATAAGAGAAATGATTCGAAGGAGAAGAGAACAAGGCAAGGGTAAAGAACACAAAAAAAATATGAAAATAGGAAGATGGATTTTTGTATTATGATTGTTGGATATGTTTGAACTATCTTAAGATCTGTTACATAGGGGATAAAATATTCAAGCATTTGATCGATCCTGCTGACTTTAAACTTACTGGAAAGTGTCATATTTGCAGTAAATCTGTCAAAGATTCTCCTGAGAATGTCTGGTACAATATGTTTTAATAAAATTTAGGATCAATTGTTTTGATATTCTTGGTTTAAATTGAATGTTTAAGTTGATTTAAATTCTAAGTTTCTTACTCATGTATCTTTCTAATTATCTAAAGTAAATTCTGTGGTAAAAATGTCTGCGGAGATTGTTCTCCTAAGAAGAGGCAAGATCCATCATAGAAGAATAAAGATCAGACGAAAAAGGAAGTATTTGTGAAGATATGTGATAAATGTGACCATCTCTACATCAAAGAGCTTCTTGTTGGTCAGCACAAAGAAGAAACTAAACGTGTCGATAGAGAAGTTTCTGTAGAACAGAATGCGTTTTAGGAAATAAATACTCGATTCCTGCAAATTCAACATAATCTTTAAGTGGTCACAGAATAAGTAATGAGAGAGAGAGAAAAAGAATGAGATTGTTTTAACTCCGAAAATAATCAATAATTTAAAATAAAAATATGGGGAAATGAAATACTATTATTCTTAAAACTTGGGAACTTCGAAGTACAAACTTATCCATACTGATTAAACTTTTTTTAGACAGCTTAAAATAAAGCTGAGAGAGACGAGAAATTAGACGACATTATCAAGAAAGTAGATGCAAAGAAATTCAAAATAGATAAGGAAATGGAAAGGATCACCATCATCAACGAAGAGAGGAGATCATTAGCTGAGAAATTGAAGGAAATGCAAGAAAAATAAACAAATTTACTCGACGCAATCAATAATTGGTAAAATTGTTGTTATCCGAAAAATACCAATTAAGAACACAATTACTTAACTATTTTATTCTCTTATTTCAATAGTCGGTTTGAAAGAAGTGAACTAGAAAAGAAGGAGGTCTAACTTGACAACTAAAGCGCCCAGCTGAAAGACTTTTTATATTCCCAAAATTCTTAGATAACACAGCGAAATTTGAATAAGAAATACGCAGACTCAGCGCTAGCTCGGCGTACAAACGACTCTCAAATGGAGAGCAATTACAATGTCTTTTAAGACACACCAGATACGCCTCTGGAGTCTTTTATGAATTTCAATACCAGTAGAACATCCAATCGGGAAATATCTTCAAGTTCTAAACTTTTTAAAGGAGGAACTCAGCAGAAAAAGAAATGAAATAGCCAATCACAAAAATATTTAAAAAATTAGCAATCTTAAGAAATCAAATTAATGATTGTGTTTTGTTGTAATTTTGTGCATATCTACAACATAAACTACATCATCTGCAAATCTAAAACATGTCTCATTTTTTTATTTTTTTTGAGAAATCAATTTTGGCTGTAGTATGTAGCTTTATCTTTTCTTAAGTTAAACTAAGAGCAATTAAATCCTTGCGATCCTTTAAAACCTGCTTTGAGTTATTTAGAGTAGTTAGAAATCGGAAGAATCACTGATTTTTATGATGTATCATGGCTCTCCATGGAAACAGGCATAATTGCAAAGAATTTATTTCTCTTCTTCTGGAAATAGCTGTTAGTCGTGATATTGTTATTATTATTATTATGATTGCTGAGATTAACTTAAGACACTGATTCTACGATATGTGGATAGCTGAATGTTTCTTAGATGTTCAAATGATCTTTCTCCAAGGAAATTTCTCTGGAAATAATTTTATTTTAAAGATTTAGATTCTTTGAATTTTATTTGGTAAGCTCGAAAGATGAAGAAGAAGGAGATGAAGTTAATGAGTGGAATTTATTGAATAACTGAGATTTTCCAAGTGGCTAAGAGACACCATAAGTCTGAGTCGATTGCTGATTGTAATCTGATGGAAGAGTTGGGGATTTAAAAAGTTATTGCTGCTATTAAAAGTTCAAATAACTTGTCGCTGATGATCCATTATTAGGGACTGTTCCTTTGAAAATTGAATTGTTGCTGTTGTAAGGCTGGTGAAAATAAGCAAAACTTTTTGCAAGAAGATCTGCCTGAGAGTAGTTTTGTGGTTTGCTGAGAGAAAGGGAAGTATTCGAGGAGTTAATCCCGAGATCTTTCATCGATTTATTTGGACTCTTATTGTAAATTGAGTTTTAGAAAAAGTCTTATTTTGAATTCTAGAAGATATTTGAGATATTTTAGTTGAACATGGTTCTCCCATCTCTCACATGAATGCCTTTTGGGAAAAAAAAGTTACTTTGAACACTACTAGACTCTTCTTTTGGTATTAACGAAGATGATTAGCTTCTTTAGTGCTTGATAGTTTGTTTAAGAAATTAACTGCTGTTTTGGTTTTCAATTTAATAAAGTTGATACTCACTTTCTTAAGAGACTTACGCAACATTCTTTCTATCACACTGTTTGTCACCTAAATGGAATTCAAAAATATTATTGTTAAAACACCTAACCCCTTCTGATTTCTGATTTAATTATTTTAATATACCTGATACAGATCTCGAAGAAGAATGCAACTATGGCAGTTCTGGAATATTCTGTCCCTGTTTGTTGTTGTTTGAGTTCTTTTGAAGTTATTTAAGATCCAAAGGAGAGATACTTTGAATTGGGGTGCTATTGCTGGAATGATCATTTTTTATAATTGATTGTAATTTCAACTCATATTCGCGTAAATCTTTTAATCTTTTTTCTTTAATTTTTTTACTGGAGAATATCGTCGGTTCTTGTGATCTTTAGGCACCATTTTCATTCTTCCCGACATGCAACGATTAGATTGGCTGGTAATTCAAATGGTGTTTGAGATCTTCGATTTAACCGTTCTTAAATTTACTGTAATACCGAATTTTCAATTAGTCATGGAAGGCCTTCACGAGAGGATGAATTTGTTCCTCATCCATTGAGTCGATGTTATTTCTAGGTGAATTTTTTTTAGATTTCTTTAGATTGCTGGGAGAATCTTTATTAACAATTTTGAGATTAATTCTCAGCCATTTTTTAGGGGATACCTATCCAGGCGATTCTTAATCGCTGTTGAGAATACTTGTCTCTTTTGAGAACCTAATATGATTGTGTTGAATGTCTTATTATTCTTTTTCTTCTTGTGGTTTGCTGGATAGCATTTATGAGTCCTATTTTAGTTCATTGGAAAACTAAACAATTTTATCTGAAATAATTAAGTCCTTCGTGAAGCTATCTTCATTAAAATAATTATGATTAGAACTGTGTTTATTGGTTAAATTCACAGGGCTTTGCTGTTTTGAAGTGCTAGAATGATGGAAATGTAGAATTCCTTTATGCTTTTCGCTGTTGGATTTTATCGTCGGAGATTCTTAATCAAATGAACTTAAACTAGGGATAAAGTTCTTCCCAGGAGATTATTACTGTTCCATCTCGAAGATACTGCTTTTTTATTTCAAAGGGTGAAGCTAAATATTATGGCTATGCCTTGAAGGAGAAAGTAAATGATCTGAAATTATTGGATGCTTAGAATGGTCGGGAGTATTTTCACTATGGCAGTTTAAAGGCTCTAATTTCACAAACGAACGCTAAGCTAATAAATGCATCTCACCTATTGTCGGCTTGTTTTCGATGGAGCTGAAATTCTACTTGATCTCGTTGAAACTTCCAATCTCAGAATTAGATTGAATATGGCTTCTAGAGTGTGACAGTGAAGGTACAAAAGAATAAAGATTCTTTTAACTAACCGAAGATTCTTCATTTTTTTCATTTTCACCTCTATGATTGATGCTGTTGTTCATAGTACCATTATTAGGGGATTTTGATAGCAAGTTAATTTATGGAACTAACGTTTCTACTACAATTGGTTTGGGATCATTTTGAAACTAAAGTGTCTAAGATACTTCTTTGATTCTTTCATCAACTCTTTTTAATCGACTTGCACTGTATTTAGCCATGTATGTCTCCTATGCTGCATCAGATAGAATAATTCTCAGGTAATCCTATGATTTTATGTAGATAAGATTGCCATCAAATGACTAGCACTCAACACTGAATTCAAATTTAGGGTCATCGGCTTGAGCACTCTCCTAGCCGAATATTTCGTACTTCGACATGATGAACAGAGACATCTGCAAAAATGATTACAAAGATAAAAATAAGTTAAAAAAATAAGCCAAATCAATTTAGTTTTTGATTTGTTGCCTTCAAAGTAATTTAACTAATATTTGAGATATTTTTCATGATAAATCAATAATAAATATGATCTTGAGGTAATATTACTTCGCTGTTTGCTTTCATTATTTAGTTCATACTGTGTTTTCTAAGGGATTATATGTCATTTATCTTCTAATTTGATGATGATTTATGCTTGACCTTCAAAATTAGCAAAACAAAGGATTTTAAATTATTATTGATCTCATGAAAAAGCAATAAATCAATCACTAACTGGTTAGCTCAAACTAAATAGTTTACCACAAACTCCCCTGATACAATGATATAAATTGCATCGAGATGCTCTTGTTCCGTAATGATTCTGTCTCCTTTTTTAACTTTCAGTCGAAAAGATGAAGTGTAAAATGATTTGATTTTATTGTAGTTCCAACTTCTGAACAGTTCAATTTCTGGGTAAAAAGACACTTCTCTTTTAATTTCCTCGTCAATGATCTACTGAAATAGCGTCACGTAATTTTTCTTGTCAAGCACTGCAAAATGACATTCCGTTAGACATTTGATACTCGCACTTCTTGGAGCATCATTTACTAGCGCTAATTCACCAAAACTTTCACCTTTTTGCAGCTCCTTTACACGTTTCTGCTAGATTTTTACTTTAATGTACACTCCTACTTTTCCATCTAAGATCACATAGAATTTAGAGCCATTATCACCTAAAAACATACAAATAAGATAAAAGAATTTCATTTTAGATAAGAGAAATGACAATATCTTATGGGTATTGTTCTTCATATGAAGATTTGTTTTATGGCAAAGACAAACAAAATGCGATCATCTGATCTTTTAAACTTGGTAACTTGAAACTACTTTTCTGTTTTTACCTGCTTCAAAAACGAATTGATTTTATTCGAATAGTTCGTATGTGATATGCTTGCAGCATTTAAGATGCACTTCTGCATGGCCTTCAGCGATATACTTAGCAAAGAATGGAATGCCCTAGGTCGCTTCTTGAATCAGAAAGATATCGTGATCACTGCGGATTTTCGGTGGTTTCTTAATGGGTCGAATAATATCCTAAAAAAAATAAAAGTATCAGCACAAAGCAACTTTTCACCTGTTTTAAGTAAACCACAATGTCAAAAAGAGAAGGTCTACTTCAATAGAATGAGGAAGGGTATGTGCCATTCTTCGATTCCCAATTCAGTCTTAAGGTATTTTTGGAACTTTTCAAATAAGTATTTATTTTTATTATCCCTCTTGAAGTATCTCACTTGCTGTCCACCAGTGTACAATTCTTTTTTTCTCTTTCTCTTTTATTTTTAATTACAGTATTATCTTTAAAGGATAATACTGGTAATCTCTAGAATAAATATAACAAATCTTGATGGTGAAAGGGAGAAAAGGAAGTGGATGTCTAGTGTTCTGAATTGGTTCTCAATCCAAAATATATTTTTAGTTAAAGATTATTTTGATGGTTTTTCAAATATTTCCTCTCAAATTGGCTTACTGATTACTCCTTGTTACATTTCCTCAAGCTAAATTACTTGATTTAATTTGCTCGATTGCTTTTCAAAGATAAATAAAGATTAGCAAATGTCAGCTATCACAGATAAATAAAAATAAAAATAACCTTTCAATTAGTTCTAGTAAAGTATTTTTGAGTTATGAAGAATAATTCATTTTCTTTTAAGATATTTTTGTTTTAATTGTTAATCTCCCAAATTGATTTTAAAACCAAAAGATTGGTAGTGCTCTTGCTCAGAGGGTTTATTTCCTTATTCTCCCACAATAAAACGCAACTTTACATCAAACAAAGAAAGTTTTTTGGAAGATTGAATTTATTCAAGGTAAAGTAAATAGTTATTGATTCGATATTTGTTAACATGAATTCTGCAACAACAAAAAAGGAAGAAAAAGATACAAATTTACTCACTACTACTAACAAACATTTATTCTAAGATTACTGTGAATTTGATCAGCTTCAAATCTAAAAGCAATCTTAAAGTCTATTCTTTTGTATCACAATGCTTGAGGGTTTAAGTTCACAGTTGTCTAGTCTGTTAGCATATCGCTTGCATTCTTCGTAGATGTTGTCTATTCTGCTTCAAGGTTCTTATCTTATTTTTATGATTCGCAGGATTTCTCCTCCTAATCCTTCTACAAAACTTATTACTCCTATGTTACTAGCGGTGCTGTTTTATTATTGTTAGAATCAGTAGAAGAATCCTGTTTTTCTTGAGTTTAACTTTGCAATTCAAATTCTAATTATAGAATCGTATTTCTAAGTGTGTCAGCTTGCGTCAATTTTTAATTATTAGTCTAATTACTGCTGGAGGTATTGACATCTGAGCCCTGCTATTTAAGTTATGTATTCAATTAATGGATTAAGCTGTTTTTTTACAAGACAATTTCTGCTTTTTCTTGTTGTAGAATCTAATTGTACATACTTAATTACTGAACTTTTTCATTCAGAGAGTTTATTTGTATTTTCAATCCATCCACAATCTCCTAGGATTTACTTGAATCGCGGAGATCTCCAAGCTGCTTTTCATAGGAATCTTTGATGTCTTGAATAATTTTCTCATGCGAATCCTAATTAGTTTTTAACTCAGCTAAATGCTTCTCTGCTTGTCTTGTGATCTCATTTTAATTCCCCACAACAGCCTTGTCAAATTCCTCTTAGAGTCTTTTTAATTATTGCTTGAGAGTATCATTTTGCTCCTCTAATTTCATCTTATCCATACGATGCTTGAGTATCTGATCGCCTTGGGATTTAAATTACCCATTTAATGCTTCAACTTTGACATTTAACTGCTTGATTTCTTTGAGAGCTTCATCTCTCTAAAGTTGCATCATTGATAGCTAGTTCTATAATGAAAGAATAAGCTGCTGTTCTTCTCCCGAAGGCTTCATTCCTTTATTTTCTACTTCCTCCTTAGTTGCAGGTTTAATAGTCTTCACATCTTATATTTCATTTATTTACTATTCTTTCCTTGGACTTATTATCTAATTCTTTTCTTCATTTTCTGCTGGTTTTCCAGGTGAACTCGTTTTGACTTCAGTGGATTATGAGAATATCCTAGATGGATTGCTGTTTTGCAGAACAAATGAGTTCACAGGCATAGATTCACTTCTACTCGGTATATTATCTCCACCAGGAGGATATTTTGATGGAGCCAATTATTAGTGTCCTAATTATACCCCTACCTAGCCTTGTTTTGAAGGAGGAGCGTACCCAGCCATGAACGAAGCCACTCGCTTGTAATCTATTGATCCGCTAGTTGAAATATCTAATTTGTCTTGAAGCGCTATGTTCGTTTGTTTGACATCGTTGAGTTGTTATGTAACTACTTGGAGATTCTTATTGGTTTCAGCTAATTTCTGCAATGTTTCGTCAAGCTAAGAATGCGAAAGATCTCTTTTTTGCAGTTTCTATCGCATATCTTCTAGTTATTGTGTTTTTTCTAAAATCAACTGTTTGACTTTGAAAATCTGAAAGACTTCTCTTTTGAGCATCTTGTTTTCTTCCAGTACATCATTCGTTTGAAGAGTCATTTATGAGTCGATGTCTTGCTATGTGAAATCTTCTATCATACTGAATCGACTCATCTCACGAGTGTCAGCGATTTAAAACAAACAAAACACATCCATTTTATCTTTCAGTTAACGCCATTTAGTACTGACAAGTAAATCAACGCATAAATCACTCCAGACACTACGTCCATAATGATTTCCTAGGATTTCTTGATTCTCAAGGATAAATATCCCTAAACTTCTTAATAATTCACTCCAACGACGGTTCTAACAAACAAAAATAAGTCAAAAAACAAATTTCGACGTGAATTTCCTGTTTTGTTTTATTTAATCTCCACTTCTTTACATAAGGCATATTGATAACAAGGTTGAAGACTTGATAGGCTGTCTAAAAGTTTGTCCTGTTGATGAAGAAGGAATTAATGAATTCAATCCCTTTATCTTGAATAAAACAATAAAGTGCAGTTGCTTCAGGGGAATTGCTGCCAAATCGAATCTTATCGAGAAGGAAACTCATGAGATACTTCTCACCATAGTTAAAATCATTGTTGGAAATGTGAGCTACACTCTCTATTGGTATAATAATCCCATATATTTCCTTTAGCAATCTCCATACACTACTCTCCGATCCAAATAACATCAAAAATACTGTCACATCTACGTATTCCTTGAAGAAGTTTCCAAATCAAATAAGTCAGAAGTATGGTGTTTCTTAAATATCTTCAGTTACTTATTTAAATGAGAGCTGCGATTCCTAATCCGGAAATTCAGCGAAGAAACCTTTGAGCACATTAGTGACTGATGCCTTCACTTTAACAATGTCTATCTCCCCACCCCAAACACGGTGAAGCATCTCAAAGAAAGATTGCGTAAAGTGCCTTGTTGTATTTCCTTGAGTGATTTGCTAGGAGATTTTTATTTGTAAAAAAAACACGATAAAACAAATAATCTTGTTTTGCACTTACAATGTCAATGTTTGTAATGTATTCCTGAAAATCAGGGGATGACGTAAGTGGAGTAGTTCGGCTTAGAGCTTCTTCATAGAGATTTTGCAACTTTTCAAGACTTAGAAGAGAGAAGAAAGAAGATAAGCACGTTCAAGAAAGAATGTAATCCTAAGGGGATTGATGAATAAGTAAAAAACAATAATGAAAATAACTTGACTGTGTTGATGTTCTTCAGCCATTGCTTCATAATGTTGCTATCAACTCCCCACTAGATCTTTCCCTGAAAAACAAGTAAACCTTTGTTACAACCTTTTTATGCTTTTTAACGATTAGAACTGCATGTAAAAGAATTTTTGGATTAATTGTAGAATGAAAGTAAAATGTTCCAATCGAGGACTCCTTACAGTAACGATAAGATTCGTGTTATGCAGATTGTCGTCATTGCAATTCAAGCAGATTTTATGTACTTTCTTGTCAATATACTCAGCTATCTAAAAAAATAGAATAAGATTTGGATTATAGCTGATATGCATTATCTTTATTGGCATCTTCTTTCAGTATGTAATTGTCTCTCTTTTGTTGTAAATTACTTAGAGTTTTTGTTTGGAGCACTCTGAGCAGATGATTGCATGACATCTCTTACAGCTGTGCTTATGAGTTGTTAATCCAAATCTTGTGCCACAACTCTCGCAGTTCTTTTTTTTGTCTGCTCTACTCGAAGACGATGAACCTGATGACATATTTAACAGCACTCTTTCTCTCTTTTTGTATCTTTATTAAAAATTGAATAAGTTTTCTTAAATAGCAAAGTAGCAGAAGAGTAGTAATCACTATTAATTATCCTTCCCGAGGAGTATTATTATGATTTTAAGGGGGGGATTCAGGATATTATTTAATATCATTCCTTGATGAAATGAGCATATTTCCTTTCAGTTTACATTATAAATTACTTAAAAATGCACTCATATTTATCTGTCTTTCAAAAGGAATTCCCTCATAATTTAATTGCCAATTGGATAACTTCTAATTAGCATTTTAAAAAGGTTAAAAAATAATTGTTTAAAGTGATTAAAATAACCAAATAGAATTAAACAAACAACTACTCATAGCGAATAGGTAATTAATTTCAAAAATATTTATTATCCTTTTTTAGAAGGAAGAACAAAAAAAATAAATGTAAATCAGATAAACTGCAACGCTTTATTATTTAATAATAAATATATCTTTTTAATATATCCTCATTAAAGGTTGCTTTAAACAAGTTCAAGGTACTTATCTGCATTAGCTTGGAGTTGCTTTTTCGCTATGGAATTCGAGAGCAGTCGATGGATGATAATCTTCTAGAAAGCGAATTAAAGCAGTCCAAAACCATTAAACAAAAAGAATAACTCAACTCTCAAAGAAGAATCTTCTAATTTGACTAGTTTGAGTGATCCAACGTAAAGCTTAGATGAAATTAGCATAATGCATCCATGGATGAATTATAGCAGCATCATGATCGTAACAAGAGGATTTGTCAACCAAATGCGCTTGATCGGAGCACTCTAGTTATTCCCAGCATGTATCCAGAAATAATGAATTAAGGTAAATAAAAACAGCACTGTATTGGGCTAGCATTCGAAGACGAAAGTATCCCCTGGAGGAGGAGGCACAGCATCGACGTAAATCGAGCTAGATTCTAAGATTGCTAAGCCTATCAGCTAGGATGCAAGCTAAACTAAGAATCCAAATACTGTTGGAAGGAGATAGTAGAGTGAGAAGAAATCTTAGTTTAACTAGCAAGGCTGGATTTTTTGAAGTGGCTAAGTGAGCCCTTAGCAGAAATAAACTAGAACTAATCCGCAGACATATGCTTACCAAGTGATTTAAGTATCACTGTAACTGCTGTAGTAGTAACTTAATATGAAATATCCCATTAGACGTAGAATGCAGAGTTAGATATATCCTACGAAGATCTCGATGCTCACTCCAACAGCAACTCTACCTTCTAAGACAATTCGAATCACACAATCTAACCCAAAAAAAAGAACATGATTTAACAATTATTGATTTATCTTGTTTTTTGTTTAATTTACCAAGCGAATTCGATCTGGAGACATAAGGAGCTGAGAACTATCCATCAGCTTCGGAGAATGAAATACCAACATCAGCTTCTCTAATCGCTGGGCTATCATTTGTACCATCGCCCACCATGCAGACAGTTTCACCATATTCTCGAATTGTCTTCACGATACTTGCTTTCTACTCTGGAGATGTTCTTGCAAAGACTTAACCTGTTATTATCAACATTCTTAGCATATTTAAACCACTTTATCCTTAGTTGCTGAGGAAGCTATGTGCATTTCCAGTTATGCATATGTTTTTTATGAATTCTGAACATAATTGAGTTAACTAATATTTTGTTTATTTGGAGTTCTAGAAGTACAAAAACAAGTTAAAAAAGAATTAACAAATAAAACTGTTGATAATAAAAATAATCCCTTACAAAGTCTAATTTCTATTGTGAAATCTACTATCCAGTGGGTGTAAATTCAGTCCAAGTCAACGATCCATCTTTGCTATCAGGACAGTCAATCACAACTGAATCTTTTGGGTTTTAACTTTAAACTATTCTAGCTTCTTAAGCTACTCGAAGGGTTGTAACTGGGTTGTCACCTGAGATGATCTTAAGGTTAATCTTCGCATCATAGAGCTATTATATGACATTAGCGGAATCTGGTTTCAGATTGTTCTTGAAAAGTAAAAATCCTATGAATTCCATATTTTATTCTTGTCCTTTTCTGTCTTGCGCGAGAATCTATTGTAAATCACTCTTTGGAATCTTTTTGACAGCTAAACCAAGCACTCTCAGTCCTTACCCCACTAACCCAGCCATTTACTCTCTCAGCTAATCCCCTTCAGTGCCCTTAAAAATACACTTGGAGAGCATAACCTCAGGAGATCCTTTCATAAACATTTCTGCTCCTGTTTGGTCGTTATAACTCATAATATGACTATGGCTATTATGGAGGCTAGACTTTTTACCTTGATTAATGGATCCTTATTCATTCTCAGCGATATTAGAATCTTTGTTTCTTAGCGATTCACCTGCTTCAACTTCTTATTCTTGACATATTACACTCATCGATTGATATTAAGAATTAAACTCATTGATAACGATAGCGTTAAGACGTTTGAAAGATTTCCCTGTGTCATATTTGGAATAATTATACTTTTTTATTGAATCATGTCCTAGTGTCCATTCACTGAATTTCACCATCTCTACATCTATTGGATCACCTGTAACTTCATGAGATCCTTGTAATATTGCTGCTGAATGGCAAGAACCGAATAACTTGAATAGCATGCTGGTTTTATCTCCATCAGTTTTATAGCTATCTGCAGCCTTCTCATAGGGTAGTTGATAACCTAGTAATTTAACAGAGTTCTCTGTGATTGTACCAGTTTTATCGAAGCAAATCGTCTAATAAAAAATGCAGAAAAAACATGTAATTTGAGTTAAAAAATTATTTTTGTTTTGAAATAATACTTTGACTTTCCCAGCAAGCAGTGGTTTGGAGGGATCTTATCCGAAAATTCCTTTGAAGCGAAGACGAAGCAAGCTGAAGAATATACATGCATTAATCAGTAGAGGTATTCCAGGTGGAGCGCAATACATAATCACATCACCTTTTGGAAATAGTAAATTGGTTAGAATTTGAAAAAAAAGGGCACCAAATCAGCAATATAAATGAACTTATTAAACTCTTATGAAATGCAATTGAGAGCAAACAAGATCTAATTTAGAAGTTAAGATTAATGTGTTTATTGATATTTTCTTACAAAATCGATAGAGAATATTCTTTGTATCTAGGTTGATATGAATGAGTTCATAAAGAGTAGCGAAGTAGACAATCGCCCAGATGAATATCATGAGAATACAGTACTTAACTGCAGCAATGAAAATACTTGCATCGAAGGGCTTAGGATGAAGAAGTGATCGAATAATCTAGCCTTTGAACGAGGAATATCCAGTTCTAATAACTAACAATCTAGCTCGTTTATCTTCTAATTGGACTATTTAAGTGCCCTCAAAGAGCGTATGGCCATGTGAAACAGCTTGTCTAATGAAAAAATGAATATTTATTGAAATTTGAAAAATCTTTCGTTTTTAAGAAACACTTAACGAAAACATTTAGTATTTAAAATCTACCTAAAAAGGAGATTCGGAGTCGAAGGAAGTGGTGTCTTGCTCACAGGAATCGTCTCACCTGTGATGTTTTAAAATACAAATAATCGTTTAGAAATTTCAAATAATAGTAAAAGAAAAGTTAATCCATGAAGAACAAATACATAATAAACTTAAATTTTTCAAATATTCGGAGATGGATACCTGTAAGATTAGCTTCGTTAACTTATAGCTATCCATCAAGTACGATGCAATCAAAGGGGAGAGCAATCGGTGTAGTTATTTCAATAATATCACCAGGGACAACATTTTACGAGGAGACAAATTAATTTCCTCCTTCTACTTCTTAATCAGTGGAATCTCTAACAACTTGTAATTGAATATCATGGAGCACTGTGTCCTTTAATTGTTATTTTGTTCTCCTAACGAAATAGCATATCAATATGATGATGACTACAGTTGACACCACTCCGATAATCATAAATAGATATCTTGCTTGGAGACACCAAACAACCACACCGAAATACAAGAGGTAATTCACAGGACGAAGCAGCTCCTTCACGAAGAACACATGGTAAGAAGGTATGAGGATTTCTATGAAACTCTTTCCATACAAAGATAGCCTATAAAATAGAAAATATTTGTAAGCACAAACAAATATTCAATTAGGATAAATTTATTAATTAAAAAATCATTAAAATTGTTGGGTCAATGAAAAAGAAATAATTATTGAATAATTTATCCAAATAATTAAAGATTAATTCGCTAATTATCTTAAGCACCTATTCTCCCAAAGTTATGTAATTATATTAATGCCATGAATTAGTAGGATGGATATATGCTCTTGGTCTTTTGGGTTATAAAAGAAAAAGAAAAATATCTTTTTCGTTAATTAAACCTTTCTTGAAAGGAATACTTCTGAGTATATTTGGCTCTTATTAAAAAAAGGACATACTTCCACAGTCTGCTTCTTATTATTAATCAAACAGTTTTAATAACTGTATTATCTAAGTATTACTACTTTTTACATAACATC
>Ga0302271_10000213_pt1 | contig 53575 bp, 29 predicted proteins | sample III_Bog_N1_1_FD_198767 | JGI IMG/M metagenome (GOLD analysis project Ga0302271, IMG submission 198767) | Peat permafrost microbial communities from Stordalen Mire near Abisko, Sweden - III_Bog_N1_1 | ecosystem: Environmental > Terrestrial > Soil > Wetlands > Peat | place: Sweden: Abisko...
CCCCCCTGTCATTTTGCCTTAATTGCCTTCTTGTTTTTCCTGTGCAATTCACCTGAACCCCAAAGTTACAAAATTCTTAAATAAGTATTTAATTCAGACCCAAATATATTTTTGCAACTCCAAATCCATCCCGACAAAAAAAATCCACTGAAATTAAAATTGTATGCATTTCCAAACCACCTCTGTAATTATCTGAATAATAATATATCCTCACAGAGGAATGAAAATAAGTTAGCCACATAAACACTTTTGATAACTTGGGAAGTACCTTTATTTCTTGCAGTTTACTAACACTCTCTCACTCACTCAAACTTAGCAGAAATATAACAAGAAATACTTATTCAAACAATAATACGATGTCAACTGACTAACCATAATCTTCGAATGATACTCGATCTCAACTGGACTACCAATTCAAAATCCTGCTGATAGGTGATAGCAGCGTTGGCAAGACATCGATTATGGGTCGATTCACTGAGAATAAATTCAATTTTGATATCAAATCTACGATTGGTGTCGAATACAGCAAAAAATGCATGACTGTAGATAATATGTAGATCTAAGCTTCAATATGGGATACAGCAGGGTAGGAACGATTTAGGGCATTAGCTAAGACATACTACAAAGGTGCACTAGGTGCATTGCTTGTATTTGATGTCACGAAGTAGCATACTTTAGATAATATTAGGAAAATATGGATTTAGGAAATAAAGCAAAATGCATCGGAAAATATCAAAATGGTTCTGATAGGAAACAAAGCTGATCTGGAGGAAGAGCGAGCAGTTAAGAAAGAAGAAGCACTTGAAGTCGCGAAGGAGTTTAATCTAGCTTACTTGGAAACATCTGCGTTGAACGCTTAGAATATTGATGCTGCGTTTGAGACCATAGCAAAAGGTAAAATGATAAAATTGAAGCAAATAATACAAAGATATTTCATGGATAACTGAATAAGGAGATAATGTGATAAGTGTAGATGTATTCAAAGAAAGTAGAAAAGGGGGGAAGTTTGAGGGGATTTTGATGGCAGAAACCTCACCATTTTGTTGGGAATCTCACTCGTTTTATTGCTAATAATTAAATATTTTCCATATTGTTTATTTGATACATAGAGATATTAGGAAAGATAAATGTCTTACCAAATGACATAAGGCCAAAGAACTTGACAGTCAGAAAGGAAACTAGTTATGTTGCTGGATAGACTAATTTTTAGCTTGCTTCAAAAGAGAAATAGAAGAAGGAGAAGACATGCTGCTGATTGAGATATTATGTAAAAGGAAGGGGATGAGGAACAGAAAAAGACACAAATGAATTAGCCAAAGATGATTCTGGATTCTATTCAGACTAAATTATATCCATACAATACGGGCTAAGAAGCTTTCATTCTTTTGTGAGAGAGAGAAATTGTCATATTTTTTAATATATTTCGTATTTATTTCTAGTGTTTAACAAAAAAATACACAACCTCAAACAATATATCTATCAATTTATGGAATACTAATAAGGACGCTGAATTTAATTTGATGAGCATGGATCTAAAAAAGCCAAGACATTGGAAGGGAGAAATTAAGGGTGGTGCAAAAACATAGGGGGATTGGAAGAGGAGGAGAATAAAAAATTAAAGAAAAAATAGATTTCAAAGCATTAAGCATTTAAGGAAGAAGATCAATATAGATAGAAATGGCTCTTGCTAAGTTCCACAAGAAAGAAGTAAGAAATTTAGTTATAAAAAAGGCTGGAAAGAATGATAATAAGATGGGTAGCATTAGCGTTGATGTGAGGAAGGACGATTTTTTTGAACGATGTTTTTGTGTGTGAATTGTGTGCAGAAATTGACCAAGACTGAGGAGCACGTCGGTTCCGCTCTTGTTGAGTTATAGCAATCATCCGCTGAGCTCAAGACTGCTCTCGAAAGCATTAAGCTCACTTAGGTTTCAGAATTCTAGAATTCCAAGGCTGGAAAGAAGACTGCTGCACCTGCTTTGTTGATCTACGTTCATTTCTAGTCATACAGAGTTCTCTTGTCTGTCGCTAGAAAGCTCATCATCGAATTGGAGAAGAAACTCAAGCACACTGTTTTCTTTACCGCTCAGAGAAACATTGAATCCAAGTGGATCAAGGAGCACAAATCTCAGCAGAAACCTAGATCGAGATGTTTGACTTATGTCTATGATGCTCTCCTTGACGATTTGTTACTTCCCTCAACTCTCGTTGGAAAGAGAACCAGAGTTAGACTCGATGGATCTGCCTTCTACAGAATGTAAGAGAGAGAGAATGAAAATATAACAATAAATAAACAGCAGCAAAAACAAGATAAATATTTAGACTAATCATCAATAAAATACACATCGAATATGCTGAATAATTTCAAGAAAACAAGGGAGGGGAATCAATTTTACTATTTTTCCTATTTTCCTTGCACGTTTTCATGATTTGTCTCAATTTATTTTCTCTCTAGCCAACTCGATCAAAACGACAGAGATTTCTTGGAAGACAAATTGGAATCGATTGCCAATATCTACAAGCAACTCACCACAAGGGAAGTCACCTTCGAATTCAAGGAGGACAAATCTTTCCACACTTACAAGAAATGATTCAGAAAAAATGAACTTACTAAGATATTGGGGTGGTTTTGCATCAAAATCTCAACAAATACAACAGTTCTACGTTCGTGTATATATAAATATCCAATATTCTTTATTTAAACTCAAGTAATGGCTGCTATCTAATAAATATTTCTAATAAATTTTCATTCTTAAATGCTTATTAACTCGTTCAATTAATTGCTCGGCTATAGGATGAGCAATAAAATATGTTTCTTTCTTCTGTTGTTTTCTTGTGGCTTGCGATTAAAGACTTACATTTCAAAATATATTTAATTCAACAGGGCAAATAGTTCTCAAATAATTAATAATTATTATTAGCTCATCTGAGTGCAAAGATTCAAAATCAAATTAAGAAGCGCAAGGGTAAGTTTTGTTAAATGAAGCAATCAATCAAAAAGAAAGACACCAATTCTATGGATTCTAGATCTATTATGAGTGGTTGTGACAAAGGTAAAATTTTATCGTTTTAATATTATTTAGATAAAACAAAATATACGAGTTTAATTTTTAAGAATTACAAGTAACAAAATAAGTAATTATCTATGCTTTATTGTTGGAAAATCAATTCCTAAATAGCATAAAGTTTATTTAGCAAGACTGTTGTGAAGTTTTTTCATATGCTGCCATTTCAAGATTTTATTTTTTAATCAATTTTAAATGATTTGTTTTTTGTTTTAAAAATGAAGCTGAATGCAATCAATGTAAAGCTCTAGTTGTAAACTTAGCCTGCACATTTTTAATAAAGATTGTCAATAATAATATGATATTTCGTAACTTATAAATACATTTGCTGATTTCAGACGTATTTGATAGAGATATTTCAAAATGTTTGCTCTATTTCCAAGAAAATTAAGATTAAGTGAAAAAATAAATCAAAAAAGAACCAGGTAAGGTTTGGGGGAGGGGGGATTGGGCAGATTGATGATTATTAGGAAATACTCTTGGTTGATGTTTATTTTATTTGTGGATAATTAATTAGAGGCTATCTGTGTTATTGGTTAATTCGAATGTATCTGTAGATTGCAATTAAAGACCGAATAACTGCTTAAGTATACTTTTCAAGGAGTATTTCTTAAGCAATTCTAATGGTATTTTGAAGGATTAGTAAGATAAATAAAACATATAGTCAAGGTGAGCTAGCATTCATGTGATAATAGCATGTGAAAAACCCCCAAAGGAAAAAAACCTTTGAATGTGAGTTCAAAAAAGGGATTAATAAAAATAATTGGGGTTTATTTGGGTGATAGCTTTGAAAAAGAAGAAGAAAAAGGAAAGAATTATTAATCTATCCCACTAGAATAATTATGTGGATGGACACAAGGATATAGAGTGATACATGATAAAACAATGAATGGAAAATAATGAATTATCTCTCTGAAATTTTGGAATTTATAAAAATTCATGGGAATCTCGAATTTACAAAAATGCTGTTATCTGAGGCGACCATGATAGAGACCACAATCATAAATACTTCCTTTCCTGTCTAGGAAGTATTTTGCAGAGATACACTTTGATGGGTATGGTTACTTTTTTATCCAAAGAAGATTTTACATCCCGAATAAATCTGTGAGATTTGTATGTAAACGAATGGCTAAATAATGGTATTTAAAATAGAAACGAAAGAACAAATGCAGAAGTTAATTACACAATTATTTTTGTGATTAAAAACGAAGAAGAAAAAAAAACACAGCAAATGAAATAGCGAAACATTCTCATAAAGTAGATCAAGTTGGATCATAATAACAACAGACAAGCGAACACGAAATAGCAGGAGTAGCTGCATGATCAGGATGAAGGAGATAATTTAGATGACTTTTTGAATAAACCAGCAGGCACAGTAGGTGGGTTGAATTTACATCTGACAAATGATGAGAATTTCGATGATGACGCTGATGATTGTAGTTCCTCCGTTAGCAGTGTGGACAGCGATTTCGGTAATTTCAATATCTGGGACAACTCGGAGTTGCAATTACGAGGGATCAACCCGGAAGATTTCACAGATTTTTATGGCAAAAAATTAAGTTTTCTGCAACTTTTCAAGCTTCGTTCGTCATTTTTCGCTAAAGGCAAACGCCCAACTTTCAAGGAGATTTTCAAAGGTGCTGAAAGAGTCTTTCGCTTCTGCCGTAGTGAATTAAGTCTTTAGGAGTTTCTGAGTGATGAAAACATCGAGCACAGTGTAGTTTCCCTTGATATGAACAGCGACAGGAACGTAGCGAGATTCACACATTATTTCTAAGATTGCATCGAAATGAATTCTTAGAAAATGCGACAAACTCGTTACGATCGATATCATAATGATGTTAAATGTGATTCAGGTGTTAATAACAATACTTCAATGAATTCCCCAGAATTTCCTGCAGCTTCCAATAGGCATCCATCAAATTTCACGAGAGCAGCTGCAAGTGGTGTGCTCAATGGGCTGAATTTATCACCGAGGAAAGCACCTAAAAAGATTGATTCGGTTAGAAAGAGCTAAATGAATCTGCATTAGCTTAGTCAAATGTAAAAGAAGTAGAAAATAGAAATAACTAAATAGTAAACAACTAGGTAAAGTTAAGATGAAGGTGAGAGATAAGGAGAAGAATAAGGATCAAATAGTAACAATGATAGGATTAATAAATATCAAGAACCAGAAGATTTTAGCACTTTGATGGGCTAAGTGGAATCATCTACAGGCAAAACGAATAATTGCGCAAGTAGTAATTCACATCTAGGTAGCTTAGACAATCTCGGAGGAGGGTAGCATAGTTAGAATAACCCTGGATCGTAGTAATCTAATGAAGATGTTGAAGTTGATGATCTTCATCTTGATGAATAATCGCCTTAAATGACATAATCGCAAGGGTTATTGTAGTAAAAGCAGCAGCAGTAATCATTTTAAAAGACAGGACCATCGAAGCCAGAGTTAGAATAGTTGAATTCCTTTAAACTTAAACTGCAGAGCGCAGAACAAGATAAAGATTAGCAGGAAAACTATGAAAATAACAATAACAGCAACACTAATCGGGCTAGCAGTCCATTTTGCAGGCCTAAAATCCCGAGTGGAGCAGATTGGTCACCCCGAAAAAGACTAGCTTTTGAGTAATAATAAAGGGAATTGTAACAAAAACAGCAACAATAAACATATTTATAAAATGGAAATGGTTCTCCTTCTTTGTTCAGTTAGTTCATAGATAAAACAGCTTTATAGTAGCAGCCAAACATGTTTAATCACGGAATTCTTGCAACAGCTGAGTTTAACTCCTCGGCAAGGACATTATTTGGTATGGCTAAGCTCAAATAACAACAATAACTAGCCTCTCCTGTAAAAGCTTCAACGTTGAATAATTTACCGGAATTGTAGCATTTTCAAAGCACACAACCAGTACAATAACCTAAAAGAACTGAAATCTAACAGCTGCCTTCGCTGAAAAAGGAATAATCAGAGAAATAACGACATGCAAGCACTGATTTCAACAGAACTAATGGGGCATCTATGCATTAGTAGGTAAATTAGAATGCAAATCACCTCAATGAATAACTAAATGCAAGACTCAATACTCAGCAGCAACAGCAGTAGGTTCATCCTGGAATATTCTAAGCACCTTCGAGTATTTTGTTTCTGTCCAAATAGCAATCATAGAAGGAGCTAATTGCATAATAATAACAGCAAGTCTAAGTAAATCAGCGGCTTTAGGGTTCTCCTGTGCTCAAAGGGCAGCACAGAAAGTACTTTAGCTAGCATATCACATCAAATGATGTTAAAAAAATCAATCAAAATGGGATTATTAATAGGATCTGAGGGAGATTACAAAAACAGAGAGAATAACTTCTTTTTTTATGAATTTCTTGAATTAATTCAACCAAAAGGAGAGTTAATAGCTAAAATTGGTATTTTATATGAAATGTATGCTAAAATTATTAGGAAAAAACAAACAAATAAGGCAAAAATAGTGGGTAGATTTATGTGGTTGAGTGCATGATTTTGTTTTGTCTGTTTATGCTCCTTCGCCAACTCAAACTGTCCTTTCTGTTTTTCTCATCCTATATTGATCGTATCGCTGTTCATTTTCTTCTGGAAATCCTTGAATAGAACTCCACTTGGATCTAAGAACTTGACATCTCCAGTTCGCTAGTATTTTCTGAATCGCACAAAATATTTATGATTGATTTTGTTGAGTTCTTCTATCTTATCGAAGCTGTTCCCTATGATTAATCCAAATGGCAGGAAGAACAACGGTATTCTGAATGCAATCCGCATGACTTTGTTCCATTCAAATATCTTCAAAGGCTTGATTTTCTTGATTTGAACATTCAAAGCAATACCTGCTACTGTTGAAAAGAAAACATTTCGAGCAATTCCAGTTAGTTATTTATTAGCTAAAGTCTTGTCGGCAGGTTCAAGTAACTCTTGGCGACTCATGAGATACATGGGAAACTCTTATTCAGTCATAGGAGCTTGCTGCATCATAGGATCCATCATCAAGAAACCAGGAGGAACATCATTTCCACCTGGACCACCTGGTCCACCAGCTTAAGGGCCAAACATTGCAATATTTTAATTTGTCTTCTCTTATTTAATTGTTTTTCTTAGTTGTGTATTTTGAAATAAATCGATTGAGTTTCCTTATTTTCCCTTTTTCTTTTCTATTCAATTTGATATTCTAGGATATCTTAAATGGGCACCAAATAGGTCTTATTTATATCCAACTCATATTTCGAGAAACATCTGTCAGCTAAAGGGGAAGCATCCCTCCATTTGTAATTTACTTCTCTTAGTCTCTAAAATGTCATTTTGTCATGAAAATAAAGGGAAAATGTCAATTTAATGACAGAAAAGGTAGTTTTAATGGATAATTAATATGTGATAATTCAGTTCTTTTCTGAGAAATTGATAATATATTCCCCCATCCAAATGAATCAAATGATGTAATGATTCTAAAATGTTATCAAGCATATGTGGCCGAGCGGTCTAAGGCGGCGCACTCAAGTTGCGTTGGAGCGATCCGCGTGAGTTCAAATCTCACCGTATGCATAATATTTTTTTCCTTGAATTCAAAGAAAAGTTAATTATTTTTTAAAAAGAAATGATTAAGATAAGATCAATTTGGGGGTAACAATAAATACAAGATAATTTTATAATGACAGATTGATATTGGAATAGAAGGCATTCACCCAAAATGATAAAATAGATGCAAACTCATGAGAATTCAATTACAACAACACACTGACATATCATAATTACAATAGCAAACATTTTTTGTTGTTATTATTTCATAAACTATTTGCCAATGATAAAATAATATTTCTTCTCATTGTGTTCTTCTCACATGGCGAGTTAATCAAACAGAGCAGAGTTAAATTGTTCATCCTGCTTTTTTTGTTGGATAGCAGGTTTCTTTTCAACTTGTTGGTTAACCTAACCAGGATTGACCTTGGCATTTGGCATTGCATCCATTTGTTATTTGAGTTTGATAGAATCTTCCTAATCTATCTCTTCCTGAAGCTTCTTCATTTCTTCATCAAGCCCATCTTGATCTTAGTCTTAATTAGCGAGTTGCTTTTTGGAGAAAATAATGTTAAAATTATCACAACAATTCATCAAGATATTGATATTTTTTGTACGTCGAAAAAGCCTGCAACTTCATCAGCATTTTGTTGGATATCAGCAAAGTTATCGAGAACTTCCTCCATGTCAGAAGGCTGCACGGTCTTGAGTACATCAACTGCCTTTTTGAGTGTACTAAGCGAAAAAAAAAAAATTAAAAAAATTACAAATAAGAACAAGTTCAAAATTGTTATTTTTCGCTGATTTCTGTCTATTTCAGCTCACATATCTCTCATCATTATCTCATTATCTCTTTTTTTTTTTATTATTTACTCTGAAGCCATTTTGTTGCTTTTGCCATTTTGCAGTTAGATTCTAACCTTGAAGAACACTTATTTCTGATTCTCCGCCAACACGACGTACTTCTCAAGCTGCTAGATTTCATTCAATTTGAACTTAGCAGCCTTAGTCTTCTTTTCTCTAGCTAATTACTTAGCATCTTCTCTCAATTTATCAATTTAGTTTGTGTATTTCTCGATTTTATTTTCGAACTATTCTTCTTACTACTGTACTTTCAGAATCGTTTTCTCAAACTCGATTTCATTATCAACAACAGCTGGTGCAGGTGCTTATTGAGGGGCTTTCTCAGCTTCCTTTTTTGGTTTCGAACCACCTCCAAATATTCCCTTGAACATCTTCGTCTATTGTTATTATTGTCTGTTTTCCTTTTTGTTTTTTGTTTTCCTGTGTTTTTTTTTGTTTAATATAAAAATTAATAATTTTCACATGTAATTAGCTCTAGTACTTAATGACTTATTTAAAGAAAATCATCTCCTTCCCCTCATAGTTCAGAGAAAAGAAACCCTTCTATCTATTATAGTCAAACAAAAAATTGTCCCCTTTGAATAATTCCAAACAGATTCTTCTTATTATTTTTTTCTCTGTTTATCCTATTGATTTACTTTTCTTAAATTTTGGTTGACGATCAGGATTGCATCTCAAAAAACAATCCCTAACTTTTCTTATTAGGAAAATTTTTAATCTTTTTCCCTTTCTGATCAGCTTTGGCGGCTGTGGGTAGATGCCAAAATAACTCAAGCAATAAATAATTTCGCTGTAAAATTACTTTTTTAAAAAAGGAGACTTTTCAAGATTTATTAATTCAAATAAAAAAGATATTCAAGAGGATATTCTTTTTTGAATTTTAACTTAAGTTAGATTAAGTCATAGAAGAATTCAAATAGAAATCATTATTTTAATTGTTTAAGAGATGTTAGTGGATTTATTACTAAAAAATTACAGATATAAACCATGAAAAAAAAGAGGTTATTTTACAAGAAAAATGAATATTATTTCCATTTTTTTAAACAAAAAAAACCACCCTCTCAATTCAGAGAAAGTGTTACAAAATTTGTATCTCTAAGACACTCTCGCCAATGTTTCACTAACTTTCCTCATGTTTAAGGAAAAAGATGAATTTCCTTCGTAGCAATATCTTCCCTTTATTATTCTAAAACTTCTTGATTTTACGTTTATGATTACCTTTATCCTTTCTCCAACTATTTCCTCATTTCTACTGATGAATTCTCCTGCTAACCAGCACTAAGTTTCCCTTTATTATTCATCGAAGAACTAGCAGAATTAATCGATCCTAGAATTTATCTTTTCTTTTATTAATTCATTTAAACTCCATACGTTAAAGAATATTACGATTTCCTAATTTTCGTGATACTTGGATTCGTAGAAGATGTTTTCCTATCACTTGATACCTTCCCTCCATATTATGGCTTAAGAGGAATTGGGAGTGTACTCATAGGTGCCATGGATTACTCGTGACTTGGATTGTACATTATCAACGAAGGAGGTGCTCGTTTAGGTGATAAAACGGGTGACTATGAGACTCTGAATCTCTAGAAAAGCAGCAATTGTGGATAGATAACTTCGAAATTATTATGAGGAAAATAAATTGTAAAGTTCTACATGATATCCAGCGTGAATTCGTCTAAATATCTAGGTAGCTATGAAGAATAATAATACCCTGGGAGTTAAGAGAACTACTATTACTATTACTGTTACTATTAGTAAGACATATTTTTACTGTTATAAACTCCATATGGATCGATACCTCCACGATATGCTGAAGATCCTAACATTTATTAGAGTATTTTCCTATCACTTCCTCTATTCTCTTTGATCATCTTGAGCCCTGAATGTGCAGGTAAATCAAGAACCATATCGGATTGTTTTTCTATGTTCATTTTATCCAATGCCTATTACAAACTGTTATCTCGTTTTTGCTAGGAAATCTACCTGAACATCAGCTGAAATTTTAAGAGAAGACTTTAAAATTGCTGCAAGATATAATTCGGGATGAGTTGAGAATTACTGTTGTTATTGTCCTTAGAACTGTTGCTTTCTTGATAAGGTGAGAGCTACAAAGAAGTATTTGTTGGATTGTTAACCATATTACTGTTTGGGATGCTGTTGTTGTTAGTTTTAAACGCTGCTGTTGAACTACCTGCTGCTACTCCTCCAGCTACTCCTACTGCACCTTCACCTGATCGTTGCATAGGTAATATTTGATCATCAGCGAATTTCAATTTTTGCTTTGATTTCTTGGAAGAAATAGTGAAATCTTGATTGTACTCTCTGACAACAGACGATGGATCTAGCATTAATTCTTAAAATTGGTTATTCTTCTCAGTCGATTACTGCTGATTATCAGGCGATCCAGAAGTATTTTTCTATTAATTCTAACTTTTCCTCGAAGCATGCGATTTCGTTCGAGAATAGATCTGAGGTGCGGTTTATGTTGTCAATCGTTTGTTGGCGATTCGTTGCGTTTATTCATAAGTCAAATGGTTTTACGCAGCAATATCTGGGATACTCTTCCGTGTCTCCCCTGATAATGGGACTGGACTAGGAATAGATGGATTGTAGCTACTTGGATTATTATGATTACTAATGAATTAGCTACTTGGGTTATTGTGATTGCTTTAATTATGGCTACTTTGATTTCCATGGTTACTCGGGTTGTTGTTATTGTTATTATTATTGCTGTGACTATTAATAGGATTACTAGAGCTTCCAATTTGGTTATTCACATTGATTGGTGCGCTATTCGCATTATTCACTAACGAATTCAGATTATTCGAGTTGGAATTCGAGTTGCTAGCTTAGTTATTATTGATGTTGTTAATAGAATTGGGGTTGGAAATGCTTGTTGTGTTGTTGTAATTCGTAGTGAAATTATGTAGATTGATTAGACTATTGAGATTATTCACTTATCCTATCCCTTAGATGGTATTGTTGTTGCTGACTGTATCGTTTAAGAACTCTTGACTTTAGAACTGCTGATCGGTTTGCATGGTGTTGTATGTCATATTCTTGAATTCCTTGTTGGCTACGTTCTCCACAGCGATCTGACTAGAGGAAGAATTTTTTCTAATAGATTTTACATTCGCTTTGCTGAGTTAACTGGAGTTATCGGTGGTATGTGGGTTATTAGCGGTATTACTGAGATCGTTGTTGTTTCTGCCACCACTGCCACTGATGTTATTGGAGATTATTGCGTTGTTAAGAGTCGTGTTGTTATTATTGGTGGTGTTGAACATTTAATTCTGATTACTGTAATTGTTGTTAAAGATTGTGGAATATTACTAGTTTAAAATGTTATTGTTATTATTGTTGTTATTCAAAAGATTTGTGTTGTTAGCAATATTTGTGAACGTAGATGCGTTGTAGTTTGCGTTCATTGTAGAGCGGGCATGCTTGAACATCTGCTATTTCAGATTTTCATCTTCATAATCATTCGAAATCTTTGCATAATTATCCAATCCAAGCATTCTCTACTAAGCCTAATGTTGTTGTTAATCATCATCTTCGTTCAAGTCCTTATCTAACAAAATAACTACAAATAATCTTTCATTTCTCTCTCTCTTTCTCCCTCCAAAAATTACCCGAATTCGATCCATTAGCTTCATCTTCATATTCCATATCTTCATCATCCTCTGAATTGATAAGCTCATCGCCTCCATCTAAATTCACTTACTGAATCAACTCCATTAGTTTCGCATAGCAAACATTATCCTCTAGCAGCATCTCTTAGATATCCTCTGCTTTTTCCATAACCACATATGGTCCTCGAAATCTCGCAGGTCCTCTCCTCTTCACAGCAGGATTTCTAATATTCTCAACACTATAAATATGCCGATGTACGATTTTAACCCTATCAAATATCAAATGAGTCAACGGACAGTCCTTCACTGTGTGAGTTAAGCTACCACAAGATTCACAGATAACTCCAAAGCAATTTGTTTCTTAGTATACCATAAACAGATCTTTTAGCATGGCTAGTCTCTCCATATCGAATTTATCCTTAGACACAACAGAAAGGAGGTCTTTTCGAGAGATTTTACCGACTCTCAAGAAGTCTACAGCGATCACAGATGTTTCCCTCTCCAAACCTGTGAAAAAACTGACTTAACCGAAGATATCATTTTTTGAGAGGATTTTGATGTAGTTTTGGATTGGTTTGACATGAGTGCTGTGAGTGGAATCACCCTGTAATAAACCAGCTAAGATGATGGTGAACAAAGCAACAAAAAAAGATAAAAATGGAAGCGCAAGAGAAAAATGGTTTATTAAATAGAATTGCGCTTTTGTTTTTATTAAAAAATCATACCTGTTCCTTCTAAAATAACGAAAATCGATGAATCTTCGACAGTCTGCTCGTGAAATACAAACTCTCCAGGGGAGAGAGATTGCTCCTTTACGAAATGGCATAGATCTTTTAGAGTTTGAGTGGAGAAGTGTTCTGACAAAACATTAAGTTGGGAGAGTATCCATTTATTCTGCTGTTCTTTGATTTCCTGCTTGATCGATCCTGGCAGTTCCTCAAATGCAAGGTTTTCTCTCTCATGTTCGAGCTGCTTTATTCTGCTTTTCTAGTTGGATTCCATGAACTACAAGGCTTTTGTCTTGAGACAATGGGTTGTGCTCTTCTTTTTACTTAAATACCTTAGATAGGAACAAATTGGCTTATTAATTCCCCAAAATATATTGAATTTATTATTGCATACTCGCTGAGGATGGTTGCTTAAGGGAGATATGCATCCTTGTCTAAATCATGTGGAGATGCAGAATTTTTGATAACATACTTTAAATAAACGTCATTTGTCTTCAAGAAAACACACGCCATTAAAAACCAGCTGAAGGTCATGACAAAGCACGAGAAACTAAGTTCTTGAATGCTCTTTGGCTGGTAGTTATTCATCTGAGTGACCATACTCACAGCCCAAAATAACGATGCAGCATATTGAGTCTCCCAAAAAGAATTTTCAAAGGACATCTGTATAAAGAAAAAAAAAAGATAAAAATATTAAAAAAAAGTAATCGTTTTGAGTGAAATAATATTGAATTATCAAGACGATTAGTAAAGTGTTGATTAATAATAGTTATGTTATTTTACTTCTTGAATCCAGTTGTTTGGTTGATTGAGTCCGATCCTAAACCAAGCTAGAGCAATCAAATGAGTAAACAACCCAATTGCCAGTATGATCTTTATGCAAAACCATGCTATTAATATGATTCTCCTCTATTTTGAGAAGACTTCCAGCGATAATAAATGGAAACCCAGTGGAATCAATTTAAGGAAGAATATTACTCTAATACTTAAGTTCATATCAACCTCGAAGCAATCCAGAATCACTAGGGTTAGCACAGGTATATCAAACAGAAAGTTCATCTTTAAGTATCTCCTAAACGAGCGACTATGAGCTGTAAAGTTATTCGCTTAGACAGGAGGTTCATTATCCTGGAAATGGACGTGACCATCTCTAGAGCTATTCAATAAAATCACAGCATCTGCACCGAATAGAATCAAAAAAACAGGAGAAAGGCCTTTTGATAAATAATCTCTTTGGAAATCCTAAGGTACTTAAAAAATCAATTAAATCGACGTCAAAAACAGCAAGACTAGTGTACAGACTGTCTACACAAACGCATTCACGCCTGATACCATTGAGTACTCATCGAACATAGGCAGAAATTCAATGATTCTCAAGATACAATTAAGATATCGTTTGTTTGAGAGAAATAATGAGTCTATTGGAGAACTCAGATCGTTGATGATTGCGTAGTACTTTGGACTCAACGATTGCTTTCGGAGAAGCACAGTCGTGTCCTTGAGCTTAGTGATGAATAAATCTATGATTTTGTCTTTGTTTGAAGAGCGATTATGGAATTTAGAAGTTGGCTATGGGGATCTGCTGGAAGGATTCTCTAATTGCTAAACTGGTGTAAGACTTATGAGTTTCTGCACTTTATTGTTATCGGCTATTGCAGGGATTTTGGAGGTGTTATTGCTGTGATTGTCTTTATTCTTATTAGTTTATTAAACTATTTCACCTTCTTCATCATCTTTCTCAGCTTGATTATCCAGTTAATTGTTATTGCTGTTAATCAATGTAAACTACTATTACTATTAAATCAGCTACTATGACTGCAAGGACTATGGCGACAACGAATTTGTTAATGGCTGTTGATGATTGCTGTGGAGTAATTATTAGCTTTGTTGATTATATTGCAGCATAAGTTACTACATGTTATTGTTACTTTATCTGAAAACCAAGCTAGGCATATTGCTGTTACTTGCTTTGTTGTTATTGCTGCTACTGCTACCACTGTTGTTGTTTGTGTTTTAGCCATTTACGAAATGCTAATTACTGTTAATATTAGGATTATTTTAGCTTTGTTTGCCTGAAGAAGAGCTGTTGTTATTATGATTACTGCTGATTTGTCGATTTTGCTATTGTATTGGGTTATATTGTGACAATAGCTATTACTACAGCTACAGCGGTTAAGTGTAGGGTTACTATTACTGCTAGTTATTAAGACGCATGTATTTTGGATCTTCATCTCTTTCTATTTACGATCCCATTTTAGCTACTTCACTTTGCAGATCATTCGATGTTCCTTTTCCGCTGATCTCCTAGGATTGCAGATCTTACATCTCGCTGAGCTTCTGCTTCAACACAGAATGCCTCTTTTGTCTATCTTCGATGGCTTTCACGTCGATGCTCAGATGGATTAACGATCCAGGAGGGAGTTTTGCAGTGTCTTGCTTGTTGGATAATTCATTTCCTGAAGGGGTTTGAATTGGCTAAGACGGTGAGTAAACTGATTATATTTCCCTTTAAGGCATTTCCATGAGACTCTGGTGTTCTTTAGCATTGAAGAGTTGATTGCGTTATTGATTTATTTCATTTATTGAGACATTTCCTGCTTCTATTCCGTTGAAATCCACTATGCCTGTGAGAATCTGTGCTTGCATGGCGGCCACAGCGGAGCTACTTGCGTTAGCTTAATTCGTCTGGATATTATTGACTGATTATCCGCTGAGCATATTGTTGAAGCTGTCTTTGACTTGGTAGTGCTGGAGAAACGCATGGGAATCGTGGTCTTCAACATGCATATTTTGAGGGAGAATAATTGCTTCGTCATCATCTTTTTAAGGATCAATGATAAACTCAGTTGATGAGAAATTGGAAGACTATCTGTGTTTGGATTTCTAACTGCGTGGCTGCTTAGTATTGCTGCTATCTTCTTGCAGCCTCATTAAAGGGAGGGGTAAATTGGAGAAATGCAAAGGTGGTTTGTTGGTTGTTGGAAGTGATTGAGATGAAGATGGTTTTTGGATAATGCTTATGGATTAGAAGGAAATAACTACTAATAATATGATATATCTTCAAGGGAATAGAGAAACAAATTGAGGGAGAGAGAAAGAGAGAGAGAAATTGTTTGGCTATAATTACTTTTCCTTTTTTTTGTATGAAGTATTTCGGTATTTCTCCCGCAATCAGTAACATGAATATCTATTAATCAAAGGGGAATTCAATATTTATCCCGTCTTCCAATAATTTTAGAAAAAGAAAAAAGGCAATTCGCATGTTTGATTAAAATTTATTGGAAGGTGATCAAAATCTTAGAATTAATATATTATTAATTTCTGCCTTTCTCACTGTATGCAAACTCAATTTGGATATTTTATTTGGGTGATTTTGCATTGCTAAATACCATTCAATCAACCCAGCAGTAACTGCTATTGCTAAATTAAAAAAGAGTTCCATTCGAATTTATTTTAGTCCGAGCTTTTCTTGCCCTGTAGAATTGACTTTTTGGTTATTGAAATCTCAAATAATAATAAGACAATTAAAAAGAAAGATGGAGTTTGAATGTTTTTCTTTTTGATATTTGGGGCCATTTCAACATAAAATGGAGAGCGAAGAGGATGCGTGGCATCTTTTTTAAGGATGTTCTTGAACGAAAATAAACAAAAGTCTAATCATTTTTAAGAATTTTATGGATTTTTTACTATCATTTACATATTGTATGAATAAAATAGAGGAATAAACAACCAGAAATTTAATATCACCCTACAAGTAAATACATCAGATAATTTATGTTGTTTTGATATTTTGCAGAAGAGTTGGTTAGCAATACTTCAATGAGTCGTCTTTGTGTTCAGCTCGATATTTTTGTGAAAACGCCAACTAAGCCTTGATTGATTAGAGTTAGTCAGAATATGCGTATAATTATCATATTTTGAGTGTTAAATACACAAATAAAATAGGAATTACATAAGCCATTGAAGTAAAAAGATCCTCTTAGTCAGATTACTTTTTTTAAAATTTGGAATAATAAATATAATTATTAATTTATTTTCTCACTATTTTAAAAGAGAAAGAATTACAAAACAAATGGAATAAACCCCATTGGAAAAGGTCCTTGAAGTCAAATGCTCCTTGCATCCTAGCAACCAGAGTGAAGTTCTTCATGTATCTGCTGATATTGCGAGACATAGGGCTTGCATCAAGTGCCTCCTCAATGGAAAAGTACAAAGTTTAGCTGCTCTCGATCTAAAGAGCCTCTTTTAGATGGCTGACGATGAGGATATTATTCTCAGTTTTTATCCTCCTCTAAGTGATACTAAAATTTTTGAGAGACTTGAAAACATCCATTAATTCTCAGCTGACAAGATTATTGAGCAAATAGAGAATACCATCAGCGAATTGAGGACATCTTTTAATAAAATTCTGGAACGACTCTTAAAAGATTCAATCAAATCAATGGTACAACTAGGACAATAAAGGAGAGAAGTTCTCGATCTTTATAAGTCTCTATGTGAGCCAAACAAATTGAAGGAGGCAGTCTTACAAGCTTCAAAAGACAAAAATGAAAGCAACCTGCATATTGTACTTGTTGAAAAGTGTAAAAACTCCATAATCAACGCCAACATGCTGAATTCTGTAATTAGCCGATTCGAAGCGAGCCAACAAAAGTTCTCCTTGAGAATGGCAAATGAATACTCCGAAGAGATGCAGAATCTCTCATTATTTTCTTTAAAAATTACTCTTTTGAACTACTCACACTCAATGCTGCAATAATTCTCTCTAGTGCCTAGCAACTTGTTTGATTCTGATTCTCGAACAAAAATCACAAGAAAAGATAATAACAATCACCTCGATGTCAAATGCATTAAGGAGAATGGCAATTCTTGCGAGTTATTTTCTAAGATTGCGCTTGATAGCAAGGCATACTACAGCTTTAGATTTCAATTTCATCAAGAGTCAATGGGAGGTTCCCCTTAGTTCTGGATAGGCTTACTTAACGAAATAGATAAAGAATCAGCTACTGATTGCAATCTCATTTTATACAAGGAAGAAGATTAAGACTGCGATATCAGTAAAATCGTAAAAGGAATAGCTCTTAACTCAACTCGCGACGGTAAGAACGTGCATAAGGAAGTGGAAATGCGCGTCCATCTCGCTAGTCGAACTGTTAAAGTAGCAGATTTCCCCAACTACAAGAACGTAGTGGAACTTGCTGACAAGAGAGATATTAGAGAAGGCAGCTAATATCTTCTGTTTGTAGCAATCGGGGGTTTCGTAAATGATCACATCACTCTGGCAAATGTGATCATTTCTGATAGATTCGATGATTCAATGTGATAGGAAATTAAAACAAGCAGCTGTAATTGTTTTAAGGACCTTTATTTGCATAAATTTAGACCAACTACTCAATTTTCTGAAGCAAGTTCGTATCAGAAATACCTATCTCGTCGATTTGAGATTAATAAAATTTCCCTAATTAATTTCCCTTGAGCACATGATTTTTTTAAAAATAGTAAGATTTATTTTTACTTCATTAGTTATTCTTTCGTTTATTTCACAGAATGCATTTAAAGAATTCTTTTTTACTCCTTAACCTACTAATTTCTTGGTTATTTAGCTGTTTTCCGAAGCAAATCTTATTCGATGCTACACAATAGCTCAAAGAACCACAATCCTTTTCTTTAACGATATAAAAATGATATTGAAGAAGAAAGGATTTACGAAACTTTAAGTGAAAACTAAATGAAGAATATCTTCATTAAAATAGGTTGTTTACTTTGTATGTAGAGAGAAAGAGTGATATTATTTTCATAAACTAAGAAATTAAGAAAAAGAAGGTTAAAAAAGAGTGAGTAGAACAGATAATATAAGTTTGAGATTGAAATGTTCTTTTACCAGCTGTTCAAGGTATTTTCGTATTTGAAATAGTTGGTTCATTTGAGAATTTTTCATTTGAAAAATTATTAGAATAAAAGACTTCATTAGACCTGCAGCAGCGATTTCAAAACAAAGGAAGAAATTTTAATATTTTCAAATTATGGCAGTATCAACTCAACACACAAAGAATTATCAACTAAGACCGATTTTTAATTATTAATAATATCATCTTTTAGAGTTATTTGAAGAAAAAGAAACAGTTTGACTTTATGAATAGGTTCCTCTTTTTTTCATCAGATTATCAGTTTTTCCAATTTCTTCTTCTCTTGGGAGATGAGTCCCTTTACTGATATGAAAATAACCTAACTTCTAAACAACAATAATCGCCCCAGCATACCTTCCAATGGTTGCTAAATATAAGAAAAAAAAGGGGGGAGTTTAGGCGAGGGAGTTAAAAATAATTATTTAAAAGAGAAAATATTCCAAACCATAAAAAAATAATATTTTCAGCTGGTTTTTGAAATACACCAAGAAGAAAGATAAATCAAGCATTTCCATTCCCCCCTCCCCCCCCCCCCAAATATGTATTTTAATTAGTTTCATACTGAAACGGAGGAAGATCACAAGCCTCGGTTGAAAGAGAGGCTAGTGGATGCTTGCAAGATTGTGCTAATTATAACAATTGCAATATGTCTTGTACTAGTTTTCGTCGCCTTTGCAAATAGACATCATAATAGTAATCATACAAGCAACACTTCTAATGGAATTAGTGGGATTAGCGGAGGAATAAATAGGAATAATAATAAAAACAACAATAATAACAATCGTTAGAATGGCTTTGTTCTTCTTAATGAGGATGAGAACGAAAATGAAGACACTCATTTTGAAGTTGTTAATTTCAACTTATTTTCTCATTTTGACCTTCTTTCCCCTGAATTTACAGCCAGAATTTCAGCTGGGGAATTTTTGGAGATTCTGTAGTCTATGGAAATCAAAGATTTGAGCTCTTTGATGCTTGCAGATTCTTTAAAATCAGCTGTTTCTAATACTGGTCAGGATATCCTCAAGCGAACTCAAAAACTCATAGGGAATCTCTCTTTTACCATTATTGACATGAATAAAGACAAATCCATTGAAAAAAATGAATGGAGTATGTTCGTCAAAGAAGCTTTCCCGAAAGATTACTAAAAATACAACAATTTATTTATGGAAATGAACAAAGGCAAACCTGTCACAGAATTCGAATATTTATCATTTTTAAGTAGCACAAAGTTTGCTGCAGTTCAACCACCAATAACCCCTAAATCAACTACAAATGCTGCAATCAAGAAGATCATTCTCATGAATACTTTAGATTACTAATAAACAACATTGACAATATTTGAGATTTTCTCTATTAAAAACACTAATGTTGTTACTCGCATCGAGGCCAAAGAAATTCTAATTAAACTAGGATCAACTCAATAAACAGCTGCAAGTACAGTGGATTAATTCTTTGAATATGCAGAGAATAACTAGTTCCTAACAAAAAAGAACCAAATTACATTGACATAATTCCAAAGATTGGCTATGTCAGTTCAGAAATCACTTGAAACTCAGTATCTCAAACAGCAAAATCAATAAAAAGAAGAATAAGATTCAAATCAAAATATTTCTATGAGCTTTTTCATGGATGAGTAATCAATTCCCCCTAATGATTCTATTGTTGGTAGGGTCTCATTAAAGATGAAGAGTATTTTGAGTGCACTGCTGAATAAGGAGGTCAAGTCAATGAATTAGCCTGAATAAAGTGAAATATCAAATGTACTCAATAAATCAATCGATTACTCATTTAATATCCTAGATACCAATCATGATTCGACAATAACTGCAGAGGAATTTGGCATTATTGCTAAGTTTTTGTTCTAGAATGAATATGACTTTGAGATCATTCAACAGTGGTTTAAATCAATCACATAGGATAAAGAAACCGTATCCAAGAAGGACTTTCGTATGGTTTTAATGGAGAAAGTCCATAATGCTTTCTTTATTAGTAATAATGGACAAGAAGCGAAAAAGAATTATTCATTGAAATTTGCTTTTAGTAAAAATCTCTAAGAGACATTCCATGATTTCTTATTAGCATGCAGCTAAAGAGTTTAGCTCACTGATGACTTCATTTTTGAGATATTAGACTCAGAAAGCAAACTGTCTCTTTCTCCTGTGAGATTACGTGAAGACTTGATGTAATTTAGTGAGAAAGTTTCATAGAATAAAGTGAATCAGATGATCAAGAAATCGTTCCAGAATATTAAGAAAAACGGTGCAATTGATGGAAACAATGTTTCGAAAGAAGAATGGATGGAATATTTAGTCAGTGAAAAGGAGAAATAAATAACTGAAAGTGGTCAGAGTTAGGTGTCGGAAGAGGTATTTGAAAATTATGATTCAACTCCAGCCCAGACTTTACTTTTCTTCTTTGGATTGTGAAGAGGATAATAATCAATAAATAAAGAGAGTTTTCAGGAGATAAGGGAAATATTGTTGTTCAGTAACAAATGAACAAAATATTGATTAGTTTTTTGCTTGTTTTGCCATATTTTGTAATGCAAATTTGGCATTTTTGTTTTATTTTTATTGAGTTACGTGTGTTTTGTAGCAATATTATTAAGAGAATACTGTATGTTCTTATCGTTGTAGGTCTATCTAAGCTCATTCACCTTTAAGTGAAGATGGTAATTTATACTGTTTACAGAGCTAGGAAACTTCTTATGAAAGTGAGGCAGGAGAAACAGCTTAGTCTTCGAAAAAGATATTTCCTCTCCTCATGAAGAGCACAAACAATTTGTCTTTAATATTAGTTGTAATACAATATTACTCAGAAAGATTCCCATAAGTTAAAACTCATTCAATACTCTCAAGTGTATTGATAAACGCATACCTACTAAACAACACAAATGCTTTCCTGTAGTAAACGAACTGCGAGCTGTGTATGGCCATTGCTTTCCAAGGCAAGAATGGATTAAAATTAACGAACTTATATTTAGCTAGCAGTGAGTAATTTATATCAAAAAAACCTATGTATTTCCTGAAAATATTCACAGATTCCAGCTGAAAGCATTTTATTGTCTTATCAGGATTATTTCTCTTAAATATTTTCACAGATTTATGTACATCAATGTGGTTAGGATGCCCGCTGATACCTTTTTCATCGAAAGTTATGATCCCTGAGATATTGTGTTTTTCTACATATTTCTTGATTATCTCACTCATTTTCTCAATTGGCCAGATATTGTTCGTGCCATCTTAGATCGAATCTTCGTTGATAATCTCTAGTCTGCTAAATCCAAGAAATTCAGTTGCTTTTTAGAGTTCTTTTTCTCTAATCCTCCCTAGTCCTTCAAAATCACCGTTACTGAAACATAGTAAATGTAAAATGTAATGCTAGCTCTTCATTGCACTGATTGTCGGCAAGAAAAACATCGATTCATCGTCTGGATGTGCTGTTATGAATAAAAGTGTTTAGAGCTAAACAATTGGTTAGATGTTGTACAGTTATTATTATCGAGGTACTTTAGCAACGATAACGCATCCAATCATAATGATGTTCATAAATATTAAGCCATAAGGAGTCAAAGTATCGAAATCTTCAAAGAAATGAAATATTTTTCTCAAAAAGTGCATAGAATTTTTTACTTTTCTTTTTTTTTTCCTTTTTGAATTTTTTTGAAAAGTCTTACAAATCAGGGAAACTTTTTCGATATGTACTCATATTAAATCTGGTGGAATCTAAAATTTAATCTCTTTCTTGATCGTATTTGATTTTTGTTGCTGTTCCTGTTTGGTTATTGAGGATATTTTTTTTTGAAAAATGATCACGTCTTCATCATAAAGAAAGAAGCAATTAGATTATTCTGAAACAATATACAGTTATCAAACAAAAATGTAAATAGATTTTACAATAATGAAAAACTTTTATTTATTTATTTCTCTCTCTCTCTCTCTTTCTTTGGATCTCAATAACCCTTTTGAGCATCCTTAAAATCCATCACGACATCAAACCCTGTGTAACTCTGTGTCTCATTTTATCTTAATCTCCATCCTTTGCGTCTTTCGGGAGGAAAATGACTCTTGCCCCATGCTAGGAAATCATCTTAATCGTTTCAAGATATCTAATCTGCATGGCTGCCTTTGAATTCAATTCGTTGGAGGCTTCCTTCATGAGCTTTGCTGACTCGACATCTGCTTACGCAAGGATGAGTTTGCTTTATGCAAGTCTTCTTTCTCTTGCGGCAGAGGATAAGGATTGCTACAGATCCGCACTCAATAAAACGTCCTTCATTAAGATGTTCTCAACGTCAATACCCCTATTTTTGATAAAAATTAATATCTGAAAAATGAAAAAATGCCGCTTAAAATGTATAAAAGATTTATTTATTACCATTCATCAGAGTAGAAATCAACTTCTGCTCTGAGATCTTTGGAGATCGCTTCTCTCTTATCGAAGAGATCCTGCAGCATGTACTAGCCGCAGATATTCTTCAGGATTGAATATGTCAACTAAGAAATAGCCTCCGAGTAATTTTCTATCCTAAAAATAGCTGTTTTAGCATCTTTAATTTTGAAGTACACTGTCGCATCGATTGTGACCATGACATTGTCTTTCGTGAGAATTTATTGTTTTTCTAAATCAATAACCTACAGACGCATGTCTACACTTATCATCTTGTCTGTGCATGGGTTCACGTAGATTAAACCAGGGTTCGTCTGTCGGACGTACTTGCCGAACCTAGTTATGAGTCCTACAGTTGACTGTCTAACCTGCAAATAAGGATATTCTACGCAACAGCAGAAAACACAAGGCAACCAAGTTCTGAAACATCCACAGCAATCACCGAGTTGTTTTTGACATTTACCGTAGGAACTCATGGACTCCCATCCTTCGTCACCTTCTAGAATCTCAAGATGAGGAATCTTTGTGGCCTGTTTAGCTGCAGCTAAATCTTTTGGGTCCATTTTGTATGGTTTGATAGTGTATGTTTTAAATACTGGAATATTGTAATTATTTCTAATTCGAAATTAACAATCAAAAGGAAAATGTAATAATAATAAAATAAATAGTGCACGCCCAAGAGTTTCAGGTGTATTTATTCCCTAGATTTGCTTTTAGTTTGTCGTAATTGGCTTTTTTAGAATTCGACCACATTCACAATTTTTGTTTAATTTGTTGGCAATAGATGCGATTTCAAGAAAGCAAAAATCTAGCTTATCAATGTAAATCAAGGTCTACTTTGGTTAAGAGACTATTTATCAATTATTTTACCATGTTTTACAGGAATTTGCAGTTTTAATAAGTGCATTTCCTTTCTATCAGAAAAGATAAGTAAAATGTGTTGGTTTTTTCAATTATTTAGTTCAAAATTAATACTAAAATCACATCATTTTTATTTAATTTCTTTTATTATTATTATCTTGAAAGATCATAGCAAAGTATCAAGCCTGTGTATTAAAGGGAACTGAAATACTTCTCTCTATTACAACTAAAATATTAATTAATGGAAAATTCAACTTATTTACAATAGACATTTGAATACTAAAAATCCAAATTATCAAATAGAATTGACATACCAACTAAATCAACTAAATTATCTACAATTAATCTCCTTGAAATCTTCATCGTTTCTCGTTTTCCCCATAATATCTCAGATATGATTATTAACTTCATTCTTCTCTACTTCTCCTTCTTCTTTCCCTTCATTCTTCTTCTATTCACTATCTTTATTCTCCTCTATCGTTTCCATTTCTTTAATAAACACTGAATCCAAGAATACCTTCACTTATTCCATATATATTTTCTATTTCGGAATACAATGTGGTCCATCAAACTTAAGAAACCTTTTGTCCTTATACCACTTCGCTAGTGCTTCTGTCCTATCAAGTGGTACAACCACATCCTTCTCTCCTATTAAAAACAATGCAGGCATTTCAAATTAATTCTTCTCATCATAGAGCTAGTTAACAGCGTCTAGTAATTCAGGATTAATAACTCTAGGAAGACCAACTCCACAGATATTTATAACTGCTTTAAGACTCTTCAAGCATGGATGCTTTACGTGCTTCGCTAAGAACATACTACCAAATAGACTTCCTTGTGAGAAGTTTATCATCAGATTCACATCGGGATGAGATTCTAAGATTGATAATAAATGTGATTCAGATTCAGTGAAAAAATGATAATTTGCTTCTTTGATTGTCCATCTGCTCTCAAAATCTAAAGGGTTATCTTTATTTAACGCTAACCAGCAACGAAAAGGATCGTTAGGATCATCTGGGAGTGTTTTGGTAGGCGCCTCAGGAAGGAGAACTTCAGTGATGTCATAAGATTTTGATAGAAATTTCACCCAAGGTTGAATTTTTTCTTAGATTCTTTCAAGATATTGCTAAAACCCATGGAGAACTAAGAGCTTTAATTTAGGAAGCACAATAATTGCCTTTGCTAGGTCAGCTTTTGATTGCTTTTTCTTGTGTTATTTGGGTTTCTTAGTGTTATCTGAGTTTTCAGGAGCAGTTGGCTAGATATCAGAAGCTATTGGTTAGCTACAATCACTATTTATGGATTCAGAGTTATTTTTTGTTTTAAGAATTGAAGATGATGACTCAGAGGAACTTGTTTATTTTTCTGTGATTGTCTCCTTAGTTGACTCAACTTCTTGTTTTTTCTCTTCTTCAGGCGAAGTTTGGGTGTCCATTTCAATAACAAGATCTATTAGAATTTTTTTCTTTTTTCTTTAATAATTAGTGATTTCTCAAATCTCTCCAAAACAATCAATTTGCACTAATACAAAAATAAATCATAGTTTTAACTCAAAATTCAGATACAATCAGATGCATCAATTGTTCCCAGACATGCTATTGTTTTAGTTCGCTAGATAGAAGGGATACAAGAAGAAAATATTATATTTTCATTTTGATTCATTGAAGTCTCACTAATGAATCAAAATATTGACAAAAAATACTGACTTTCTTATTATTATTAAAGTTTTTTCATGATTGATTTTAAATCTAATAGATATTTCAAAACATAATGCATATTAAGGGATTAATTGCTCAGATCCATGGTCTGTGCTAAAGTAATCATACTTTCTTCAAAGGAGAGAAGGAAATCCATAAAGCACTCCATTAACTTCCTCAGCAACGTTAGATGCGATTGCCATACCAGAGCCATTCATACGAACTGCATATACCACATTGTCACTTTCTTTCGTGACTATCGGCGTTCTGCCTTTCCCATTTCCAGAGAAACACTACATTTTCAAATTAAAAGTAAATAAATCTTTAAATAAACTAAAGAAGGGCATTTAAGGGATTTAAATTCAGAAAACCATTATCAATAGCATAATCTTCAAGGTTATTTTGTTGTTATCATCATACCATAATTCCAGCCCATTAACTGTCAATTTCAAAAGGTGTATCAGGTAGGATGATTTCTTTAAGTAATGTCTCAAGATTCTCCATGATCTTCTTAGTATTTGTAATCTCCGTCGTTTGCTCCACATCTATATCAGTATTTCGCCCCCCTCCGAAAAGCAATCTCCCATTTAAATCTCTGAAATAGTAGAACCCCTCATTGAAACTAAACACCCCTTTAAATTTCAAGTTCTCAATTGGTTTTGTAATCAAAACCTATCCTCTTCCAGGGATTAAATCTAATGCTTATTTCGAGAGATTATTAGCGAAAGCATTAGTACATACAACTAAGTCTTTCCCGTCAAATGTTGCCAATGCTTAACTTGGATCTAAGGGGTTCTTCACCAACACCTAGCAGCAATGAAAGAAATTATAAAATAAAACTCCAAATAATTACCAGTTTTATGTTACTTGAACACCTGTTTTAAGTTGATTATATGAAACGCAATCCGCTCCAGTTAAGTAGAGAGCTCCTTTCCCTGTTACGTACTAATATAGAGCTCGAATTGTGAGTCCAGTGTCAAGTTACCCATCTAAGACATTTTCTACTATATGCTTCACATGCTTCTTGGAGAACCCAAACTCTTCAATGAGTTCATCCCTCTAAACGAAGACATCTCTTTTAAACAACCCACGAAGTTAGTTGTTGGCATATTTCATCATTGGAACGGTGAAGGTTTTTTCATCAGTTATGAGCTCGTATGCTCCTTAGAGTTTAAGATCCATTTTATCAATTCCGAGTCGCTTTATTAAACGATTTCTCCCTTAATATCGCATGTAGAATAACGCGAGAGTCTTCTTTTCGCCCATCTTCTCAGTGTCATCCATGAATCCAGTGAAATCTGATTTGGTTAGTTGAAAAAATAAGCATTTAAAATCACAGAAAAAAAATAATTGAAAACAACTACAACAACCATAAAATATTCCATTTTAATTCCTTACCGTTTGTGCCTGCAATACCAGCATTCTTAGTGCTCGCTCCTGTTGGAAGTAGTCCTCTTTCTAGAATGACTACTTTCTTCTCAGGGTGTTTCTCAAGGACATTTGCTGCTACAGATAAGCCAACTAATTTAAAAAGATAAATAGGTCATAGTCAAAGAAAATTAGAAGATTTGATAGTAATCATAACAGTGTTACAGTGTTAAAAATTGTAAATTCTATTCTATTGTTATCTCTTACCAATTCCTCCTCCAATAATAATAAGATCGTTCTTTAAAAAGCTCTCTTTCTCCCAAAAACTATACATTTTTCTCAAAGTTTGGATAAGTATTTATTGGGTTTAGTATTCTGTATTTCTTTGCTCTTCTTTTATTAAATTGAATCAAAGAATTAACAATTCATAGAACCTTAGAAGATACCAACTCCAAATGAAACAAATAATAAAATATCTAATGAAATTCTTTTTAACATCTATCCTAATCTCTGCAGATCTAATTCCCCATTTTTATTAATATTTCTCCCTTATTATTTTCATAAAAAAATCAATTCCACTCTCATCTCTTTTTCGAACAAAAATGCCTGCGGAGGGGATCGAACCCTCGACCTCGAGATTATGAGACTCGCGCTCTAACCAACTGAGCTACACGGGCTTGTCAATTAAAAAGGGATTTCAAATTCCACTTGATATTTGAAAAAGTCATCAGTAAATGAATTAATTAAAAGCCCCAGCTAAGCAGATTATTTTTGAACAAATTCACTTTAATAAAAAAATCCAAATTTGATTTCCAAAGAAATTCAAAAATTCAATTATTTCAAAATCTTTGAGAGATTCACTGATTTGGGAGTTGTAGTTTGCGTGTTAAATAGGATTATTTGTTTGTTTGTATGAATGAATGTTAATTTAATGTTTTAATTGAATATTTGTTAAAAATATATTACAATATATAGGAAATATTCAATGTGGTTCTTTTTAAAATAAGAATTGATATTTCTATTATTTTCATAACATATATTTTTTATCTTTTTCTTTATTTTTTGTCATATTTTCATTGATAAATGTCTTTTTTTTTATTAATTTTCTTATTGCAATTAAGAAAAATTATTTTCAGGACATTTTCAATATTAAACATGCAGTATAATATAAGCTATTTGTTTTTTTGCAAATGAAGTTTTAGCTTAATGTTCTCTGCTATCTAGAAGACATCGATTAAAAACTAAAAGTCATCTCGAGGTTGTAATCAAAGAAACACAAGCTCTTTATAATCTTTATATCTCTTGATAAGAAGGGATGATAGCAAAAGATAATAAGATTATTAAGAGAAATCCTGTGTGTATTACGGAAAGGGAGTATTAAAAAATTGATTTAAAAACTTTTAGATAGTATAGCAGATTTCCTTCATTGCTTATGAGGATCTTGTGCAAGAGTGTGTAGCCAAAATTTAGGATTTAAATACGTGGATTAGGAGTGGTAGTAGGAGATGTGTCTGTAAAGCAACTCCATGAACGAGGATAAAAAATAATGGTTTTGGCTAATTTCACTGTCTAGCTTGCGCAAGAATTTTAGTTGAATTGCTATGAAACTAAAAGTGTTTCATTTTTGCGTTCTTAAGGCTCCTCTACCTTTTAAATTTGTTTTTGTTTGATTAATGAATAGTCGCATAGATTCAGGGGACTTATTGATTAATTTGTGATTGGGGGGATGAACTATCTATTTTGATTTTTTTTCTTTGTGTTTTGAATGTGTTATTTTTTGAAATTAAAATCGAAACTCAAACGATACAATTTCAAATTTATTTAATGTTATCTTGGGAAATACAAGTAATTGTCAGTTAGAATTGAGATTTTATCAGAATGATATTGACTGAATTTTATTCAATAATTAACAAATTCAAGTTAAAAATAATGGAAGTTCATTGATAGTTTTAGGAAAGAATCACCAGCTTAAAACTTTGGGAAATGATATTAAAAATGATGAATTCTTACTAGAAATGCCGTAAATGAGCCTATCTACAAGATATTTATATTTAGTTTCAATATTTGTTTGATTATTTTTATTTTTTTTTCGAAGATTTAAGCTAAAATAATCCCCCATAGACAACAGTTAATTGAGAGAGATTAGAATGATTGTTCCTTTGTAATTTAGTTTTTGTTATTAGATCATTTTCACTACGAATTTAAGCCATTTTTGTATGTAAGCTATGATCTTAGCATAGAATCAAAAGGAAGAGAGTTGAGTTGTTGTCAAGAAATAAATATTTTTAAAAATACTCCTCCATTCAAAGCAATCAAAAAATACGAAAAAATAACGAAGATAATTCAATTATTACATAATTCTACAATCATTTCCAGAAATAACGAATTTCTAAGAAAACTGAAAATCAATTAAAATGCTGAGTAACAACATCAATGAATTCTATTAACCTATTAATTAACATGTTGGATGCCTTAAAAAAGCTTCATATTATTTCAACAAAGAATAAAAGAAATGTATGAAATAGTATTAGAACGTAGTTAGATGGATCAATGCCCTTTCTGTGAAAATTGAATCCTGAACTTTAATAATAGCCAATATTAAATAATTTGAAGGTTTGCATAATAGTCCTCCAAAAAATTATCTCAAACTTCTTCTAAATAGAAAAAAATAACTGATTACATTTACAGAAGCTTAGAATTTAAGGTTTAGCTCTATTTTATTACTTTTCTACCATTAAAATCATCTTATCTTGCAATGGTTTTTGTGGATAACAACAAGTGGGAAATTCTGATTTGGGATTCAAATGGCTTTTATAATAGCAACTTTTGCTATTTATCTATTCTATGAATTTTTTGAGGGGAGATGTTCAATATTTCTTTTTTATTGTTGCTACTATATTAATATTTTCCCTGTTTATAATAGACCCTTGCGTTACCTCAAAAATTTATCAAAATCCCATGACTTAAGAAAATTCTTCAGGGAGTTTTATTCTTTTATTCTATCCAACAGTAGTAAACTAAAATCCACCGAATAAAGTCATAAATGTACAATAAAAGCATTTCCTCTTTCTTTCTGTGATGATTTATTGAAGCATTGTAGTTAGCTAAACTCATTTATCTTAACTTACTTAGATTGGTTTCAGAATCAATAATGTTACATCTCAGATTTGTTTGAAGTTTCTAACAAATCTAAATGAGATTTCCTAAGGTTAATCAACCAACAGGATATTGTTTTGGAGATCCTAAATCATGACCTCAAAGAAGAAAAAGATATTTACCAAGATCCTTGTTGGGAGATTTTTTATTTTTAATGTCGATAACTCAATGAGAAGAAGAGTTGAAAATAATTATGCAAGAGCTAGACTATTTGAAATACACTGATTAAAAGCTAATCTGGGTAATATTTGAGCCTTTTGCTAAGCGAATTTAGCTATTTTTCTTCTAAAAGCACCCCTTTAAATACTTTATAAATCATTAAAACTAACAATTTCTTTTTTATCATATTAATCTACTATATTACAAAATAAAAACCCCTTAAATTCCAGCTGAATCACATATAAAATCAAAGCGAATTGCAACAAGTAAATCATCAACTAACAAGGAGTAATAAATATCAGATATCTCTTCACTAGTCTTATTTTTTATCGTCTGAAAGTCTTTCCTGTGTGTGGTTGATAATACTCCTATTAAGTGTAAAATCTCTTTAAGAAACTTTGTGTAAGGTCCTGACTTTGCGATTGGAAAAAAGGCTAAAAATAGACAGTTTTTTAATTGATGGGCAAGATAGTCTGGAGGAGAAACACTAAGGCAAAGAAAGTATTTCTTCTTGGGAGGAAAAACTAATCAAAAGCCTTATAAACTATTCAGGGGGTTCACTAAACTAATATTTAAAAATCTCCTGTGTGTGTGGGTGTGTAAATATCCTAGGAGTTTTTGATTTCTCAAATAGGTGGGAAACATCGAGTGAAACAGTCAAGAAGGCAGTACAGAAAATTGAGTTTGCAGATGGCAAGTTGAATACTGCTTTTAGAGATTGAAAAAATGGCATTGTATCAATTACAAATTGAAAACTAAATACCTTAGATTTTATCTTGAATGCCAACAAAAAGAAAAGAAATTTAAGCCCTAATTTCTAAAGAGAAAACCACCAATTTATTTATCAGGCTAAGTATAGAGTAACCACTGGAAGTAATTAATGGATGGATTGAAGGTAATATAAATTGAATTTTTACTGTTTTTAGATAGGATTAAGGAAGAATTTCTTGTAAAAAATGAAAAGATCACACGTATTATTGAGAATAAGAAAAAAAATTCAAATAAAAAGAGGGCTTATTTTGTTAGTAGGATGATAGATTAAGGTGAAAAAAGGAGGGAAAGCAAAGGGATGCTGTGTGTATATATGTGTGTGTGTATGTAAAAGGTTTCAAATGAGGGGTCTCTAGAAGCTCTTTCTCTTAGTTTTAATAGAAGAAAAGTTTCGTTCCTAGCAGAGTTGAAAGAAAGCTATTTATTTATCTGTATCTTTGATTCTAGCTTCGTTAACCCACCAAGTTGGATCTTATGAGAGAAAGTTACTGAATGCTTCATTGTAGACATCATGTGCGAAACATTTCAGAATAAGTTCGTTGTTGAGTGGTTCCTTGTCGAAAAAAGCTTCAAATTCAGAAAGTACAATCCCTTCTTGTTGTTCTCCAAAGCGATTGATATATCTCTTGAATCCTTTGAGGAGATTTTTTGTGTAGTTAGAATCATTATAGTAGTCTTATTTGCTCTTCCTTTGACGGTCTTTGGGTCGGAATTGACTTATTATTTCAACAGGTTTTTTGACAGTTTCATTATGATTTATCATAGCTAGAGTATTCTTAATCATGGACACACAGCAGACTTTTTTAGATGGCGTAGGTTCCTCTGCATCAAATGTTTCATTTGTTTAGTAGGATCGTTTTAGAGTTGGAAGGATCTTGATTTTTAACAAGTTTTCCTATTCATATTATTATTTTTATTAATAAACTGTGTTCGATGTTGGACGAACATGCATATCATCTTAAACAGCTGGGGATCGTTCTCCTGTTGTCGAATCAGTTTCAACTTGATGTTACTATTGCTATTGTTAGTAAAATTATGAAGATTCCCTTTGTCTTGCTGCTTATTAAATACCATGAGCCTAGTTTAGATCTGAATCCTCAATTTTCACTTTTATTGAGGAACTCAAGCTGTCTAAAGCTGATTAGGATTTCAAGGGTTAATGTTGTAACGATGAATTCATTGGTCTGTGCTAGATCTAATGCAACGAAGGAGAGTAATAATCGATCTATTGAAGGAATTGTGGATTGTTCAATTGATGCTAGTATTATTATTATTCTTAACAATACCTAAAATACTAAGAAAATAACTAGTTTTAATTTTGAATATTTGCAGTTCCATTTTGTTCAGGTGTCTTCTAGCAGTAATAGAATGAGTTTGGATACATTTGCATTGGCATTATGAACATCTAAGGAGATAATCCAGGCATTGTATGGTTGTGTTAGCTGATGTAATTCGAAGGAGCAAATCCTGTATGAGAAGTGTCCATATTCATTGAAAATTAAGATTGTTTTGTTAAAAAATTAATTGTTTAAATCTTGTTGCTTTCCCGACTGGCGATTGCTTATTTTAAAGGGTTGGAAATTATTTAAAAAAATGGGGATAAAATAGCTAGAAAAAATAGATTACACTAGAGAGCAAATTAGAAGTGAGAAAGATAGTACTTCGGGGAAACAATTCAAGCTCTTTTAGATTCCTTACTCAATTTTGTAGATTGAATTAATTTATCAAAGTTTCCTGAGAGAAATATTGTTATCCCCAAAAAAAGAGAAGGAAAAAGAGAGGGATAGTTAGTTCATGTGAGCAGATATACAATTGTAATTTAGCCATTCCAGAATTTAATCTTCTTGATCAACCTTTCTTTGACTTTCATCAAGCAATATTTTGGGAAAAAGATACACTATCAATGGTTCAAATGGTTTTTAAGTCGAAAAGAGGGGAAAAAATATTTTTAAAAATTGTTGCAGATTTTTTAGCAAAAGAGAGAGAGCGCGTGAGAGTTATTGCAGATAATTGAAGATAATATCAAACTGGTACTGGCCTAGACATTGCCCTAAAAGATTGAATTTATATTTTTGTTTTTGTTTGTACCTTTTGAGTACTATTTTGAATCAAAATTACAAGTGACTAGAGAGGGTAGAATCAATAATTTTTTATTTCTAAATAATCCCTTATAAGGCAATAGAATTGAATAGGAGATAATTTAGATTGCTTATCTATAATATCAATCAGAAGGAAGTAAAAGAAAAGCAGAAGAAGATAACTTAGATTTAACTTACTTCTTTTTATGTAATAATTAGAGCAATTTGAATTAGAAAGATTTATATCATTCTAAGTATAGAACATGATCAAATCTAGAAGAAAGATAGGACTGAAATAGGTAAAAAGAGATAGTTAATATTGTTTTAAATATCAACTGAGAGGAAAAACTAAGCCCATAGGATTAGATTCAAAAGATGAATTTACGTTTACAGGGAAAAAAAAAAAATTATCTTCTTTTTTGATTTTTTTTTGAAAATATCAATGTTTTTGGATTGTCGCGATTTGTTTAATAATTCACTGAACAATCTGGAGACTAAGAGATAGCTTAAACATTACATCTTTTCATCTTGTTCATCTAGATTTTAAAAAGAAAAAGCTCAAATTTTTGATGTAATTGTTGTAAGAAGCTAGTTATTTTTCCAAAAAAAAGGAGCTAGCCTTTTATTAAGCATTTTGATTTATCCAAACGGTCTCATAATAAAAGACAAAAAATATTCCTAGTTTGATTCAAAATTAGATGTATTATTGGCTCAGAATAGCTCTATTTCTTAAAAATATTATTATTACTGTTTTTTCAGTTGAACATTCTGCGTTTTGCACTAAAATGTCATTACCATGAACCTAAAAGTACAAATTTATCTTAATTCAGGTTATTTTAGAGCTAGTCTCATTTTTGAATGCACTTTATAACTAATTTTTGATAATATAATCAAGATATTCGAAGGAAAAAAGCAAGTTTTATCAAGTTTTCCTCAAACTCGCCCAAGATAAATCAACCCAGATCTGCTTTAAAAAAATAAAGCATATTTCATTTAAACTTCTGCGAAAATGAGAGATATTTTTCACACATTTTTTAATAGTTTTATTCTCAAAATAGAAAAAGAAGCTGATTTTATGTGATTTATGTTATTAAAACCTTTGAAACATATTATTAAATCATTAACCTAGAGGATAGAAAGGCTATCTTTGCATCTAATATCTTTTTATTTTGGTTTTTTTTTTCAGCGAAAATTTTGATTTTCTTTATTTCTTTTTTTGCAGTATTTTGATGTTGGATTGCAGTATTGAAATCAACAGATTTTTTCCTTATGAATAAAAAGAAATGCATAAGGAATAAGGATTTGATGCGCTTTTCATATTTATTTTAATTTCTGTTTCGAAATAGCTACTCTTTTAAGTTATAAAATAAAATATGAAATAAAATGAATAAAAAACTTGCAGCAGCCTATCGTTTTGGCTTGTTATCCCCCCATATTTATCATTGATAAATATCAAGGGTGAATTATTTTGTTAGAAGATGAACATCCTATTATTTCTTTTGAGTTTCTAAAATGGAAGTTAATTGTTAATCACAAGAGGAGTACCTTTTGTAAAGTCTTTAATCTGCTAGTCTTGCATGAAAGACAAAAATAATGGCAGCAATAACAGAAACATCTTCATTGATACCATAGAAACATTATCACTATTGTTCTATTATTTAAAAAATTATTCATCTTAAAGAATAGCAGCTCTGAATTGTCAAGATTATTTAAGTAGAAGCCATCGCATAAGGTTAAATAAATCAAACATATACACAAATTGATCTCATAAAACGCAATGAGCTTCCATTTTCTATCAGATTCATATGAATTATGGAGAAACAAAGCATCCAATCAATCTATTTTCTTTTCTGTAATATCTTTGTGATTTGATCAATCATTTTTGTATTTTTCAATCAATTGTTTCATTTGATTTGATCTTTGAATCTTATGCGGGCTGAGTTAAATTTTCAAGTGTCTGCCTTTGTTATTTGACTATTGATCGTTTGATGAGAAAAAGAAAACATATCAGAAAGAAAGGAATAGATAAATGAATATGTCTGCATGTGGAAAAAGTAGACTTTTTAATGATTTTCTTATCAATTAATTACAGACAAAATAACTTTTAATTAAATTGTTTTTTTTGAAAAAGAAAGATTTCCCTCAAATGATTTGAGCTTTCTAAAAAAAATCTATTTGAATCTCATAGAATGGAAGAATGTGGATACACATAAGTTGCTTTAATATCTTTGAAACAAAAACAAAACGTAATATTTCTGAAAACTGAGAGAGCAATATTGATAATTCTAAGTTTTGTTTTTTTCCCCGTAGATCAAATAATTCTAAAAATATTCAAACTTGAAACCAAGTTTATTCATGTTATCTCCATTCCAGTCATATTTTAAGAGATAAATTTCTTCATCCGCTGTATTAAGACGAATGGTAGTGCTAGCAGTTATCTCTCTCATCCATCTAATCAGTCAGCGTTATCGAAGATCGAATATTGAGTGAATGATTGCTGTGCTGTTCCGATTATTCCTCTGTATTATTTTTATTTTTGCTTTTCGTTTTTAATTTCGAATATTTCTTAGAAAGAACCTTATTAACAAAGTTTATCTATCTGCTTACGTCTTATATTTTCGCTTCTTGAATCCACCAAATTGGATCTTCTTAGAGAAATGACTAGAAATCTTTATTATAAGGTGCACCCTCTTTGAGAAGATTAAGAATGAGCTCATTCCCTAGCGTGAATTAAGAAAAGTATTCCATGAAATTATCCATTTTAACTGTGGAATCATGGAAGGATCTGAGCATCCGTCGTCTGAAACCTTTAAGTAAATTCTTCATTTGATTAGTTTCGCCTTAGGGAGTGATATATTTTGGAGAATCTGATTTGTTGAAATGATCTGTGGGCCTCTTGAGGCTATTGATGTTTTCGTTAGTAGTTTAGTTCAGATTCCTCTAAATTGTTTATGGAGTTGTTTGATCTTTCATCAACTAATTCTATCTATTGTCTTCAGTGATTTATTTTCCAGTGAATGACTCTGCTTTTCCATTTTCAGATATAACTTCACTGGATGTTACCAAGTCATGAATCTTGTCATTTTGTTAACTTATTTACAGTTAATTCATTGGTGTTTCTGAACCACGCAATCTCTTTTAAGGAGGCATAATGGCGTTGATATCTTTCAAGAAGCTTTTAGACATCTTAAAACTTAAAATCTAATCAGGTGTTGTTTCCACAGATGAGCTTAAAGGAGCTGGCTAAGTATTAATCTCTTGGAGTGATACTGCTTAATTATGGTGGACATTTACCTGAGAAATTTTCTCTGGTAGAAGTTTTGGAGCCATTGCTGCGAGGGACACCTTTTATTGACCTTAATTCTTAGGCTATTCTTACCCTTTTTCAACATGTAGTTTCTTTTAGCAAGGTTCGCTTTCAAAACGATTCTCAGATTACTCCTCAAAACAGGAGACTTATTAAGGGAAGGGAGAAGAATCAATAGATTCCTCTATTTTGGGGAATATTTTAGATAATTTTTATGTGTTTTTTTCTGCATTTTGATGGGGTTTCTCTTAACTTTGAAGTATCAAGCAGGAGGGATTAAATAATTTATTCTGTAAAGAAGGCTAACGATCTGAAGATATTTCAGTATTCACACCTTCAAGGTGTGTATCTTTCAAAGGTTACACTTATTAGATATTTTCTTAGGATTTTTAGAAATTTCTTGATTCTGCTAAATTCATATCCAAATTCTAAGAAGTAATCCTCGAAAGATCTGTTCCATGGGAGAAGGATACAAAGTGGTTGAAGCTATTAGGTGTCTGGGAGTGACAATCGGAAGATACTCTAAGAAGAGGAGAAGGCTAAAGTTATAGGATTTTTTGTGACGAATCGATTTTGAAAACTTAATTATTATCTTCTCTTTCAGAAAAAATCAAATCAATCTTACTTTATTTCTCTTCAGACGAGCAATTCCTTAATTGTTGAAGATTTATCCTTCGAATTTAATCCGACTAAAATCTTCCCTGCTGTTAAAAAACTTCAGGAGAATTTGGTAATATTTTTGCAGCAGATTTTTCTTACAGTTGATTTGATTCCCCAGCGTAAGATTAATTCAATTATCCTCCTGCTATAATCCCTTCTGAAATTGATTAGCCTATGTAATCTCTTTACCTAAAATCCCTCATTTGGTCAAAGAGTTAGGCCTGTTGCTAGTGAAAATTATTAGCCCTCAAGAAATCTTTTAAATTCTTCAGTTTCTAGCTTATCTGTGCCTAGAGAATTTCAGTCTATTCGATCTCTATCTAAACCTATTAAAGTACTTCATTTCTAAACAGTTCCTGCTGGAAAACGTACTCCTATCGCTACCTTTTCAATTCAGCTGAAGCAGCGAGCATTTATTTTTACGCATCATCAGTTTGAGTAATAATATTTCCAATATTTCCCCTAAATTCAGGTAAATCCTGCTATTTCTGCATGTCAAAAGTTCTTTAACAATTGATTTTCTTCAGCTATTACTGGAATGGTTGAGGATTTTAGAAACGATTGGTTAGTTTTGTGGATAAGCACTGATACTTGAGGCTCTTTTAGGGTAATTAGTTTCCTTTTCTGTATTTTAATTCTTTCTGCTTTTGATATTAGTGAATTGGGGGAAAAGAAATCTGTTTCCCTCCTTCCTTTGTATCATTTAATTACTATCTATAGACTTTTTAGTCCATCATTTTGGTGAAAGAGAATAAGATGTTGGCGTTATCTATCTTGACTTATTTTAGGCAAAAACCCCAAAATTCATCTTGAATTCTAAACTTAATGATAAGAAGACAATAGCCAAAATCCTTCAAAAATTATTAAACATTTGAAATCCATTTTTTTAATGTAAGGGGAGAGAGAGAGGTTGCATAACAAGAGAAGCCACTGTCAATGTGAAGCCGATTGTTTAGATCTTTTCTTTTTTCTTAACCATTCCTTCCTGCCCTTCTGCTATTTTAGTAAACTATCCTTGGTTTTCAAGAATTTTTAAAGGCAAAATTGTAAGATTTTTCAAAATAAAGGAAGAATCAACGTTTCCACTCAATAGTTAATTTTGTTTTCTCTTCATGGATAATTACTTACTTACTGTTTTTTATCTTTAAGTTTGACTATTTTAAGTAGATACTTTAAAATAGATTCGATTAGTTAAAAGTCCATTTAAAATTATTCTATTAGGCATCTATTTCTTATTATTTCAAGCGAAAGAAAATCTAAAAGCTATGTTTTAGTATTTTTGTCTAAATAATACAAAAAAAAGGAGACAAATACTTTAGGTTTCTATTAAGGTTTACACAAATTAATGATCTGATGAGACTTCAAATTTTTATTCCTCTCTCCCCTCTCGCTTCTCTATGATTACAGATTAAAGTGTACATAAGTATTAGATTTTTATGGAAGATTGTAATGGTCTTTCTTGATTTACTTATGGTATTTTATATTTCGTTTCGGATATTTTTTGAAAATAACTTTGTTGACAGGAATTTTTTGAGCTTGTGTGGAGGAGATCAAAGATGGTTTATTTTTAAGCACATACTGGTTTTAAAGAATGGGAGAAGGAATATTGATTGTGAAATCCAAAGAAAAATTACAAAAGTGTCTGCCTTGTGAGTTTTCAAATTGAAGACTAGGGATTTGTAAGTAAATAAGTGGAGATTAATTTTTATTGTGATGGAAAATATTATTTTTGTCTTCGAGGGAGTCATACCACTTTGAATAAAAGCGAATTAAAGTCAAAGGAGCTTCAGCATAATAAAATTATTAAATGACTTACTTTGAAAGATTTACCTATCTCTACTTGATCATTTTGGTACTATTGTCATAGTTGCTAGGAAAAAGACACCTTTTGAAACAATAATCTCCTCTCAAATTCGCATCATTGAGTATAATAAAAATTCTTTAAAGTGAGGGATAATGAAAATTAGTGGTTTTTTTTCTTGATATGAACAACAACCAAAAACTTCATACTTGCATATTAACTTCAACCTAACTGCACTTTTTTTGTCTTCAGTTCATTCTTCGCAAAATTCTCAGATATCTTTTAAATTGTATCTAAAGAAAACGAGGGTAATAACTTGTAGAAGAAGTGTTTTTGAAGGATTTCAAAATAATTAAAAGTCTTCTTTTTATCCTTCTGGGAACTGTAAACTGGCTAAAATCACGTTAGATTTTCAGGATAATCAGCAAATGCAATTCATTTTCAGGTGGGATTTTTCGAAAAAAAGAAGAAAGGGAGAAAGAAGGAACTTTGAAATTAAACCTTTGATCCTCTAAAAAAAGTAAGTCAAAAATATTTCCGCTCTATTTCAATTTATGCGCCTATTTTGTTTTGCTACAAGAAATTCCTCCCCAAAAACTCTAAAGACACAGATGCATTTCTAAATAAAAAGATTTGGCAATAGAAAATAAAATTATTTGTTGATGGATAAGGTTTTTTGGATTGAGTTTTATTGAGTTTTTTGTGAGGATATCTTTTAATAAAGTAATATTAGTTAGAACATAAGATATTAGACCTAATTTGTTTTTAAGTTCAATAGTCTGAATTTTACCATTCATCCATCTATCTGAACTTCTTTTCAGTTCTTTTTCTAATGAGATTATTTTTGCAAATAAATTTGAGACTTCATTCTATTTAAGCAATTTGAAAGTATAAAATATTCCTAGATTCAAAAGGTCTTGGGAAACAAAAATCATTTATTTGTTCTCCCTTTAGCTTTAGTAATATTTAACCCTTTCTTTCAAAAAGACAATTAAAATGAATAATTGCATATCTTTTTAAAAATTCAAATAATCTTCTTTTTATTTCACTTTTATTAAACATCCAATCCTTGAAAAAATAATATTCAACGAAAAACTTTAAAACAATATTTACAACTAAGTAGTCCTACTTTCGACATAAGTTATTTTTAAGAAGTTATGTGTTAGAGTACTAATATCATAACTGAGAGACCTCCTCAGATCAACTAACTAACTATCTCCTAATCTAAAGAATACTTGTACGCATACACACACACAGCAAGCACAATCACCTTTAACTTAACTTTTTATCTTTATGATATTTGCGAATAGAATTGAATTATTTGGAAGAATCTTAGTTTTTTGAGTGAACTCTTTTTTTCATAACAAATCAAACAAGACCAAAAATTAATTAATGAGATTTCTTTAGCTGACAACTGATTTGTAAAAAATTGATTAACTTTAAAATCTCTCATTTTATGCTATTTCCTAGTTTTTTCCCAATTAATTCTTCAATTTAATATTTTACAAAGAGTAAATTGTTTCCTTTTTTTAATTTTTATCAAATTGTACACAATAAATAAATAAAAAAGGTTTTGTATTTTACCCAGATAACCCCACATTAACTGATCGAAAAATAGAAAATAAATTGTAATTTTTAGTAAAGACAAATCATACATACATAACCATCTCCAGCTTAATCAATTTGATTTTGTCTCTGGCTTGTTATTTTTATTGAGAGTTTTGAAATCTTTCTCTGATTTTCTGAAATATTTATGATGTCTTTGGGGTGGTTCCTAATCAGCACCTCCAGCTGTCTACGCCTATTATGCTGGTGCCTCCCTAGCTGCTTTGATAGAATTAATTGGATTCTTGGGGCAATTTTATTAAGTGTGATGAACATCTCCACAGATAAAGCAGCCACCTCCCTTGACGTAGAGCCCATTGGGATTTTGAGGACAATCTCTGCTGATGTGTCCGTTTTTCTTGCAGACAAAGCAGAAAGCGAATTTAAGAGTACTACCGTTTTTCTTCTTCTTGCAATCCTTAAGGGAATGATCAGATGAACCACAGTTGTAGCATATATTTTGCATTTGTCTGGGAGGAATCTTAACATTAGGACAATCAGCAACTAAATGTCCGACTTCCTTGCATCCAAGACATTGCATACCTACAATCTATCTGCGCTCCCTACGAGCATCACTCTTCTTCTTATTTTCGTTGAGTCTTTTTTTAGAAATTTTCTTGTTGACTCTTTTTTTCAAATCAACTCGCTTCTTGAAGGCCTCATCCAATGGGTCACGCACAAACTTAGCAGGATTCTCGAGAGCATTGGAGATCTACTTTAATTCGTAGAACATTCTCTTACGTTTGTTCTTGTTGTCAGCACCGACTAACTCCTTTACTTTTTGTTGTAAATTGGCTTCTTTTTCTTTTAGTTGTCGAATAGAAAGGAAGAATATCTTATGTTAAACTGGCTCTTTATGCTCGGTTTCATCTTTATTCTCTTCTCCTTTGTTTTCACTAGTTGGAACATCCTTAGTTTCCTCTTCGATATCTTCTGTTTATTTCTTTTTTTCTTTCTTGATTTTCTTCTTAGGTTCTTGATCATTTGTATTTTCAATATCGCTCTTAGGAACTTTCAGTACCTTTTTGCCTTCTAGTTTATCGAGTTTTGACTTTTTGTGAGTGACATGCTCTGGCTTAGATGCTTCTCCATCCTTAGTTTTAGCTGATTCATTCAGCAGATGTGGTTTCTTCTTTTCTACCATCAATAGCGTAAGAATAGCGCAATATTTGTAAACAAAAAATATTCTTAAAAAGCTTAATTTATCTTTCTTTACCCTTGTTTTGGCCCTTATTTCTACTAATAATTCTTCTTGCTCTCACTTCTCTCTACTTATCTAGTTTCTTGTCAGAAGAAGATTTAATTATTCTTCTCAGATTATCATTTCTAGTTGCAAAAGATATTTTCAAGAAAATAGGTCAAACACGGCTAGAAAACGTTTTGTTGAGATTAAATAATTCATTAAGTAGAATAATGGATATTTTTTGTAAAATATCTCTCAGAATTTATTAATTTCTTAATTGTTGAATTGATAGACCTCTTTATTCATAGCTCTTAGACATATTAAACATTCCAATTATTTTAGAATGTCTAATTTTAAATAGAGGGGGCATCCTTCTTCTTTCGCCTGTCTTTTAAAAAAATCATATGAAAAAACGCTGCTTTTGAGAAGTTTACTAATCTCAATTGAGAGCCAAATGTGACTCTAAAAATAGTTAATTTCTAGAAATATAGAAACTCCATTTGTACCATCAAAAATAAAAAATTAAAATATTTGTCCTTTACAATTTCTTCTTGAGAAAAAGACAAAAATAATTTTTCTTTAGATAATTTATCACCTCTTCAGAAACGAATTTCATGATCATGAGAGAATTTTCAAAAAGGAATTGATTTATTTTTAAGGTCTATGTATTGCACACAACAAAAGTTAATTATTTTCAAATAATCAGAAAGACTATGGGTTATTTTTTGGTGAATGGTCTAAGGTAGACCTTGTTGAGGGAAAAACTAGAACTCAAAGAAAGTTTATGTTATTTTTTCGTCTCGGCAATAGTAAACCAATACAATCTAAGCCTTGATTTTAGAAAGAGAATATTACTTAGAGACAAAGAGTGGGGAAGAGAAGAAGAAAGAGAAGAAAAAGAATACAATTTAGGGAGAATCCGAATTTCAGGAACTGAGAAAGTTTTTGTGATTTGATCAAGTGTGTGCGTGTCAAAAAAGAGTGGAAAAAACCCCCCACTGCACCGCAAAAAAGTTAAAGCTGGCGGAGTGCAGCTACAGAAATTAGAGAACATCTTTACTTTGAGCAGGTAGGTATTCTCTCTGTGCTGAGTGAACACGTGACAGAAATTGAAGTAGGTGTTAATGAAGCTAAGCAGATATGTGAGCAGGATATTATGGAAATATGAAGTATCTGCTCTCAACCTTTTGTAGGCCCTTCTTTGGGCAATTGTTAGAAATTCCCTCTTGTTTTAGGAAGAATTGATTGTGAAAATCATCTGCAGTGTTTATCTTCTCTCAGGTGTTGTGCAGTTTATTCTGGTATTTACCAATAAACAAGCATACCCTGCAGTTCCATTTTGGATAATGGCTGCTGGGTTTATAATAACTTAATCTCTCATTCATGCGTCGCCGCAAGTTCGTGCAAATACGGAAACTTGGAATGCATCTAGTCTGATGGCATTTGCTTCTGCTCTTAAAATAAAATCTCAGTTACTTTTAGATTAAGAGCGTGTCCTACACTCTATTGTAGTATTAGTGTTTTTATTCTTCGTTGGGTAATAAATAGCTGTTGCAAATTCTCTTGAATCCAGTCTCTTTGGCGCAATAATAGTCGCTGGAATGTTTCTAATGCTTTTTCACCACAATCACATTTGCAACATTCTAGAATTAGCCGCACTTAGAAGAGAGTTTTTTTAGTAGTACATTGGGAGTAAAACTAGCAAGGATGCGTTTATTTTCTATAATTATTCGAGTAATAAAGTCTCCCTCGAAAAAGGTTAGATTCTCAAACATTTTGATGATGACATAACGAGATCAACTTCTGAGCGGCTTAGAGCGGATGAGGCTGCATCTTCAAGCTACAGTGCGAACAGCGAAAAGAAAAAGGAGGCAATTGTTGGGGATGCTGAGTTTGGAGGAAAACAAGTATCGCCAGGTAAATAAATACTTTTTTTTTCTTACCAAAATATTATTTATGCAAGATCCTAACTCGTAATTCAACAGGGATATAAAATGGAAAGCATCCAAGATACAGAAAATCGCTGTAATTCGATGGCAGCAGTGAGGATGATGTTGACGTAGGATGCTTAAAACTACAAGAAAAATCATTACGAGAAATTCGTCAAGAGTTTCATCATGCCTTGCATAAATTCAAAGAGCTAAGGAGCACTTTCGAGTCAGGAACGAAACTAATTAAGGAATCGTTCATCACAGGGAAAGCAGTCGTGGATAGACGACTCTACAGGGAATACAAGGAAGTTGATATAAACACAAGTGTACATAATTTCAAAGGAAGTTTGAGGATAATAAAGTTTTCAGGAGACGAAGATTGTGGAATAATTTTGCTCCGAAGAGCTGAATTCAAGCTACTCGATACGTTTGTGCAAAGAGCGTAATCTATCTCAATACTCCTAGCTTAGATCCTGAGTAGTCCTTCATTTCTAGGGAGCTCATCTTACGCATAGCCTGGGTTTGTTGCTGCTCGTTCTAGCTTCGTTGACTCACCAGGCCGCAATGGTTCCAATTCGAATCTCGACAACCCTATTCAAGGCGGTTAATTAACTTCTGCATATCAGTAGGGTTTTAGAAGGCAACCAGTCGTGCTAAGCTAAAATCTTATTACTACTTATAATAAAACACCTCCAAGTTTAAACAACCTTCAAATACCAGGACAAGTTAACTCTTGTTCTAGTTCACCTTAGTTTCTAGGAGGATTCAATAACCCAGCGTAAGGGAATTTACAATTATCTTAACTAATATCGCCAGTAAGTGGATATGGTAACATGCGTAGCTTCAACAAGCTACCCCCATCTCTACTCAGCAACGCTTACTACTAACATACTAATCTTCACTGCTAATATAACCTCCCAAGCATGCCTTCTCTAAGCGCTTTTATCTATTAACCTCCTCCTGCTCCATCATCCCTGTAGTCTGCGTAGAATAGCGCGATAAATAATGTCTCTGTTTTGAATTAAAACGGGAATTAAACTTCGATTATCTCCCCACCATTATTGATGGCTAAAGCCTGTGTATATCTGTATGCTTTGAAGTATGATCTTCGCGAGTATTCGTTAAGCTGCAGGGAGTTAAATTGCCCAGCGTATGAGAAATATCGACATAAGTGGGTGTCTTCAGAGGTGAAAGTTCGAAAAGAATACGAAGATAACTTAGTTTTTCGTCTAGGCCAAGGCACTCTTGATCAAGAAACAAAAAATATACTAAAATAAGAGGAAATTTTCATTTACAATAAAGTGTTTTAGGATCAAGCAGCTGCACTTAAAATTCCTTAATAGCTTTCCCTCGATGTCTGCTTAGAAGCAGTTATCGGGAATGATGTGTAGATTTATCAGCTCTCCAAGAAAAAACAAGGAATCTACAACGACGAAAGAGAAAGCATCTAAGATATGTATTAGCTTAGAACCTCTTTGATCAGGGTCGGAAATGTATTAGACAGTTTAAGTAGAATACTCTCAGCTGGGGAGAGAGTATCCTTGCGATTTTCATAGGATTCTTCTATCAATTCCTTAGCTCATCTCTCCCCACAGGAAGCTGATCGCTTAAAATAAGTCTATGGAGATTAAATAATCGAGGAAAACTCTGATATTCGTTTTAATTCTTATTAGACTATCCTGAATAATTCGCAAGAATCGAAGATGAGATAGCGTAAGGAACAAGAAGAACAAGAACTACTCGCACAGTCTCAATAAGAAGAAAATATTGAAACATTCCGAGATATGCTTGTTTCGTTGATTCAGCAAGTTTACAATCTCTATAAAGATTTTTCAACGGGATTTCACGTATCGATGCTGAAGTTTTTCACTTCCGTCGCTGAACCGAATCTTGATTTAGAATTCAGAAATCGGTTTTTAAATGCAGTGCTTAAACAAGCAGCTATTCCATTCAACATTAAGAATAAGCCTACTGTTTTCAATCAGCAGCAAACTCAATAGTAATAGCCAAAAAGTGGTAATACTATGCCAGTGCAATTTACCCTTGGAAAATAAAATCCAGTATAATCTTTAAAAAACATTCTTCCTGCAACTCAGGTATAAAATATCAAATTGTTAAATAGCAAGCAGGGAAATGACTCTCCCAATAGCTCAGAGCATATCCAAGACACTTCAAATAACTAGAAACTAATATTCTCGTAGTTTAATAAATCCTCCCTTTTACTCAAAACAAAAATGCTATTTATGCAGCAGCAAGAAAAGCACAACTTTTAAGAAGAAGAAGCCCTAGAAAAGATAGAAAAGCCGCAGTAACGAAATCTAAATGAGCAATTGAAACAAGTATAATTCAGTGAAGACAGCGTGGAGGATAACGATCATGGAATCTAAAATAGCTTGCAAATTGGAAATAATGTGATAAATATGATGACAGAACAGAAATCATAATTGTTGAATAGTAATTATTCGCAAAGACTTGTGGGATCGTAACACTAACAGTAGCAGTAGTATTATCTCTCTAATTAGATGAGCTAATACCCAAAGAAGAGTGTAAGTGTTTAGAATGCTCACTCGTAATTACTAATGAGTGCCCCACATGGGTATTAATCATAAAATGCTGGATTGCAAGAGATTAATTAAGGTCAATCCATAGAGAATAAACCAAATAACTAAACTAGTTGCCTTGGAAACAAAGATGTAGACTCTCATGATCCTCAATATGATGAGCAAAAGAGGGAAGGTCTAAAAATTGATAATTATGAAGGAAAACAAGAAGCAGAAGAAAAGCCCTAAATAAAAAAATTACGAGCTGCAAGAATCAAGATAGAAATCTAATAAAGCCTCGCTAATGAGACGTACACTCATGAACTAATTCATAGTTCTGCATATTTATTGTAAATCGAAGAATTCGCTCGATTTCTCTCACCTCTTCCAATGACGCATCGTCGTATCCCCAAAGATAAATCAGTCACGCATGAATATGTGTTTTATCTCGATAACTTTCTGTATCATCACAAACTCACAGATTCCGCAACAACCGAGCAATATCTTGAAGAAGAAGGTGGTATTCATGATGGAGTAAATCTATCGGAATCATAAAAAAATAAAAAATCTATTAACTTAGAAGGGAAATCGATACGAGAAAGCAGAGTTGTCTCGGAAGATAAAGATCAGATTCTCATGGTAAGTATCGATGCGGGATTAGGGAAGAATAAACCGAAAAAACCTATCACAGCGAAGCAGCGAATTTTAAATAAAATCTCTGAATCTCTCGCGAATGAAGAAGCATACGAGCCTTCAGAAATTGGAAGTTGCTAGCCTGAGCCTTCATCGCATTCTTAGTCACTGCAGTGGTAGTTCAACTCCCTAAAACCGATGGAAATAAAGAATAACCATATTTATTTCCCTTCAGTTTCGAGTCCATAAACTAATATGAATTACATCGATTCTCTCTATGCTCCTGAAAGTATGAGAAACGAAACTTTTGATATCAGCTCTGATCAACGATTCTTTCCTCATAATCAAAGCAATCCATTCACTTCGAATTTACCCTCATTTAATAATGGAAGAGTTGACCTCACGTAAGCACCTTTCAAGCATCATCTCAAAGAACTTCAAAGGGACACTCAAACTAACAATAATACTTCGATTAATCACCCTTGCAACGCCAGTGAAAGCATGCATCTTTATGGAAATTTTACTGAAAAAAACCAAAATATCACAAATGGAACCACAAATAACCAGCAGCATAGCCAAATCAAGAAAAGAATATTTTCGAATGTCTCTCTTCTTGGCAAAACTGACGATATCTCAAATCATGCAGATTTCAAATCAACGTTAGAATTCGAAGAAATCAAAACAGAAAATGATCCTCACGCCAATAAAGTCTACTCGTAAAATAATCTATCCACTAACATTCAACCAGCTGGTTCATAGCCACAAGCCCAACAACAACAACAGCAGCAACACTACAAGCTCAATCCTATTTCATTCAGTAATTGTTCCACGAATCAGCATATTTCTCAAAAACATTCTCCTGTAGTACTCCCAATCGATTCAGAATCCCAAATGCCTCATGTCGGTCTAAATACAGAATCGGATACTTCTCAAATGCCTGCAGAAGTGGCCAACGATGTTAGCGCATCGGAAGAAGAACATGAAAATGAAGGCATCGACGAGAGAGACAATAAAGAACTTACAGAAATAATTGAAAGAAGTGAGCAAACATTCAATGTCCTCAGTTCGCATTACCGAAATTAGTTAAGCAGACAGCAATCTTCTTCACGTCTTTACGAGATGCGTACACTATTATTATTACCATTAACTATTTTACTTTTATCCCAATCGTTTTTTTTTAGTTTTTTCATTTACTTTAGTCCCCAAGACTTACTTATTTACTTTTTTACTTATTTCTTAGACCCTCAGTTCAGCATCCTTTACCCGCGCTCATCGAAATCTCAAAGTATTGTTCTCACAGAGGATTGCGTGAAGACTCATTCCCACAGTAAGATACCTACGTTTATTGGATAAGCCAGCCGAGATTCAGAGTCATCCTTTTACAATCGTAGTATCAGTCCCCACATTATCCATAGCTCTGCTTTTTCGTCACAATAGCCACCCAATTCTCTTCATCTGCCTTCATAAAGCAGTAATATATTTCAAACTCCTGTTGTTAATTAATAGTTGTAGTAGTAGCTCATTTCTCCTAAGACAGCCTAACCAAATGAGAAAAAGCTCTTGAAAGAAGAAGAGTCTGGGTCAAATGAATCTTCAAGTTGATGGTTTCGCTTAGTTCTTATTCTTTCTTTTCTTAGATTTAACTTTTTTTCTTAATAATTTATCAGAAATCCCTTGATAAGACTTAATAGCATTTAGCCTTACAATCTCAAACAACTCTTATTGCTTATTTATTCTATTTTCAAACTGCCTTCTTTTTTTTGTACAAATTTGTTTAGTGTGAAAAGTTGAACATTTTTTATTTTAGTTATGATGTTAAACTTATCTTGAAAATTAAGTTAAGTAACTGTCATTGCATTAGTAGTTTTTGTTGTTGTTGTTGTAGCATCCTTTTAACCAAATAAGATCGATTCGCTTTAAGAAAAAGAAAAGATATAATTATGAGTTACCTAACATCTTTTTCTAAGCCAACTTTAGTAAAAGAAGAACCTTGCATTTGAATTCACTTTAATAACTAATCACTTCACAATTCTCAAGCAATGTTGATGATTTTCTTTCTTAATTGCCTTAGTTACGAGTTTTGAGTGCATTTTGCTACGGTTTACTATTCTTTTAAAGAATTAATTAAAAACTATTTTTTTAGAGAAAGATAATTTGAGAATAATCGAGTTCCTCATGAATACGATTAATAATTCAAAGATATTTAATGAAGTTTACTCTAAACAAGTAAAATGTATTCTCAAAACTAATTCTTGCTATTTTTTATTGCTTTTTGATAGCTCTCAAAACATATGTAATTCTTGTTCTTATGATAATTGTTGCATAAAAGTTAATTAGTTTTCTCTAATGTAATTTCCCTTCTGAAAGCAAAATCAAAGAAACAGCAAATCGTAGGCATTCACTAGAAATTAATCGATGGAGATATCTTAGGAGCTTCTGAACATCATCGTCCTTTTACGAGAGGATAATAGGGGAATTTTAACAATTATTTGCAAGAATAATTTATTACAACGCCAATTAACGAATTTTAAGAATTTTTAACTTCATTTTTATTAAGTATCAGCAGAACAACACTCTTTTATGCTCAAACAAGAGGGAGTAATATTATTATTTTGTCTCTTCTTTATTAAATTTTTGGCTAATAGATCAAGTTTATCTCAGCTTTTAAACATGATTTTTAGTAGTTAAGTAAAAAATTTCTCCTTTGAAAGCAATAAATAGTTAAAACAATAGTTGAGAGTATCATAGATTCTTTCAAAAAATTGATTAAATAAAAATATTTATATTAAATGATGTTTTCTAAAAATATTTATTTTAATGATCAACCAATTAGGGGAAAGAGGGATATTTATCTTACTGGCCATAATAAACAAAGAGTAACACATTCAAAATAGGTGAGGGAATATTATCATAGTTAAAATATTGAGAATTTTCAAGACTAGCTTAAACTGAATTATCATCCTAATCGCCTTCACTAAAGATTATCTTTGCAAAAATATCTCCAATAGCATGCAGCCATTATTAAAAAGGTTATAAGGCAATCCCTTTAGTCTCTGTGACTTTTTGAAATGATCATAGCTTATTTCATCATTCGAATAGATGCCCCAATACTAATGAAATATCAGGAACTTTTGCACTTTTTTCTTGATTATTTGGGCAAAATGTATCCTTAAATAAAACAGTAAAGAGATTCCGACAAAGAATTCTGATTATTTTTGTGATTTCTACCTTAAAGTTCACTTCTCTAAGTTTAAAGCTTATTCTCCTCGAATTTGTTCATATTTCAGTGATAAACTTTGATGTGTGTGGTTGATAGACTAAGACAATAAGAAATAGCATGTGATATGCCTCTGAACTTTAAGATGAAAGAAATTTGCAGAAAAAATAAGAATAATACTTATTTTCTATTTTATGCTAATATTGTTTATCTAGAAGTATGAACCAACTGAAATCTTAGATAAAACATATGTTCATGCAAGAACTATTTTGAAATAATGTTTGATTATCAAAATCAATATTTTTTCTTTATTTGATTGTTGGTTATGACTATCAGTAAAAGATACAAGTTCACTCCCAGTCAGTGGGATTGATGGCCGGGAGATTAGCGGATTATATTAATTTTGAATGATTTGGGACTTAATTATTTTTTATTATTAATTTATTCATTAAAGAAAACCAGATTCTTATGAAAGGCATAAAAACTGCATGAAAGTGGGAGATAAGGAAAGATTAGAAAAGCATTAAAGGATGATTCGCTGTTGGATATTCCCAAAGAGTTGATGAATAGAAATATCGTTTAAGTGAGTAAAAAAAACAAAATAAAGAAAATAGATACGATTAACTTTATTAGCTGTCATTCATATCTTAAAAATGATCAATAAAAATTAAAAATACCCCTCTTTTTAGTGAGAAAAAGTGGAACAATAAGAGAATTCAATTCTGTATTTAAAATTGAATATGTATGCGCATTTGTGTTTAGCAAAATTAAAGTATTGAAAATATGTAAGAATATATCCTTGTTATTATCTTAAAAGTCAAATAGAGTTGAATGATAATGAAAATTTTTAATCAAAATGTCAAAATGAAAAATGTCACTCAAAAACAAAAACAAAAAAAACAAAAAAATTTTGACAGCAGAACAAAATGGGTCACTCAAAATCTTGGAAAATCATATGAAAAAGAAAGTAGTTTTGTTGGTTCAGCATCGATTGTTAGCTTTTTTAGATAAGGCTGCTCCTTTTCCTGATTTAGATTTCTTAGTGCCTTTTCCTTCAAGACTCTTTGATTCTTTTCCTTTAGCTTTAGATTCCTTCTTTGCTGATTCAGATCTTCCTCTTGTTTCTACATCACTTTTACCCTTTGAAGAACTTCCAGTTTTTGATCCAGTTGAGCTGCTTCGTATCTTAGATCCACTCTCTCCCTTAGACCCTGCTCTAGTCTTAGACCCAGTCTTTCCCTTAGATCCGGCTCTAGTCTTAGAGTTGCTCTTGCTCTTAGATCCACTTTTATCCTTAGATTTAGAACTAGATTTACTCTTAGATGAAGATCTTCTCTTTTTCGGGATCCTCCTCGATTTTGACCCATTAGCCTTCTCAGCTTCTTTACCATACTTATCAGTCCACTTCTTGAGTTAAACAAGATAAGCCTCTTAATCCTTCTCGAATGCATCGTGATACTTCTTAAGTTCTTTTGAAGACAACTTACTGTAGTCATCAGTCAATAAATTCAAAACCTTTTAATAAGGTAAGTTCTTGTTCTTGGCAATATAAGCATCGCGGTTATCAGCAACAAATCTAAAATACACTCCTATCGGCTTCTTAGGCTTCTCAGGAATCTTAGCAGGAACACTATATTTTCTCTTACCACGGTTGTTAATTGCATTGTTGTAGTGGAAAAGGTCCTCAGCGAACCTCTCTTCCTCTGCTTCGATGATCTTATGAAGCTTCTCTTTCTCGCTTTTTGAGATCTTGGCAAACTTCTCTTTGGCTTCAATAGGGCAGTAATCTTTCCCTAGCTGTTTCTTTCTTTCCTCAACGTAGGCTTAGTAGATATTAGAATAGGCCTTTCTAGGTGGTTTAGCATCGAGAGTCTTAGTACGGAGTTCCATTTTGAGGTTAGTTAGTTTCTTATTGAAGTATGAATTACCTGTGGAGGGTAGGTTGTTTTGTTTTTTTTATTGCAGAAAGTTAATATTTTTCCAACTATAATTTATTTCAAATTCAAACTCCTTCTCCCTAGTCCTTTTCAAGCCATTCGCCATCCCCACACAGAAGATTTTGTATTTAAAATTGCCGCTAAAAATTATAATTCCACCCTAAACACAAATCAATAAATAAATCCAAAAATTTGAGTTTCTAGAATCTAACATTTCAATGCATAATTTTTGTTTCATAAAATATCTAATTATTCACCTTGGTTTCAATATTCTCAGATTATCACTAAAAGAGATCAAGGCTACCCTCTGAAAATTTTCTTCAGAGAGCTTGTTATTTGTAGCAATCAAATCAATTGTGTGAAGGGTTTCCTAAAATGGAAGACAATTTAATAATTTTTGCTTCAAAAATTAATCTAATATTTTAAATCCTTACCTTTCTCTTTCTTCCTTAAAATTTATTGATATTTGGGTATGACAAAGCAATTAGATAGGGAAAAAAGACTAAGACTAAAAAAGACAATAAATATTAAATGAATAAATTTTGGGGTGAAGAGTTAAACCTGAATAAATTTTAAGGTTTTGTTATCTAAAAAGAGTTTTATTAACAAAAAAAGTATCAATTAATTAGGGAGTTTTTTTAAATCTTTAAGGTATTATTGATTTGGATCCTTTTGATATTCAAAATCTTTGGAAAGTAGGTATGTTTGAATTTGAAAAACAAACCCCAAATGCCAAATTCATTAATATTATTGAACTCTGCGAAATAATGATATGATTCAAAACAAAATAATAAATGATTTGGTTTTTCAGAAGTAAAGAATCCTCTAAGCGAAGAACAACTAAATGATAAGAGATCTAAATCATTTTCAATTTAGCTTCTTCATTTTTTGTCTGACGTAAATGATTAGTCAGTTATTCTTCTTTTTGATTCATTTTCTATGTATTTTTTAATTCTTGAGAAGATAAAATAAGTAAATTCTTTGATAATCACAAAAAGGGAGAATAGGATGCATTCAAACAAGAATACACACACATATAAATAAGTATGTTTTCTGATGAGATTGTTTGCAAATATGTGAAATCTAGATTATTTGTTTTGAAAAGGCAATAAGTGAAAAGTGAATTTATTTTGTAAATAATAAGTCCAAGAACTTCTAGTTTTTCTCTTGCAAGTTCAAGCAAGCTCAGATGGAATCTTAGAATCTTCATCGAAGATACTGTCTATGAATGACACAAATCTAGCACTGTACTGAGAAGGAGGAATTGCTGAAATGTTTGGTCCAAGAGCGACTCTCTTTGCTATGTACTCAAACTTCTTTTTTGTGCTAGGCAAAAGAAATACAATAAATAGTGCCTCCAATAAACAAATAGAGAGAGAAAAAGACAATTTAAAGAATGAAATTTTTAGAGAGAGTTCTTTGATCCCTTACCCCCCACCCCCCCTCGATTTGCCTCTCTGAATTCATAAACCCCCCTCTTTGTTTTTTACTTGAAACATGTGAGAATATCAATGATACCGAAGAGATAAGTAAATTTCTTGTCTCTTGATTGAATC
>Ga0302271_10000217_pt1 | contig 53310 bp, 24 predicted proteins | sample III_Bog_N1_1_FD_198767 | JGI IMG/M metagenome (GOLD analysis project Ga0302271, IMG submission 198767) | Peat permafrost microbial communities from Stordalen Mire near Abisko, Sweden - III_Bog_N1_1 | ecosystem: Environmental > Terrestrial > Soil > Wetlands > Peat | place: Sweden: Abisko...
TAAAAATTCGAATTCTAAAAAGTAAAAAATACATTTCAGATAAAAGGAGAGTTTGAAGAAAAGTGAACTAGATAGATAGGGGATGGCTGGAGATAATAACAAAAATGATTAAAAGATTTCACAAATCAAAGAAAAACTTCTTATAAAGAGTAGCATTAGAAAATAACATAGATTCGAAAAATAAGCAAATCTTAGGATTATTAATAGTTCAATTTCCTTTCCAAAGAAATAATTATTATTACTTTTTTAATTACTAAAGTTTAGATTCAGAGATCCATTTAACAATATGTAACTTGCTACGAATTTATTTATTAAAAAAATAAGATATTCTGTAATTAAAATACTAGATAGTTTTATGAGACATTCATTCCATCTCAAAAAACTTGTTATTTTTCCTTGAAATCTATTTGATAAGTAAAAACATCTTTTTTAAGAATCTATTTTAGCTGAAAATCCACAAATTAATTTTAGTTGGCAGACAAAACGCTAATAATTAAGTTAATCTTTTTAATTTCACAAGTAGTGGGAGATGTTTAAAAGAAACACAGTGAAAGATTACCTATTTCAAATAAAAAAATGAGAATTTGGGAAGAAAAAAAATCATAAAAAAAGAAAAGAATTATAAATAATATCTAACAAGAATACCATTTGAGATCAAGTGTTTCATAAAATTCAAATGGAAACATCAAAACTCTAAGAATCTATTGTTGAAAGGATTTCAATAAACACATAGAATCTATAATGGCTGATGAAGAAACTACAACAAACACCAAATAAATTAATAGATTCGATTCATTTAAATAACCCTTGGAATCAGAATGGTGATAATGGCGCAAAGTATTTAGGAGAAGGAATTTCAAAGTGTGTTACTCTCACTTCTTTAAATCTAGATCTCGAGGATACTAGTATTGGTGAGAATGGTGCAAAGTATTTAGGAGAAGGAATTGCAAAGTGTGCTACTCTCACTTCTTTAAATCTAAAAATCAGCTGTAATAGTATTGGTGAGAATGGTGCAAAGTATTTAGTAGAAGGAATTGTAAAGTGTGTTACTCTCGCTTCTTTAAATCTAAATCTCCACGAAAATAGTATTGGTGAGAATGGTGTAAAGTATTTAGGAGAAGGAATTCCAAAGTGTGTTACTCTCACTTCTTTAAATCTATATCTCGGCGGTAATAGTATTGGAGATAATGGTGCAAAGTATTTAGGAGAAGGAATAGCAAAGTGTGTTAATCTCACTACTTTAAATCTAGATCTCTGGAAGAATAGTATTGGTGAGAATGGTACAAAGTATTTAGGAGAAGGAATTTCAAAGTGTGTTACTCTCACTTCTTTAAATCTATTTCTCAAATGTAATACTATTGGTGAAAATGGTGCAAAGTATTTAGGAGAAGGAATTGCAACGTCCTTTGCTACTCTCACTTCTTTAAATCTAGATCTCTTCTTTAATAGAATTTGTGATAATGGTGCAAAGTATTTAAGAGAAGGAATTGCAAAGTGTGTTACTCTCACTTCTTTAAAGCTATGTCTCGGCGGTAATAGTATTGGCGATAATGGTGCAAAGTATTTAGGAGAAGGAATAGCAAAGTGTGTTAATCTCACTACTTTAAATCTAGAACTCTACGAAAATAGTATTGGTCAAAATGGTGCAAAGCATTTAGGAGAAGGAATTGCAAAGTGTGTCACTCTCACTTCTTTAAAGCTAGATCTCAGTGGTAATAGTATTGGCGATAATGGTGCAACGTTTTTAGTAGAAAGAATTGCAAAGTGTGTTACTCTCACTTCTTTAAATCTAGTTCTCAGGAGTAATAAATTTGGTGACATTTGTGCAAAGTATTTAGGAGAAGGAATTGTAAAGTCTGTTACTCTCACTTCTTTAAATCTAAATCTCTACGAAAATAGTTTTGGTGAGAATGGTGCAAAGTATTTAGTAGAAGGAATTGCAAAGAGTGGTACTCTCACTTCTTTAAATCTAGTTCTCAGGAGTAATAGTATTGGGGAGAATGGTCCAAAGTATTTAGGAGAAGGAATAACAAAGTGTGTTAATCTCACTACTTTAAATCTAGATCTCTTCGAAAATAGTATTGGTGAAAATGGTGCAAAGTATTTAGGAGAAGGAATTGCAAAGTGCGTTACTCTCACTTCTTTAAACCTAAATCTTGGCATTAATAGTATTGGTGATAATGGTGTAAAGTATTTAGTCGAAGGAATTGCAAAGTGTGTTACTCTCACTTCTTTAAATCTAGATCTCTGGAAGAATAGTATTAGTGAGAATGGTGCAAAGTATTTAGTAGAAGGAATTGCAAAGTGTGTTACTCTCATTACTTTAAATCTAGATATCTACAAAAATAGTATTGGGGAGAATGGTGCAAAGTATTTAGGAGAAGGAATTGCAAAGTGTGTTACTCTCACTTCTTTAAATCTATATCTCGAGGATACTAGTATTGGTGAAAATGGTAATAGAATATTAGAATAGTTAGTTATCAAAGCAAAAAAATTGATTTAGTATTACATTGAGCAGAATTGACAAATGTATTGACATAATTAAACAAGGATTTTCTAAGTGTTTAACTCACTTCTCTAAAACTAAATTAATAATAAAAGAAATTTCAGAAATATTATCCTTTATTACACAATCTTTTTACTGCAGTTCCCAACATAAATAAATTAAATCGGAGGGTTCTTATGTATTCCATATTGTGTAGTTAATGTGAAACTTAGAATTGATAAAAAATGTTGTGTATTTATATTATTTTTTTTTAGACATTTTTCAATCCGTTGTTTTAATGTATCGTCAAAGGAAACAAAAAAGAATATTTGCCAATAATTTATCAATGGTTCTTTAAATGACTTCCTTCACCTCCATTTCGTTCTTTCTCTTAAAATTGATGCTGCTATTTGCTCATTATTTGCCTCATTTTGCTTTTTATTCCATAACCTTTTTTTGTGGAGCAGTAAGTGATTCCTCAGGAGCATCAAACTTAGATATTTAAATTATTTTATTATTCTTACACTGTAGGTTTTATTCATCTTCTTGGAGATTTATTATATTTTATTACTGTGAAGGATTCTAATCTATCAATGCATCCGAGCGAGAAACATAAGATTCACACTGCAAATCGGATATTGCACTTGAATTACTTCTTGCCGTATCGTATTTCGTAGTCTAATCTGCTGAAAGTGCTTAATTCTACAACTGCTATGACTATTACTGTTATCTTAGCTGCATAATTTCCCATACTCTAGGTATCTACGCTTGCAGCAGTACATTTTTCCTATCTAGCAGTTAAGCAGTAGATTAAAGCAATTCTTGAAGAGTCTACGATTGCTGTGAGGTTTATTAAATCCTATCGATGAGTTCATTGTTAGTTTTCAGTAACTATTTGGCTTTGTTTGCTGCGCTATTCGTTTATTCATTCAACCGAACTTACAATTAATCAAATAACTAACTCTTTATCTGCAGTTTCTCGTCAGTTTATTCCAAATGGCTTAATTCACCTTGGAGAGTATTTATTGAATCTTCCAACTGCTTGTGAGTTTCCTCAGCTGCTTTCGCTTATTTTCTTACACTCTACCATGATTTAAGCTTTCCTTCACATTGGGTTTGTAACATGGTTAGTTAAACTCCGCAAATATCGAATTCATCTTCATATGCTCGAAGACAATCAACCTTTGATGAATGATGATGTTGTTCATTCTTTAGGACTTTGGTTGCTTCTGAGATATCTTACTCGTATTTGTCTCTTTCGATAGAATTCTTCGATATTTATTGCTTTAGGTTGTGGATTTATTTGTTTAATTGCTATGCTGAAAGTGTGCCTTTGGATTTATTGATTACCTTCTCTACTTTATTAGTTTTTAATTCATTTTTTGTCTTTTTCAAGTGTACTTTATCATGTTCTCTATTGTTTCCTGTGTCTTTTAAAGCCATTTATCGTTCAATTTTAGCTATTTCTTTGATGAGTTGATCCGCTTTTTTCTTTTCTTTTTTGCATATTTCCTCCAGATTCTTTTGCTTTTATGCTAGTTTCTACAGTGGTTCATTATTGTAGTGGACCTTAGAGGAGGCATTATTAGGTTTATTATCTAATATTCCAGAGAGTTTCTCAATTACATTATCTAATTATCTGGCAGTGTTCATTCTTTTTTGTTGTTTCTAGTGTTTCTGCTTGTGTTTGATAATGTAACTCTGCGAATTAATTTTTAGCAAAGCTAATCCAAACAATTAAGAAAAATTAACTTTCCTTGGGGGGAGGGGGGAAGGGAAGTATTTAGTTTTTTGGAAATGAGAGAATGAGAAAATTGTGCTGATAAGAAACGATTCTTATTCATAAAAATGTTCCTTCTCCAAATCAATCAAGCTAGAAAATATTTATTCTTTTTTCCTTGTATTTTTACTTAATATTTTTAGAAATAATACTTTTCTTTGAACTAACGAAATTTAATTTTTAATCAAAAAGACTTTGATAACAACCAGCTTGTAACGATGTCTACCCTCTTGTTAATTTATTAATCTATTTTGAATCAGGAATCCAAACAAATATCAAAAATAGCACAATATCAATCTCTAGTAAGGATTTAATATTTATTTTATTTTGTTAAAATGAGAAAATATTTGTTTGTATGTCATCCTCCTCTGCTCTTCATTGATTTCTTAAAACTACATCATTTCTTTCTTTTATTTTACACATTTATGGTTATTATCTTACAAAGTTGCTATTTCCAAATTAAACTCGCTTACTTTCCCTTCTTTTAGCTTTTTGCGCCACCCAATTCAACCAAAGATTAATTTTATCCTACGTCAGTGTGTGACCATTCATTTCAGTTTCGGTTGTTTCTTTTCTTTTTCTTCATAAATTAGAACTATCTCTCAACCAAAACTAAAATAAACTTTGATGGACCAACTACACATAAAATAAGGGAATACTTTGAAACACTTATCTGTTTAAATACAGAGTTTTAGCAGCAAAGTTGAATATTTAATGTAGTAGACAGTAAAAAATAAAGTAGTTCTTTAGGGTCTTATGATAAAATTGACTTTCAATTCAAAACCTCCTAATCTCTACCACCATGAAACTTTAAATGTACAGCATCCAAATTGTTTTTCTTGGGTATCCTTATTCTTCCTAAGTATTTATTATTTTTGACTGATTTTTCCAAAAATACTGTGAGCAGCTCATTCGAGTGTGTGTATCTCCAAGTGGGAATCGCTTGCAACTTAATTTTGATCTTTTGTGGAAGATCAGAAATTAACTAAACCAAATTATTCTTGTTTCCTGTCCACTCATTTGATTAACCCATCTGCTATTCCCTACATTGGATGTCAAAAATTAATAATTAAATCCAGCAACAAACAATAGTCCATCTAAATTATTTTTTTCAAAAAGGAAAAATCCCTTTTTTTCATTATTTCTTTTGGAGAATGGGAAATTCTTCTGCTCAGAAGAGGAAGAAGAATAATCAACAATCTCTAAGGAGCGAATCTGAGAACAATCCTATCAATGTTCAGCGTCATATTGTGATTTCAGTCGATCCACGAACAGGATAACTTATTGGCGTTCCTGAAGAGTGGATGAAATATAATCTAGATTTGGATTTTGACAGGAAGTCAACAGTCATCACAAGAGATTTTCCAGAGGTTGCTAATGTTTAAGAAATTTCCTCTGAGATACTGTAGCTTCTACGATAAAAGCCGGAGCAGCTAACTCTAAGCTCAATTACTACATAAACGTAAAGTAGAATAGTAATTTAAGAACAAGAAGAAGGATAAGAATAACAACAGTATTAGGAATAATCATAATGTAATTTAAAGACATCAAACCTAATTGTTGTGGAAGAAATAAAGTAATAAGAAGATCCAAAAGAGCAATAATAAACGATATTATTGCACAGATAACTAACATAAAATGAGCTTCTCGATCTGTATGACTAAGTAAGTTCGAATTAAAGAAAGATAATAGCGATCAGAAACAAATTGTAGAACTAAAATATATTTTCAAACAATAATCGAATCTTTGTTGTTTTGTTGCTCAACTCTCAGGTGCATGTCAAAGAAGAAGATCCTTCGAATAAATACGAGTTTCGCAATCTCATTGGGAAAGGATCATATTGTAAGGTAACTATTACAACAATTTAACCCATTTTTATCTTACTCTTTGGTGTTTTTAGGTTTACGAGTGCATTGAGATAGAAACTAACAACAAAAGAGCAATAAGAACATAAAAAATCACTCAACCACAGCAAATCCAATAATTTAAATAAGAAATATCTCAAATGATCTAATGCAGCAATCCCTATGTCGTATAATACCATGAAGCTTTCCTTTATTTGGATGTATCTTTTATGGTTTTGGATTTTATGCGAGGTGGTAATCTAGCACAGTTCATCTTCGATCATTATCAGTGTTTAACTGAATCTATAGTGTCATACATTTGCAGTCAAATATTAGCTGGTTTAGAATAAATTCACGCACACAACCAAATCCACAGAGATCTAAAATCTGACAATATTCTTTTAGATGAAAATGGAAATGTAAAGATATCAGATTTTGGATTTGCTACAACAATCACAACAGATAATTGGAATGCGAAATCACTAGTTGGAACACTCGCTTGGATGGCACCAGAAATCATTCTGAAATAAAATCACACTTAAAAAATTGACATATGGTAAGAAGAGAATCGTCTATTATTATTATTAAATAAGAATTATTTTTGTATTTCCGAAAAAAAGGAGTCTAGGTATCATTTGTGTGGAGATGCTAGAAAAAGAACCTCCTTACATCCATGAAAAACCATCGAAAGCGATGTACTACATTACTAAAAGAAAGCCTTATTAACTAGATCCTAATAAACATTCAGCTGAATTATGTAGCTTCGTCGAATCTTGTCTTTAATCAGATCCTGAAAGAAGATCTTCAGCTAGGGAATTATTAAAGCATCCATTTATTTTAAACTACAATTCTCCTGGAGAATAGTCTAAAGCTTAGCAGACTATTGCTGGACTAGTTAATTCAAGGGTTTAAAGTGACTCTTTAAGATAAATTAACCAACATTCATAAATATCCTAAATAGCTTGAAAGTAATAAAAATATCTCATATTACTTCCAAAAAACATTTCAACAGCTCATTCTCCATTTATTACCATTTTAGTAATTTATTCTCTCATTTCCTCCCTTCTCGATCTCTTAATCAATTAACTGCACATGTCAAATTTCAAAAATTTCCTTCTTTAAAAATCGATAGTTTCTCAACAAAAACAAAACCTCTAAAGTCTTATTCTTTTTCTTCATCTCATATCATGTGTATTTTATGGTTACATATTTTGTAAATTATCATATTTTCAGTCAATTCCAATTCAATCACTCAGCTCAACTCTCATTAATTCGATTGAATTTAACTTGAATTCTTTTTATCACTTTTCATAAGTAAAATCTTCTAAGACTCTTTTATTCAAATATTTAGTTTAAATTTTTTAACGATTTTTTTTTGAGAAAAAACTCTCTACTTTACATTTCTTTCATTTCTCTCTCTTTTGCTTTAAATTCCTCTGTTAAATATCTTACAAGGTAAATACGATAGTTCGAATCCTGTTTTACAAATGATAGTTGTCATATTTTTGAACTTTCAGGCTGATTATTCAAAATAGTTAAACCTACATACAAACTCAATAAAAAATACTAAAAATTCTTTTAATAAGATAATCATTAGCAATCCGCTAGAAAGATCTTTCCAACTTGGTATGTGGTCGTCTTCTGAGGACATTTCTTGCAACGTGATTATCCTCTATTTTATCCATAGAATCCTAATGGACATTTATCACATTCGCCAGCACCCAATTTATCTGAGAAAGTTCCTCTTGGGCATATCGTGCATTCTGTAGATTCTGTCAAAGAGAAATACCCTAGCTAGCATTTCAAGCATTCTGAGGAGTTGTTCCCAGCTGGCAGGTATGTCCCATCTGGGCATCTTTAACAGACAATAGGATCGACACTAACCTAGAAAAATCCCCCATCACAACTCGAGCAGGTTTTCTGATCATATTTACACGAACATCCAAATGGACAGCTGAGAGACCTTTAACACAATATTATTTTCATAAGCACCAGGAAGATTATAAAAATGGAAACTTGCATGTTTGAGTATTACAATTGACACTTTTTTTCTTTGAGTCTAAGTTTCGATTCATTTATTCTTGAAATAATTTTTTACTTTCCTTACAAATAAATCATCTTACCTTTTAAAATGAAATCAGATTGTGGTCACCCCTACCCCCCACCCTCCCTCCCCCACCTTCACCTCCTCAATTAATCTATTTTCCTCACAGATGACATCACCAATAATCAGACCATTAAAATAATTCTCTTTCACATCATATTCACAACATTGTTGAAGGGATATTAGATTCCAATCTTTGACGATTCTTCTGTAGCAGCCTAATGGCAGTTTAAAATTATTAAATAATAGATTATTTCTTAGTGTTTAAGTCGTTTATGACTCTTATCCTTGATGTTTTTGAGGGGTTAGTAAATGAAAATTAAATTCATTAATCTATTCTAAATGAGGCAATAACAATCTCAATTTTAGATCAGAGTAGAACTAAATTTGAATTATTTAACTATTACAGAGATGCAAAAGAAAAAAAACAATTATGAGTTAATGAAGGAAAAAACGTAATCAAAAACTACATTTCTATCTCAGGCTAAGACATCCATAATAAAATAATTAAATAACTTTGGTAAAATCTTCGTTTTTGAGACCGAACTACTGCAATGAGATCAATATTGTTCTTCTTAAATTCAATCTTATTCTTCTTATTGGTATTAATCAACCTCGTACTTGGGTAACAACTGCAATAATCCAATGAATACAACCTCGCTTAGAATATCGTATCATGTATCAATTAATATAATAATCGTGACTATTGTATATGCCCGAAAGGTTATGAGCCCTATGAAAATTAGTGTGCCCTATGCTAGCCAGGATACTATTCAGATCATGAAGGAACGGATAATTGCACTCCTTGCAGTTCTGGAACATATTTATAAAGACTTGGCTCTTTTGATTCAAGTGATTGTAAGGAATGTAAAGCTGGCACGTATTCCTTGGAAGGAGATTCAGACTGTACAACATGTTTATTTGAGTATTATTATCCTAAGGAATATTCACCAAAGGCTCCATACTGCACTTTTTGCTTTCCTGAAAAGAATGAAAAAAGAACTCGAATCTAATAATGCTCTCCCTGCGGAAAATCATATTATTCCTTGGATGGAATAGTCTGCAAGAAATGTCCAAGCAACTTTTTCAGAACCGATAATGACAATATTATAAATAAGTGTAAGAACCGGCATCTGAAATATGATAACATTGCTTATAGAGAATAAACTACGAACGAAAAACTGAGAGAATTATTAAATAAAGTTTGTTCGCTGGTTAAAGAAGCAAAACAATCATTGAGTCAAATAAGCAATGAGCAAGAACAATATCAAATTCCATAAATATAAAGTTTAGAAAGTTATTGTTAGGGTTTTATCAATTCGTAACAAAAAATATGAGTTTTTCTTGAAGAAATGTGATTTATTTTTCTCTTTTATTTTCTCAAGATAAGGAAATGAGATTATTTTAATTTAGGCAAACCAAATAAAAACAATTGAAAAACTCTTTTTCTTCAAGAAGGTCATGACAAATATTGATATCACTATTGTTTATGTATTTATAGATTTGTATATCGGAATATATGTGTATTTTATAGTTAAATATTTTGTAAATGATCATCTTTTCAGTCAATTCCAATTCAATCACTCAACTCAACTCTCATTATTTCCATTGACTTACTTTGAATTTTGTTTATCACTTTTCATAAGTAAAATGTTCTATTGACTCTTTTATTCAAAATAGTTAAAACTAACATACAAATTCAACAAAAAATCTCAATAATTCTAAAACAATGAATAAGAGACATTCATTCACAATCCTCTTCAAAGATTGTTCCAAATTTATAAGTGGTCTTGTTCGGAGGACATTTCTTGCAAAGTGACTGTCCTCTATTTTTAGCATAAGTTCCAAGTTCACAAGGATCACATTTGGGAGATCCCCATTTTTTGGAGATAGTTCCTCTAGGGCATCTAGTGCATTCTTTCGATTCTGTCAAGGAGAAATGCCCAGGTGGGCAGTTTAAGCATACTCGGGAGTAATTCTCAGCTGGCGTGTATGTTCCATCTGGACATCTTTTACACAATAAAGGGGAGGTTTGTTCTTAGTAAAATCCCTCATCACAACTCGAGCATACTTTCGGATAATATTTACATATGCATCCAAATGGGCAGCCAAATGACCTTGAACATAATAGCATTTTCATAAGCATTAGTACAATTATTAAAATAGAAACCTGCATATTTGATTATTATAATGGACAATTTTCTTTTTTTATGAGTCAAAGTTTTAATTTATTTATTCTTAAAATGATTCTTAAATCTAATAATTTAGATCAGATTTAAATCATTCTTCCCTCCCCAAGATTTATTTTATGATATCTCAAAAAAAGAGGCCATTAAAATAATTTTCTTTTACATTAAGTTACTGAAGATATATTCTTCTAGAACAACTCAAAGACAGAATAAATGAATGAACAACCAAATCAACATAAAATCGAGTTTATAATTTCATTCATTTGTTATTTTAATTTGTGCAGTGATATGAAATAAAATCTTAGTATTTAAGTCGCTTGTGACTTTTGTCATTGATGTTTTTGGGGTCAGTAAAGAAAAAATAAATCATTTATCTAAATTAATATAGGCTGAACCCCCCTCCCCCCTAGAGAAATTCACAATAATTATGAGTCTAGTATGAAGAAAACACATTCAAAACAGTAAATTTCTATCACATTCTAAGACATCAGAAATTAGATACCAATAAAAAAAGAGGAAAAAAAGAAGATTTTTTGTGAAATTATTATATTATGGATGTTGCAAATGAGATCAAGAATATTCTTCTTAAACTCCTTCATATTCTTCTAATTGATGTTAAGCATCCTCGTGTTTGGGTAAAAACTACAATAATCTGGTAAATACGAAGAGGAAGACGAATTGAATTTCAGAAACTGCACGAATTAATTCGAAGTTGACAATTATTGTATATGCCCGAGAGGTTAAGAGCCATACGAAGAAAAATGCGCCAAATGCTAGCCAGGATACTACTCAGATTATGAAGGAACCGATCATTGCACTCCTTGCCATTCTGGATCATATTTATAAGGATTTGGCTCTACTGATTCAAGTGATTGTAAGGAATGTGAAAAAGGCACTTATTCCTTTGAAAGACTGTACGAAATGTTTGTTTGAGTATTACATACCAAAGGAACGATCACTAGAGGCTCAATACTGCACTTTTTACCTTTCTGAAAAGAATGACAATAAAAATCGTACCTAGAAATGCTCTCCCTGTTCTGAAAAGAAATATTCCTTGGATGGAAAATTCTGCTAGAGTTGTCCCAGGCAACTTACTCAATACCGATGATGACAAGATCCTATTTTAGTGTAGAAGCGGAAGCTGAAATATGAAAACGATGTTTTGGGGGAATAAAAAGAAAAGAAAAACTGAGAGAGATCTATTAGGATAACTATGTTCGCTGTGGTTTGAAAAGAAGAGAAAATCAATCATAAAGTCAAAAAAAAGAAAAAAAATTGTTTTGCAAGATATATTGTGTATGTTTTATCCATCCATAACAGAAAATATGATTTTTTTTGATTTTAAAACAGAAGAAATATGATTAAATCTTCCTCTTTATGTGCTCAAGATGTAGATGAGATTAATTAAATTTGGGCAAACCAAACAAAACTATTGAAAACTCTTTATCTTTCACGAACATCATATGACAAATATTGAATCACAATAAAAAGAGTTTTTATTGATTTGTTTATATTTTCATATTTCCTTAGATTCTACTCTTTTAGCGACGATTTGATTGATTATGACTTCCAAAGCAGCATTATCAACAGATCCAAACCCAGCTAGAACTTTTATAGAAAATAACAAAATATTTATAATCATAAGAAAAAGACAAAATCCATAAAAACAATAATCAAAACACTGCAAAATTTAAAAATGAATCTGTTCATAAGGTTCATTACTTTCTTCCTAGTATGATGCTGAGTATCCACCTCCGTAGTTTGGAATGATGATATCGGCGTACTTTTTTGACTTTTTTGAAAAATATTGTTAATCAAAACAAAATATCAGTTTTGTTCTGGTAAATAGTCCAAATTTTTCATAAATATAAGAGGAATGTCCGCATTCACTTTATTTTTCTTTATTTAAAAACTATCTTCAACAAGGATATGTTCGCTTACTGGAAGAGTATACTTTTCGAATCCGATTTTAGTGTATTTGAGGTATCTATTCACAACTTTTTCGATGTCTCTTTTCCGAATGCAGACATCCTTGTAGACTAATAAAATCAAACAGGGTTTAGCAAATTTAACTCGAATAATTTTATATTTTAGTTATGATGGTTATAATGCTGCTGCTGTTGTTGTTTTACTTCTCCTTGAGAGCCTTATGTCTTCATCAGTATCCAAGAAGATCTTGAGATCTATGAGATCTCTGACAGATTCTTCATGAAAAATAAGAGTTCCTTCAACAATGATAACATCAGCAGTCCTGTAGTTCTTCGTTTCTTTTGATCTTTCTTCTTATTCCATATCATAAACAGGAGAGCTAAAGGGTTATTTGTGGATCAATGTAGTTAATGCTTGTTTTAAATGATCCCAGTCGATAGCTCCTGGTTCATCGAAGTTGTAGTTTTTCAAATGATCAACTTTATTGACATTTACTGGGATTTCCTTGTAGAAATTTCTCTACACAAGATTAGCGACACAGAGATTGAATTTAGTTTTCAAAGATTGAAACACTAGGTTCGTTATGATACTCTTACCTGCTGACACTCCACCACTGATCTAGAGAAAAATATGTTAACAAGTGAATCTAAGAAACGCAAATTATGCCTTGAAAGAGGCATTTTTATTTTTATAAATGTCAAAATACTCCAATGACGAAGGCTTTGTTGCTGTCTTTGAGACTTTGTGGTTTAATCTAAGCGAGACTGTTGAGGATTGTGTTGCTGATGACAGGGGATTGGAAATAGTTGATCTTTTTTTTTGCTTGGTAGAGAACATTAGAATAAGCATCAAAGGACTATTTTTCTTATGGTTAGGCTGTTGCTGTTTCAGATGGCTCATTGTTTTTATCTGCTTTCTCAGGAATTTATTCAAGTTTTCCTTCATCTTCTTAGACTTTTTGTTTGAGTTGATTGAGAAGATCCATTTTTTGTAAGACTAATCGTCCAAAAGCTGCTTTTGTGTATTATTTTTTTGCTAATTTATAAATCTTCAGATATTTATTGAAATACATCTTCTAATTATTCTGGTTTTATATTCCGAATTTAGCTTTTTGGTGGGGGTTCTACTTCCACAGAAATTAAGCTGATCAAATATTAACCGCATTAAGGATAGTCGCACAGCATAAATAGTTGTTGCTCCCAGTCCCCCTCCTCCTATTTTTGAGATATCTTAATCAATTCAAATAAACTGTGCGCAATGATGAGATATTATGTCTTTCCTTATTGCTTATTTTTCCTGTTAATATTCTTGAATATTTTTATATGGAAAAATAATAGTGTTTTCTGTTATTTTTTGAGGTTTATTTCTTCAAAGACTACAAAAGTCAACATTTTATGTTTTAATTAGGGAATTACTACTTTTTTACTTGCAAATCAGTGGATTATGTGCAGGGATAATTATTAATCCTCAATAATAATCATTAATTTTATAAATTTACACATTTCAAAAAGATCACAGCAAAAAAACATCTTTAAAATACACAGAATCAATCTCAAATCACTTTTTTCTACTGTTAATAGAATTCTTGTTAATTTAAATCTTTTAATTCATTCATGTTCAGCTTGGAAACTTAGGCAATTCGATTTTTTGCAATCTTCGTTTGATTTCTCTCGAGGATATTTTTTAGAGTTTGTCCGTAGACATCTTGATAAGAGACAGGTTTGGCGTAGATTGAATTTTAAATTATTACTTTAGACTATCTCTCCTTTTATTCTGTCCGAGATAAAATTTCAATTCAGGATTTCTAAAAATATTTCCTGAATCGCCTTGACTCTCATTAATCTACATATCCCTTATTTAATTGTCCTAAACCTACTATTCTAACTAGAATTCTGGAATGCATTTAGGTCTTTTCTTAATATTCAAGCTTGCGCTTGCATCGTTTGATTTCGCTATTCTATGGTGATGTTGGCTAGTATTGATGCTGGTATTGTTTGAATATGGATCCCATTAAGTTGATTTAGTAATATCAACATTCAATAGAGAATCACCCGGTTTCTTATGATCACTTCTTGCTACTCTAGATCCAGAGAAAAATGAACTATATTAGTTTTCTTTGAAAGGATCTCTTTTCAGATCCATACTAGGGAGGGACACATTACTGACTAACTATGATAAAGAGTCGATGTGCTAAGGAATGGGTTTATAAGATTTTTGGCTACTTTTGGAATTGATCATTGATGATTAAGAATTGTGTTGCTAGATATTGCTGCTTAGAAGGTTTAAATTGAATGGAGTTTGCTGCTGAATGGTACTTCTAGATTAAATTTTTCGCTCTAAAAATTGATAAAAAAAGAGCATGAATATGTTGTTTTGAAAGTGTAAAATAACAGATAAAATGGTATGAATTTGATTTTTTTCGATACCTTGAAATGGCCGGGATGATTGGATAATAACCGATTTATGCTAATGTTAATGTTATTGATATTAAAATTGATTATTTATATGTATGTCTTGCTGGATTGATTTTGGTTGAAAAACTGCAGATTCATATGAGTGACTTATTCATTCATTGTATTCAGCAAAAAAAGATAAAAAATAATTAGATTTCTTTAATTTTTTTCTATTATTTTGGATCATATTCTTGGATTTAACTCAACCCAAACAGTGGGCAACAAATAAACCCTTGAGTCTTCACTCTCTCTTTTATATCTTTGTTTACATAATTTCTTAGCATTTCTTGATGAATTCATCTTAGCGCTAGAATTTACTCTTCCATTTGTCTTCCTCTCCTCGGAGGTATGAAAGCTCACTAATAGCATCATGAATCTTACTTTCTAGCTAACTGAAATCAGAATCAACTTTTGTGACTAATTTTACAAAAAATAAACATTTTCTTTCAACTTGATTATGATGTCTCTGTCAGCTAATCTCTATCTGAGAGTTTATTTAGGTGTTTTCATCTTTCTTAGCTGTGACTCTGAGTGTTCTCTTTCATATAAGCTCCTGTTCTTCCCAGGTGTCTACAGAAAAACAGTTGGTTCTTCACAATTTTCTTTTTCTTCCATATCCTTCACTTTTTCTAAAAGCAACCTCCTTTGGATTTATTAGAGTAACTTCTTTAATTGTAGTATGATCTTCTTAAGGAAGTATTCAAATCGAAATTAGAAATTGGCGCTTAAGGCTACTTTCCTTTTTCTTGAGATTATTGTTTTTATGTCCAGTTTTTCAAATTATTTCCTTTCGTTTTTATCTTAAAACAAACTGGCCAAGAAAATAAAACATCAAAAATACATATTTTTACTGCTTTTATTAGCATCCCCAGGAATTTAATGTGAAACTTAATTAAAGTTTAACTTTTGTTTTCATATTTTTCTCCTTAATCCCCCCTCCCCCCCTCTCCTTAAAACATCTTATTGATTTCCTTGACATTACAATATGATTCCTAAAATATCCTCTCAAAATTCTATCTTTGAACTTAAAACCCTATTTTTAACAAGTTTTTATTCCAATAATTGATTATTCAAAGAATCTTAAAAGAGTTTAATATTCCACAGAATTCAAAAATAAAGCAACCTCCACAAGTAATTTCATTTTTTCTCTCTTAGTTATCTATCTCAAGGTAATTTATCAGAAAGCGAGCATTCTAACAACGATAGATCTGAAAATGCTTAAATAGCTTTCCCCATAAGCGTTGAATCTGAAATAACTTAGTCAATATCAATAAAAGCCAGGAAATATTCTTTTACAGCTCGTACAGTTGCTGAAAGACTAATGTAATGAATTGGCGTCTTTTTCTCTAAATCAGAATCTAGCAACTCAATAAGCGTGGTAAACAGCTAGTAATTCATCACAATAACCTCAAGGCATCCTCGCTTATGATTGTTAGGTTTCCGTTTCTAATTCACCACTTGTTAAGTTGCTTTGCTGATTTGCAGGAAGTGATACAATACAATTTCTTAAAGTGCACTGTAATCTTCGCTATCTTGGGAATCTCGTAGACCCTGCATTTGAGTGTACATTTAGTTTTTAAGAGAAAGCAAGTTCTATCTGAGTTATTCTTCAAGCGTTGTTGCTTCGATGTTCTCAGCCATGCCTTTCATATCAAAAACGAATGTATCACTCAGTTTATTCATCGCAGCATCGAACTTCTAGAGTGACTCTAACGCAGCTGGTTTCAGGAACAATTATGGAAATTTCTTCATAATCCCTTCCATTCTCGTTTCCAGATAATCTTGCAGTTCTTCTAGTTTTTTCTCAAGAGGAGTAGCTTCAATAATTTTGGCGATTTCTGTGAGAACCTAAAAATATTTCTCTATGTTATTCGACAAAACATTCAGATACTCCCTGATATCTTCAGCAGTTGAATTATCTGCAATCTTCGCACCTTCTTCAGCTTCGTCATGTTTTGTAAACGTTTTCGAATTTGCAGTTGTGTCTTCAGTTTCAAATAGCAACTAAATAGCCTCCGATCCAAGCATGAATTACATGATTTTCGTATTCAAATCACTGTACACTTCATTTAGAATCCCTGCGAGATTGAGAGAAGCAAATTTCGTCATGGCTGCTTTTAATTATCCGAAATTCACAGTCAGCGACTATTCTTGAATCTAAGCAAACGCATAAAATCTCTACTTCAACATCTACGTTAATGTCTCCATGTACGCAACAATTCTACTCAAGAAATCCTCAAAAAACGGTGAGGATCTAATCTAATCATCTCCCGATTTCAAAAACTCCTCCGCGATTTAATTCGACAGTAAATATTCCTTTAAAAACTCCAATACTTCTTCTTCAGTGATGACCAAGTAATTATTGTTATTTGCACTGATTCTGTTAAGTTTTTCATCCATTTTGCTGATCGTATTCACAAGTGTTTAGAAATGTTAAAATGTATTTTTCACATCCAACAAATCTTAATCTAAGGAATCTAAATACTCTGGACTCAAATCGATAACATTGTTCATTGATCTCTATCGACGTACTTTCATTTCTTCATCAGGTAAGAACGTATCTGGCACTTCAACTAGTAATTCCCCTGCGATTTCATTCAACCTCTTGAACACCTCGTAATCTTCGTTTTTCATAATTGCTTCACCTAAATTCTCAGGTTTTTTCTCATCTTTCGTCTTAGCATCGCTTGTGGTAGCTTATTCTGAATCATCTTTTTTCTTGGTTTCATCGAGTTTCCCATCAGAGGGTTTTCCTTCATTTGATTTGGATATTGTGTCTGATTTTTCATTTGTATTTTTTTCCTTCTTATCAACTGAAATATCTAATTCCTTATCTTTCGACGAATCCTTAGCTTCTTTGCTTAGAATACTTCCCTCTGAGATATCTAATTTGTCCTCTTATTCGATGTCAAAATAATCTCTCTTTTTGTCTTTACCAGTCTCACCACTGATTGCTTTATCTTTCTCACTATTCTCTTTTTCGTTTGTTTGTGGTTTAGAAGGGTCTATGGAAGAAGGCAAAGTACCTCCTACTGCAGCTGCTGTAGTTGTAATAGCTGATGCTCCTGGTAGTGGCGCAGCTGTTGACGAAGAATTATTTCCAATAGAACCATTCTGCGCCGCAGTTAAACTTAAAACAGAATTATTCGTTTATCCAACACCTCCATTCCCTGCTGCCGCTGCTCGAGCTGCAATTTCTTCTTCTTTTTTCTTTTTTTCTTCCTCTTTTTTCTTCTTTAATCTCGCCTCTCGTCTTTACTATTTTTCTTCTTCCTCCTTCTTCTTCCGTTCTTATTCTTCTTTCTTAAGTTTCATTTCTTCTCGCTTCTTTTTCTCCATGATCTTACGAGTATTCTCAAATCCTAGCAAACTATCCAAGGATATCTTTTGTCTCTCAAATGTCTTAATCTAGTTCTCAATCTTATGCTTAAATGCCTCGAATGACAGATTATTATCACATGTCTTTTAAAACTCAAATATCAGTCTCTACATGGCTTTTTTTCCCTTTGTTGAAAGTTGTCCTCTGTTTTGTTCTTCTTCTTTTTCTTGCTTTTTATTTTTTTAATATCAAAAAAGCACCTTTACATCTCTCAAATCCTTGCCTTTTATTAATTAATCCAATTTAAAACTCTTTCTGTCTTATCATTCCCTTTCTGTTTGAATTTATTTATTCCTTTAAACATACACAGACAAACTCTGATCCTTCCTTTGGAACTCTGCCATCCTCTAATTTAAATAACTACACTCATTGTTTATGCCATGCATTTTTATACATTGGTTCTACATACAATCCAGTCCAAACATGATCTTTCATATGCTTTTCACATGAAATTATAATTGAAATCCTTAAGCTTCGGGAAATAAGTATCCATAATAGCAAGAGTTTGCCTTAAACTTCTCTCACTGTCATTGTCATGAATCATTTAAATAAGTTCTTCATATTTTACTTTAGTCCCTAGCAAATTGAACTCATTCTTTATCGAAAATACTCTGTTCCACGAAGCACACAACGCCAATCGCAAGAGGATAGTTGATCTCAGGTTTCTTTCTTTCAGCAAGACTATAGATAAACGAGGTTTTCGAGCAATTCCTAAAGCAGGTGGTGCATTCAATGCAGTAGTAGTTGTTTTGGTTTTTTAAGTTGTTTAATCATCGAAGAGAATAGAACTTACGGATGTGTAGAGTGTCTTAAGAGCTGTCATGAAAATAGCCCTCGATGGAAGTTTCAAATTATCAGGGAATGTTGTAAAATACGGCGCATCCTAGCTGAACTAAAATGAATCATCGAAATAAGATTTAATCGCTGGAAACTCATCGGCGTTTAGAAGCTACACAGCTGCTAGGGTGTTCTCAAAAGAGCATTTCCAGATTGCGTAATCCTTATTCACTCTATCCTAGAGGTTCTTGTAGCTTTTGGAATACACAAACGAAGCCCAACTTGATTTGATATCGAACACGTTGTCTTTTTCTGCTAGGATCTCCTTCAACCCTTTCACGTAGAATAAAATCAATTTCGCTAAGAAGAACTTCAGTAAAAGTATATGCGAAGATTGAAGCGAGCATGACAGCATCGTAGCTGCTTGGGGCGACTCAAAGAATATGTAGTTATCGATCAAGAAGATATATTGATTCACACAAGCTAGATAGCTCTCAAATTCGCTGGAGTTTTCTTTCGTTTAGGGCTCAAACTTTTGTTAGAGTAAAATAGACGTCATCATAGCTTCTTCTTTCGCTAATTCAGATTATTCTACTTGCTCATTTTCTTCAACTTCATCGATTTTTTAGTTTTTAAACTCTTCGCTGTCGAGCAAACCGATATTTAATACCCCCGATTCCTCAGCTTTAGAGTAGAATGCGATGTTTTCTGCGTTGTCTGTGACGATGAATTTACTCACACAAGGACTTTCGTAAAGTTCTTTGAACCCTATGCGAGATTTGATATCAATCACGAAGATTTCCTTGAATAGTTTGATTAAATCGATGGAGATATCTTAGGTTTTCTTCTTAGGTGACTTGGTTATCTTGAAACCACTTGAAATGAGGGGGAAAAAAGCAAAAAGAAATGATATTTTTGAAGGGAAAATAAGATTATTTTATCATTTTATTGCCCAAAAAAGACAAGAAAATCACTAACCCTTAGCACAACTCTGTGACTCTTGCCAAGAGCTTCTGTGTGGAGTCATTCCCAAAGGGTAAACAACCGAATATCATCTTGTATAGGATCACTCCTAATGACCAAATGTCCACCTGTGCGAAGAAGAGGAGTTAAATCAAATGAATATTTAAGGTTCTTTTGAAGATTTATTAGTATTTTATTGAATTTTTCAACATAATTGTTTTTAAAATGTTAGTCTATTATCAACCCCTCTTACTTAAAAATTACCTTGTAGTTATGTTGTTTTCCTAGAAGAACTTCTGGTGCAGCATATGAAGGTGTGCACGAACTTGATGACACCATCTACTGTGAAGTGACTTTCTTAGCTAGCCCGAAATCTGAAATCTTCGGTAGATTTTAGTCTATCAGAATATTGGAGCATTTTAGATCTCTATGAACGAATCCAGCTTGATGAATAGCTCGAAAGCCTTAGAGGATATTAGCGAACATCTACAGAGCTTGATTCTCAAGCATCACTGAATTATTAAATGTCTACAGATACTGATCGAGTGTGCCCTAGGCGCAGTATTACATGATAATAATAGGATAATTTTTATACACAAAGGTATCCACGAATTTAACGACATATGGACTATTCAGCGACTAAAGTGCTTAAAGCTCTTATTCGATATATTTAGATTTTACAACTAAAATGCGCTTCAAAGCATATTGCTTGTGATCAGTATCCTCGCATAGATATACCGATGAAAACCCACCACTTCCTAGTTTCGAAGTTAAGTGGTATTTCCCTATGTACATGTCTTTCTTGTCACTAGATTCAGTCATAGTTTCTTTGAGAACTGAAAGTATTTTTCCAACTGAGAAAAAGAAAATATTATTATATTTGTACTTTCACTAGTTTCTGAGACCGTCTAATTAGCTAAATTCTTTTAAGTTTTTTTGAGAATTTTTAGCGGTTCTACTCAAACTCCTATTATTACTATTGCTATTTATTCTTTTTTCTTTAAAGCTACCTAAATCAAAGTACACATTATTTGTATATTCTCTGCTCTGATGTTCTTTTTTGTATTGGTAGTCATAGAACGAAAAATACTTCCTAAAATCAAAAAAGTCTTTGTCTATCTTTAACACAAGAATATATTCTGTTAAAAAATCATTAATTACCATAGAAAAAAGGGGGGAATACTCTAAAAAGTAGACAAATGTCCTTTATTGTGTGTGAGTGTGTTAATTCCTTTATTTTTGGTAATTTTCGATCATAAAAAAAAGTAAAAATATTCATTCAAACTTTTAATACTATTTTTATTTTTTTTTATATTAAAATAACCTAATAAGTAAAAAAGAAGTATCATAATAATAGGATAAATCAAACTTCTACTTAAGTTTGAATATATTTATCTCTTGGGAGTCTTTCAGTCATCCAAAGTTAACCACAATATCTATAATCTCTGTTCTGCAAATAGGGCAAATCGGTGTGGTTTGTGTTTTCGTTTATGCATCAGCTTAGATTTCCCTTGCACATTTTACACAAAGTCTGTGCCCGCACTTGTAGAGTGTGCAGTCCTTAGGATTTGATTAACATATTGGACATTCACAGTCAGTTGATTCAGGTATTTTTACTTCCCCAGGGTGTTCTTCAACATTTTCTTTTTCTAAATCTTATTGGAATTCTTCTTTTTGTTCTCTCGGCTTATTCAAATCAGGGTATTTTCTTTTTTGTCTTTGAGTATGTCCAACCTTATTATGGCCTTTTTTCTAGAAATTCAGTGGATTTGACATCATTTCTTGATTCTGTGGCTGCTCGATGCTTTGAATGATTATTTCTCCTTCACTTTTAACTAGGAACTTTTAGCTTTAGATTCCTACGACTTCTTCATCTCCTTCACTATCTTGAGAAAACTCTTCTTTCTTTACATAATTAGACTTGCTATTCATAACAATATCCTGGGTATTTTGATTAATATTTGATTCTTCTTCTTCTTTGCTATTCATGCTGTTTCCTTGTAACAAAGGTTGACTAATCCTTTACTAAGAAGATGCTGAAGAATCTGAAAATAACTATTATTTTTATTCTTATTATTTTATGATATCAAATCCTTATTCTTGTTCATGCTATGATGCCCTTTTAATGATAGATTCAGCTAGTAAAAATGGATTAAACTGACTATTTTTCTAAAACATTAGATCTTCTGCAAGAGCGATCTCAAAATCTGAAATCTATTTCTATTTTCCATCTTCATCACTTGGATCATCCATCATATTCCCATTTCTGATTTCTCCCATGTGATTCTCCTACTATTGTTAGATTATGATACTCTGCATCTTAGACGCAGATTAATTTGAATCTACATAATCTTTCAATGCATCTTCAAATGCTAGCAACGCATTCTGATCGATTTCCTAAATGCTATCGACGATTTATGATTTTTTTTATTATTCCAATACGAGATAGGAACATTCTAAGAGTCGAGAGAAACACTATTTCTGATTTTGACTGCTGATTAACGATTAAGAGTTCTTGTTTGAAAATGTATTCTATGATGAAGATGAACGGGACATATCAGATTATTCTAGCTATTCTTGATCTGAGAATTTCACATATTATTTGTCTTGTTTTTGAATCGTTTATTCGGCATAAGATAAGGGAGTTTTGAAGTAATTGGATGTTTATTGTTAATTATAGTAACTTTCTTTGAGATTTTGATACAGTTATTGAGGGTAAATAATCAAATGATCTTTTTCATTTTATTAAGAGTTTAGTTCGGTTTTCAGACCTGATTAAGCTGATTATTGCTATTGTTCTAAATCAAACTAAGGAGTAGGTGTGTCTGATTAGATTAAGTTCAAATTATTCGAAGACTAACTATTCAACTCCTTCTATAATTTCATTATGTTTTCTTAATTTTCTTTTTCTTCTTCTTATTTTTCATTTTGAGCTTTTGAATTGTTATCTCCTAAAATAAGTTATTCAGTTTAGCTTTCCATTTGTATCAATTAGCTCTCTTTTTCTTCTATTATTTCTTCATCAAGTTCTGATTTATTGTCTAATTACTACTGCTACTGCTGTTACTGCACTTATTCTTTCATTTCAACTTCTAACAGCATTCTTGGATCTTCTTTATTCGTCAAACTATTTCTTTTCTGGTACTTTTTGTAAGCAACTAAACTAATTCCAATTACACTAATCACAAAGATCAACCCAATTAACCTAGAATGTCCTTATCCCCCTGATGAATTATTCGAATAATTCAAACAAATAGGCTGTTTTAGCTCTGGTTCATATTAAACTAGCATATTTTTCTCACATTCCCTTGAAAAACACTGCTGTTAATATGAGAAATAAATTTCATTTTTCTGAGAACAAAGAGCTGACAATAAACCTATGGATTGTTAATCCGCGACTACAGCAAATGGTAGTAATCTAGATTGTGCATCAGCCAGAGAAGTATCAAAGAAATGCAATCTTAAATTATTACTCTCATAAGGAAGAATAAGAATATCTTTCTCATATGCGTTTCTCCCTAACTAAAGTATCTGAACTTGATTTCCACTTTGAACTACTAGCTAATTTGAATACTCCAGTATACTGATATGGATATCATTAATATCTTCATTATCTTGGAATTATTAGTCCTGAGGAGATTCTGGGAGGTTAGGAAGTTCATTTTCATGAGGACTTGGAATTGGAAAATGTCCTTATTTACCTATTTTCAAAGTTCAGATATATTATTATCAAAATATCCACAATTTTTAATATTTTACCAGCTTCAAACGGATTCTATGGATTATTATTAGGATTCATAGGAGGTCCTTGGTTTCCTGGTTGAAGAATTCTACCATTATTTTTATATTTTACATCCGAAAACTGTTGAGAGAATTACACTATTCTATTTTCATTAATGCTATACTCCATTAAGTAAAACTTGTTATTAGCACATCTGTACAATGCCACGATCAGTTTATCGTCAGTAATTTGTATATCTTTCGCGGATTTATCGAATTATTCATTATATTGTGCTAATCCAAAAACACCTATTCTACAGGAATTTCTTTTTTTCTCATCTAATACATTGGTAATCTTTTTGTCTTTGAATAAATCTATTATTTCATTGTCTTAATTAACACCAAAAAAAAGGAGATGTGAATTGTTTGTTAAGATCGCATATTTAAAGTCAGCTATTTTAAGAAAATGACTTGGCTTTGGCAGTTTAAATTCTTTAATTGGCAAATCACATTTCATCAGAAATTAACCTTGAAAGACTACTAAATCACATACATTATTGATAATACTCTCATCGTTATTGTAGATGGCTAAATGAAGCATGTCTCGCATAGGCAAAGAGGAGGGATTAGGATATAAAATTCTTGTAATTGAAGGTGATTCCAGCATTAAAAACACTGCTTAACTTTGATTGGGTACTTTAAAATTCACTTCCTAAAAAAAAAAAGGAAAATTAAAATTATCTCAATTCACGCGCAAGAATAAAGGGGAACTGAATAGTGCAAGTACCCTAGCATTTTAGAATTATTTAACGTAAAAATGGTTTTTTTTAATAATTCAAATCATTTTTTTGTTTATTCTGCTATTGTTCTTACTTCTATGATTGGTATTTTCATTGGCAGAATTGCTAATGTATTATTTGGAGATTAAACGATCGTAAACAGTTTGACATATCTGATGTTTTAAAGAATATCCACGAAAACTAAAAATAAGCTGCTGTTGTTCTCAGATAGTATGTATTTGACATTTGTAGTATGAAGTAGTCCTTCAACAGTAACAGTTTGGATTTTTTTCAGTGTAAATAGATCATAAAGTATCAACTGAGATTACGCGATAATCACAATTGTATTCGTCTCATGGATTAATATGTGATTATTCTCTGATGAAGATACATTCACATTCATTATTGGCTGGAAGTCTATCTTTTAAGAGCAAGCTGACAGAATACAACTCAAAGATATGATTAGTATTGAAAAGAAAAAGATTCTCATTATGATGATGATGATGATGATGATGATGATGATGATGATGATGAAGAAATGAAAAAATAAGTGATCTGTAGCTTCTTCTTCTTGTCTGTTTCTTACTATTCTTCTTCTTCTTAATTAATGTTTTTAGATTTTGCGATAAGCTTGATTTTTTGGTAGGTTATGTGGTTCAAGAAGAAAATAATTGATTTGTGAAGACAAAAAAATATTGTTTTCACTTATTTTTTCTTATTATTATTTCATGTTAGAAAAAAGTGTGAATTAGTACTTTTTAATATTGATTATGTTGGTCTTCACGGTCATCAAATCAGTATCCCTCATGATCAGAGAACAATTAAGTACAAGGAGTAATAATGTGTCAGTTTTGGTATTCTCCTTTGTTATTAGAAAGAAAGAAAAAATGAACTTAGAAGAAAAGCAGATTGAATGTCATATTTTAGTTTAGTTTTCAAGAGACTTTGTTCTTCAAGGTCTAACAATATCAAAAATAGTTTGTCTTTGTTAATTTACAGCTGCAAAATAGTCTCAATGGGGAAAGGAGAGTGAATAAAAAAGAAGTAATTTAAAGGGATAGGGGGAGAATGTGTAATAGGAATATTTTTTAAAATCAATTCTGGGGGGAAATTGTTCCCCATTAGGTAGTTTGTAATCAATCATTCTGTGGCATTTTGTTTAAATTGTCTATTTTATTTTCAAGAAAATTCACGTGTTAAAAGAAACATCTTCAAAATCTATAGAGAGTGGAAAAAAGAGAGGATAAAAGCATCTTGTCTCTTAATTGAAAAAGCGTTACAATAGTAAAGACAAAATGAAGACTATTTATTGTCTAGATATTTTACAATTTTGTAAGTAATAAATACTTATCTAGAAAAGGAAATAATAAGCATGAGAATTACCAAAACTTTATTGAAATACATTTGAAAGTGATTGATTAGTGACAAAATTTTATCTTTTTTTCAATCTTTAAGAGATTTGTCAGTTATTTGAATGCACATCTCTTCGATAGTTTTATGGAGAACACTTGCATCTGGTCTTTTTATTGGGTTTTTTTCGAGCATTTTCTTCAACAAAATCAATACATTCGGGTTCAAATCTTGCCTGTTGTAAGCTACAATATTTAGTTTTTATTATTTATTCTATTCATCTGCGTTGACTTACGCAATATCTGCGAGCAGCAACATATGCAGCAAGACTAATCCAAGACTAAATACATCACTCTTAAAGTAATCTATTTTTATAATCTCCTTCTATTCAGCAATATTTTCACTGAAATATGCTTCCCTCATCTCTGGGGACATCCACTTCATTGTCCCCAAGACGAGATTGTTATTGTTTTATATTCCCATCAGATTTATCTCCTTTGCACAGCCAAAATCTGAAATATAAAAGTCCTTCCCAGCACAAAGTATATTATCAGGTTTTAAATCTCGATGTGCGATGTTCTCTTCAAGAAATATCTTCGCCATTGTATTCCCAATCTGCTAGAGAAACAGTAGAATTGTCTCTTCGCTGAACGGCTCATTCTAAAGAAGGAAAACAAAAATGGTATTTAATTATTTGATTTTGAGATAAAACTACTTTGAAAAATAGATTATTTGTTAATCCCACTTTTATTCACATTTGTGTTAAAATACCTTAGACCTATTTTCAAGAATCACAGCAGAGAGATTCCTTTCAGCGAGTTTAAACCCAATAACTGCTTCTTTGTCATCACAAAAGTAATTGTACATTGGGATTACATTCTGGAACCGTTGTAATCGTTTTAGAATACTAATCTCATTCCTTACAGCTTCTTTATCTTTATTACTTTGAGCTAATTCTCCTTGAGTGAAGAATATTCTCTTACAAGCAAAGAAATCAGGCATTTTAGATAATACATTCTCATTATATATAATTTTCTTATGAAGATTAACAGCTTTGAAGACATCTCCAAATCCACCTGATCCAAGAGGCTAATCAGCTAAAATCTCATATTTCAGCACAAAAAGTTCTCTTGTCATCTCTTATTTAACTTCAAAAATATATACTTCAATTTATTTCTGTAAAATCTAAGTTCTTTTCTTCCTTCGAATCCATAGAAAATTGTATAGTCCACCGAAGAATACAACTAACGAAACAATAACCCACAGAAACACTTGCAATTCGTTGTTCATTCTAGGTGAAAGAACGTATTAATATAATCCGTTTAAATTGAATTACTCGTAAAGCAAGATGCCAGAATCTAAGTTTATCATGAAAGTATAGAAATAATAACTATAATTCACCAATGATCCGTAGATCTCGACATAAGCAGTTTCTTAGAGATAAGATATCAAAGATGAACCATTTGAGTAAGAAAACAACGTGAGGTTTTAGTATTACTGATTATGCGATTGATTAGTTTTCCCTAGTAGCATCAAGGAAGTTGAATAGCTGAGATTGAATGCTTAATTGAATGAGAAATTTGAAATGAAAAGATCAAGAGAATTGAGATCTTGAATAGTGCTTTTTGTAGTGCTGCTGCGTGTACTGACGATAACTAAGCTCGTAAGTGGTTGAAGATAAAGAAGTACTTTATCATAAAATGTAAGTTGGTATGTGTTCCCTGAGACTATTACATTGCCATCTCCAACATATTGTATTTCAACAACTGTGTCATTGTAGTCATGCATGCAGACAAGTAAAGTAGATTTTAATTATCTTGATGAATCGTCTGACTGTTAGATTTCATAAACGCAAGTGTTTACAGAGTAGAATTTCCCATAAATATACTCAATTTGCTCAGATATTTCTAATGTCAACTCGTAATATTCGGAGGATTCATATATTAACAACTGAATGAACATTGTCGTAGAAGAGGTTGTATCAACTGCAAACAAAAAGATGTCTTCTTTGAAAACAGCTGCGTGTCGTATGCTTACAACTTGATTTTCACCAAGAAAAAAATTACTAAAAACTCGAAAGAAAGAAATAAGGACGAATATTTGTTGAGAAAAAAAGGTTTGCATGAAGAATAAAAGTAAACAGATCTCAAAGGTAATTGACTTCATCCTTGTTATCATAAATATCTTAGATATGCTACCTTGTTGCATTTGAAATTCAGTTTCTTCAAGTGAATCGTTAGTGGACGGCATAAATATTCTGATCGTAAATATTCCATTATTGTCGAGTTAAAACAACCCGAAAGCCTAATCCCCTTGTAAGCCATGATTATTCCAAAAAAGATCATACTTCTATGGATTACTAGTCGTTGTGAGATCCTAGAAGCTAACTAATATCTGATTGTCCTTAAAAGAATTCAATCCATATGCTATAGATCCAATGAAATACTGTCTCAAGAATGCTTAAGAGTAATTTGGATAGCTATTTATCAGATCAGTTTGGTTCGTCTGCTAGCATGCAACGAATAAGATCCAAGTTATCAGCTGGAAAACTACTCTGAGAATGGCAATCATTTTAATTAGTTTATCTAAAAGTTTTTTTTGTTTTGCGGGATGGATCTACTTAATATTCTTGTGTTTTTGATTTATTATTGATGCGTTCTTTGCGCCCCACTCGTTTGTGAACTGAGAAGCAGGTCAAGAATAGTAAATAGCAGAATTCAACAAAAAAGACAACATAAATTATAAAAAACTTATTTAATAATTCCTAAGATTCTACAAAATAGCAATGAATTCCACAAACTTGCAAAAACAAACAAGAATCCTTCAATTTCATAAAACACAACCAACACGAGAGTGATTTTAACAAAAATAATACTCTATGACTTATTTGAATTTCTCTCAAGCAAAAAGGATTCTAAATTGTTTCAAAAACTCACCAAATGATTGATTATGGTCTTTTAACAAAACGCTTGCTTCCAAAATCATTTTTACTACTTGAAAAGCTAATCAGGTGCATTTTTCCCAAGGAACTGAAGTTCTTATGCTAAACACAACTAAATTTAATCGATTTCATCATCAAGCATATGTATTTCATCTTCAATCACATGACTATTGCATCCACGCTATGAAACATCTCTCAACTAGTTTGCTTTCCCAATTCGATCTCTCGAATCATCATCTTCATCAGCATTAGCATCATCAAACTAATCTGCTAAATCTTCGTAATGCATTGGTAACTTGTCTGCAATAAATTCCCTTCGATATTACAATTTATTATCTTCTAACTCATTTCTTAAAGTTCTCCTATTTGAATCTTATCTGACATTTTCTTCATTTCTCTTTGACTTTAACTAATTGTACTTATTTTGCTCTTTATCTTACTCTAATCTTTACCTAAAGCTACTATTTCTTCTCTTACTATCAGTTAAATTCACATCTTCATCTGAACTACTATTTCCTCTACTTAATCTCTTATGCTTATCTCCAACTTATTATTCCCTATTCTTCAACTATTTCAATGGAGGTTTAGGTATTATTTACTTCATTGACTTATCCTCCCTTTGAATTTATTAAACTTCACTTAAACTTCTATTCAAATAATAATCTAGATCATTTCTTGTATTATTACCCTTCTCATCATAGCTATCATAATCACTCAAATTATCATATTTCTTCTGATTCTTTGTAACTTTAATCTATTCCTATTTCTCCTTCTAAAACTGCATTCCTTCCTGCTAAAACTTCTCCTGAGCACTTGCTAATTCACTTTAATAATTCGATTTAATCTGTTCAATTTCTTCAATTAGCATCTTATTTTCTTGCATCACTGATTCTTTCTCCCTTAACACTTGTTCTAAACTATTCCTTAAATTTTTTTCCTATTTCTTTAGCTATTAAACTTCCTTGATACCTTCTGCTGCTTGTTCCTAAACTTCTTCAGTAACTTTCGTCAATCTCAGTACATGTTCTTTTAATTCATTTCTATCCTTTTCGATTGATTAATTACTCGTTTAAAGTTTCCTTAATTTTTTCTCAAAATCTTCTTTATCAGCTGCTTTTTCAGCCATTAACTCAGTTATCCGATCCCTCATCAGTTAACTATTCTATTTTAACTTCTCTAAGCTCTCCTTGTATCTTGGTAAGACATCTTTAACACTCAACCTCTCTTTATCTAAACTACTTTACAATTCAAGAACACTTTCTTTAAGTTCCTCATTTTCCGCTTCTTTTTTCCTACATGATTCTCTTAAGTCAGCGATGACATCAAATTCAATCTAATCCTTTGAATGATCTCTTTCTTCTGATTCGATCATTGCTATCTAGCACTCAAACACTCTCCTCAATTATCTTGCTTTTTACAAATACACAACCATTAGAATCAAATTTACATTGATTTATTTTTCGTATTTTCTTATTATTTTTCCCTCCAAAACTCTATTTCTCTTTCACAATGTTTATCCCATTTTCTCAAATAATCTCTCTTTATTCTTTACTAGTATATTTCTCCATGAAAATCAAGTTTCTTCGGTGAGTAGAGCCGTTCATTTTACCCAACAAGAGCACTACATTTCTTGATCGAATGAAGAATCTTAGCCATCTTGGATTCATTCAGTTCAACATATGACTCGTGTCTTCTTTTCAATGCATCGAAATTACTCTTGAGTCTTATTGTTGAGTCACTGCTGTCGTTTCTCAACGCATCAATCTCCGAAGAAAGCGATTTATTCAAAAAACTTAATTCGTTGTTTCGCAGCTACTCATGGGATAACTTCTCGATGAGCTCCTTGCATCGTTTCTGGATTTCAAAAACATGTTAGAACAATGATCAAATAGAGCCCTTAGCGTTTTAAATCTTCAGAAAATATCTTTAAACTTTGATAATCTACATCAGCTTTGTTTGCTTGCTGCTCAAGGAGATTGTTTTAATGTTGTATCTAGGAGTTTTCATGCGTTAACAAATTCGCTCTTGCTTGTGCTTCTTTCAAGTTCTTTCTTGTCCTAAAACGGTTTCAAATTTACCAAGATATCATTACCCATATTTGCACGCGCTGATGAATCAAACCATTTTTTCAAAGAACAACCAAATCAAACTTACAATGCAATTTCTTTTTGGAGTAATTTCCCATCAAGCTACGAATAATCATTTGAAGAAGAAGTGCTCTAATTCTCAAGATCCTATTTGTGAAGCTGGTGCTTTGACTACGATGATTACCTTCCACTTTGAGTGAAAGACTAAGATAGCTCACTCCTACTTGTGTTTTCTAAGCTCCTTTTCATTTTTGGTTTTGTCAAACTGGAAAAAATTATAAAAAAAACTAATTTCCTTTTTTTTCTTCAAATTTCTCAAAGCTAATCTTCTGCCAAACTGGTAATAGGGTTTTTCAAAACATCATAAAGAAAGAGGCCTTAAGTACATTATTGATTTGAATTAGCATAACAATAGATACAAAAGAGACACTTATTCTCTGCCATTGATTTACTACATAAACATATTTTGAGATAAACAGTACAATTTTATCTTTCCTATCCTTATTTGCTCTCTCATATTAAGAAAACTCTTTGAAATTCAACATATCTTGCATCAATTCTTTTCACTATTTTTCTCCTCCGCTACTCTTGTTGTTCTCTTCCTTTTCAAATAATTTACACACACTCTTGTGAGCTTAAAAATGCTACTTTTAGCATTCAACTGAACAATACAAAGGTATCTTGCATCGAGCACATAATTAATTTGTATCTTTCCCACAAACAGCGCATTTCTTGTCATTTTCATTTCTCTGAAAGAAGCAAATAAAATCTATTATGCTTTCTTTTTCTGCCCAATTTTTAGTAGCAAACGTAAATTCTATCCCATGGCGTTCATAAGTTAAGCATATTGCAGTTACTCCACCACCCGTTTTAGAAGTAGGCTCCCCTAACAGAGCTACAACTGCGGTGTTATTTACTTTCCAATTTAGTTTCATTGGTAAATATTCCTCTGGGAAGGCTTTGAATTTTTTACCGTAAGGATAGTAAATATAAGCGCAATTGAGGATGTTATTTTCAAGTTAAAAGCTTATTCCTAAGGTTTCTGATTGAATATATAAGACTCTACCAGATTCGTATTCTTTTTGCAAGAAACTAGTCTCCAACTAATGATCTTCGATGATTTGAATGAGGTTCTGTTTTGTTGTTTTAGCTTGGTTTATGAGATCTCTCCAATTGATTTGGAGAAATTGTTCCTGTTTTGTAGTTTTATCAGCTGAATTCATGAGATTATAATGTATCTGTGCGTATGCTGGATATATACTAGCTGTTTGATTGCTTAAAAGATACTTGTAAATTTAGTTGCTTGAAGAGTTAGAATCAATATTATTTTGATTGAATTGCTTCTTAGATATCTAAACAAATACCACTTTTTTGGAAGTTTGTGTCTAATAAACAAAATTAGCTTTAAATCTCAAAATTATCTTGAATATATGATTAAAATTTTCACTTTTTGAAAAACAAATGAATAAAAGCTAAGGGAATGTAATTTGAGAAGAAGAAAAGAGCAAGAACATAAATACAATGAAAACAAAAGTGTACAATTAACAAAAATATGAGCCAAATTAAATATAAAAAACGAATTGCTCTTTATACAAAATCCATATCACTACGTGTTGAGATATGTTTATCTAGGTGTTCTATACGAAATACAACTTGCAAGATGACTGGCTGTTGCTCTTTCTCTTTCAGGAAAAATTAACTTTGAAAGAACTGTTTACAATGGTTTGGGTGATTTCATTATCGAGATTGATTTCCTGTTATTCTCCCGACTTGTTGTCCTCTCAGGTGATAATATTCTAATCCCTGATGTAGATTGCTATTGCAGTTATTGCTTCATCGCACTACTACAATTCATATGATCTAAATAAGACATTTAGCTGCTATTTTGGATCTATTGCTGGCTATTTTACATGTATTAGCTCATAGAATTCTAGTTTAATCTCTCTGTAACTGAAAAATTATTCTTAAAATTATTCGCTTTATTCCCAGATTACTGATTGGCTACAATTCGAGGAAGTCCATTATTATGCGTGCCCATCGAATTCTAGCAGTAATTTGCTAAAGCAATTTGATTTTTGCTGCCTGAGTGCATGTGAAAATATGTATTTCCAACTGGATTTATATCTTCACTGTTGTTCAGTGCGTTCCATTAAATACCTGGACTCACAATGCTAGAAGATATATTAGTATTTTAATGGCTTTTTATTGATATTTAACTGCTGGAGTTTTAATCTTAAGATGTCAAAAGCCGTTCAGTTAATGCTTGTTTTTCAGGTGATACAACACATCCACCGAGATTATAAAAACAAGCTGTATTTTCACTTAACCATTTGCTCTTCTTTATCTATGAACTTGAGTTAGGATTTTTCAAAAAAGATTAGTATTTCAATTTTTAAGAAGACTACTAGGGTTCAAGTGGCTCTATTATTGTTTTCTGTTCATTTTTCACTTTATTCATAAGATTCTAGAAGGAATCAGATCGATCTGATTATGGTAATTATTATGGTTTTGTTTATATCTACTGCTCAGAGTTTAAAAATGTAATTTCAAATGATTTTCTTTAAGGCTGGAGGGTTTATTTAGATGACGGCGATTATGCTTTAGAATCTCTAATTCTCTTACTGCTACTGGAGGCTACTACTCTAACTGGTTTTTAAGCTAGAACTATTTTAGTTAATGCATCTCCAACGCTCATGTCAATCATACTTCCAGTTTTTTTATGTTCTGATTTTTTAGTACTTGAAGACTTCATGGATTAGGAAGAAAATGAACTTGTTACAATTTAACCTGTTGAAGAACTCCGTTATTAGCTCGATCCAAGGTAGTATTTTGTTGGAAATGCTTAAGGTTCTTCATGAATGGAAGTTGTAGTGATTTGCAAATTCGGAACAGATTCTTATTTTAAAAGTTATTTAGGCTGAATTTCTTGCTATGATTATGATTTTTATAAAGGGAAATGCTGCTGATTGATTAGTTTAGCGATGAGATTCTTTTGTTTGACTAAACTTTGCTGTCTGTATACTTGCTTAAGAGCTTATGCTTCTGCTGAAAGATGAGAATTTTAGTTGTCTGGAAATTAATGTGCTGAACTATGTTTATTTATGGGTTAGGATTAATTGGTAATAGAGTTTTTTTGTATGAAACCCTCTAGAGATTTCAATTGTCCTTGTGTAGATGATGGCTTTTAAAGGAGGGATTACTATTATTCTTGATTTCGTTGAAGGAAATTTTATGATTATTATTATTTTCCTGAATTTTTAAATGTCTATGAGTAGATAATTTAAGATTTTGGAGCTTTATCTTCTGAATAACTTGCTTCTCTTTTTTTAACATTAAAATTAGTTTATTTACTCTGAGAATCAGGCTCTTCATGAGAATTATTAGGACCAACATGGGAGTTATTAGATGGTTTTCTTTCTTTCGTATTTGTGAGCAATTATTATTTTTGCTTAAAAATTCCATCTGTTTCCATTGAAGAACATCGCTTTTACTATAATTAAGGAGCGAGGAGAATATTATTATTTAGAGGAGAAGGAGTGGATTGAAGTTACTTCTATTCTAGGCCTTGCAAATCTTGGTCAATTAAGTTTGGACTTTTTTAAATAATCTTATCAAAAGTAAAAGCATTTTGTGTGTTGGAACTTGGTGGTTATTATAGATTATGTGCATCTAAAAGAATTTTGGTATTACTATTATTATTGTTTTCCGACAACGGAGCATCACAAAAGCTCATGTGTACTTCGCTTTATCCTCGTGAAATGCTAGGTGCATTATGAGATTAGTTATAAAAGTTCGAAGAAGAAGAACAAGAAGAAATATCAGGAGTATTTTAATCTAATTTTCTAAGAGAACTCAAAGATTCTTTACTTTCCAGATTTAAGTTACTTAATTAGACACTATTATTGTTAATTTTTCCATTTGAGTTAGTGCAATTAAGATTCTTATTAATAGGGAAAAATTACGAATCCTAGCCATCTGGAACAGAACTAAATTTAGGAGTATCTTAGATTGAAAAGATTTAGGATGAAGAGAATAAAGCACTTGTCGCTGTAGTTGAAGGTAGTACATTAGTGTCTTCTTTGTGAAATAAATTACTATCATTTTGATTTAGCACAGGTGCACATATTTTGTCTCTGCTAATTTAGTTTTTTTACAATTAGTTGCCATCACCATTTTAACTTTTTTCGCAAAAATTTTCTTTTTTACTAGCAGATAGCTTACTGTAGACTATTTATCCATTGCTAAGTTTGTTCTTGCTTGCTGAGGAATTATTATTATTTTTGATAGCTTTTGAGTTATTGGATTTCAAGTGTGTGCTTGATTTTTTCAATTCAATATTGGGATCTTCAAATGTAACTTCAGCACTTTCTGTTGTCTCCGCGATGTAGCTCATTGTATGCATGGAATCGATTTTGGTGAATTATCTTTCTTTCGCAGCAGCTGTCATAGCTCTTCCTGTTTGTTCGTACTCCTTATATTGATTGAAGAAATCTCCAGGGATAGTGCCTTTCCCGCTGTTTATCTTTACTTTGTATTTCTTCATTGAAGGCTAAGCATTCTGAGTTCTTTGAGAGACAAAAAGAAGAAATTAACACCAAGTTACACAATAAAGATATCTCATAAATTAACAAGTCTTTGATTATTATTTTTGATTTTCAGTTTATCAAAGTGAAAAAATTAGTTTAGAAATGCTTGGTGATATTATTGGGTTACGCTTTGGAAGAACTTGAAGCAGAGGACGACGCTGAAGTTGACACTGATGAGATGATTTAGCTTGAAGGAGGGATGATATTTAGTGGTGTGATTTTCTCTGGTTGATTATCTGTTCCTCTATTATGCGAGGTACTTTAGTTATTGGCTTTGTCCTAGTTTGAGAAAAGCATGTTTGTATTCAGCGAAGATTACTCAAAAGTTAGATTAGTTGGATGAGAAGCAAAGCAGGGACTTGACGCTGGCTCCAACATGTGTGCTTGCGAATTCGAAAAGCTTCGCTGTAGTTAAGTTGTTGTTGCTTGAGAAATCAGTTAAGGTTTGCTTGAGGTGAAAGAGGGAGATTTATGAAAATAACCTAAGCTTGTTGTTAATCTCTTTATCTTTGTTTATTGTGTTAATATTTTGTGTTTAATTAATTGTCGAGTTTGTGGAGTCCACTAGTGCACAGATCTCAAGAGAATTCTTCAATTAAATCCCTCCCATCCACAAACGGAGAGCTTAAATTTTACCTTATTATTTTGGGATTGCAATTAAACCTTATTTCAATGTTTGTGCTGCTTGTGGTGGATTCTCTAACGATTTCTATCTTCCATGACACGGAAAAATCAATCTCAAACTATGATTAATTTTTTGCCTCTATTTTTATTTGCCATTTTGCAAATATTTGTCTTGATCTTGTTTAACATGATCCAAATTGATAGTGATGTGGTTCAATAAGACCAATCATCATATTGGTAAAAATATAATTCAAAAGATAAAGAAATGGATGAAATATAATACCAAAGAGAAAAAGGAACCAACACCAAGTATCACTTAATATTAGAATAACTAGATTTTGAATATCTCTGAAGGCAATTAAAGTACAAATAATAAGCTAATAAATACTTGCAATCTAGGTTGATAATCACATAAGTTTTTCGTCATAAAAATAAAGTAAATTTAGAGTAAGCAACTCACATGAGTAAATACCTTGAAAATTTAAAATTACATTCAATCCTTATTTGTCCTTTGGGGGGAAGATTCTCAAGAAATTTAGCAATAAAATTGTGGAAAATATGATACTTTAATTTGAATTATTTGATGTTGCATACAAGCAATCATTTTTTACCTTTCATATTTTGAAGAATCAGATTGAAATAATTAAGAAACCAAGCCCTAAAGGGAAAGAAGATCTCTCTCTCACTCTCTATTAAAATCTTGGGTTGCTACAAAAACATCTGATTCTTGTCTCTCATTTTCTGATTGTTATGGAAATATTTTTGTTAATCTTTTATTCGCATTAATAAAAAATGCATTGGCAAAGGCATAAATCGTTATTGATTATTATGTTTTTGTATGAATTTTGAAAGATTATTCTGCTTGTTTTTAATAATATTTAGCTATTGTTTTCCAATATGAAAAATCGCATTTGTTAGTGTACAATTTCTATTTCAACTTATTCCAAAATAAGATAAAGCAGAAATGAGATGAAACGAATTATTGTCTGCCTCATCTTCTTGATATTTCTTTTTCAATCTCTGATTCTGAGTCTTCCGAGGAATGATCCAGCTTCGAAATCTGAAGTGAAATCATACTTATTGAATTTTCTCTCCTTTCTCTTCCAGACGAGTCCATTATCAACAAACCCATTTAATCTGTAGTATGAGTTTGTGAAACCTAACACAGCTCCCCATAGAACCATGCCACCCCACACACCGCTGAACAATGATCTTCTGTATTGAAGAGAGCTGAATGTTAATCCCTTCAGTACCCAACGAGCTGCGGGGAAACCTTTATATTTATTGCATAAATAAATGAAAAATAAATCTCATAACTATGCTATGAAATTGAAATTCAAAAGCATCAAATTTTCCTGTTTTTGAGCAGCAAAATGTCATCCCAAAGTGTACAAAATATCTTAACAGAAAATCTCCTAATCTGTTTGAAACTAGACATATTTACACGTATTAAATCTTTTACCAAACCCATAGAAGATTGAAATATCTTACCTGCAAGAGCTGAAAGTCCGACTAGACCAGCATCAGCTGCGTTGAGATTATCAACAACATCTACAAAGGTGGCTCCTGAGTTAATAATAGGGTAGGGAGGGCGTTCACCAAGGTCGAGAACAAATCTGTTGTCTCTTCTTTTGAAGAGGTTAAGTCCTCCTAGTATTCCGTCAAATGCAAATGTCTGGCTCATTTTTTGATCCTTGCCTCTTTTTTCGTCTTTAGTACAATTAATTTTTCGATTTTATCAAAGGAGCATAGGAAAAGTTTCTTGTTCTTTCACTTGAATCTCTCCTCATTTAATCTTTTCTTAATATTCATCTTTAGAAATGAAAGACAAAGCAACAGAATTTTTCTTTTCAATAATTTTATTGTAAAGCAGATATTGCTTTATTAGTTAGCGTGATGAATAAGATACAGACCGCCATCCTTAGATTGCTTTTTTGGAGGCAAAAAGTGATAATATTCATTGTTCAACTTCTTTTTGTGAAATAGTTTTCTTCAAAGATAGGATGCAAGATTGAAATTAATTTATTTTATTCTCTGCAAAATGATTCAAAAGAAGAAGCACATGGCAGCAAGATACAAATAAAAATGAATCTCAAAGTTTAAAAGAAGTGAGTTAATTGGTCTAATAATTAAATTTAGAAAAACACTAAATTAACTGCATTCTTTTTGACATGAAAATGGATTTTTCTTAATTCAACAAGTGTGACTAGACAAAAATTTAATAACAAATGGATAATATTCTTCAATTATATTTAAAAATCTTTTGAATTATTGATTGTGAATAACTTTTTCTCTTTTTACCACAAATAATAATCAATTTTCCATTATTCACCTTCTAAATTACGTAATCGCAGTAGGAGAATTGATCATTCCTCATAACATTCCACCTCAAATTCTCCCCAACAAAAATCAGTTTATCTTAAAGTACAATACCCTAAAATAATTCGAAATTCAACACTTTCTTTTTTTTGGTAGTTCGCTAATTAGTTAGTTTCTCTTGATAGCACACACATGTCAGGCTTCTTCACTAAACTATTCAAGCGCTACAACAGGTACACTGAAAGGAATCCGTTAGCAAGTATATCAATCTCCACAGGAGTCATCCTCACCATGGGAGACGTTCTTGAATAGGCAATTGAAAAAAAGAAAAATTTCAAAAAAGATTTCGAAATTCGCCGTGCGCTCAACATGGGACTTTTTGGATTAGCTATGTACGGCCCATTTTGCTGCTATTGGTATACCAAATGGTTACCGAGGCTAGCACCGCTTTCATCGAAACCAACATTCAAAGAATTAGGCATAAAAATTTTATACGACGAAACACTTGAGAGTTCAGCGTTCTACATAAGTTTTCTCTACACAATGACACGCCTTGAAGGAGGATCGCATGAAGATGGTACATTCAAAATCAAGCGAGATTTCCTTCGATGTTACTTAGCTGATCTTAGCATTTGGCCAATAATTCAATTTGCTAATTTTCGATTCGCAGCACCTCATTTATAGCCGATCATTGTGGCAACTCTCACTGTACTTTGGGGTGCTTACATCAGCTATGTGCAGCACTCTTGAAAAAAAGCATTCTAAATTTGTGCAATTTTTATTTTTATTATTGTTATCTCACTTTAATCTTATTCCAACCATTTAGACTAATCAGAAAATATTAAAATAATCAACAAGAGCATCAGCAGTAGAAACATGCATTTAAAACAAAGCGCTAAGGAATATTCATTATCCTGATCTGGATTGTATGTGTGTCTTATTTGTTTTAGTAAGTTGCCAATTTAATAAATTCTCCCAACAACTAGTTTTTTGATAAGTTAAGAGATTTAATTAATAGTCAGATAGTCCGTCATTCGAATCAGATATCTTCAGATATCTAGGGATTAATCGTAATATAACTCCTGTTTTTGCTTCTCTAGGAAATTATCTTTAAAAACATAAAATCCCTTTAACAAAAAACAAAAAGATTTTAGTATACACTCTTCTTTTTATTCAAATTTGTTCGACCACTTAAAATGCCATTTTCCTTAGAATTTATTAAAGACTTTTTTTAGAATTGTGCTTGAAAACTTATTATTCATATTATCGTTTATTTCAGATTATTGAAAAATCAACATAAAAACAATTATTTCCTTATTAGTTTCTTTCAATTTCATCATACTTGACCAATAATAAAATATATATTATCTCTATTACTCAAATTATCACTATTTATGTTGCTGCCAGCTTTTTAGAGAGTCGCAAATGTATAAGGGGGTCGGGCGATTCGTATGCCACTTTTTATTTTGAGAAAACAAAAAGTGGCATACGAATTGCTCGACCCCACTATCGATAAATATTCTAAAAAGCATATCTGCTCAATCTTCAATTATGATTCTGATAAGCTACTTCGTCAAACTAAATGGAGCGACTGGATTCAATTGCAGAATTCGAACAGAATGATGTAATCGGCGATCCAGAGCAATGAGAGAAGTTTTACTGTTTAATATATAATTTTAGAAAACAACGAATAATCATTTAAAAAAGTTATCTTATTTTTGTTTTATTGTCTAAATTATGATTTTAATGTAAAAATTAAAAAAATGTATGAAAAAGTTTTAATTTGATTCATTACTAAAAAGGCGATTTCCTTTTTCTAAATCGTCGCTTGCTAAATATCCTTCTAGGAAATTATTATCTTCTCCTAGTCTTCTCTATTGTTTGTATTAAAAACGCAAATAGTAAAGTTAACATGTCTGTTTATGTATTTCTTAATAGTTTCGTTACATTTCATCTCGGAGTCTCCCATACTTTCCTTCGTTCACCCATTCATCATCGATAAGATCTTCTAAAGTAATTCTCTCTAGTGGGTTTGTATTTAGCATGGCTTGTAATATGATTTTTAATCCAAAAGAGATTTGTCTTCCTTCTGGAAATGCTAGGCTAAAATCATATTTGCTAATTAATTAATATTTTATTTGTTCTTAAAAAATTCCTAACTTCGTTGTTGTAATTTCTTGGAAGAGATCTTCTAGGTTGGTGCTTTAGTAAGGCAGAACAAAGAATGTGAAAGCGAAAAAAGTAACTCCAAGTGACCAAATATCAGCACGCTTGTAGAAGTCATTATTCTTTTCCATATCCTTTTGGTTCTCAATGAGTTCTGGAGCCATAAAGCAAAGAGTGCCTTCATCTTGTTTTAGAACTTTCTGCTCTGCTAGAATCAAGGATATACTGAAATCTGTTATAACTGCAGTATCATTTCGAGTGAACAATATATTCTGCGGCTTAATGTCACGATGTATGACATCGTTGAAGTGCACTCCGCAGAAAAAAATAATCAAAGAAACAAGATAATAATCAATGAAAATAAAAATAATTTGAAAAAATAAAAATGTTTGTTTACAATATCCTAGACCTTTAATGCAATCCCTGAAGATCTATCTAAGGATGTGCTCCTCAAGAAATAGAACTTCAACTTTATCTCTAATTGAACTGGATTTTATGGAATCTTCTGAGTTACTCATAATGGAGCATTCACTCTTTTGATTGTTGTGGCTTTTTGAAGAACCAAATAATGCTATCGATCCTGGTAAAGTTGCTCTACAACGATGAACTTCTTCTAAATGAAAAACCTACTCGTTTTCATCGTATTCTATGAGTTGCCCTTTCTCTGCAAAGTCTATTACTAATTTTTTTAGACAAGGGAGGAATGTCACAAAATATTATTGATTATTATAATTCATCTTACCAAGATAAATCTTATCGTTTTCTTGATCCTCGATGACTTCATGAAGCTTAACTATGTTTTCGTGTTCAAGTTTCTTCATAACAGCGATTTCAGATTGAACAGTTTGGATTCCTGTGAAAATCTTCGTTCTGCCTTTTGCATCTTTGTAGAATTGTTTCATTTTTCGCAGCTGCTTTTTCTTGAAATATTTTATAGCATATTCGTTTGCTACACCTCTACTATCTCTAATGAGGGCATGACGAACTTTTCCATATTAGCCTTCACCAAGAACTCGACCAATTTCGTATTGATTCACTTTCTTTATACCCTGGAAAAGAGAAAATAAAAGTATTGTGAAGAAAGAAATAAGTTAATTCAGCAAGAAGAAGTGAACTAACTTGATAAAATTACATTATCCTTAGTCTTTAAGATAGTTTGTGTTTGCTTCACGATGCGTTAAATAGACTGTTTAAGAATAAAATCATAAAAGAAATAATGAAAAAACACAGAAATCTTCTCTCTCATTTTTTTTGAGTTTGAAATTTTACCAGTGATCTGAAAGTCGTGCGCCTCTTCTGTCCACGATGGGGACCACTAAATTAATCAAAAGACGTGTTGATCATGCTCTCTGAATCAATTGGAGATACTGAACAATAATTGGGAGATTTCTCTCCTAGACTCCTGTGTTTTTCCAGATTCAGCTGCTAAATCGACTCAGCAAATCTACGCAACTGATTTTATTCACAGATTTCAACGTCTGTCATAGAATTTGAGGCAAAATCAAAAAGCTTGTTGTTTACATCTCCTTAAGGCAACAAAATAGGTGATTCCTCACCCGGGAAAGTAGCCACAACTGGCTGAAGAGCGAAAGAACTGTGGATACTTTTTATTTTATTTCTTAAAACCTATCTCTGCAGGGGAGAAACTTTGATGAAATTACTTGATTTAGTGGGCCGGTACTATTGCTGCTATTGTTATTCACTCTCCATTTCGTTTCGTTCCGCCAGTACTTCTAAGGGCGACAGTATCTTCGAATGTGATTCCACAGGGGTTTTTCGCTAATGCAAATTCATCATTGTTTTCACCCTTTCTTTTTCCTTCCTTTTTGGTGTTGGCGGGTTGGCATCAAATTCTTGACTTTTCAATCCACCAAATAGCAGCTTTTCTTTCTCGAATTCATTATTTCCATTACTACTAGCTTTTTTGAAGTTTTTCGTTGCCTAAAATGAACATTCTCTTTGATTTTTAGGAGTACTATCCTTATATAATCTATCTCTTTCTTATTTTTTCAAATTCCTTTGAGCTATCAAATCCTCCACTGCCCTGCTTTCAACATCACTTGAATTGCTTGGAGACAGCATAACTCTCTACGAAAATCTAGATTGCCTAATCGGATAACCTTTATTAGAAGATCCTGAGAATCTCTTCTGCGGGATGTAACTTTCTTTGCTGGACTCTTCTAGATGATGCAATCTCAGAGGATAAATATTCATGACATCTGGTAATCTGTCATGCGTTGATGGAAGTTACTTGTTTTTCAAAGGAATTCTAGATCTTGCAATACTCGCGCCGCTTCCCATTCTGGAGATAGTAGTTCGCCAAAGAAAGTTGAGTTTTATGGCAGAACAAAACAAAAAAATAATACAGAGTGTTTTTGATTAAAAAAATCGAATGAAGAACAAGAAACTCCTACTTAAGCTTTTCTTTATTTAATAACTTTCCCCTACACCCCTAATAGCCTAATCCTCAACAGCATAATAATTGCTTCTACTAACTATTAATTTTTAATGTGCTTTTTAAGCAACAAATCTTAAATAAAAATTATGTGATTATTTTTATAATATCACAAAGCAATTCTCATAACAACATTTCCAAGTTCTCAAAAATAAAATAAAAATTCTTGAATCTTTTGGAATGAAATAAATACTAAACTCTCAATCTCTCTTTTCTTAATATTCCTTGGTACTCCTTCATTGTGTATTCAAGAAATGAACCAAAAATAATTGAAAAGAAAAAATAAATAAATATCATGTCAAAATATGCAAAAATCAGAATAATAACAAAATCAATATTCTCTAATCAGTCAACGACTATTTCTTCCCTTTCTAAATAAAAAACATTGAGTTCTACTATCTTCAGATGAAGGCTTTTACAAGGTTAGCACTGCCTTATTCAGGATAATTAAGAAAATAAATCTCTTAGATTTAAATTATTCTTCATCTCCTTTATGCTTGCCTTAATTACACTGGATTGAATATCTCATAATTATTGATGGATACTTCCAACTCCGTTATGTTTACAAATGGTATCGCAATCGTTATCTCAGCCGCGAGTGTTTGAAGTCTATCTTCTTTGTTTTAATCTGGCCATTCCATTTTACTACTTACATTGCTCCCAGATACACTATCGTAAAATTAACTGGTGATGTATTCACTGTGCGCTTTACTCGAAGAATACGTTTAGAAATCTTTAAAAGACATTCTCGGAGGTAATCCTTTCACAATAGATTCTACATCTTCAGGACATAATTCCGCATAATCCTGCCCATTAAAGAAGCAATCCGCCAGCAAGATTGAGTTAATCGAAACGGAATTGGTAATATACGCATTGCAAATATTTGTTAGCGTATTCTTGAGCTACACTTTAATTGGTGAAATGTGACTAGAATTACTCTGTCTAGCTGGAATACTTGCAACAGCACTTGTATTCTTTTAGACTTTAGCTTTAAGTTTCACAGTGAAGTAGACTATGCCTTGCAGATTAAATTACTTTATCAGCGGATTTGGCGAGATTCTAAGTACTCTCTAAGTCAAATGATTGATGATTCCAGGAAGATTATCTTTCTACGCTGCATCAGAAGTCACCAGCTGGACTCTTAATAGTTCAAACTGATCAGCTTCCACAATATTATATTCTCTATTATTGTGCAGTGGATTGAATGGTATTTATTAGCTAAATGAACTCGACAGCTGTTGTATTGTGCCAAGACATTTCAAACCTACCTTTGTTGTTGGTAGAAGGTCATTTTCGTTTGCTTCAATGGAAGGATCATGTAATTACAGTTTGTTGTTCTCCTTAGAAAATGCTAATGTTTTTTAATATGCTAAATACCTTTGTTTCTCTTCTTCTCCTTCTTCATCATCACTGCTTTCCAGTTGAATTTTACATTCTTCATATTTCTATTGTTTTTACTCTTCGGCCATCTCCAGAACATTTAGCTCAAAAGTAAATCCTTCCATGAATCCATCTTCAGCTACAACTTCCATTTCTTAACCTCTATCCCTCTCTGTCTCTTCATCTTCCTCTTCTAATTAAAACGGTGCCTCTTCTTTCTTTACAATATCCTCCTCGACCTTACCATCCTCATCTCCATCTTCCATTTTTTATTTTCTCTCCGATTGTTCCTTATTATTTCTACTAATCTTTCGTTTTTTCTTAATATATTCAATAATATCAACTTAATTCTAATCGCTATCTTCAATGTTCGTTTCGCAAATATCACGTTCAATGTAATCCTTCTCCATCTATTCATTATTGCTATTTTATATCTCCCCTGATAGAAACTACCTAATCCTTGACAGATCGCTGATTTTACTCTCAAATTATTTATTGTAATCGATGAAGAATTACTATAATTCACTTTGTTTCTACGGAATTTCCTTATCTGCATTCGCAACAGCACCGATGTCTCTAGAATCATCAAATGCTATCACAATCTGACTAGGATATCCATTTACATCACCCTCACCTATTCCACTAAATTACCTTCCTTCTTCCTTGTGTTTCTTCTTATTAGGGATTTTAATCACGTTATTACTTGCTTCTGGCTGTTATTAGTCAACTTACTGAAGAGGTTAACCCAAAAAACAAAGTAAAATCAATGATAAAATCAATTATTGTTTTTATTAATTTACTTCTTGCTACTTTTGTATGTCTCTTTGCAGCATTCTTCTGAAATATTTCATTTCCCTTTCAATCTCTAGAATCTCTTCTTGAAGTTTCTTCAAAGGATGATTTTCTTCTAATATCACTGTATTACTAACTTACGTGTCAAACCCCGCATTCAACGGGTTGTCTCTATACGGCAGAGGTGTCTTGTAGACAATCGCTCTGGATGCTATTTTATACATTTTTTCTGAAAATATTTTGAGCTTTTCAATCTAATCTTCCTTGAGATCTTTGTAGAAATCCCTCAGCCGGTATAAGAACATTTTGAGCAGCAATTATATCTTGCGGATATCGAGGTTCTCTTTGATTTTGACCCTCTCGTTGAGGATATCTTTGAAATAATCAAGCGTCTCACTTTTGATGCCTTTTTTGAGTTTCTCCCATTCGGAAATCATCCAAGATGTGACTTATTGCATTTTTTCAAGATTCGTGTTGAGAATCTTTTTGTATTTCTCTTGCTTTCTGATTATCATGCTGTCATATCGGGCTTTCAATGATTTTCTGTCAAAGGAGAATTTGAAGTCAAGTCGCTCACCACCGATTGAAATCTAAGGGATTACTACGACATTCTATGAAGCATTACTATTGTCAACGTTGCTTGTTCCTGCTATGATTTATTATTGCTGCTGCTGTTAGGTGAGTTAATTAGAGTTTTTGGATTGCGGGTTAATAGCACTATTGAGAATTCTGATTTTACTGAAATCACTGCTCGCAAGTGCTGTTGGAGTCGAAGCAGCTGATGCCACAACAACATTACTATTACTAGCAGCATTATTGTTCGTATTGTTGATGTTATTTTCAATTTTAGTCATGCCACTATTTGCTTTTACGTTATTCGTTTTATCAGTATTATTCAGAGGAATTTTAATAAGGTTGTTATTGGTATTATTCGCTGCATTATTCTACAGTTCTTCTTTGAGATTATTCTTGTTTTGATACCCTTGAAGAAGTCGCTCTTCCTTCTTCTTTAGCATCCTTTCTCTTTTTCTCTTTTCCTCCAGCAATTTTAACTCTTCGCTCTTTTTCAGCTCCTCTAATGCACGATTCTTCTTTTCTTAGCCCATTTAGAGGATCTAAGCTGCCATTTAAGATTGATTCTTCTTAAGTTCAGGTGCTGCTGGTAGGAGTTTCACTTTGCTATTTTGGAATTCAAATTACAGCAGAAATCAATTAAAAAACTTTAAAGAAGAAGAAAAAATAAGGGGAAATAATTAATCTAAATGCGAGTAAGATAGTACTGGTGTTCTTCTCTTTTCTTCGCAGATTCTCCGTTATGTTGAGACCCAGGTTAAATTGAAGATTTATTCACTGAGTTCTATCCTGAGTGTGCTCCAGCTCCTTCATTTTTCTTTTATTTTTCAGGACTTATTGTCTTTTTCTCTGGAGTCTTTCCATTTTACGCTCCTATTGTTGAAGTATTCTTTTATGCAGTTTACTTGATGACTTGGAGCTCTTTCGGTTTAAATTCTTCTTCATCACTTTCAAAATTCTTGCTTTAAACACTGTCAGCTCCATCTTACTTCATTGGCGTTGTATACGAACGAACAGTCTCTGATGTGCAATCATCAAATCCATTTCCCTTTTTCCTTATCACAATATCATCAAGATCATCTTCATTTTCTCTTCTTGCTTCTCCAGGGATTCGCTTAGTTTCTTCGTTTCTATCTTCGAGTACTTCCATTTCTTGCTTGACGAAATCTTAATATGCACGCTAGATTGAATTCCGCAAATGTTTCTATGTAGCAATCATTTCTCCAAATTATTTCTTCTTTCCAAGAAGGAAACTCTTCCTCTATTTTTTCGCATCTAATAGCTCCTTTTCCTTATCCTTTTCAGCCTTTTTATTCCTAAAATTCTAACTGCCTGTACTGTTTTCAGTATCCATCTATGTAGGTGCCTAAAATGAAAATTATTGCTGCTATTGTGATTCTTTTATTATCGAAGATGTTCCATTTTTCAATAAGTTTGGTTAAAATAGATTCTCCTCGACTTAGCTTAATGACTAACTCATGAACGAAGCTTATCTCTACTGCGGCATCATCTATATTTGATTCTCAGGATTCTACAAATCGAATAGTTTCTTTTCGTTCAACGATCCTGGCGCGATTTATTGTCGCTTGTCCGTGCGCATGAGAATATTTTTCTCATCTAACCCATCTAACTTAACTTTCCTTTTCTTCTCCTCTTTTGCTTTCAGCTCACTTTAGTCAACTTGCAGCTGATAATCCTTAATGTTTACATCTTTATTACAACAGAAAAAAAATAAGATAAAACTAACTTTTTCTTGAAGATCCTCCGCAAAAAACTGCAATAACCTCCTAAATTGTTTTTTACCTAATGCCACGAAATCTTCGATGAGTTTCTAAAAAGCCTTATCGACTCTCGCTTTCATTTGATCAGCTTTCGCGTTAATCGGATGCTCCGGCAATCTATTGTATGCCTTGCAATTTGTAACTATCAAATCAAATGCATCCCAGACATCTTATACTGTTTTGTATTCTCCATCAAGGAAATTATTCTTGAGAGTCGATAAATCCATCGGTTTGGGAACAATATCATAGTAATCGCTAAGACCTAAAGCCTTGACATCCACGGGGACTCTGAAATCATAGGAATATTGCTTTTTGCTGATTTCATGGATAATATCTAAAATATTTTCTTCAATGGATTTGTTTGTATTCTTAATCTACGAGCTACTACCGCCCTTATTTGGAATCTTCTTCGACATACCAGCAGTCACTCCTCAATCTTCACTTTATTGTCACGCAATATGCCTTAAAACTATGTCAAATATTTCCAATAATTATCTCAATAAATCACACCTCTATTTTTCCAAATTATTATCCCCTTATTCTCTCCCTGTCTCTCAAAACCTTCTTTGAATTGATCTTAATCTCATCGCGAATAAGACTGGCGATTTTATCATTCTACATACAATATTTTTTCTTGTGTTTTATCTAAAGATTTTTCACATTATTTCCTATTAGCTCTTTTTCAAAAATCTCTCTCATCTGCAGTTCTTTGAATACCCCCTTGCTGAGTTGTATAATCAGTATTAATCTATTGTATAAAGGGGGGAATTTTATTTCAACAATTAAAATTTCCCTCTATCTTTCTCTTATGGAGCAAAAACGCTATCTAAGATAAATATGAGAATTTTTAAACTTTCCCCTTATTTTTGTATGTTTATCTATTTTAGAAAATACATATTTACTAACCCCCCATATGGAAAGCGCCTATTTTGATTTATTCATGTTTGGCGCCTCTCAAAATTAATAAAAAATCTTACCAGAAACAGTTAATTATCTCCTTGCTAGTATTCTAAGATGTGAGAAAAGTGTCTGTCTTGATAATTTCTGCTGATATCAATTGTTTTGTGTATCTTAAAGATTATAATAATTTCCACTCTCTTTTTCCTCCCGAATTTAAATCCCGCCTTTCTTATGTCTACTTAATTAATCTCCCTATCCCATCGAAGATGCAACAAAACAACTATTCAAGGAAGTTCTCTTAATTAAGTCAAATTAAATAATCAAAAGACAAGAGAAATTACATAAACAATTGAATAACAAATATTCTATTATTTTTTCAATGTTGTTTTCGTTTATAATAATTTATAGGATGGATTCTATGTTTGAGTTCTAACATTTCGGGTCTGTCTCTCATGACAGATTGAATTCCTCCGTTTAAGACTATTAGCCTTCTAACTCCGACAGCTAGACATTATTGCACTGAATCTAGCATATCCTGCTATTTTTCATAGTTGAAGACAATCACGATCAAGCTCATAAGCTCGTTTGAAGGAGATCTTTGGAAACTTTCAAAGCTTGTTAATTTAGATGATTTCTTTTCTAGATATGCTAAAACTACCTCGTTCACTCTTCCTCCAATGAAATGAGCATACAGACTGTTTTTCACACAAGCTGTCTCGTATTCTTCCTTCGATCTAAGTATTTATTAGGTATGTGGAAGAGGTAATGTTAAAAATGGCTAATAAATTGAAGTAAAATTTACAAATTTGAAATAAAAAACTACTTTTTCAAGTGTATTTCAATTGATTTTTTGTTTAAAAATGACATTTATCAAATAATTTAGAATATTTTTGTTTACCTAACATCAATGTAGATCACATGCTTTTATTTCAGAAGATCGAAAATGGACGCAAAGAATATCGGCCGCTGAATCACAGCAGAATAAGCTAAAGGTATTTCCCAGGGGCAATCAGCAAAGAACTCCATTTGATACTCATTTTTCTGAGTTTCATTTAAGTGATTCAATGTGAGGAAGCTCTCTGGGAGTGTTTTCATGAGATATTGCGCATATTACCATGAATTTTTAGAACTTATGATTCCTTCAAGATTTCTGATATTTTCCATGAGTTCGTTTGAATCTTTTACCATTAAATGATCTTTCAGCTCGATCATCAAGCTGACAGCAAAACAAATCACAAAGTTACTATCGCAGACGAGAATATCCCAGATTCTCAGTGCTGTACTCATCTCAAACACCATCGAAAATAGATTCAAAAACCAAGAAATTGCATAAATTTCAGGCAGAAAATTCCTTTCTTCAAGATATTGGCTGAGCACTGGATCTTCTAATTTCAGTAGCCACTGAGAAAAACACAATAAGAAAGTAAATATTAGTTGAAAAAGTATTAAATTCTTCTCTGTTTGAGTCATTTTTTACCTTGAAGAGTGGTATTTTTTCTTTGAAAATATAATCTTCAACTTTTTGTTTATCAGAATTATGCATAAAGAGAGATTTTTTAACAATTTCCTGTAGAATCAAGAGTGCAGCTGCTTCTGAATTCTCTGGAGCTGCTTGAAGTGCCATAAAAGCCATAGCATCCATTCCTTAGACATAATAATAGTTCACATGAAGATTTAAAAACGCATGTAATGTTTTTCTTATAGCAAGTTATCCATTTGTGGATGCACAGAATGGTGAATATTAATGGCACCTACGTATATCATTCTCAATTTACTTAATATCAGATTGCTTCTCAGGGTACATTAGAGGAGTTTCACACAGGAAATTAAAAAGTTCAGGAGCGAGCCTAGGTAAAACAAGCACTTTTTTATAAAGTTCAGGGCGTAAATACCTTGGGAGATCGACTTAAATGAGATACAAAGGGATTTACTTCGGGCTAATTATTCTGCGGTCTTCGAAGAAGAGATTCAAGTAAAATAGTAGTTCTCTGATTCTGCTTGAGAAATAGCCATTTTATGGCGGAAATATGTTTGCAGGGAAAGGTTAGAATTCACCATCAATTTCTGTTGAAGTATTTGCAAAAAGATCGTTTCCGTTTGGTTGTGAATTCGCTTGGGATTTCCCAGGGGCATTCGCAGATTACTACGATGGATTCTAAGCATCTTAAGGGATAACAGGAGGAACTGATGTTGCTACCCCAGAAGATCCTGCTGAAGTTGCTGCCTGAGAATCACTATTAGGGGTTTTACTTCCCCAAAATTTACTGACTTTTTCACTGATTTTCATTTTCTTGAAAAACCCAAAACTTATCGAAGTTGAACTCTTGTCAAGCTCCGATAATGCTTATTATTAAGGTTACTGCTATTGTTACTACTGCTTATCTAATGATACTTATCTATTAAGCTATTATTACTGTGTTGTTGTCTGCTGTTGTTAAACAACTTCATCAGGTTCATAAATATGATCGGTCTATTGTAAAAAATTATTATTATTATTTATATTGCTGATATTCTAGCTATTTTTTGGTGATGCTTGAATCTTCTAAGAAACCTTAGATTAAGGTTGCTACTACTGTGGTAAGTTACTGCTTTGATACGAGCATAATGATAACTCAGGATCATTGAGAATCGTAGATAAGTCTAAGTTATTATAGTGCTATGTGGTATTGTTGATATGTGTGTTGTTAAGGTTCTTGGTGTTCGAAAAGATAGTCGATTCATTTAACACTAAGGAGTTGTTTAGAAATTAAGATTAGTCCATCAGAATCGTTAGTTATTGTGATTGTTAATTCGTATTTTTCTTTCCTGCGTGATGAGATTTTTATCCAGTTGTTTAGCAGTCCTCACCGTCATCGTTTTCGTTGTTCTAAGACGTCTTAGTATCAAGGGAAAGGTACTCAATTATCAGTTGTGGATCTTTAACTGATCTTAGCACGTTAGAGCAATATATAACTTCCTTAGAAATCTTCTCATAAACTTTCTTGCAGTCGATTCGGACACTTCCTCCTTATCGGGTTGCAGATTATTGTGAGCTGTTCAAAGTAGTTGATGACTAAGGAGAAGATAGCACTAAGCTTCTTTCTATTTCATGTTACAGAAGATCTACAAGACATTCCAAGGGAAACAGTTATTCAACTTGATCTATTTTTTGTTTTCTGACAACTTCATCATAAGCTGATGAAAGTGATTGACTCTTGGAGGGTTAGCTGAATTTGCAGGAATTATCGTCGTCAAGTCCGTTATCATCCTCCGAATCATTGAGAAAATCATTTCCGGTGACTATTTTGCTGTTTAGTTTCTGTGCAGCTTTTAGACTTTGCTTTTTCGAAGTGAAAATAGGATGTTCAAGTAATTCTCGAGGAGTACTACGATTCTTTGGGTTAAGATACAAACATTATTTAATGAAATTTCTAATCCCAAACGAGTATTATTCCATTTTGACTGACTTATACCCATTGAGATACTCCTAAATTGGTGAAATAAATGGCTAAAGATATCCTGTTTCCATGAAAACTGCATTATCTATGAAATCTTCCTCGCAGCATAACTGCAATAGATCACTGATAAATTATGATTTCTTCACTTCTGATGGGAGCTTCCCTTGGTTTAAGTGACTGGAGAAGCTCTTTTTAATCTAACAATCTGGATCTTCTTCATTATCGTTGTCATCTGGAAGTTCCATTTAATTTCCTTCACTATCGAGCAGATACGCACTTAGAATATCATCAGAAACACCATCGAACATACAATATCGAAGGAGCATCCCAAGTGACCATATTTCTCCTTTCCCTTCACTGAACTACTCATGTTTAACTTTGCCTTATCCAAGAACATAATATTCAGGTGGTCGAAATAGTAATTCTTCTAATTGATCAGGCAAACCAGCGAAATGCTCTAAGAACAGTTATCCGTATCCTCCGAGTTTATAAGTAATCTGCTTCCCATGAGTTGTTCCATCGGGAAAGCAAAATATTTAAGCAGGCGAGAAGAATCCGATTTCAAGAGGTTCTTCTTTTTCGTGCAGATAAACTAATCCAAGGAGGATCGAGTATGCCATGTCGACTAATTAAGATTCTTCTAAGCCTCCTTCGATACCACAATTATTCAAGCATCTACTTGACACAACATCCTAGATGCTTTTATCAGAGCATTGCTAGAAAATCAGCCAATGATTCTACACTTCAATCTACTCCTTTAAATCCAGATATTCGCAGAGATTAGGGTGATCGATTTTTTTTAGTTTTTCAACTTTCTCAAAAAGGTTCACACTTTCTCGCTTCGTTGAAACATCGTTTGGTGTGGGTTGCGCTTATCCTTCATTGGTTACAATAACCTGCTAGACAAAAAGTGCTTGTCTTGGCTAAGCTTCGTCAGATTCATTTTCCTGCGCAACTTATAATTATTCTTTCATCATTCACAATCCTTTTTGTTTATCTTGCAAAAAGCAAATCTTTCGTTTTTTAAAACACACACACACGCACTCGAACAGATATTCTTGGAAAAGAAGAGCAGTAATTCTGTGATTTAAGAGAAAAAAAAATAAGCAAAAACAAAATAAATCGTTTCTAAATCAGTATTTTCCCTTCAAAACACATGAAACCTCAATTAAACCAAATAGAATCTTTGCTGAAATTATTAGATTTTGCCATAAATGTGAAAATTAATGATGTTTTGGATTTGATAATCACATTCCTCTTTGAATCCCTGGGAATTCATGCTCTGGGGCAAAACTGCATCTCAAGAATAATCATAAATCATAATTGAGTTAGCCCCATGACGGCAACGAACTCCTCTATCTTGATCTCCCCAGTGTTCTTTTTGTCAATAAAGCTGAACATATCTTCAATATCAGATTCCTTCAAATTCAGTTGCAGCTAATTGAAAGTTATCTTGAATTCTTTCAATGAAATCGATTTGCTGTGGTCAATATCAAACCGATTAAAGGCATGCTCAT
>Ga0302271_10000218_pt1 | contig 53289 bp, 78 predicted proteins | sample III_Bog_N1_1_FD_198767 | JGI IMG/M metagenome (GOLD analysis project Ga0302271, IMG submission 198767) | Peat permafrost microbial communities from Stordalen Mire near Abisko, Sweden - III_Bog_N1_1 | ecosystem: Environmental > Terrestrial > Soil > Wetlands > Peat | place: Sweden: Abisko...
AGATCTTGACGGACTGGGGCTATTCTCGCTTCGGGGCTGACGACGAGAACCGGTTCGTCGTCCCGGGGCCTGGAGCCATCAAGGGGGCCAAGGCACTGTTCCCGAGCTGGAAGCCATCTGAGGTCATCCGGTGGGCGCGAGCCGAGCTGCTGACCTGCCCCCCGGTGCTCCCCCTCCCCAACGGTGGCGAGCGGGTTCCCTCCCTGATGGACGTGCAGAACACCCTGTGCGAGTTCAGCAAGTACGTCCGGTTCATGGTGCAGGAGAAGAACTACACGTTCACCCCGGCGCACCCCGGGGCCCAACCCAGCCCGGTCGTCCCCTCGGCATATCTGTAGTAGAGCCCCTCCGGGGACTCTGTCAGGCCATACTAAGCACACCCCGACTCCCGAGAAGGACATCATGTACTTCACGAACATCAACACCGCTCTCCCGTCCCTCGCCCGCGCTGTACTGGATGGCCCCGTGGTCGACTCCCGCAACGGCACGACGCACGAGCTGATCCACCAGCACGTGACTCTCACGGACCCCCTGCAGAGGGAGATCCTGGTCCCTGCGCGGAAGGCGTCTCTGCCGGCGCAGATCGCAGAGAGCGCTTGGGTGCTCGCCGGCCGAGACGACATGGAGTTCCTGTCGAACTACCTCCCCCGAGCTCGGGACTTCTCCGACGATGGCCTCGTGTGGCGCGGCGCGTACGGTCGGCGCCTGCGGGCGTGGCCCCGGCGCAACGAAGGCGACGTGGTGGACCAGCTCGCCTGGGTGGTTGACCTGCTCCGCCGAGACCCCCTGACCCGCCGAGCCGTCATGACGATCTACGACCCGGACGTCGACTCCGCCTCTGGCAAGGACATCCCCTGCAACAACTGGCTGCACTTCCAGAACCGGGCCGGCGCGCTGCACCTGCACGTCGCCACCCGCAGCAACGACCTGATGTGGGGTTGGTCCGGCATCAACGCGTTCGAGTGGAGCGTTCTCCTCGAGGTCGTCGCGGGGCTGGTCGGGCTCAACGTGGGGCAGCTGCACTTCTCCATCTCGTCTCTCCACCTGTACGAGAAGCACTGGGCCAAGGCCGAACGGATCGCCACCAGGGAAACGTGTGTCGGTGCGGATGCCCCCACCCCTCGGTTCTCCGCGCGGGCGGTGTCGGGGAGCCTCGCCGAGCTGGACGAGACCCTCTCCTACTGGTTCCTCCTCGAGGGCGCCATCCGGAGTGGCCAGCCGGCAGCGTACCGGGAGATCAACACCTTCCCGGAGCCGATGCTGCAGAGCTGGCTGCGGGTGCTCGCGTGGTGGTGGAGCCGCGACCCGTCTCACCTGGAGCCCCTGAAGGGCACCGCGCTGTACCACGCCGCGCTGCTGTCTCCGGAGAGGATCACGGCCACCCCGACGCACGACGTGGCGTTCAAGGAGTTCGTCACGGGCCTCCACGCGGAGAAGCACGCTGTCTACGGCAACAGCTGGAAGAAGCGTGGCGAGACCATCGGCATCTTGGCCAACATCGCTCGCAAGATCGACCGGCTGGGGTTGGCCGGCGGGGGCGACACCGCGGCGGACACGGTCATCGACCTGCTCTGCTACCTGGCGAAGTACCGCCTGTGGCTGACCGAGGCCTACGCCGCTCCGTCTCCGTTCGGGGTGGCAGAGAGTTACCCCGGGGAGTCCCTGGTCACGGATCTGGCTGAGCCAGTCACGGACCTGATCAACGCGATCCGGATCCCCCGGGAGACGTGGGGGCCCGCCTCTCGCGACCTGGCGATCCGGACCCTCAAGGGCTCCTTCCAGGCGCTGGAGGCCGCAGTCGGAGCGGAGAGTCGGAACAGCCCCAACATGATCCAGCTGCGAGTGGCGACGGTCGACAAGATGCTGCCGATCGCGGCTCAGCTCGCCTACGCTCTGTGGAGCGGCCCGGACTACCAGAACCCGTACCGGAACGTGCCCGACGACGACGAGGCCCCCCGGACCACGGTCATCGGGGCCGAACCCTGGTCTGAGCGATGACCGACTGGCGACTTCCGGAGAACCGGAGGGAGGCGTTCCTCCGGTTCTACGGCTTCCACCTGAAGTACAAGAGCCACCCGGGCCTCGTGTACAGCTTCCTGCCCGCGATCGCTGAAGCGTACGGTCTCGACGAGGACGGCCGGCGGTGGCTCACCTGGCTCAACGGCAACACCCAGAACCCAGCCATGTCGCTTCTGCTGGGGGAGGTCAGCCTCTGGGACCCGCGCAACTGGGAGACCACCGTCGGGTTCTGGAACGACCACTTCACAGCCATGGACTGGGACACCGACCGACGCCACCAGAAGTCGCGCTTCGGAGAGGCGACGGAGAAGTGGTACGCTGGCCACTGGCGTGAGTGGCCTACCGACTCCTGGGACCACGTCTGGGCGTACTCGTTCAGTCAGCCCTACATGGGCCGGCTGTCCGCCTGGTCCATGCTCGAGTACGCGCGCATCCTTGGCCTGCACGACGTCGACGCCGAGTCGCTGCTCCTCCAGGACAAGGACGGATCCCGCTCGCACCGCAACGGGCTCGCGCTGCTCGCCGGGGCACCGTTCGAGGCAGCGCATTGGACCTGGGGCGAGCTCACGGACTGGACGACCGTTAGCGGCCTCGAGGATCTGGGAGAAGCACTGCTGGCCAAGGCCCGGCAGCGCTTCCCCGACTCTCCGGACGTCGGCTACCTCACGATGGAGTCCGCACTCTGCACGTGGAAGAGCTGGCACAAGCCGAACCGTCGGTACCCCAACGTGTACTCGGACATGGCCTACGCCCGCATCAAGCGGGCAGAGGCTCGGTTCGGGCACCACCGGTTCGATGTGCTCTGGGAGGCTCGCCAGCGCGACCTGCCACGGTACCTGCGCCTCGAGGACAGCCCGTACGACCCCGGCCTCTGCCCGGAGAAGCAGAACCTGTACCGCGAGACCGGCACTCCACCGATGATGCAGTTCGACTACCCCGACATGGCCACCAGCTTCAACCTCGACATCTACTTGGGCGCACGCCCGCGCCGGAAGGACCCATCATGGACCTGACCCCAGTTCAGTCGCTGAACGGGATGTGGTACAAGCGCGAGGACCTGTACCGCGGCGCCTACGGGGTCAACGGCGCGAAGTACCGCGCCTGCCAGCACCTGATCGGCCGCGCGGCGAAGGCTGGGTACGCCTGCGTCGTCTCCGCGGCCAGCGTTCTGTCCCCACAGAGCGCGATGGCTGCGGTGGTGTCGGACGAGTACGGGTTGATGTGCCACGTGATCGTCGGAGGGACGACTCCGGAGAAGGCCGTCAAGCACAAGAGCATCCAGATCGCCAGGGACGCGGGGGCGCTCATCAGCTCCATCCCGGTGGGGTACAACCCGGCGCTCCAGTCCGCCGCGAAGAAGTCCGCCGAGCAGCCCGGAAGCTGGCGCCTGCCCTACGGCATCACCACGCCCCCGGACGCCTCCCCGGAGGAGGTGGAGGGCTTCCTCCAGGTGGGCGCGGCCCAGACCATGAACCTGCCGGACGGGGTCAAGACCCTCGTCCTCCCGTTCGGGTCGGGCAACACCGCGGCCGGCGTTCTCTACGGGCTGCACGACTTCGCTCCGGAGCAGCTCGAGAGGGTCATCCTGGTCGGGATCGGGCCGGATCGGCAGGCGTGGCTGCGAGCTCGCCTCGCGCTCGTTGGTCGCGAGCTCGTGCCCGCGGGCGTCCAGCTCCAGCACATCCCGCTGCACCCGGGCTTCGCCACGTACGGCGACCGCATGCCGGAGACGCTGGACGGTCTCGCGCTCCACCCCACCTACGAGGGCAAGGTGGCCCGGTACCTCAACCTGGTGAGCCCCTCCTGGTGGACCGCCCGGGACGACACGACGCTGCTCTGGATCGTTGGGGGGCCACTGTGAAGATGGTCTACTTGGTGGGGCCGCCGGCCACCGGCAAGTCCACCGTCATGGCTCTCGTGCGAGACCAGCTCGGGCTGGTGACGGGCGACTGGTTCAGGCTCTGGCCGGACCAGCACGGAGAGTTCCGGGGCCAGCCCCTCGAGGACGTCATCTCCGGAGAGGTGCGGGGGCTGTCCCTGGGGATCGTCCGGGAGGGAGGCTACTCCGGCACGGACGCCATTGGCATGGCGAGTCACTCCGAGGCGCTGCGCTGGGCGGAGCAGGCCGACATGCCCGCTCTGGTTCTGGGGGAGGGCCGTCGGTTGGGCACGATCCGGTTCATCACTGCTATGGCCCGGCGGGGGAGCGTCACTCTCGGCTACCTGTGGGCCCCCCAGGATGTGCTGGACCAGCGGTGCGCGGCCCGTGGTTCGAACCAGAACATGGGGTTCAGGTTGGGGTCCGCCACGCAGGCCCAGAACACCGTCAACGCTGCTCGGAGCCTCGGAGCCCAGGTCCTCTCGTTCGACACGTCCCTCGTATCTGCAGAGGAATGTGCTCGAGACCTGGCTCGAGTAGCGCAGGGGAGCGCGCGGGGGTAGCGTTCCGTAGCGTACCGATTTCCGTCAAACCGATTGCAAGGAGCGCCCACAATGTTCACACTCACTGCTGCCACCCCTCGTGTCGGCCCCCGCATCCACCGTTCGACCTGCTCCCGAGCCAAGGACGGCATCGAGCTGGAGTTGGCACCTGCCAGCGACCTGCTGGCTGCCGACCCGGCCACCTGCTGCAAGCCGAACCCCGGCGCCGTCGACTCGGCGGTCTCGGTCATCCTCTCCGCCCGGAAGCACGCCAGCGGGGAGATGGAGGACATCCTCTCCGCCCGCGAGCCCGACAGCGGGGACACCCTCTCCGCCGACGAGCCCGACAGCGAGACGCCGGTCCACCTCACCGTGGCGGTCGCGCTCTCGGAGGCGAAGGTCTCGAAGCACTACTGGCTGGCGTTCGGCAAGGGCGGGGCGAGCACCGTCGCCGAGTCCCTCGGAGTCGAGGTCGCGTTCGACAACCCGAGCCAGACGGTCTTCTTCGTCGGCGACCGCGCCAACGACGCCCGGGAGGCCCTGCTGGCCCTCTGGATCGCGGGCTTCGCCGACTTCAAGGAGTGGCGCCGGACCGACCCCCAGTACAAGGCCCTCCCCTCGCAGGACACCCACTGGGCGACCTCGGAGCGGTACGCCGCGGAGCAGGCCTGGCTGCGCGGCTTCACCGCGGCCTGGGCCGAGTCCTTCAGCCTCCTCTGATGGGAGCTCTCTGCTCCCCCACGCCCGCCGGGCGCTGCTCAGCGCACGGTGGGCAGTGGGCTGCCCACTGCGCCACGGAGAAGGTCCTCGAGGAGGTCAAGGAGCACCGTGCCGAGCAGTTCGCCCGCTACGGCACCAACGACGATCTCGAGGACGGGACAGGCCCCTTCTCGGAGTGGACGTCTCCCCTGACGGCGTACGACGCCAGGACGATCGAGGACCAGTTCCGCCGGGGATACGAGCGCCACGAGCGAGCCACCGGAGCGCCCACCTGGATGCACCTGGTCCGCGAGGAGGTTGCCGAGGCCTTCCAGGAGGCCGCGACCGGGAGGTTGCGCGCCGAGCTGCTCCAGGTTGCCGCTCTCTGCGTGTCCTGGATCGAGACCCTGGACGGCCGGCTGTAGGACGGGGGGGTAGCGTGCTCTCTAGATCCGTAGTACGCTGTACCTGTTGGCGCACGAACACACCGAACAACGAGGAGCCGAGCTCATGATCAGCAGCGAAATCCAGGTCGGGACCGAGTACGCGGTCACCAGTTACGGGAGCTTCCAGTCCTCCCGGCAGTCCATCGGAGCGCAGGACCCGCGGGTCGTGTTCCAGGCCACCGTTCTTCAGGCCCCCTCTCGGGGCAAGGTCGTCGTCTCGATGCTGGGCACGGTCCGGGAGATCCCCACCGGGCGCTTCATCGCTGTGTACTCCGACTACGTCACGGCCCGGGAGCAGTACGTGGCGTCGGTGACCCGGGCGAAGAACGCTGTGGTCGCTGCCGCTGCGACCGTCAGGGCACTGGTCCCCGAGGGCACCCGCCTCCCCTGGTGGGCCGCGGGTGAGGTCTACCGCGACGGATCCCAGTCCACCTCCGGCACGCTCACCATCCAGGAACTGGCCGCGCTGCTGCAGGCCGCCCACGACTTCGCCAAGGAGTCCTGATCGTGGTCGTCGACATCGAGGCCCAGAAGCGCAAGATCAAGCAGATGCTGCGGAAGGCCGAGGACCCAGCCTCGTCCGAGCACGAGCGGGAGGCGTTCACAGAGGCTGCCGAGAAGATGATGCTCCGCCTGGGCATCGAGATGGCGGAACTGGAGTCCGTCGGGGAGCGGAAGGCCGACCCCATCGTTCAGGTGGCACTGGCGTGGAGAGGGAGTTACTCCATCGCCATGATCCCGTTCGTCTGCCGCGTGGCCGACGGGTTCGGCAACCTGACGATCCTCCAGTCCACGTTCGACGACATGCTCCGGGTCTCCTACGTCATCGGGCACCAGTCGGACGTCGAGCAGTTCCAGCAGCTGGTCTCCTCTCTGCACCTTCAGGTGATGTCCGCGCTCAAGGTCTGGCAACGGGAGCACCGCGAGCGCCGGCGCTGGTTCACGGACATGGAGAAGTACACGGAGAACCGGAGCTTCATCCTCGGGTTCGGATCTCGGGTCGGCACGCGGCTGCGCGATCTCCGCAACGTCGAGGAGCAGACCGCCTCCACGGGGGCAGCCCTCGTTCTCCGGTCCAAGCAGCACGCTGTGGACGCATGGGTGTCCAACTCCCACCCCGACCTGAAGCCGGGCCGTGGTGGGATGAAGACGGACTCCTGGGCCGCGCGGGCTGCCGGCGCTGAAGCCGGGGAGAACGCGCGGCTCTCGAGCGCGTCCCTCGAAACTCGTCGGCGTCTGGGGTAGTGCACTCTCTAGATCCGTAGTAAGGTTCTACTTGAAGGACAAGCCGACACACCGAACCTACGGAGGAACATCATGTCCCGGATCACGCCCCTTCTCGAGTTGGTTGGCTGCAAGGACGTCAACGAGGCGTTCACCGCGGCTTCGCAGGGGGAGCAGGGGACCCCCGCAACCCGGATCTCCTGGCTGATCTGGACCGAGCTGCTCGCGTTTCAGGACGCGGACCACGAGTACGAGAAGGCGCTGCTGAAGCTCACTCGCCACATCGCGGAGGAGCAGGCCTCCGACCGGCCGGCCAACGCGATGTGGCTCGAGCAAGCCTCGCAGCAGGCTGCAAAGGCTGCTGCCGACATGGAGCGCTCCGCCCGCACGGTCAAGATGCTCAACAGCGTCCGCGAGGAGATCTGATGTACCGGGTCACCAACACCATCCAGACCGGCACTCTCACCCCCGGCGCGCGCGTGAGTGGTGTCGCGGTCGGCACCCGGAAGAACGGTCGCGTCGCCTTCGTGTCGACGTGGGACGGCGTCTACGCGGGCATCCAGCAGCCCGACCCGTCCGACCCGTTCATCGACGAGCGGGGCAACAAGCACCCGGGTGACCCGATCCACCTGTTCCGCGATGGCCACATCAACGGCATCGCCCAGACCTACCACGGCTTCCCGGTTTCGGATGCGCTCCTCGGTGGAGCGCTCTGATGCAGATCGACGTCGAGCCCGTCAAGGGCATGCCGGAGGGCACCGCTCTCGTGAGCGAGGGCGAAGTCGTCATCGGTCGGGTCTGGCCGACCACGTTCAACAGCGGCTGGAACTACCGGCTGCAGGGATCCTACTCCCCCCGCTACGAGGAGGGCACCCGAGACGACGCCGTCCGGGCCCTCGTCCGGTACTACCACTCCCTCATGTAACGGCTCCTGATCGGCTGGCTGGGCCCCCCGGCCAGCCGATTAGGCTCCTCTGCGGTTCCGTAGTACCGTGTATCCCGCATGACACCCCGATCTCGCGACACCCCGAAGGAGCACCACCATCATGGCTGACTGCATCGACACCACAGCAGGCGTCTCGGCGCGAGAGGACGCGTGGCACGCTCTGGGGACCGCCCTGGACCACACCTTCACCGCCGAGGAGGCGATGGAGCACGGCCACCTGGGCGGGTGGGACGTCCGCAAGGCTCCGGTCTTCACCATCGACGACAAGAGCGGCCTGACGATCCCCATGCCCGGGCGCTACTCGGTCATCCGGGACAACCCGATCGTCCCCAAGCAGGTGGACGTGCTCGGGTCTGTCGGCGGGGCCTACCAGATCATCCAGAACGAAGAGCACGCGGACCTCCTCAACACCCTCGTCGACGAGAGCGGGGCGCACTTCGAGACGGCGGGAGCCATCGACGAGGGCCGGCGCGTCTTCATCACGATGAAGCTCCCGGGCTTCATGCGCATCGGAGGGGTCGACCGGGTCGACAACTACATCGCGGCCGTCAACAGCCACGACGGTTCGGCGTCCTTCGTTCTCATGGTCACGCCGATCCGCATCGTCTGCGAGAACACCCTCAACATGGCGTTCGAGGGGGCCAGCAACATGTTCCGAGTGCGCCACACGTCCGGCGCCCACAAGTTGCTCGTGCAGCAGGCCCGCGAGACGCTCGACCTGACCTTCGCCTACCTGGAGGGGTTCCAGGAGCAGGCCGAGCAGCTCATCAACACCACGATGACGCAGATCCAGTTCGAGGAGATCATCACGAAGGCGTTCGGGGTCGAGAAGGACGCCCCCGCGGCCACGGTCACCCGCACCGAGAACAAGCTCGACGCCATGGCGCGGCTCTTCGCGGACGCCAACACGCAGGAGGGCATCCGCGGTACCGCGTGGGCAGGGTTGAACGCGCTGACCGAGTGGGCTGACCACTTCTCCCCGGTTCGCGGTGACGACCGCGACGCTTCCCGGGCCGCCAAGGCCATCCTGGACCCGACGTTCAAGAACCAGGCGCTGTCCCTCATGCTCACCGCGGCTGGCCTCTGATGCGCGCCGCGGACATCCAGGTCCCGGGGGACTACGAGATCAACGGGGGCCGCGTGACCATCGTCGCGGTCGAGGTTCGGGCTCGTACGGTCTTCAGTGGGGAGCGCTGGGACTCCAACGGGCACCCCTCCAAGGGAAAGGTCGCCGTCAGTGACAACGGCACTCTGTACGCCCCCCAGCAGGTCATCCGCCCGTGGGCAGAGGCCGAGCAGGCGCACGCCCGGCGGGCCCAGAAGCGAGCCGAGCAGGAGCAGGCGATCACGCTCCTTGGTTCCGCTCTCGGCGTCCTGGCCCGGTACGTCCAACCCCGCTACGACTTCAACGGCCAGCTCAACCTGAGCGAGATCTCGATCACCCTCTCCGTCTCCCAAGCGCTCGCCCTCGCCGACCGTCTCTCCGGGAAGTGAACGACATGAAGGAAGCCCTCCTCCAGGAAGTCCGCCGCACGGCGGAGATCCACGCGAGCTCGAAGAGCAACCGTGACGCCGCGATCGTCCGAGCTCGTGCTGCGCAGGTGCCCGTCAGCGCCATCGCCGCGGCGGCCGGCGTGTCCAAGCCCCGCATCTTCCAGATCCTCGAGGAGCAGCGATGAGCGCGTCACGGGTCTCCTTCTCCTTCGGCCTCGACTGCAAGTCGCTGAAGGAGAGCCTGCAGGAGACGGAGGTCCAGCTGCGGCTCATCCAGGCGCACAACGACTTCCGGAGGGCTGCTCTCCGGGGGGACATGGCCGCGATGACCGACGCCCGGGACACCGAGTACACGTTCCGCGACCTGCTGGGGGCCCTCCGATGAAGAGAGTTCTGGGGGTGCTCCTCGCTCTTGGTGGCGCGGTGGTGATCTACCTCGGGCAGCGGCTGTCTGGCTTCACGATCCTCGGTCTCCTTCTGGCGTTCGTGGGGCTGGCCCTGCTGTACCAGGCGCCCTCCCAGGACCAAGTCAACCGGGAGATCTCGACACGGGCTGCGGACCTCCAGCCGGGGGACGTCATCCCGGACGGAGTGGTCGTCAACGTGGAGCTCGTGGGTGGGCGGGTGTTCGTGCTCCTGCGAGAGGGGGAGATGTACTGGGCCAACCCAGACGACCAGATCCAGAGAAAGTAGTTCTGGAGATCGCTAGCGCGCTAGCGGTAAGTGCGCTATACTCAAGGCATGACGAACAACGACACCCCGACCCCCGCCATCTTCGACCGCATGGAAGACCTCGGACACGGCTTCGGCTACCTCGGCGCCCGCCGCGTCGCGAAGGACGAGGGCAAGTCCACCACCGAGATCGACCTCATGGTCATCGCGGCCGCCGTGGCCGCCGGGTTCGACCAGCTTTCCCTGCTCGAGTGGGCTGACTCCCGCCCGGGCCGCTGGTTCGGAGAGGCCGCGTTCAACGGCGTCATCCACAAGGCGTTTCTCCCCTGCTGACGACACAGAAGAGGGGCGGCCTCTACGCGGGGGCCGCCCCTCTTCTGTGTCTACACGTACGGGCCCGTGTCCACGTGCCACACCGTGCCCGCCATGGCGAGAGCCCCGGGGGTCGTGTCTCCCGCCTTCCGCTGGGGGGCCACCAGTTGAACCCCTGCCTCCAGATACCAGCGCATCACGGCTTGGGAGCAGATGGTGTGGTTCGACTTCGCGATGACGGAGCGGAGCCGGGGGGCTCGCAGGCCCAGTCGGTCCGCGAGAAGCTCGCCGTACGTCAGCCACCCGTAGGGGGACCCCACGTCGTCGAGGGCGGCCCGCGCGGCGCGCAACCCTGTCTCCGTCAACATCGGATCCACCGACCAGGCGATAGGCCGGCGGGCCAGGACCTCCTCGAGCGGGACTAGGCGGACGCCCCTCCCCGCCGCTTCAGCGCAGGAGGGCACGCCGTCCACCACGCCGACGTACATGCCTGCGTGCGTGAAGACGGAGAGGTCCCCGAACAACGCCTGCGCGAGCCTCACCAGGAAGCCCAGGAAGCCCGGGATCGCGGTGACGTAGTACGCGCCGACCCAGGGGACGAACATGTCAGGAGCGGTAGTCGGGGGTCTTGTTGGACCCCAGCACGACGCGCGTCAGCCACGGGGGGAGCCGGTGCTCGACCCAGCGCCACGCAGCGTACCACGCCATGATGGCTACAGCGGTGACAGCCCCGGTCTGCGCCTGCAGGAAGACCGCCACCGAGCTCGGGAGGTGCAGCCGGGTCAGCGCCCACGCGATGAGGGCACCCCAGAGGGTCGGAACCGCGGTGCGCAGCAGGGAGACGGAACGGTTCGACAGGGCCTGCCCCCAGGATCGGAGCGTTGGGGCGAGCGCGCTGAGCAGCGCGAGCAGTCGGTTCAACACGGTGCAGCTTCCTTCCTGTCAGACCCGACACGGGCCGTCGGTCACGGACGAGGTGTCGTCCGTGTAGGTGATGAGCCAGTAGGCCCCCTCGCAGATGACGCTCTGCACTCCTCGGGCGGCCTGAGGAGTCAGATCAGTTGCGGCGGGCGCTTGGGTGTGGTTGAGGAGAGCCTCCCGGAGAGAGGAGATCTCGTGCTCGTCAGTCTGCTCTCGGACGCTGACCGCGACGAGCTGTGCTGTCAGCGCGACCATCCCTGCCCCGAGCATCGACATGAACAGGATGACGCCGACCCACCACAGAACTCCCCGGTTCACGAGTGGGTCCGCAGCACGAGGAAGATCGCGGCGATGACGCCGGCGGACGGGATCACGATCGCCGCGAAGGCCCACCGGACGTTGGCGGCGAGCTTCTCTGACTGCTGGCGGACGTTCAGGATGTCAGCCTTGCGGGAGGCCCGCTCGTCGGCGATGTCTCCGACGAGGATCAGGTGCCGCTCGTCCACGCGCCGTTGCTCCGCCGCGAAGGCCTCTGCGGTGACCAGCTTGTCCAGTCGGGTGTTCATCTCAGTCCGCATCCCGCGGATCTCGCTGAGGAGGATCTGGCTCACGGGGTCAAGCCTCTCTTCGCCACTCACTGGGCCGCCGTCGCTCTCGTGTGGGTGTGGACGTCGTTGAGTACTGCCTGAACTGCCAGCAAGATCGCCCGGGTCTCCGCGTGCTCAGCGAGCACGGTGTCGTGGGTCTCCTGGTCTCGCGCTTCCGTTCGGGCCGCCTCGAGCCGCTGTCCCACCATGATGACGGAGAGGAGGACCAGCTGGAGGAACGTCTGCGCCACCCACGCCACGATCACGACCACGTCGTGGGTGCCGATCGCCGCGGGCAGCGACACGAGGGCCAGCGCCGAGAAGGCCACCGCGCACCACATGGTCCCCACGGTTCTCGTGATCCGCGTGGCTACCCGGTCCATGTCAGGCGTGGCTCACCGTCAGCCGGATCGGCATGCCCCACCCGGGCTGCATGCCCACGTCGTACTTGAGGTAGCCGTCCTGGTTGGCCGACCACTTCCACACCGCGATGCCCACGGTGTGCGTGCCGGCGGGGATCATCCGGGGTGCGCAGTCCAGGTAGTCGCGCAGCACGATCGGCCAGAACGAGTTGTCCTGCGAGTGCGTGCCCGCCAGCGTCATCCGCTCGTACATCACGCCGTCGATCATCAGGACGAACGCGATCCCGTTCAGCTGCGTGCCGGGCGCGGGGATGTGGTTGAGGTACTCCGCGACGAAGTCGACGACGACCGGCCCGCCGTCGAACTGCACGGGCGGCGTGGTGAGCAGCACCTGGGGAGCGGCCTGCGTGCCCGTGATGCGGATATCCGTCGTCAGGTCGGCGTGCGTGATGACCGACGTGGCGACCGGGTCGGCCGTCGCGGGGACGCTCGCCCAACCCAGCAGCGACAGGGCCAGCAGGACCGCAGCGGCGGCGGCGAGGCGGCGCATCAGGCGGCCTCGTACTGCACCGTGACCGACAGGGTCGACCCGGACGCCCATGTGCCCGGATAGCCGATACCCCACAGGCTCGTGTTGGTGTTGCGGAAGGAGACCGTGGTGGTCGACGCCATCTCCACACAGGTCGCCGCATACACGGCGCCCGCGATGAGCGCGGCTGCCGATCCGACCGACTGCACGATGGCATACCCGGTGCGGGCCGTCACCGGCAGTGACACGGAGATGTTCCCAGTGGCGGCCCCGCCGGCAGCGATCAGCACCTGCACCGTGACCAGCTTGCCGACCTGGCACCAGCGCGCCGACGTGACCGTCGGGCTCGTCAGACCCACCACGGTCGGCGTGTATGCCGCCCACACCCCGGACTGGCCGAGCGCGACCGACGCGACGAGTTTCACCGTCGTGCCGTCCGCGCGGTACATCTCGTCGGTGTCCGTGCGGTAGATCAGCAGTGGTCGCGCCGCCGTCGGCACGATGGCTGTGATCTTCTGCGCCTGCTCCGTCGCGTTCGCTGCCATGACGAAGTCGTTGATCGACAACGACAGGTCGTTGAGTGCCTGCCGCTTCGGCGTCTCCAGAGGCAGTGGTGCAGTGTGCTGCCGAATGTCGATTCCCACAGACTTCCCTTCCTAGTTGAAGCCTATGCCGGTCGAGTGTACCCGATCGACATCACCATCGAGCCCCCGGTCCCTGCGCCGCCCCAACCTCCGTAGGCCGAACCCACGACCACCAGGCTCTTCACGGCTCCGGTACGGAACGCCTCCCGCACATCGCTGGGCAGCGCGATCGTCGCCCACTGGCCGCCAGCGACCGCATTCGAGGCCGTGGATGTGCCCGAGCTCGAAGGGGCTCCCGCCGGCTGCGCCCCCGACGCGGATCCCTGCACGGTCAACGAGTTGACGTACGAGTCCGACTGCCGATACACCTGGATCGAGATGCTGTTGATGGTCGTCGCACCGAGGTTGGCCACCTGGTCTCCGTAGGCGGCCATGCCGATCAGTTGTCCCGACCCGTAGGCGTTTCCCTGGTAGACGTCGGACCGGCCCCCATACCGGTTCGTGTTCCACCGATCCCACCCGGAGCCGACACGGTACGTGCCGGACCACTGGGGCCCGATGACCGCAGCGGCAGTTGCAGAAGTGGGTGCCGTGGGCGGGGTGGGGGTGGACGAGGTGGTGGCGGGGAGAACCGACGGAGCCACCACCAGCAGGGGGATCCCCCAGTCAGAGAGGAGCACCCAAGCGGTCTGACCCACCGTGTAGGTGGCGACGGCTGCGGGCAGCGCGTAGGACGACCCGAGCACGGTCACCGTCGCGGTACCGGTGCCGGTAGCGGTGACGGTTCCCAGCACCGCGGTGTCCTGCGGGTCAACTGGACCGAGGACGAGGGCGGGGCGCCCAGTGGTGGCGTTCAGGAGAACGCGCGCGAGCCCCTGCGCGGTAGCGCTGATCTTGTACCGGCCCGCCACTGCTGGCAGCCACAGGGCGGTACCCTGGATGCTCACCTGAACGCGGCGTCCCGGAGCATCCACCGCGTAGACGAGTGCGGTAGTGACGAGGGACGCGTCGGCCCCCGCGTCAGGGCCCTGGGGTACTGCCGCGAGGATCAACCCTCGCAGGTCCAGGTCGCTCATCCCGAGATCCCCAAGTCCACGCGCATCACTCCGTCGCCAACTGTCAGGGGGAGATCATACGCCGTCGCGTACCCGAGGACGGTCTCTCCGTTGCGAGTCGCTGACAACGCGTCGTCGATGGTGATGCGGGGATCCGGCGCGAGCTGCAGAGGCAAGACCCGTGTGGGGCGCAGCGCGTTGGCGAGGACGGTCTTCGCGGAAGCCAACGCGGCGGAGGTTGTGGCGATCAGGGGGGACGAAAAGATCTTGGTCACCGGCCCGTACGGGCCGGTGGTGGCCATGGGGCCAGTGGTCTGCTCAGCGATCGCCTGGATGTCCGCGGTGTCCACTGCGGAGCTGCGGGCCACCACACGGTTGAAGGAGTCGCTGCGGGTGTCCGTACGCGGTGCCTTGATGACTGTGCCCCGTACTCCGTCGGTGAGGTAGAGCACCGGAACAGGGACGTCGGGCAGGGGCGCCTCGAACAGAACCTGTCCCCACTCGTCGGTACGCAACAGCGCGGGCCACGCATCGGCGATCTCCTGCAGGGCGACCCGACGGTTGGACGACCACGCCATTGACTTGGGGCACGCCCGATCTACCAGCGCCGCGTCGAATGACGCGCCCATCCCAGCCGGCAACAGGCGGCGAGCCTCTGACATGAGCGTTCCACCGGCCAGGGGGACCAGGGGGGTCGTGAGCGCATCGTCGATGGAGCGCCGCAGCAGGCCGTCTCCAGCGACCGTGATCTGCCCCGAGTCATCGTCGGCCCAGTCTGTGATGAGGAACCGGCCCACTCGGGTGGTCCACACGTCCCCAGTCACCTGAGAGGCCACGTTGATCGAGACTTGCAGCTCCTGCCCATAGCGGGCCAGGGGGTGCACCAAGTTCTGGCCGGGCCGCCAGTCGATGACGTTCTGCCCGGGGCCTGGTGCAGCGTAGCGGGGGACCGAGAGAGTGACCTGCTCCGGTACGTCCTGCCCAGCCTTGCCCGTAACATGGCCGGAGAGGATCGGGACGGTGGCGGAGAGGAGCGTTCCTCCCAACCAGGACGTAACTGTAGGCCACCACGCGCAAGAGCCGTCGAGGACGTCGTCTGGGGGGCCGGAGCGCATGCTAGATCAGCGACCAGTCCTGCGTGTCGAACTGGTCCCAGGCGAGTGTTGCGAACGCGTCGTCGAACGTTGCGACTGGAGCGCTGCTGCGTGCTCCAGAGGAGATGGCGTCGATGCCGAGAGTGTCGCCGACTAGCGTTCCGGACGCGCCGCCGATGACGGCGACCTTCGCTGCGGTGGTGCCCGCCGGCGCTGCGGCAGTCACAGTCACCTCCTGCCAGCTCCCTGTGAGAGTGGCAGCGGCCCCAGCGGACGTCCCACCCCCCGTCCAGTTGATCTGGATGTAGGCGGTGCGCCCAGCGACGCCCTTGACGTAGGCCGAGGCGGACCACACGGTTCCGACCGAGCACGCCTGGCCGGGGCTCTCGGCGAGCCAGTACGTTGCGCCGGCCGCCTGAGCGGTCAACCAGGCGTAGGCGACTCCGGAGTAGCCTCCGGACGCCGGGTTGGCGAGCGTGGGGACGGTGCTGCCACCGCCCACGGACCAGCCAGTCGTGCCCGACTCGAAGGAGGCATACCAGGTCCAGTCGTAGGCAGCCATGGCCGTGTCGAAGTCGTCCCAGGTGAAGGCCGACAAGGGGGTCATCGGCTGCGGGTCTTCGATCTCGATCGCGTCGATCTGGTAGAGCCGCAAGAGGGCGATCGGAGACACCAGTTGCGAGGACCACCCCGTTGGCTGGAGAAGAAGGACGGGGGGAAGATCCGCCAACCCCAGCACCGATCTCAGAACCGCTGGCGTTCCCGTGTCCAGGATGGCCTTGACGAGAGGAGCGTTGCTGCCATCGGCGTACATCGCCCAGGACCACGAGTCTGTGACGGAAAGGTCGACACGTGTGGCCGGAGCGCGACGACCAGCCACACGGAACACCGCCACCCGAGTGCCCCCCTGACGAGGGATCGCCGTAGAAGCGATCGTCACCGACGCCAACAGAGTGCCATCCAGAGACTGCAGGGCCGAGTACCCGCTGAACGGGATCGTGATCGGGGAGGAGGTGTACGCCGCCCCAGCGACGATGGCCTGGTACGTGACGGGGGTGTTGAAGGCAGCTCGGTTGTCCGTCAGCACGAGCTGCGTGCCGTCCGAGGTCCCGGTTCCGCCGGGGATGGACCAGGTGGTCCCGTCAGTGGTAGTGCCGGTGACAACGTAGGTGTTGCCCAGGGTCATCCCGTTGAGGACAAGCTGGACCGGCTGGGGGACGCGCGCCGAGACGAGAGCGGCAGTCAGGATCACAGCCATGTCAGCGCAGCGCTCCCTTGATCGACGAGGCGACCTTACCCTGAACCGCGGCCGCAATAGCGCTCGCGAGCTTTTCGACCTGCCCGTCCGTGAAGTAGGCGGGCTGACTGCCGGAGTCGTCCCGCCCGTTCATGATCTCTCTGGTGGGGCCGGCGGGAGTGATGTTGGTCCCTCGGGGGAGGTTCGCCAGCTCGGGGCCGTGCTCCCCGACCAGCGCCAACCCGCCGACGAAGTTCTGAACCCCGTTGGCGAAGGTCGGCAGCTTGGGGAAGCCGATGTGCCCTCCTCCGAGGAAGCTCGGGAGGTCGACATCCAGGCTGCCGATGGTCTTGTTCCAGAGGTTGGAGACCATGTTGAAGCCCGCCCTGAACGGGGCGGACAAGAAGTCTCCGACCGTCGAGAGCGCGTTCCCGATCTTCTCTGGCAACCCCTTGAAGAAGCCCTCGATGGCCCCCCAGTTGTCGATGATCATCCCCAGGGGAGTCCAGCTGAACGCGGTCTTGAGGAAGCCCCAGACCTTGTCGGCGCCGGCCTTGATGCCCTCGACCGCAGCAGTGAACGCCCCCCGGATCGCCCCCCAGTTCTCGATGACGAGGCCCAGCGGAGACCAGCTGAACATGTTCTGGAGGAAGCCCCAGACCTTGTCGGCGACGGCCTTGATGCCGTCGACCGCGGCGGAGAAGGCCCCGTGAATCGCGGGCCAGACGGCGCCCCACAGGTCCTGGAACCAGGTGGTCTTGGTGGCGATCCAGACGATCCCGGCCACCAGCGCGGCCACAGCAACGATGACGATCCCGATGGGGTTCGCGTCCATGGCAGCGTTCCAGAGCCACTGGGCCGCTGTGGCCACCCCCGACGCGACTGACGTCGCCATGGTGGCTGCGCGCATCGCGCCGGCAGCGATCGCGTGCGCGGCCATCGCCCCGGTGTTGGCGACGGTTCCGCTCAGAGACGCGGCCTGCGCCATGACCCAGTCCTTGGCGTACATCGCGACCAAGACGACCGTCTGCGCCTTGTCAGCCACCAACGCTGCGATGTGCCCGTAGAGAGCCCCAGAGAAGACTGCGGTCGCTGCCGAGCTCGCCAGCGTGGCCACCTTCTGGGCACCTAGCGCGGCCACCTGGAGGACGGTGCTCGCGGTCTCCTTGCCGGTCAGTACCGCGTTGATCCCCTTGACGGTGTTCGACACCCCCATGGCGATGTTGGTGAGGACGAAGAACGCGGCCAACCCACCGACCGCGATGCCGAGCCGTTCCATGAGGACCTTGTGCTTGCCCATCCAGTCAACACCCTGCCGGAACAGGTCGATCCCCTGCTCCAGCTTGGGGATCAGAGCTGTGCCGATCTTCACTCCGAGAGCCTCTGCCCACGCCTTTGCCTGGTCGAGCTTGAAGTTGAAGTCCTTCTGGACGTCTCCCCAGGACTTGACGTTGCCGGACGCGTCCGCGCTCGCCGACCCCACCGCGTCCACGTTGGCGTTGAAGGTGGACAGGTTGCCCCCGGTCAGGGCGAGCGCCGTGTTCAGCCCGGACTGCCCACCGGTCATGTCGGACATGATCGCGTTGAAGGTGGCCGCGTCTCCCTTGCCGGACTTGAGCTGGTCCGAGAAGCCGTTCGCCTGCTTGGCTGTCGTCGCGAACTGACGTCCGAGGTTCGCAGTGAGAGCCGGCTGGGTCTTCAGCTCCGCAGCCCACTCCTTCTGGGTGACTGTTCCGTCGAGGTACCCCTGCGCCAGCTTCTGCAAGTCCGGGGGCAGCTGGGTGAGCATCTTCTGGGCCGAGTCCGCGGCGAGCTTGCTCTCGTTGAAGGAGGACTGCAGCACCAGGCCGGCCGGGCCCATGTGTGCCATGATCGCGGAGGACAGGTCCGACATGGTTCCGGTCAGTCCCTTGGTCCCCAGGTTCTGCGCCACGTCGATGCTGTTGAGCCCCATCTGGGCCATCGCCTTGGAGGCCACGGACGAGGGGTTCTGGAGGGACGAGATCGTCCCAGCCAGGTTCTGCGCCGACTGCTGCGCGGACACGCCCTGCGCAGTCATCGTCGACATCGCACCCAGCACCTGGTCCAGCCCGATGCCCGCCTTGGAGGCCTGCGGAAGAACCGTCGACAGGGACCCGCTGAGGTCCCCCATCGTGGTCTTGCCGAGGGCCACGGCGGTGACGAGCTGCGACGTCACCAGGGCCGCGTCCCCAGCCGGCTTCTGGTAGTCCGTCAGGGCTGTGGTCACGCCGTCGGCCACGGTCTTCAGGTCCGAGTTCCCGAGCTTGGCCCCCTGAGCGGCCGCCTTCAGAACGTTGAGCCCGTCAGCCCCGCGGTACCCGGCGGACTCCACCAGGAACATCCCGTCCGCGAGAGCCCCGGTCGACGTGCCGACGCTGGAGGCCATCTTCAGCATGCCGCTCGACACGAGTCCGAGGTTCTCCTCAGACTCGCCAGCGCCCGTCTTCAACCGGGTGACCGACTCCTGGTAGTCCCCCGCCATCTTGACGGAAGCGGCCCCCACTGCGAGGGTCCCCACAGCGACGCCCTTGATGAGCAACCCGCCGACGTTGGAGGCCGCGGCCATGGTGCTCTTGTTGGTGGCCGCGAACGCTTCCAGCTCGCCGCTCGCCTCGGCCAGTCCGGCCTTGAACCCAGCGGTGTTGGCCGTCAGGACTGCGACGACAGGAGGCAGGGGCACAGCGTCCTCCTCAGAGGCGGGTGAGAGAAGACCATTCCTCGGTTGCGATGCGTCGCAACTCCGGCATGGACTCCTCGAGCGAGGGCTGGAGGTACGGGCGTGCCGGCAAGTGGGCCCCGCGGCCGGCGATGCCCCCGAGCTCCTGGATGCGGGCATAGATCGCTGTTGGGTACACCGTACCCTTCGCAGTGAACCCGTTCATCTCCACCGGAGAGGAGACGATCGACCTCCGGAGCATCCCGGTGACAACGTCAGGGGGGTGCCCCGGAGGAGCGGTAGTGGGCTCAGTGCGGCGGTGCGAACCAGTGAAGCTGCGCTTGGCCGCGCTCTCCACCACGGCCTCGCCGCGCTTGACGATCTCCCGAGAAACCTCTTCCGCTTGGGCAGCCATCTCAGCGAAGAACGCTTGCACCTCTGCGACACCGAACAGCTCGCTCACGGCTTCCTCACAGCTTCCGTGGCACGTTGCTCTGTGGCAGCGAGCTCGAGATCCCAGTCAACGATGAGAGCGGGGGTCCCCTCGTACTGCTTCACTGTGACCCCCATCATACGTCGGTACTGGAACGACCGCCACCTGTCCCGAACCTCCGGGTCAGGGTCGGCCCCCTGGCGCCCCTCTAGGCTCCACTGGAGCTCTCGGAGCCGCCAGAAGGCTCTTTTGGGTCCGGGGTCCCATCCCCCACGCTGGTGTCCAGGGAGAGGTCCGCGGCCTTCGCGGCGTCTTCTGCAGCGGCCGCGGAGAGCTGGTCGTAGATCGGACCGGGGAGGTCCCCCACCGTCTTCACGGTGGGGAGCGGGCGGGCCAAGGACCACTCCGACAGGAGGGCGACCACTGTGGCTTCCGTCAGTCGGAGGAACGTGTCCAGGTCCTCCTCCGAGAGGTCCATGTCGAGGCGGGCCAGGCGCAGGTCGCGCTCCGGGCCCGGCTCCATCACGTTGATGCTCTCGATCAGCTGACGCCCCTCAAGGGACACCCGCCCGCCCAGCACGGAGATGCCTCGGCGGCCGGAGACGGTGTAGTAGTCCCGCAGGTCTCCCGTCTCCTCGGCCCGGGCCGGCTCCCGCAGGACGGCCCAGTGGCCGCCGTCCAGTTCGATGCGGCGCATGTCAGTAGGCCGTCGACTGGCTGTTGGTGGCGATGAACTTGACCGGGGACAGGCCGCCCGAGGTCGCGTCCGTGGAGTTGCCGATCAGCTTCAGGTCCAGCTGCGTGATGATGACGCCGTCGGAGCCGCGCTCCTGGTGCGTCTGGGACGCCTTCACGACGCTGGCCTGGAACTTGAACGACATGCCCGGGCTCGTGGGGATGTTGAACGTCAGCGAGAGCGGGAACGCGGTCCCCGTCAGCGCCAGGTTCTGCTCCACGTCGGCGGCGTTGATGACCGTGAGCGACGCCCCGGACGCGTCCAGGGGCCCCGCGAACAGCTGGAACGGCGCCATCTGCCCCAGGGTCTCGAGCGGCTTGACGCCCCGCTTGAAGGAGAGCTGTCCGTCGACGATGGGGGTCGTGGTGACCGCGTTGAGGGACGTGACGCAGTTCCAGGCGGGGGCCGCAGCCACCGTCGAGAAGACCGCCGTGGGGGCCGTGGAGGTCGCCACGTACGGCAGCGTCTGCACCTTCACGATGACCTCGATGAGGCCCGTCGCGGTGAACTTGAACTGCAGCTCGTCGATCTGCCCGCCGGCCATGGTGCGGAGCTGGTAGCCGTCCCAGTCGAAGAACGTGTAGCTCGGAGGCTGGTTGCCCGTCGCCATCGCGTTGTTGAGCAGCGAGACGGTGTGGACGTAGGGCCCGGTGCCGGTGGTCGTGTCCGCCCCGCCGAGCAGTCCCCGCAGGAGCGCGGGCAGTGTGTCCACGTACGCGAAGCACGTGAACGAGTACTCGTCGTGCCGCTTGGTGATGAGCTGGTCGATCATGGTGATCGCGGACCCCACGAGAGAGTCGTTGTCCACCGTGGTCAGCACCGGCTGGATCTTGGGGTTCTTCACCGGGATGAAGAGGAGGGGAGCGGCAGCGGCGGTGCCTCGGACCGTCTCGATCGCCATCCCCATCTGGCTGCTGCTGTTGGCGTAGGGTCCTGCCATGTCGCTGCTTCTCCTCGGTCAGTGGGTGATCGGAGCGGTCCAGGCGGCACCCCAGGTCTGGGGGCCGATCTTGCTGTCGACGGTCAGGCCCTTCTCGACCTGGAAGTCGTGAGCGACCCCCGCGGTCTGGGAGCCGTAGTACCCGTCGGGGTTGATGTTCCAGCCGCGGTCGTGCATCCGCTGCTGCCAGCGGCGCAGGTCCTCCCGGTGGCTGTGGTACCCCGAGACGGAGGCCGCCGGGCCAGAGAGCCATCCGAAGTACGAACCCGCGGGCAGCGGGAACGGCGGGGCCGCGATGCCCGGAGCCGGAGCCGGAGCCGGAGCCGGAGCCGGAGCCGGAGCCGGAGCCGGAGCGTCGATGTACGCCGGCCGCAGAATCGCCGCGACGACGCTCCAGCTGCGGGTTCGCCGCCACACTCCGTTGCCACTGGACTGGCTGCCGTTCGTGGACCCCGAGGTATTACCCTCGAGGGTCTGCAGGTAGCCCCCCGCGTTGATCTCGACGATGCCGATGTGGTTGAGCGCGGACGTGGACTTGTCCCAGTCGAAGAGAACCAGGTCCCCCGGCCGGGCGTCGTGGATGTTGGCCAGGCGCTGCCCCGGGTCTCCCGCCAGCAGCCGCGTCGTGTTGAAGCCCGGCAGCCCGGGCACGTTGGCGAGGCCGTCCAGCACCCACGAGACGAAGATGACGCACCACCAGATCGACGTGCTGGGGCCGGCCAGCCACGGCTGGCCCAGCTTGTCGGCCATCCAGCGCCCGTACTTGGACCCGGGGAGCGGGTCGGCCGGCGCGTAGTAGCCGATCTCACCGGCAGCCTTGCGAAGAGCATCCTGGGCGCTCATGCGTGCTCGACCTCCACGACGGGGGCGACGTCCTCGGGCTGGCCGGACGGGTCCGGGAGGACCGCGTCGTCCGGAACGGGCTGCTGGTCAGACATGAGGTTCTCCTACTCGATGACCCATGCGGGGCCGGGGCCGGCCTCGCCGTAGTCCGGCAGGGCGACGAGCTCGCCGGGCTGGGTGAGCCGAACAGAGGCGTCCGGCAGGGTGACGTACGACTCGTGCTCCCCGGTGAAACGGTACCTCACGCCGAGCGCCTCGGCACCGTCCGGGACCTGGTCGGCCTCCGGGACCTGGTCGGCCTCCGGGACCTGGTCGGCCTCCGGGACCTGGTCGGCCTCCGGGACCTGGTCGGCCTCCGGGACCTGGTCGAGCTTCTTGGCAGTCATGCTGTGATGAACTCCTCTGCGTCGAACTTGATGGACGTCCAGATGTCGATGGCGCCACCCCCGGCGTCCTTGGGCAAGCTGGTCTGCACGGCGATGCCCGGGTCCCCCTCGCCGGCCTGGAGGATGGGAAACTCGGACCCGGCAGTGCCGTGGGTCCGGTCTGCCCGGATACGCACCAGCAGACCCTCGATGATGTCGTCGTGGTCGTCCATGGCGTCCTCAGCTCGCCGCTGCACCGAGTGGAAGAAGACGTAGCACTGCACCGTGTGGTGAACGCTCTTCTTGCCAGCTCCTGTCCCGCCAAGGCCCACTCGGATCTCGAACGACTCCGTGATCTCGATGTAGACCACCGCCCCGCTCACAGCGCCCGGCGCAGCGCCGACGAGAGCGTCAGACGTGCGCGACAGCTTGGGCGGCGAGGCGAAGATGGTGCCCACCCCGGTGATCGCCCCTGCGGTGAGGTAGTCCGCGATCGCGTGACGTACGGTGCTGCGGCTCACCGGACCCTCCGGTAGTCTGCGAGCATCGCCGAGGCCAGACGTTCTGCCTGGCTCATCCCGTTGGACATGGGGGTCTGCTGAGGGGGATCGGTTGAACCGATGACGAGCGCGTCCGCCCCGCGGGTCTGCAGGAGCGCGCTCGTCAGCAAGACGGCAGCCTCCTTCACGACTGGGGGGAGGGAAGAGAAGGACGTCCCGCTGACGTGCGCGTACTGCGTGGGGGCCGTCAGGGGGACAGTGGTCCCGCCTGGGACGAAGGTCGACGCCACGGTCACCTGCTCGGTCCCGCCGGTGAGGTCCGTGTCGTAGATGGAGAGGACAGACCCGGGGTAGATGCCGAGAGACGACGCGACGGTCAGGGACGAGGCAGAAGCAGGGACGTTGGCTGCCAGGAGGGTGTTGGGCCAGCCGTTGATGTAGGTCACCTGGACCAAGGGCTGCGGCAGAGAACCGCGCCCCAGGGACGCGTTGTACACAGGGATCGAGACAACCCCGTGCTCTCCGATCTCCACGTCGACGAGGGTCGACAGCGCCGACATGTTGCTCGGCGATGACCCCACCGACACGGCGACGACCTCGAGCACCGGCTTGCGGGGCAGCGGCATCTTCACGTAGCCTCGCACGTCAACGCGGCACCGGCGGATGGAGGTGTCCTTCGTCGCCGCGAGCACCTGGTGACAGATGCGGTCGATCCACGAGCTGGCCCTCTCGATCTGGGACCGGATCGCGGCGTTCTGCTGCTCCTGCGTCCCCCCGGGCACCAGGTTGAAGATGTCGAGGGACGTCGGTGCGGCGAGCCACTCCGCCAGTGTGATGTACGGAACGTGGCTGGTGTAGGTGGTCACGTACGGCGCGACTACTGGCACGGGTTCAGCCTCCCTGGTGACAAGCGTAGTCGTGGTCGGCCGATACGGGGGCCTCCCGCTCCCGAGCCGCGCCGCATGTCCCGCCGGCGTGGCTCGGGATCGGGAGAACCGTCACTCCTGCAACTCCGCTGCGGCCTTCTTGGCCTGCAGGGTGGCCTGGCGCTTGGCCTCAGCGGCGGCACGCTTCTCCGCCACCAGGAGAGCAGCCTCCTCGTCGGTCCCCGAAGGGGGCGTCGAGGAGTCGGGGGCCGCTGCGGGGGTACTCGGGGCCGTCTCCGTCTCCGAGGCGCTCTCCGGGAGGATCGCCTTCTCCAGCAGGCTCACCCGCTCCATGAGCTGGAGCAGGATCTCCGGCACCCGGGTGGGGTCGGACAGCTCCGCGACCGCGGTCCGCAGAGCAGCAGCGTGGTGCTCCTCCTCCGTGACGTACAGCGCCTTGAACTGCAGCAGGTGTGTGCCGAGCTCGGTCCCGACGTCGAAGACGCCGTCCTCTCCGGCCTCGACCGTGCCGAGCTCCGGGGACTGGATGGTCTGCGAGCCGTTCAGCGAGATGATGCGCATGCTGATCTCCTTCTGGATGGGCGGGGGCGAGCCCTGGCCCCGCGAGACTATCGCGGGGCCAGGGCTCAGGGCGTCAGGGGCGGACGCTCTGGATGACCCCGTTGACGACCGGGGCCTTGTTGATCAGCGTCTCGATGGACCGCGACTCGCCGTCGACCCGGGGGCCGCCGTGGCTGCGGTCGGAGCCGTAGACGTAGTCGTACAGGTCCCGCTGGGTGCGGACCGAGAAGACGTTGCCGATCTCGGAGCCCGGGAAGGGCACCGTGTCGGTGCGCGCGATGATCGTGCCCGGGGCCACCGCGGGGTGGACCTCGAGACGGATCTTGGCGCCCGGCTTGGACCGGTTGACGTACGTCGCGACGGAGCCACCCGCCGAGATCTCCCCACGACCCGTCGGGTCGTTCATGGAGAGGTAGGTGACCGCGCCCGGGTTGTTCAGGACCAGGGCGGAGATGGTGTTCGCCTCCTGGGCGCTGATCATGTACGCGGTCGGCGAGAGCCGGCTCGAGTTGAAGAGCGCCAGGTTGAGGGCGTCCAGCTGCGCGATGCCGCCACCCGCGACGGTCAGCTGACCGCCCGCGTTGTCGATGAAGATCGCCCCGGACGGGGTGCCCGAGCCGAACGACACCTGAGCGCCGCCGCTGTTGTAGTCCCCGGCCAGCGTGGCGAGCAGGCCGTTGAACTCGTTGGCGCCGGCGGACCCGTTGTCGCCCGACGCGAGGAACGTCGGGACGGCGGTGGTCAGCTCGGGCAGCGAGGTCGGCGGGACCTGGTTGGCCACGATGAGGGACGTGATCACGGTCGAGGGGATCGTGGTCGTGGTGAAGTAGTACCACGTGGCGCCGTTCGCCGAGACGAACCAGTCGTACGCGACGGCGCCGCGGACGGACGGGATCGACGCCGTGACCGAGTGCACGTTGCCACCGGAGGCGGACGTCGCGACGCTGGCGGAGTTGCCCTGGGAGTTGCCGGCCGAGAAGAAGTAGCCGGACCCGGTGCGCGCGGCGACGCCGACGTACACCGTGGTGCTGACCGGGATGGTGCCGCCGGTGACCGCGTCGGCGAGGGTCGGCGCGGACGGGCGGGTCAGCGCGAACGCCTGCCCGCCGAGGAGGGCCTTGTCCTCCATGATCTTCCACTGGTTGATCGCGTAGAAGATCTCGACGGCCTTCGCGTCGGCGAAGCCGTGCGCCAGCGCGACGGCGTCCTCGGTGACCGAGTAGCCGGCGGCCAGCGGCTGGTACACCGCGGACACGTTCTGGAGGGAGGTCTTGACGAGGCCACCCGCGTTGTCCATGCCGACGAACGGGTTCGGCTGCTGGTTGTTGATGTTGGTCAGGGCGCGCCACTGGGCCGTGGTGGCGCCCACCGCGGCCTGGTTGCGGGCGAGCTGGTCGCGCCACGGCGTCTCCACCGGGACAAGGGAGACCAGGTCGATCAGGTCGACGCCGAAGACGCCGGTGGTGCTGGTCATGCCGGAGGTGATCGTCGCCTTGATGAGCTCGAAGGTCTCCGCGGAGATGGTGTCGAGGTTCATTGCTCTTTCTCCTTCTGGGGGTCTACTGCTGGAACCGCTGCAGGATCGCAGCGTGGGCCAGCGCGGTTCGTGCCTGCATCTTCTTGGTCGGGTCCTGCTCGTCCTCCACGGCCTTGCGGAGCGGGGCGAGCACGTCGTCCTGCCCGCCCCGGAGAGCGGACCCGGCGATGCCGGTCCCACCGCCGAGCAGCGGGGACCTGCGGTCGTCCGGCATCGTGGACAGGTGCTCGACGCGCTCCTGCAGGCCCTTGACCAGCTCGTTCAGTCCGGCGTTGTCGCCGGCCTGCTTCACGAGCGGGGCCAGGACCTCTCCGAGCGCAGCGGTGACCGCGTCCTGGATGGCCTTGGTGATGGGGGTCGTCTCCTCCTCCGGCTTGACCGGGGGCGCCTGGATGGTGTCGGTCCCGGGGACCTGCACCTCGGCGGCCGGCTCTGCGGGAGCGGCGGGGGCCGCCTCCTCGGCGGGGGCCACCTCCTCGGCGGGGGCTGCCTCCTCGACGGCCGGCGCTGCGGCGGAGGCGATCGGGACCAGGTCCTCCGCGTTCACCATGCCGACGAGCTTGCCACTCTCGTCGTACACCGGGGTCAGCGGGTCACCCTTCGCCTTCTCGAGCCCGGTCTCCACGTTCATCTCCTTCGCGAGCGGTTCGATGTCGACGAGTGCCGGCAGCGTGTTGAGGACCTCGGTGAGAGCCTGGATCGCTCCCTCGATGCGGGCCTGGTTGGTGCCCGACAGCACCCGGCCGGACTTGAGCATCACGGACGAGAGCCGGTCGGCCTCCGCCTGCTCGGTCACCGCGAACGGCGCCAGCGTGTTGATGATGTCGTCGATGGAGCAGAGGACGTCCTCCAGGGCCCACACGTCGTCGGTCTCGCCGGTGCCGAGCGCGAGCTCCTGCGTCTCCCTCGCGGTGCCCTGCTGGACGATGGCCTGGAGCGCCAGCACCAGCTCGAGAGCCTGCCGGGCCCGCGCCGCGTCCACCGCCTCCCACGCGGGAGTGGTGGGGTCGTCCGGGTCGCCCTCCGCCTCGACCGAGACCGCGTCGGCGTCGGGGACGATGTCGGACTCGACGACCTCCACTGCGTCCGCCGCGTCGTCGGCCTTCAGAACAGGGTCCATCGGGTTCTCCTCAGGTGTGGTCTCCGCAGCCTTCTGGAGCTGCGTGGCGCGGTGGATGGCGTGCATGGCGTGGGCGACGTCGTCGGGGGACCCGGTGACTGCGGTGACGGTGGTGGCAGCGGCCGGCGCCGACTTGGCGATCAGGCCGCGCACGGTGTCCGCGTCGAGCAGCCCCTCCGACTTCATCATGAGGAAGCGTGGCGAGCCGTTCGCGGCCTTCGCGACCAGGTCGACCCGGGGGACTCGAGCGTGGTGCGCCTCGAGCCACTCTTCCGGGTCCTCGGGGGGAACGGGCTTGGCCATCACACACTCCTCTTGCGTCGCTGGGCACTGCCCTGGGGAGAGAAGCCGGTAACCCGGCCAGACTTGACGAGGTTCCAGGCCCTCTCGTCGCAGATCGCTCCGATGAGCCAGTCACCCGCTCGAATGAGCGTACCGTTGATGTCCCAATCCGGACCGCGGTAGATGTACGACTCGACCACGCGAGCCGCTCCGGTGGTGCCGTCGACGTGGAAGAGGCCCACCTGCTCGCCACCCTCGTCCAGGAACGACCAGGCCGCGCGCTCCAATTCCTCAGGGCTGAAGAAGTCGCGCGTCCCGTCGAGCCCCCGGGCGATGCGCGGGTCAGGGCCAGCCTGGTAGGCGAGCCCCAGCACGTAGCGAGCCTCAGGCACCAGGCACCACCTTCGCGTAGACGATTCGCTTTCCTTCAGCCTCGGCGATCTTGGTGATCTTCATCGAGGTACCGCGCGGGAGGATGATCTCGCTCTCCCCTAGGACCGAGTCTGTATTCAACCCGTCCACCGCGAGGGCTCGAGACCCAGCGGGGACAGTCAGCCGAAGGACAACGCCTTCATCCTCGTAGCTGGCAAAGGCGAGGGCAGACGACGGGTTCACCGAGGTGCTCATGTAGCCCGGATCAGTGAGAACCTTGCCGACCTTCAGCTCGTCGAAAGCGCTTGCAGGAACACCCCGGAACACCACCCCGTCCGACATCGTAGAGGTGCCCTGGAGAGCCTTGTCGATCCCGGAGATGATGGACTTGACGTCGCTGGAGGAAACCGATCGGTCTCCTCGCAGATAGGCATTCACTGGGGTGAACATGTCGTTGTCGATGTACTCGCTGAGAGCCGCGAGGGGTTGCCCGCTGATGGACCGGGCCTGGCTCATCAGGTCTTCCTGAACGTACTTCTGCATGCCCCCCTTGGCCCAGGAGCCTAGCGGAGCCTCCCCGGTGTAGGCCGAAAGAGCGTCCGCCGTAGCGTCGGAGGTCCCTGCGGACACCACCGCCGCAGCTCCGACTGGCTCTGCGGTGAGCTCGTCTGCGGCAGCGTGGCTCGCGGTCATCCCCGGGTCGCGCGGCGCGTAGGAGCAGCGGCAGTTCGGGTGGGCCGGCTCCTCCGGCAGGGTCTGCAGCGAGTAGGGGCCGTCGTCTGCGTACCCCTGGCAGATGTTGCAGGCCCCCGGCGACACGAGCCAGTCCACCTGAGCGATGCCCGCTGCGCCGTAGGCGTCACGGGACGCGGCGGACACCGCCCGGGCCGTCTCGGTCTGGGCGATCATGGCTGCGCGCACGGGGTCGTTGACGTAGTCGGTGAGTGTACGCGCGATCTCGTCGGTAGACAAACCCCGGGAGACTCCATCGGCGAGCCGCGACCCGAGACCGTCCAGCAGCGTGCCCTCGATCCCCTTCACCGTGGCGTCCGAGCTGGCCAACAGAGCCGCCAACCCCCCGTCGTCCAGCAGGGTGGCGGCCGGCGCGTTGCCTGGGCGCCACTGGTCCCAGAAGGCCGACCACTCCTCGGTAGAACCCGGGATCGCCACACCGCCCACCGCTGCGGCGATCCCGGGGGTCTGTTCGGCTGCGGTCAGCAACCCGGCGCTGTACCCCGACGTACGCGCCGCGTCCAGCGCAGCGCGCAACCGAGACGTGTCCGGCGTCAGCAGCTCGGACACGTACGCACGGGCATCACTTGCGTCGGGCAAGGTACCCCGCAGCCAGCGTGTGCGCCTGCTCGGCGTTCAGAGTGCCCGCCAGAGCCGACCGGATGGGGTCCGCGTGCGCGGCGACGAGCTCGTCCTCCACACGTCGGACCGGGTGGTCCTCCCAAGCCGACTTCAGCAGAGAGGGGGTGAGGACGTCGCGGACCTGCTTCGCCACTGCAGCCAGTTCGGCTCGGATGGCTGGGTTGCCGACCAGCAGCCGTGGCTCCCACCAGGCGAGCTCCTCAGCCCCGTCCCCATCCGGGTCGGCGGGGCGCTGCACGTTCAGGTCCAGCTCGCCTTCGAACGGGATGGAGAGCATGTAGCAGGTGTACAGGCCGGACGTCCAGCCGGACGAGAACGTCCCCTCCGGCAGCGGCAGGCCAGTCTCCTCGCACCACTCCCGCTGCGCTGCCTGGAGGGCGATCTCGCCGTCCTCCAGATGGCCCCCCGGGAACTCCCACTTGCCGCCGGCGGGGTCTCCCTCGTCGAAGCTCCGCTGCAGCATGAGCACCCGGCCGGTGTCCTCTGCCCGGACGGCCAACCCCGCGGCCACCGTCTCGCCGGCCGCCTTGCGGATGGCTGCGCGAGCGGCCGCGTTCAGTCGGTGCGCCTCCTGCTCCGGGGTCTCGGAGAACTGAAAGTCCCGCCAGCGGCCCGCCTTGGCCCGGGCCTTCACGAACCGGGAGAACGCGGCCTGCTCCTTGGCGACGGGCGTCTCGGCGGCCACGAGAGCAGCCTGGTTGTCCGCAGGGAACGCCTTCACGGCGAGGGGGAGCCCGCTCGGCGGCTTCTGCGGAGTGACGCCCTCGACCGGCGTGAACGGGTGGTGGGGCAGCTCTGCTCCGACCAGCGGAGAGAAGGACTCGGCATCGGTCGCCCCGGACACCGCCTGGATCGCAGACAGGGGGATGGGGCCGCCGCGCTCCGTGAAGACGAAGCGCTGCAGCGGGTTCTGGTTGTCCGTCGGGAGGCCCAGCAGCTCGGACCGACCCTCGTCCGGCGAGGCCAGCCCGTTGCGGATGTAGATCTCCCAGGCCTGAGCCTCCTGGAGCCGGTCTTCCTTGTCGCGGCCGGTGTCCAGGGAGATCTTGATCGGGAGGCCCAGCCTGGCGATGTACCGGCTGAGGGCCCCCTCCACGTAGCGGACCTTGGGGAGCGTGTTGACCCGGAACTGGATGTCCGTCTGCGTCTCGCCGTTGGCCCGGTTGACGTCCTGCACGATGCCGAGGTCCTGCGGTACGACAGAGAACGCCATCGCCGTGCGGCTGGCCAGGTACTCGGGGAAGGTCTTGTCGAACGCCTTGGGACGCGTCTCGGCGATCTTGGTCCCGTTCGGGACAGCCAGGAGTTGGTGCAGCTTCGCCTGGTCCCCCAGGACCGTCGCGTCCCAGTAGTCCTGCCACTCGGCGACCTGGTCCGGGCTGGTGACGTCCGGGGGCAGCTCGATGAACCCGGCGGGCACCGACCCCTCCGTGAACATCTGGAGGAAGTGCCACTGGAACCGGAGGTCCGTGTTGGCGTTGAGCAGCATCGCCTCGATCGGCGCCAGTCCGTACGGGCTGTTGGTCTGGGGGCGGAACGGCGCGTACTCGATGTCGTCCGAGGTGAACCAGTTCCACACCTGCCCGTGGATGATCTGCGAGAAGGCCGGCGCGGGCGGCTTGGGCCGGCGACCGTTCTCGTCGACGTACGGGGCGATGGTCGTGCCGTCGACGACCTCGAGGCCGATGATGTCGCCGTTCAGGTTGCGGCGGTAGTACAGGGGCGCCGCGTCATAGCGGAGCACGTTCTCCAGCCACTTGGAGAGCCACGCGTCGTAGGGCAGCTCTCGGTCAGGGAAGGCCAGCGCGGCGCGAGCCGCGGCCACGGCCGTCTCGGTGTCGCCCTTGAAGCCGTCCAGGGGCAGGAACATCGGCTCCATGGAGCGGAGCTCGTCGATCACGTGGTTGATGCACGCCCGGGCGATGTCGTACGAGTCGATGATCGCGTTGATCGTGGAGAAGCTGGTGCGCCCCCACGACCCACGAGACTGCGTCGAGATGTTGACGCCGACAGGGTAGTCTGTGGAGCGGGGACGCTGGGAGTAACCCTTCCACGGCTGGAGGGCCCGACCAGGCCCCATCGAGGCCCCGCTGTCCATCCCAGAGTCGACGAGTGCCTGCTCGATGCGTGCGGGTGTGCGGGACTTCGCCAGCTTACGCGTCACGGGAGCCTCTCTTTTCCCTCCAGCTGCGAGCAACGGTGGGGACCTGGGTGTTCGTGCTCTCGAAACGAGTCTTCATCGCGGTCAAGAAGGCCGCTCCAGCGGTGCCCCGGGGCTCCCAGCAGGCTTGCATCACAGCGTCGCCGTCGTCAGTCGACCGGCCGATCCGCTTCCGGATGTCATCCTTGCCTTCGATCTGGATCCGCCCCGCGGACGTGACCTTCCAGTGGGGGGCCGTCAGGTCGCCAGTGAGCGAGTCCGACGGCGGCAGGGCAAGCGTAGCGCCATAGGCGGGATCGAGTAGCTCTCGCAGGTTCCACCACGCGGCGGATCTCGTGTTGATGAAGCTCAGTTCGCCCGAGCGGTCGGTGTTCAGGGTGGCCTCGGACGCGTTGAACGCCACGACCTTGACCTTCATCTCCCGGAGCTGGTCCACCACCCCACCACCAACCCCGATGACGTCGACCAGGGCTGTCATCTCCGGGTCCTCCGCGAGCACGCCGGCAACCACCCCGGTGGTTGCTGTGGTCGGCTGCCGCACGTAGTGCCGGATCTCCGTGATGACCCCGCCCACCAGCGCCGCGAGCACGGTCTTGTCCGACCCCTCACGCGCCACGTCGACACCCAGCCGGTGCGGGCCGTCACCCACGGGGCGACCTGCCTCGTCCCACTCTGCCCAGCGACGGTTCGCTGCCTCCACCCACTCCAGCGGGATGACGCCGTCCGAGTCAGACGTGTGGAACTCCCCGAGCACACGGTTGGCGTACACGGCGGAGTCCTTGCCCCACTGGGCAGCTCGCTGCTCGGCCCACTCCGTGGAGATGCGCCCGGCTGCGATCGCCTCCTCCAGCGTGACGTGTCGCGTCCACCAGTCCTCGAGGCCGGCCTTGCGGGCGTGGATGTCATAGAAGCGCCCGGACGGCTCTCCGGGGGTCGACATCGCCACTGCGAAGGCCTCGAGCGCCTTGGTGCCGCCGGCGCCAGAGAAGGCGCCTTCCGCCGCATCGAAGGTCTGTGGGTCGATCGCCTTGCTCTCGTCGAAGATGTAGAGCACGCTGTCTGCGTGGACACCCTCGATGAGAGCCGGGTCGTCCGACGCGACCGCGAACCCCTGCCCGTGCTTCATCTTGATGTTGAGGGTCAGGAGCTCGGTCCGCTCTGACAGCGGCTCCCGCCCGACGACGTCCCACTTGATGCGCTTGGCCCACTTGTGGACCTCGGGCCAGAGGTAGTGCTCGAGTTGGCGCCACGCCCCGGCCGTGGTGGCGATCTTCCAGTCGATGCCCGCCTGGTCGCGGGTGATCGAGAACCAGAGGATGACGAGCGCGTTCTCCATGGTCTTACCCAGACCGTGGGGGCCGCGTACCGCGACCCTCTTCTCTCGGGGGACCGCGTCGAGGATCTCGGACTGGTAGGGGGTCAACCCTGACCCGCCGCGCCAGTCGATGCACTCCCGGGCGAAGCCCGCCGGGTCGTCGTGCCACCGCGACCGAGTAGGCTCGACCGTCTGTGGTGGGTCGATGAGGTCGGCCAAGCTGGCCGCGAACACGTCAGCCAGCATGGATGCCGAACGCCTCCCTGACCTGGTCGGCGGTCATGCCCTTCAAGGTGGCAACGGTCTGAACCAGCCGATCGATCACCTCGTCCTTGGTCACGGGCGCAACGATACGCTAACCTGTCGAAAGTCGTTGGCGCCGAGGACTAGCGGGCTCTCCAGATAGGGAGTACGCTAGTCCTCGTTCGACACACCGACCAACGAGAAAGGCCCCCTACCGTGGCTCTCAAGACCATCGTCGCCAGGCCCGCTGGTCGCCGTGCCAACGGCAGCCCGATCAGTGAGCGCGTCTTCGTCATCGACCGCGAGCCCGAGCCGTTTGGTGAGGGCAAGTCGCGCATCTTCCGGGAGAACCGGTCCCTGCCCGCGCGGCCCGGCGACTCCTGGGCGAACGGGCAGCAGTTCCACTTCACCCCCGAGGTCGTCCTCGCGGACACCATCCGTACGGTCGTCGCGTGACCGGCATCCGCGTCTGGATGGCTGACGAGTGGGAGATCCGGATGCTGTGCGATGCGGACCTGATGCGCGCCGCGACGGAGTCCCTGGAGCGGAGCGCGGTTCTGGTCAAGGCCGTGTCTGACGGCACGTGGTGCCTGATGGGGGGCGTCCGGTGAGAGACCTGGGCCCGTTCTTCTACCGAGCCAACTACGTCCGCCGACACTGGCCGGACCCCATGTTCCGCCAGATCCTGATCGAGCACTCTCAGTCCGGGAAGTAGCCTCTCCCCCCACGCTGCCTGACGGTAGCGTGGGGGCCCACGCCCACCGAAGGAGTTCCCGCCATGAAGCTGTTCCTGTTCTTCGTCTTCTTCCTCCTCCTGGGTGCCCTCGCCGGCGCCCTGGTCCTCTGATGGCCCGGCCCGTGGAGATCACCACGCGGATCGCTGCTGTGGTGGACGAGCTGTCCGAGGCCTGGGAGGTCGTGATGGCCGCGCTGGAGAAGGTCGGCTCGGCTCCCATGATCGAGATCCGCCCGATGACCGCGTTCAGCCAGGACCCGCCGGTCCGCCGGTTCGTGGTCGCCGTCAGCGGCTCCGAGGACGGTGTGCTGTGACTGCGGACGACGTGGCCCGGGCGGCCATCGCTGCCGAGCGGAAGCGGCAGGTGGAGGTCGAAGGGTACACCCCCGAAGGTGACGCCGGCCGCGGGCACGAGCTGGTCCAGGCCGCACGTGCCTACCTCACAGGTAACCCTGACGAGTGGCCGTGGGCGCTCCGGTACTTCAAGCGGCGTAACCGCTTGCGGAACCTGACCCGCGCAGGAGCGTTGGCCCTCGCTGCCCGAGACGCGGGGGCCGATGACTGCGGCGCGTACGACAAGGCGCTGGCGGAGCTCGCTGGGATCATCTCTGACGTCCCCTTGCTCGAGCCTGTGTGCCCTCGCCCTGCCGCGCCCTGTCCCGAGTGCAGGCCTGGGTACCGGGTCGGGGACGACGGGTGCCGCCACGGGGCTGCCGCGCCTGGGGTGAGCGTGGAGCGGCTGATCGAACTCCAGCGCTACGAGTTCGACTCAGGGTGGGACGAACTGGTGCCGTCCGAGGGCCGCACCGTCGGGGCAATCGTCACGGGCGTGATCACGGACACGCTCCGCGACATCGGCGTCGCCGTGACGGACGGGGGCGAGCAGGCATGAGCCACCAGATGCGCCCGGTGAGCACTGTCCAGGTGATCTGCGACCTGTGCGACGAACCGATCAGCGAGGAGCGAGCGTACAAGAGGGCGAGCCTCGTCCATGGCTATGGCGGCAACCCCGACAAGGCCAAGGCGCCCGCCTGGTACCTGTTGTGGGACCCGCGCAACTGGCCCGGTGGCCCGCCCTGGGACCAGCGGCAGGCCAACCCGGAGAAGTGGCGCACCCGGACCTACGACTTCCACACCGAGTGCCTGCTCCGCGTCGTGGAGAAGGCCATCGCCGACCGTGGCTTCGCCGAGGTGCCCGATGAGCGCTGACGACGTGAAGGCGGTGGAGGTGCTAGACGAGCACTCGCGCCTGGACTTCGACCCCCACCGGCACGACGAGACGGGTCGCAAGCCGTGGACCTGCCGGTCGTGCGGGGCGACTGTCGCTCACAGCCTGGACAACCTCGCCCCCGCGATTCACGCCCACCAGGCAGACGTGCTCGCGGCCGCCGGTCTCCTCGCGGACCCGGACGCGCTAGGCAGGGCCAAGGCCGAGGCGCTGCGGGAGGCAGCGGACGAGATGCCACTTCCGTCGAGCAGCCACAGCGAGCACTGGGACGACGAGTACGTCCAGTACGACGGCTGGGAGCGGAGCCCGAACGACCGCACGCCGCGCACCTGGCTCCGTGCTCGCGCCAACCGAATCGACCCCGCCAGTGTGGCGGAACCAGGGCAAGGAGCGACGAACAGTGGTGGGGCGCTGTCCCTGGGTCACACGGCTGTCATTCGGTCTACGAGAGGGGATGTGCGATGAACGTTCCGACGACAGGGATGATCCGGCAGGCGTACACGGGCGAACCGTGCGGGGATGACACCTGCACATCCGGTCCGGTCAAGAACGCCGAGTTCGACGCTTGGCTGGCCGGGCACGGCTGGCAGGTGGCCGGGCGGGCTGGTGCGCAGGCGCTCAGGGACGCGGCGGACGATGTGGAGCGCATCGATCCCGAGTGGGACTCGGCGCTGTGCATCGACGGCACGTACCACCCCGTGCCCGACTGGCTCCGTGCCCGCGCCGACGCCCTCGCCCCTCGTCCCGCCGCGCCTGGGGTGAGCGTGAGCGCGCTGTTGGCCGTCCGCGACGAGATCACGGAGCGGTGCCTGCGGGCCCGTCACGCTGAGCCGTTCGGCAACCACTCGTACCGCTACGAGGCCACCCGCTGCGACGCCTGCACGGAGACCATCCAGAGCATCGAGGCAGTGGTCGCCACGATCACCGACGACTTCCGTCGCCGGGGCTGCGTCTGCGGACCGGGCAAGCGCTGTGCGCGGCACGACCTCGGAGTCACCGTGACGGACGGGGGCGCGTGATGGGCGAGACCGTCTGCAAGTGCGGCCACGGCCCCGAACGGCACGTCCAGGGCCTCGGATGCATCGCCGGGTGGACCTGGGACGCGCAGGGCTGCTCGGTCGGCCCGGATGGCTGCCACTGCGAGTGGGCACACCTGTCGTCCATGACCGAGAGTGAGTGGAGGAAGTCATGACCACTGACGGCGTGCGGGAGCGGGTGGCGCGGGCGATCCTCACGCTCGGACGGATCGACCAGGACGGGCTCACCGTGGCCCAGCAGGTCGAGCGCGAGTGGGCCGACCCCGAACAGCGGGAACTCTCGCTCGACCAGGCCGACGCCGCCCTGACCGCCATTGCGGAGGCGCCCGGACTGGTAGAGGCGCTGGGTCGGGCGCTCCGTGAGCACCAGCCGACGACTGGGATGTCCGTGGCGAGGGGCGTGACCTGCCGCTGCGGCTACTGGAACGGCGACGAGGACGGCGGCAAGACGCGCCCGGTCGGTTACCAGGGCCTGCAGTGGCACCAGGCGAACGTCCAGGCCGACGTGGTGCGTGAGTGGCTGAGGGGGCAGGCGTGAGCGACGAGACGATCCAGATTCCCCCTGACATAGCGGTCCCGTACCGAGTCGTGACCGACGCGACGTTCCCCTACGGCCTGCGCTGCTGCCACTGCAACCGGCTCATCGACGTGGGCCAGCCGTTCATCGATCACGTCATCGTCACGTACGGCAACGGGGACACGATGGCGCACCTGGCCTGTGTGTACTGCCCGTGCGACGAGGGCATGGAGGGGGCGGCATGAAGGTCCGCATGACGCTGACGTTCGAGGCACACCGGGACCGACGCCGGCAGGACGCGGCACAGGAGCAGGAAGCCGCGCCGCCGATGGTCGACGTCAAGGGGTCGGCCAGTGTTGAGCGCTCACGCCAGGGCGAGCCCAACGACCTGCGCGCCGGGCTCGCCGAGCACTGGTACCGCATCGGATTCCAGCCGAACGAGGAGCCACGATGAGCGACTGCCTCGTCCAGGGCTGCGTGATCCGCGGCCAGCACATCCCGGACCCGACCACTCCGCACCCCGACACCTGCAAGGGGGGCTGCGTCCCGCGACCTGCCGCCGACGGGATCGCCCTGTGCGGCCAGCACGCGCGCCGCTTCGAGGACGCCGTCGCCATCCGAGCCTCCTCATGCACCTCCGGGAGATCGGCAAGCCCTACGCCCAGGCTGCGCCCTTGACCGGCGACCTCATCGCCCGAGGGGAGCCAGCCGAGCGCGTCAACATCCCGGCCGCATGGCTCACTGCCGACGAGCTCGAGAACGAACTGGCGGGCTGGATCCGCGCCACCCTAGAGGATGCGGGGGAGCCGTGGTCGACACGGTCGTGTTCCTGGCCATCGCTGGCTTCCCGATCTGGCAGGCTGCCTGGCCAGTTGCTCGTCAAGGTCGGGATGGCCGTCGTCGCAGCCCTCGTCCTGAGGGGACGCCGCAAGCGGTGATGCTCTACCTGGCGACGTCGAATTCTCCTTCGATCCGAGAGGCGATACGCACCGGCCTCATCGGTCGCCTCTGTACTCCCCGCGGCGGCTCGCCCCCGATCGAGGGAACCTGGGGCGCGGACTCCGGGTGCTTCACCCTAGGAGAGAACTTCCGGCTGGAGCGGTACCTCCAGTGGCTGGAGCGGATGTCCCCCTACGCCGGCCGCTGTCTGTTCGCCCCCGCTCCCGACGTCGTGGGAGATCACGCAGCGACGCTCGAGCGCTCTCTCCCGGTCCTCCCAGCGATCCGGGGCCTGGGGTGCCGCGCGGCGTTCGTCGGCCAGGACGGGGCCGCGCCGGAGAACACACCCTGGTCCGCCTTTGACGTCCTGTTCCTGGGAGGGTCGACGGACTGAAAGCTGGGTGAGGCGGCCCGGCTCCTCTGCCTGGAGCCGGGCCGGCGAGGGGCCCCTGTACATGTCGGCCGAGTCAACTCCAGAAGGCGCTTCAGGTACGCCCAGGACGAGCTGCTCGCTGACTCAGCAGACGGGACCTACATCTCGTTCGCCCCGGAGGCCAACCTCCCTGATGTCCTCGCCTGGTCCCAGGCGAGCGTCCGCTAGGCTTGCCGGCATGGGTGGTAGATCACACGCTGAGCGGGCGCACGAACGCGCGGTCGAGGTGCTTGACGAGATGAGCTCTCGGCGCCGGCGCATCGCCCGGGCGCAGCGCCACCCCGAGCGCCCCTGCTACATCTGCGGCGCCCAGCCGGACACCGACGGCCTCGTCACGCACGATAGGGAGAGCCATGGAGCCGCAGGACTGGCGCGCTGAGCGTCGAGGCACCAGCCGCATGCTGGGACTCGCCATGCTTCTGACGGTCGGGTTGGTGCTGCTGGGCGGGCTCCTCGGCTTCGTGCTGTACTGGTAGAGATCCAGAGTCCAGCGCCGGGGAGACCCGGGTGGCCCTACACTCAGGGCATGCCTCTCCCCACCCGCTAGCGCACTCTCTAGATCCGTAGTACGCTAGTACTCGTTCGACACACCGACCAACGAAGGGCCCTTCCCATGAGCGCCAGGACCATCCAGGCTGTCGCCTCCCACCGGGACGAGGTCGAGGCCGCCGCGCGGACCATCGACGCCTCCGTCACCGAGGACGTCTCGCCTGACGCCATCCGCGCTGGCGACGTGCTGACGGGGATCGACGCGACCGTCTTCCCGTTCCCGTTCACCGTCTCGTCCACCCCGATGCACCTGGGGGACTCGTACTTCGTGCGGGCCACCCACGGCTGGTTCGGGGTCCTCTCCGCCCACCACGTCGCCCACCGGGTCGCCTGATGATCCTCGTCCTCGACACAGACAAGGTCCTCCCGGGAGACCTGCTCATCGGGCTTCCTGTTGAGGAGATCGTCGCCCAGGACGACAACACACTCGTCTTCAAGTCGGGCGGCCTCCAGTACCGCCTCATCGCCCCGTACATCACCGTCGAACGCCCAACCGAAGGAGCGTGACCCCGTGACCGAGCTCGACATCACGGGTTGGTCTCTCTAGAGCCTGCTTTCATCGAGCCGGCTTTCATCGAGCCCTGGAGCCCTGGAGCTGCGAGCCCTGGAGCCCTGGAGCGGGGCGAGCTGCGAGCCCTGGAGCCCTGGAGCGGGGCGAGCTCAGACGACCGCGTGCGACCGCTGCTCCAGCATGAGCCTCTCGTGCGGAGTCATGGCGCCCCGTACGCCGTGGCGGGGGTGCCCACGCTCCACGCGGAGAGCGTCAGCGAGGCAGTCCTCCTTCACTGGGCAGGCGCTGCACACGGCCAAGGCCGGCGCGTAGGCGGCTGGCCGGCAGGACCTTGGGTGGAACAGCTCCGGGTCCGTGTCCAGGCAGCCGGCGTTCTCCAGCCAGTCCCGGCTCACTGGACGAGCCTCAGGTGTGTGACGACTCCCTCGAGCACCTTGCGCCGGGCGTCGCCGATGATGCCACCGGCGTCCAGCCCGGCGATGAGCGCCGCGTGCGCCAGAGCGGCCTCCTTCTCCTGCACCCGGACGACGCGCTCGGCCAACCCCGCGGTGATCGCCTTCGCGGCGAAGCTGGCACAGCGGTCCCGCTCCATGTTCTCGAGCTCCACCAGCCCCCTGATCGCCTCGGACACGGGTTGGGGGTCGCCGTTCAGGTCCAGCGCGTACTTGTGCCCGATGAGCGCCTTCACGCCCGATGGCAGCTCCCACGTGTTGCGGCCCAGCAGGTCCTCTGCCTCGGCTGCGGAGTAGGCCTGCTCGAGCAACTCAGCGTACAGGTCCGCTCGGCGCCGGCTCTGCGTGATGAGGCGCAGCAGGACGGTGGCTGGGTCGTCCGTCGCGTCCCCGAGCTGCCACCGGCTGACCTCTGCCACCACGAGTCCCTTCTGCAGCGCCTTGGGGGTCTTCCCGCCGTGGAGGGCACACACCTTCTGCCCAGCCAGCGGGTGGCGCTGGCACGGCTTGCCGTCCTTCCGCTTGCGCCCGCACACTGCTGCCATGGTGTCCTCCTTGGGGTCGGTCTGCCCAGTAGCCTAGCCCCTCCGCCGACGGGTCGTCCGTTATTTGACCCACCTCGGCCCGTTATTTGACCGCTGCCCACCCCGTCAAATAACGCTCGACCACCCACCGATGGCCCTCGACACGAGAAACGCCGATGTTACTAGTTACGTGTTACCCCTCACCGCTCATAGAGAACTGAGGATGCTCGCGTTAGCCCAGGTCGCGATAGCCATGGTTTTCGGCCGGTGTCCGCCAGGTACGCCGTTCGGGGTACTCCGGGGCCGTTATTTGACGGCGTCGGGGGTCAAATAACGGTCAAATAACGGGTCAAATAACGGTCAAATAACGGGCTTCTGCTCAGACACCTGGGGCGATACACATCGGTCATGGGCGTTATTTGAAGAAGCCCAGGTCGCTCTAACCTTGACCGATGTTTACGTCGGGCCGTCTGCTCAAATCTCATGCATATATAGAGGACTGTAGTTTCAAATAACGTGGTTCCGCTCGACTGATCGATGCAACCAGTCGTCATAGGTAGTTAGGCTCAGGCTCGCACGTTCCCCAGGTCTGTAGTAACTCACGCCGGCGCGCCCCGCGGCGTACGCTCGCACCCATGCTCGAATCCCAGCTTGAGGCCCACTTCCGCCTGCGTGTGCGGCGCGACCTGCACGGCATGTCGCTGAAGCTCGCCCCCACCACAGTAGGCATGCCCGACCGCCTAGTGCTGCTCCCCGGCGGAGGGGTGTTCTTCGTGGAGCTCAAGACCGAGACCGGCCGGCTGTCCCCGGCGCAGGTCGTACTACACGAGCGGCTGGCCGCGCTCGGCACCCACGTGTCGGTCCTGTACGGGCGCGCTGCCGTGGATCTCTGGATCTCCGAACACGCCGCCTAGTCGCGCGCTACGCTAGGCACCCCACCCGTCACTGGAGACCACATGCCCCCTGTCCGACCCCCGCTGCGAGACTACCAGGCCGTCGCGCGGGACCACCTACTGTCCCATCCCCGGGCAGCCCTGTTCCTGGACATGGGCCTCGGGAAGACGAGAAGCACCCTCGAGGCGCTGACACCGGAGCACCTGCCCGTACTGGTCACAGCGCCGAAACGCGTGGCGGAGAACGTCTGGCAGGACGAAGTCTCCCGCTGGCGCCCAGACCTGACCATCAAGGTGGCCGCGGGCGCGCCAGCCGCCCGGACCCGCGCTCTGGCCGCCCGCGCCGACATCACCGTGATCGGACGGGACAACCTGGCCGACGCCGTGCCTCTGGACTACGCCACGTTCGTCATCGACGAGCTGTCTGGGTTCAAGACCCGCGCGAGCAACCGCTGGAAGACCGCCCGCCAGATCACCCGGAAGACCCCCCACGTGTGGGGCTTGACTGGCACCCCCAGCCCGAACGGCCTCATGGACCTGTGGGCGCAGGTGTACCTGCTGGATGGCGGAGCCCGCCTGGGGCCGACGCTGGGGGGATTCCGGAACCGGTTCTACGTCGCGGGGGCCAAGCTCCCCAACGGCGTCGTGATCGAGTGGATCCCCCGAGCTGGCAGCGCCCCCAAGATCCACTCCCTGATCGACGACATCTGCCTCTCGATGACGGACCGAGTCGAGCTGCCAGAGACGACCTACAACACGGTGACGGTGCCACTGCTGCCGGCGACCCGCGCTCTGTACCACGACATGAAGGACGACCTCGTCGCGGTGATCGGGATCGACAAGCACACCGCCGCGAACAACGCCATCGTCTCCAGCAAGCTGTCCCAGATCTCCGCCGGGTTCATGTACGTGGACGACGCCGACCTGCACGGCGGCCGCTACAACGTGCTGCACCGGGAGAAGATCCGCGCGGTGCAGGAGATCGTTGAGGGGACGGGCAGTCCGGTGCTGGTGGCCTACCAGTACATCCCCGAGCGGGACATGATCCGGGAGGCCCTGGGCGACCTGGTGCACGACATCGACGAGCCGCGAGCGATAGCTCGGTGGAACGCGGGCGAGCTGCCTGTGCTGCTGGCTCACCCCTCGAGCGCGGGCCACGGGCTGAACCTGCAGCTCGGTCCGGGGCACACCATCGTGTGGGCAAGCCTGACGTGGAACCTGGAGGAGTGGGAGCAGTTCAACCGGCGGCTGTCTCGCCCGGGACAGAACCACCCCGTCGTGATCCACTCCCTCGTGAGCCCGCGCACCGTCGACACGGCGAAGCAACTCCGCCTGGCCGGCAAGGCCACCGTGCAAGAGGCCCTGCTGGAGCACCTGGAGAGCCCGCTGTGAGAGTGCTGGTCGCCTACCCTCTGCCGGAGACGATCCCGGACCTGTGCCCCGGCTGTGGCTGGCAGCTCATGAAGGGCGTCCTGGTCATCACGACGATGATCGACACGAGACACCTAGGCTGTGCCTCCCCGGCCATGGTGCGAGAGGCAGCCTGCTGCCCGCACTGCATGGAGCGGCACCCCCAGCCGTACGATGGGATGTGCCTGCTGTGAAGGACATGTCCCCAGAGAACCAGGAGCGGATGGAGCGGAGGCGGCAGGCCGTGTTGGCGCTGGAGGCCGTCGCTGCGGATCCCAGGGAGACTCCCGCGCGCCGAGCCCGAGCTCGAGAGGCGCTGGCCTCAGACTACGACTCCTCCGGGTCGGCCTACCTGCTGCCTGCCGGGCAGCATCACACCAGCGGCGGTGGCGCGTTCCTCGCGACCCAAGCGGTAGAGCAGGGTTGGGAGAGCAGACGATGATGTGCATCGAGTTGTTCGCGGGGCCCGGGGGGATGAGCGAGGGCATCCGCCGCGCGCTACCCGACGTGACCGCGTTGGGGCTGGAGTGGGACGAGTGCGCCTGCCAGACGGCCGTCGCTGCCGGGCACCCCCGCATCCGCGGAGACGTCCGGCTGCTCCGGTGGGTGGCGCGGCTGTTCGGATGCCACTACCTGCACGCCTCGCCCCCGTGCCAGGGGTTCAGCATCGCGGGGAGCGGCCTGGGCCGCCTGGACGCGGACAACCTGCTGGCAGCGATCCGCGGTCTGGCGTTCAGCCACGCGGGGCCGGCAGACGTAGAAGCAGCCATGGACCAGCTCGACCTGCTGGCGCACGACCACCGCTCGGTGCTCACGCTCGAGCCGCTGTGGTGGATCGCCGAGTGCCGGCCGGAGTACGTCACGCTGGAGCAGGTGCCTGGTGTGCTGCCGATCTGGGAGGCCTACGCCGAGACGCTGCGTGCCTGGGGGTACTCGGTCTGGACCGGAACCCTGAACAGTGAGCAGTACGGCGTGCCGCAGACGCGGCGCCGCGCGGTGCTGATGGCGCGGCTGGGGGAGTACAACGTGCAGCCTCCGGTCCCGACGCACAGTCGCTACTACTCCCGCGACCGAGTTCGCCTGGACGCCGGGGTGCTGCCCTGGGTGTCGATGGCTGAGGCGTTGGGGTGGAACGACGACGATCTGATCGGCTTCCCGCGCAGGGCCGACGACTCCGACGTCGTAGAGCTGGGTGGGGCGGAGTACCGGGCGAGGGACTTCCGGTCGGGGGACCAACCAGCACAGGTCGTGACGGAGAAGACGCGCTCGTGGCAGCGGCACGTTGAGCTGATCAACGGAACCGGAGCCAACGCCGCTCGACGGTCGGCGGAGGACCCAGCCCCCGTGGTGCACTTTGGGGCGAGGAAGAACAAGGTCGTCTGGAACGTCAACAACCAGTCAGGCAACGACTACGACATCATCGGGCAGGCATCCACCCCGGCGACCGTGGTGGCGTGCCGCTCGCTGGTGGCGTTCCGCGGGGCCACCGCGAACCGGACCAACGGCTCGACCAAGGCCCGCAACGACGGGTTCATGGTCACCGCGCAGGAGGCTGGCATCCTTCAGTCGTTCCCGGCGAGTTACCCCTGGCAGGGGACCAAGACGAAGCAGCACGAACAGGTCGGCAACGCGGTGCCCCCGCGGCTTGCCCAGGCGATTGTGGAGGCCCTGGTGTCATGGCAGTGAGCAACTCGGCGATCTTCGCCCAAGCCCGACGCCTCCGCATGGAGATGCTCACCGACTACCGTGCCCTGCAGGAAGCAGAGTACGCCGCAGCGGACGCCGCCACTCGCGGCAACATGGTCAACCGGCGAGGCCGCGCGCTGGACTGGTCGAGCTGGGACGTGCTGTACGGGTCACCCGGGGTGCTCGCGGCCTACGCGTCCGACGAGCTGAAGGAGCACCTGCTGACCCACCCCCATACCACGCGGACCACCTTCGAGCGCGAGTGGGTCCTCCAGTGACGACGCACCGCGGAACGACGAACCGGAACGACCGCGGGTCCACCGAGGACCGCCGCTCGCGCCGGGCGTGGCTGGTGGTCGTGTACCCGGCTGACGTGCCTGGCCTGACTCGCTGCTACCGCTGCGGGCACCTGCTGTACAACCCCGACGCCCCGCCACCCGACACCAGCATGTACCGCCCACTGACAGTCGATCGCATCATCCAAGGGGTGCTGGGAGGCACCTACGCGCGCACGAACATCCGTCCAGCGTGCGGCCCGTGCAACAGCTCAACAGGGGCCATTCTGGCCCGGAGGACAGCATGACGTACGCCATCGCCCGAGCACCCCGCCGAGACAGCGCCCACTGGAAGCCTGGCACGGTCACGTGGGAGGAGATGGTCGAGTGGGTGGACACGCCCGCCGACCAGAAGGAGTGCGGCAACTACGTGCTGGGCACGCTGGTGCCCACCGTGGTCGACCACGACAGCCGGAAGGGCTGCCGCGGGCTGCACCGGTCAGCAGCGTCTGTGGTGTCCCGGTCGGCGCTGTCTCTGGATGCGGACTACGCTGGGAGCGCCTTCCTCGAGCTGGTGGAGCTGACCGAGACCCACCGGACTCTGGTGCACAGCACGTGGCGGTCGTCCCCGGACGACCCGCGCTACCGGCTGATCCAGCCGACCGACCGCGAGATGACCCCGCAGGAGTACCATCTGTGCGCGGAAGTCCAGCTGTACCGGATGGGCAAGCAGCACTTCGACCCGGGATCTGTCCAGCCGGAGCGGTACATGTTCCTGCCGTCGGCGCAGCACCTTGAGTGGTTCGTCTCCCTGGTCATCGAGGGGCCACCGCTGTGCGTTGACGAGCTGCTGGCCGCCCACACCCCGGACATGGTGATGGCTCCAGTCAAGGAGCACACCACCCAGAAGCGAAACCCCTATGAGTTGGAGGGGGTCGTCGGGGCGTTCAACCGGGTGTACTCCATCGACGAGGCGATCACTCAGTACGCGCTGCCGTACGAGAGTGTGTCCGAGCGGCGCTGGCACCTGGTAGGGGCGAGCGGGGAGGCCGGCCTCTCGCTAGTGGACGACGGGCTGGTGTTCTCCCACCACAGCAACGACCCCGCGTGGGGCCAGACGTGTTCCGCGTTCGACCTGGTGCGCCTGCACCGGTACGGGGCCCTCGACACGGGGGTGGAGAACACCCCGATCAACCGGCTGCCGAGCCACCTGGCCATGCTCGACCTGGCGTCCATCGACCCACGGATCGTGGCGGAGCTCGTCGGCGCCGACTTCTCCGAGGAGGAGGAGGACCTCGACTGGCGCCTGCTGCTGAAGCTGAACCCACGCACGGGCAAGTTCATCGACTGCATCGAGAACTGGGACCTGGTCCAGAAGCACTGGCCCGTGTTCGCGGCGCTGTGCTACAACGAGATGACGCTGACCGTCGAGGTGGACCGGGACCTGCCCTGGAGGCCGCGGTCCCGCGGCGCCACCTTCACCACGACGGATCGGTACTCCCTGTGCCACGCTCTGGAGCGGGAGTACCACCTGCGTCCCAGCCGGTCGCTGGTGGACGAGCTGGTGGACACCAAGGCCCAGGCCCGGTTCGTCAACCCGGTGCGGGACTACCTGAACGCACTGGTCTGGGACGGCAAGCCACGCGTGGAGATGTGCCTGCCCGGGGTGCGGGACACCCCGTACACGCGGATGGTGGCTCGCAAGTCGATGGTGGCCGCGGTAGCACGGATGCTGGACCCGGGCTGCAAGTGGGACCACACGCTGATCCTGTTCGGGCCAGAGGGCCTCGGCAAGTCCTACTGGGTGAACTGGATGTCGCGGGGGTGGTCCGCCACGCTGGGGCGGATCGGCGACAAGGACACCTTACTGATCATGCAGCGGAGCTGGATCATGCTCTCCGACGAGGGGCACTCGCTGCGCAAGGTCGACGCGGACATGCAGAAGGAGTTCCTCACCCGCACCGAGGACGTCTTCCGGATGCCGTTCGACCGCGAGACGTTGGCACACCCCCGCCACTGCGTCATCTGGGGCACCACCAACGACGAGGTGTTCCTGCGCCAGCAGGAGGGCAACCGTCGGTTCCTCATCGTGCACTGCACGGACAAGCTGGACTTCAGCCAGCTGACGGACGAGTACCGCGACCAGGTGTGGGCGGAGGCCGTGGCGCTGTACCTGGCCGGGGAGCGGCTCTTCCTGGACGACACGGAAGGTACCGTGGCCGCGGGCGAGCGGGAGCGCTACACCGAGGAGGACGCTCTCGCGGGGCTCATCGCCGAGTATCTGGACACCCTGGTGCCGACCGCGTGGGAGTCCCTGTCCCCCGACGCGCGCCGGCTGTGGCTGCTGAACCGGGCCGACGGCCTCGTGCCCGACGGCACGGAGGTCATCCAGGAGGTCTGCTCGGTGCAGCTCTGGGTGGAGGCCCTGGGGCGCCGCATGGGGGAGCACCGCCGGGTCGACCTGCTCGACATCAACGCATCGATGAAGCGGATGCCCGGGTGGGAGACCTCTCCCGGGCGCCGTCGCCTCCCCCACTACGGTCCTCAACTCACCTTCAGGAGAACAGCATGATCGAAGAGGTGCTCGCGAGCTGGGCCACGCAGGCGGACTGCTCCCGACGACAGGTTGGGGCTGTGCTCGTGCTGTACGGAGAGATCGTCGGAGGGGGGCGGAACCGACTGCTCGCTGGGAGCTGCACCGCGGGGGACTGTCCCCGGGGCCGCACCACCTACTCCGAGACCCCGGCGTTCTCGAGCTACGCAGGGAACTGCGCCGCCGAGCACGCGGAGGTCGCTGCGCTACGTGTGGCGGGCCCGTTGGCTCGCGGGGCGACGGCCTATGTGAGCTGCGAGCCGTGCTCATGGTGCGCGGACGCGCTGCTCTCGGCCGGCGTGGTGAAGGTGATTGTTGTCCCGCTCCAGAGTACCGAGGGCCACCCCACCTCCTCCCGGTAGACTGACGCCCGTACGACTCGCCCATCACACACGCACACAGAGGAGATCGACCATCATGACCGTTCACGTGAACATCACCATCCAGCCCGACGACACGGGCACGTTCTCGACCTACGAGAAGACGATCCTCGACGCGCTCGCCGGCACCAAGCCGTTCCAGCCCGCCTCCAACACGCCGTCCACCGCGCCGGTCGCCCCCGCCAAGGCCGCCAAGCCCGCGGCCAAGCCGGAGCCCGAGCCGGAGCCGGAGGAGGAGGACGTCCTCGGAGCGGGTGTCCCCACCCTCGACGACGCGATCGCCCTCGCGACCAAGCTCGTCGCGGCCGGCAAGACCTCCGACGTCAAGGCCGCGCTCGCCGAGCTCGACTGCAAGCGCGTCGGCGAGCTGAAGGGGTCCCAGATCGGGCAGTTCCTCGAGGCCCTTCGTGCCTGACAAGGCCCTGTACCACGAGATCGCGTTCCCGCTGCCCGAGCGCGTGACCGGGGACGGCTTCGTCCTCGTCCAGCGCGCCCGGGCAGCGCTTCGGCGGGCCGGCGTCTCGAACCACCAGTGCGAGAACTTCGTCAAGGAGGCCCTCGCTGGGGGCGTCGCCCACCGAGTCGCGGTCATCAAGAAGTGGATGACCACGACCCATGCCTAGCGCCCACGCCAACCTGTCGCCCTCAGCGGCAGACCGTTGGCTCACGTGCCCGGCCTCGGTGCGGGTGAGCAAGCTCGTCCCCGCTGAGCCGGACTCTCCCTACGCCGCGGAGGGAACCAAGGCCCACGCGCTCGGCGAGCTGGAGGCGAGCTACGCGCTCGGTCTGATCACAGAGCGGCAGTATGGCATCCGCTTTCGGAAGTGGCTGCAGACGCTGCCTCTCCTGGCCGAGGACGACCTTCTCGACATGCAGCGGCACATCGCTGGGTACGTCGCCCTCCTCATCGAGAGGCAGCGCATCTACCCCAACGCACAGGTGCTGCTCGAGCAGCGCGTCAACACAGGCGTCCCCCAGTGCTGGGGGACGTCCGACGCGGTCATCGTCTCTCCGACGCACGTCGAGATCGTCGACCTGAAGTACGGGGCCGGTGTTCCGGTGTCCGCCTACGGCAACCCTCAACTGAAGCTGTACGCCGTCGGCGCGCTGGACATGTTCGGCGACGTGCTGGGAGAGACCGAGATCGTGCGGTGGACCATCTACCAGCCGCGGGTCTCCTCGCTCACCACGGAGGAGGCCACCGCGGACGAGCTGCGCGAGTGGCGCGCCTCCATCCTGCCGATCGCGGAGAGCGCTCTGGGGTCCAACGCCCCGTTCGGTCCCAGCGAGAAGGCGTGCCGGTGGTGCCCTGCCGCAGGTGAGTGCCGGGCCCGGGTCGAGTTCATGACCCGACAGGACTTCAAGCTGCCCGACCTGCTCACCACAGACGAGCTCGGAGAGCTGCTGGGGCGGATCTCGGACATCAAGGCCTGGTGCGAGGCCGTGGCGAACACAGGGCTGCGCAAGGCGTACTCCGAGGGGGTCGCCCTTCCGGGATGGAAGGTCGTCCGGTCTGGCGGAGTCCGGATCATCACGGACCCGATCGCGGCCTCTGTGGTGTTCGAGAACCACGGGTTCGAGCTCTCCGAGGTCATGGCGACGCCCAAGCTGAAGGGCATCGGCGACCTCGAGAAGGTCATCAAGGCGAAGACGCTCGGACCCAAGAAGGACGCCACCCTCGAGTCCGTGCTCGGGTCCCTGGTGGGCCGAACCGAGGGCAAGCCTGCGCTGGCCCCGGAGGACGACCCCCGGCCGGCGATCAACCCCGACAGCGAAGCCCAGAAGGAGTTCTCGTGAAGCGCTTGTTGGTACTGCGGGTGGACGTGGCCCTCATGGCCGTCATCGCGATGACCCTGGTCTGGGTGTTCCAGCCGACGGGTGTCGCGTTCCTCGCGTCGTTGACGGCGGGGATGGGGTACATGGTGGCGCAGGTCCTCATCGGGGGCATGACCTCCCGTGCGGAGGACCAGCGCTACCTCGACGCGTACGAGGACGACCTCGACGACTACGACGACCTGGTGGCGTATCTGGACACCACAGCTCCCGAGTCCCCCGAGCGCCAGCAGGCCATCGAGGCGCTCGTGGAGCACCGGGCGGCCTCCCGGGGGAAGCAGTGAGATGCTGGTGCGGGGGCCCTGCTGAACCCCGAGACGGCGACCTCGTCTGCCTCGACAGCCAGTTCCACGACCCGACCGACAGCGCTCCGACCGGCCCGGTCTCCCGGCTGTACGTCTCGGGGCCGATGTCCGGCATCCCGGACTGCAACTACCCGGCCTTCGAAGCGGCGGCCACCGAGCTGCAGTTGGCCCGGTACATCGTCGTCAACCCAGCCGCGAACGCCATCGGAGCGAGCTACCGGGAGATCATCAAGGAGGACCTCCGGGACCTGATGACGTGCGACGGCATCGCGACCCTGGAGGGCTGGTGGGGGTCCAAGGGTGCCACCCTCGAGGTGCACGTCGCTGGGGTGCTCCAGATGCCGGTCCGCTCGGTAGAGGAGTGGGTCCAGCTGGCGCTGGACCGGAACGACACCCGCCCGTGCGCGGAGTGCGGGAACGACATGGCAGCACAAGGGTCGTTCCTCTGCACTGAGTGTCTGGAGAACCTGAGGCCGCAGAGCAGAAAGACGCGCTAGACTGGGGTGCGGGTCATCCGAACCCAGACAAACCGATCCCGAGGAGAAACCATCATGGCAACCACCACCCCCAGCGCGACCAAGGTCGTCACCGGTCGCGTCCGGCTCTCGTACGTCCACGCGTTCGAGCCGTTCTCCAACACCGAGGGCCAGGAGCCCAAGTTCTCCGTCGTGCTGCTCATCCCCAAGAGCGACCGCGCGACCATCGCGAAGCTGCGCGCCGCGCAGCAGGCCGCGCTCGCCGGCGCGGCGGACCGGCTGTTCGGCGGCAAGGTGCCCAAGGTCTTCAAGGACACCCTGCACGACGGCGACACCGAGGCCGACCTGGACCGGAACCCGGAGTACGCGGACCACTGGTACATGTCCGTCTCCTCGAAGACGCGCCCGGGCATCGTCGACCAGGACGTCAACCCGATCCTCGACAGCACCGAGGTCTACAGCGGGTGCTACGCCCGGGTGAGCATCAACTGCTTCGCCTACTCCACGTCCGGCAACAAGGGTGTCTCCTTCGGCCTCAACCACATCCAGAAGATGGGTGACGGGGACTTCCTCGGCGGCCGCAGCAAGGCGGAGGACGACTTCGACGCGGTGGACGACGTCATCTGAGCTCGTCAGCTGAACCAACCAGCGGGGCTCGCCTCTCATCGGCTTAGGCCCTGAAGCGAGCCCCGCTGGTTCCCTCTCCCGCTCTCCGAACCCGAGGAACGATGGACATCTTCTCACAGGACGCGGATCTGCGCCTACGCATGAGACCCCTCCTGATGGACAACCCCCACCTGTCGGCCACCGAGCTGGCCCAGGAGTTCCTCGACAGCCTCGACGATGACGAGTACAACCGCGTCATCGAGGTGTACGTCTCGTCCCTCATCGATGACGATCTCCGGGCGACTGCGGCGCGAGCTGCAGCCCGACTGCGGAGCCGTGCGCGATGACGGACCTGTACGTCGACATCGAGACGTTCTCCCCCACCGAGCTGACCACGAGCAACGTCTACCGGTACACCGAGGACCCTGGCTTCCTGATCCTGATGGCAGCGTGGGCATACGACGACGAGCCCGTGCAGGTGGCGATTGGGGAGAGTGCCATCCGGCAGCGCATCCCCGGGCTCGCCGCCGCGGGGGTGCGCCGCGTCGCCTACAACGCGACGTTCGAGCGGGTGTGCTTCTCGCGGATGCTCGGCTTCCCCACAGGGACGTACTGGGCACCCGAGGAGTGGCACGACCCCATGTCCGTGGCCGGCGAGAGGGGCTACCCTCGCAAGCTGGCCTACCTGGCCCAGGCGCTCGGGGGCGAGCTCAAGGACGAGGCCGGCACCGCGCTGATCAACTTCTTCTGCAAGCCGAACCGCTACGGCAAGCGCAACCTGCCGGAAGACCACCCGGAGAAGTGGGCGCAGTTCGTGGCCTACTGCGGCCAGGACGTCGAGACTCTGCGTTCGGTAGACCGAGCCCTGGGGGACTTCCCCACAGAGACGGAGCGCCAGGCCTACTTCGCGGACCAGCGCATCAACGACCGGGGCATCGAGATCGACCTGGACATGGCCCGCGCGGCGCAGGAGGCCGCGGAGGACAATCGCATGGTGCAGGAGCTCGAGATCAGCTGGAAGACCGGAGTGGAGAACCCGGGCAGCGGACCTCAGATGCTCGCCTGGTTGCGGAGCCGCGGGGTGTCCGTGCCCAACCTACGCGCTGAGACCGTCGAGCAGCTGCTCGAGGGAACCCGCGACCCCACGGTGAAGCGCGTTCTCGAGCTGCGTCAGGAGCTCGCTCTCGTCGCGTCGAAGAAGTACACCGCGGCCCTCTCCTCTGTGTCGGAGGACGGCCGGCTGCGGGGCCAGTTCCAGTTCTTCGGAGCGCACACGGGGCGTTGGTCCGGGCGTGGGGTACAGCTGCACAACCTGCCGCGGGCCGCCTTCAAGAGCGACCTCCCGGACCCGGATGACGCGGCCCGGGACATCGCCACCCAGACTATGTTGGCCATCCTGGACCTCAAGATGGGGCTCGGGGCGGACGCGCTGACGCTGAAGAAGGTGTTGCGCGCGATGTTCGTCGGGCCGTTCGGGGTGGGGGACTACGCATCCATCGAGGCCCGGATCATCGCCTGGTTGGCCGGGGAGCAGTGGGCGATGGACGCGTTCGCGGCGAAGCGCGACATCTACTCAGAGACCGCTGAGCGCATGTCCACCCCGGGCAACCGACTGACCCGCGCGCAGGGCAAGGTGGCGGTGCTGGCTCTGGGGTACAACGGGGGCCCCCCGTCTCTCCGGGCCATGGGCGCGGAGGGCACCGACGCGGAGCTGCAGGTCCTCGTGGACAAGTGGCGTCGGGCCAACCCGGCTATCGTCGGGCTGTGGGCCGAGATGCACGAGGCGTTCCGCACAGGAGGAGCGGTCGGCGAGCGGCTGACCATCGAGAAGGACGAGCACGACCGTCAGCTGCTCCTCCCCTCTGGCCGCGCCATCGTCTACCACGACGTCAAGTGGGAGTGGGTCACCACCCAGTACGGGACCAAGCGGCAGCAGGCGAGCTTCGCGGACCCAGGTCGCCCTGGAGCCCGCGCCCGCACCTACGGTGGGCGTCTGTCCGAGAACGCCACGCAGGCTGTGGCCCGAGACGTGCTCGCGGAAGCGCTGATCCGGATGCACGAGGCAGGCCTTCGTGTAGTGGGCCACGTGCATGACGAGGTGCTGGTAGAGGATGGCTCGGTGGAGGAGGTCCGCCGCCTTATGACGGAGCCCCCCGAGTGGGCCGCAGGCATGCCGATAGACGGAGAGGTGTTCAGGTGCGCACGCTACCGGAAGGGCTGAGGTCCACCTACCTCGACTTCGTCGAGAACAGGCACCGCGTCTGGGAGGCGAGGCAGGCAGGCCTGCCCGCCCCCTGGTCCGACGACCCGGTGCTCCAGGGGCACAAGTTCACGAACGTGTTCCGCGTCCTCGACTACGGGTCCCAGTTCCTCCTCTCCATGCTCGAGGAGGACCTCGACGAGCGGGAGACGCTCGCCCGGTGCTTCCTGTACAGGCACACCGGACGGCCCGAGACGTGGCAGTTCTACGAGGTGCTGCACGGGCACTACCCGCGCATCGAGGACTTTCCCGAGCTGCTCGAGACGTGGAAGGAGTACCGCGGGGGCACCCGTCGTGTGACCCGGAACGCCGGCAGCGCGAAGGCCGCGGACTCATACGTCTTCGACCGCCCGATCTTCACGTCGGCCTACCTGGTGTTCCCCCAGTCGCAGGTGCCCGGGACGGACAAGCTGGAGTCCATCATCGCGCTCGCCACGCGGCTGTTCGGCCCGGAGGACGTCACGCCGGCCTGGCTCGCCACCAGCTCGCCGGCGGAACGCTTCCGGGTGCTCCAGCGCAACCCCGGGGTGGGCGACTTCATGTCCATGCAGATCTTGACGGACTGGGGCTACTCTCGCTTCGGGGCTGACGACGAGAACCGGTTCGTCGTCCCGGGGCCTGGAGCCATCAAGGGGGCCAAGGCACTGTTCCCGAGCTGGAAGCCATCTGAGGTCATCCGGTGGGCGCGAGCCGAGCTG
>Ga0302271_10000219_pt1 | contig 53280 bp, 29 predicted proteins | sample III_Bog_N1_1_FD_198767 | JGI IMG/M metagenome (GOLD analysis project Ga0302271, IMG submission 198767) | Peat permafrost microbial communities from Stordalen Mire near Abisko, Sweden - III_Bog_N1_1 | ecosystem: Environmental > Terrestrial > Soil > Wetlands > Peat | place: Sweden: Abisko...
ATTAATAGTTAATCTCTCCAATGGTTACCTACTTAGGTTGAAAATCACGCTAGAAATTATTGTAAATTCAATAAATAAGAAATGATTCCTCACTTCCCCTGCTCTTTATAATAATAGTTTAAATATTATATCTCCAATAGTTTATTTCTATTTCGTTAAATAATCCAATGGCTTTTGTGTCTTAAAACTATATTAAAATAGAGCACTTTACTTTACAGATCAGATAATGATCTTTAAAGCCCACCATAAGCCAATGAAAAATATTTTTTAATAGAATATGATGTATTATTCTAAAATTAATGAATTTCCCTCAAATTTTGAGATTATTTAAATCACTATTATCTATTATTTTTTTTCAAAGGAATTTAATACTCATTGTGTTCTTCTCAAAAGAGAATAATCAAGAATTTTAATTTTATTATTTTTAAATGGTATTTCCTTAAAAGAATCAAGCATAAGGTTAATGACATAAAAACTCGAGAAGAAAAGCTGGAAGCTGACATTAGTGAAATGAAAGCTGAAATTCGTGAAATCAAAGCTGACGTTCGTGAAATCAAAGCTGACATTCGTGAAATCAAAACTAACAAACTTGAAATCAAAGAAAAAATAGTTGTGTTAGAAGAAGAAAAGAAACAACCAACAAAAAAGGTTTCAGTTTGCTCAAACTGTTGCTGCTGAAATATCATTTAATTGATTGATATTCATGATTGAATGCTTATTTTTCTGTATGTCTTAGTGAGAATTCCTTTAGATTATAAAAATGAAATACTTAAAAGAAACAAGGGTTGATTTAACTTTATTTATTTTTGTAAAAACACATTGCATCTTTAGCATCATTTCTCAAAAAATTTCAAGAAAAAAGCAATGTCAAACTTTATTAAACTATCAAGCATACATATCTCTCAAATTTCTTCTTCGAGATGGAAAGAATATTTGCCCATGAATGCAGCGAAAGTTTATTACTCATTTTAACTGGGTAGAATTCTTGATTAAAGGATCTGATGATGATGAAGAAGAAGATGATTGCAACAGGGAATGATATAGTTTTCACTTTTAAATGAGGAAAAGACTTCCAAGTTGGAGGAAGCTTAATCTCCTTCTCTTTAGCTTTCGATTTTAAGAAGACTACAAACTTTAAAACAAAAAGTTTTATCAAATAAAAGCAATCAAATCCATGATTAACTTCTCCAAAGAATAAACAATTCAAACTGCTGATGTTTCAAGTATAATACAGTAGCCTGTGTTCTTGCAAATCCTAAAAAGTTTTCTAATAAATAAACAAATGTATTTTCTTTCATAATTTTTTTAATATGTATTTAATAATTATTAAGAAAAAGGAATTAAAAAATTCAGGGGGAAAGGAGGAAGTGATAAAGAATAACAATATCAACTGTGAAAACCGAGATTTTTCTCCAGATCCAATCCCTCCCAACACATAAATTAATTAATGATATGATGTGAATGTCATTTTGGAAGATCATTCTAGAATTAAGTAATATCATGTAATTTACCGATATTAATTTTTTATGAAAAAACTTTTGAGAGATAAGACTCCAAAGACAACAGGGCGTTATGAAATAACAAAATCTTAGGTTATTACTAAGCTCCATGGTATCAAATTAGGGAGATCTTAATCAGAAAGTAGAACCAATCTTGATTAAAAGAGTGAATAATAATCAAAGCTAAAAGTATCAAATTAAACCACAAAAAAGGAGTAAATCAAAACAGAAACCCTAATACTGACACACACACACATACATACGCGAACTACTCTTGAAAAGAAATATGAAGATTAATTGAATATTTACTCCCCATCAAATGCTTGGGAATCCAATCGTGCCAGCACTTGACCCGCCAAATGCGCCCATGCCTCCAAAACCGCCACTCATCTATGAAGGCTCTGCTGGTGTGCTGCCTCCAAACGGCTGTATAAAAGCATTGCTGTTTGCCACTGGGAAGCTGTTTGCGCTTGTGCTGATATTTGTGTTTGTATTTGTGTTGCTGCCGAATGTATTTGGAGCACTCACTCCTCCAAACCCACCTTATAACCCAACATTGTTGGTGCTGTTAAAGCTTGTTTATATGTTGTTGTTGACTGCAGGAATCGAGAAGTTATTACCTGCCATGTTCTATCCATTGTTGACATTGTTGTTTACAAAGTTAGCTTGATTTGGGAAAGCGTTTACGTTTGCGTTTGCGTTGGCATTGAAGTTATTTTGATTGCCATTGAAGTTCCCAAAGTTGTTGTTGGTGTTATTGTTTGCTACTCCGTTAGTATTGTTGTTATTTTAACCTCCTTTATTATTGTTATTATTGTTGTTATTACCATTGTTATTGTTGTTATTTTATCTGCCCTTTTTGTTATTTTATTTGTTTCCTCCATTATTGTTATTACCACCATTGTTTCCAGCAAAGTTATTGTTATTGCCATTATTTCCATTAACATTGTTGGCGTTCATGGGCATGTTCTAGATCGGCATATTTGGTTGGGAATTATTTGTAGGTGTGAGGTTAGGAGCTGCAATATTGTTGGGAACAACTGCGTTGAAGCTATTTTGAGGGATACCAGCGTTCAAATTTATGTTGTTATTCACAATATTATTGCCATTGATGAACCCTGGATTGTTGATGTTGGCTGCATTGCTAATGATGTTTCCATTAATCACTGGACTGGTAACTGCGTTATTAGATAGCCCATTGTTGTTGAACATGTTGTTATTGAAATTATTAGCAGTATTGCTAATATTGTTAGTTGGTTGGAAGTTAGTTGCGACGGAAGGATCCCTGCTACTGTTCACTGGGAAATTCTCACCATTATTGTTGTTGTTGTTGTAATCCATTTGTTCTCCCTCTTCTTCCTCTTCGTCTTCTTGCCCAGAGTTGTTATTATTTGCTCCATTATATGACTACTATTGCTGCTACTATTATTACTGCTAAGTATTCTGCTAGTAATTAGCATTTGGAGCAGTCCCAGCACTGTCGTTTTAGGGTCTTGTTGGATTGCCGAAAGTTTTTTCAGGTCGTTGTGTTTAAACTCGCTCGTGAGTTGGATTCCTAAGATCGGTATCTCCGTGGGCATATCTGCAGCTGTCTCCTGCAAGGCAGCTTCCTTTTGTGAAACCGATGCAGATGGTAGTCTTGTAGAAGGAAGTTGTTGCTCTGAGTTGGTTCTCACCATGCGCAAAAGAACAGGTATTACCTAGATTGCATTTTCCTTTTGCGAACATTTAGCAGAGCTTAGTCTTCTTCAAGTTTGGGGGCTCTCGAAGTTCCTCTTGGCTGTGAGCGTACACACACTTGTCACCTTTAGTGCAGTTGGAGTTAAGAAGGTAAGGACAAATCTTCGTCTTGTGGAAACTCGTGTTAGAGAGGGAAACTATTTGGTTTAAAAAAAACAAATTTAAGATTTTAAATCAATTAATAATTTTTATTTTGAGCTTTAAAGGGTTAAAAAGAGAGCCAACCCAAGGAGAATCTATGTTTCTAGCAAATCAATCAAAACAGGGAGAAAATACCTGCATAAATATGGGGGGAAAGCCCAAATGGCAACTCAGTGATCACATAAAAATGGTACTTTGCTGCTTATTTTTCGCTAAAAAACCCTCAATTGAATCTTTCCATTAATCCCTATGATCATCTCTCCCTGAATGATTCACATATCCTCTTGGATAGAAAACCTTCACATCCTTGCTCTTCATTTCAGTCATTTCCTCAGATTTCTAATTGCTTACGTTTGCCTTCACGGTTTTGCATCTGTGGGTTAGCCTTCTTGTTGAATGTCTTGGACATCTTGGGAACATAATTTTCCTTGTTTTCTCTGTTATCTCTGTTATCTCTGTTGTCTCTGTTGTCTCTGTTATCTCTGTTCTCTCTGTTATCTCCCTATCCATTTGGACCACCGAACTTACGAGGAGGCCCTCCTTTGCCTTTAACGAATGGTTTACTCGGGTGTGTGCGGAGCCCACCTGGCTGACCACCTGACTAGCCTGCGTTGTTATTAGTATTTGAGTAGTTTTTGGTAGTTGGCTTAACCATTTTTTCCCCTATTGCCTTGTGCTTTTTGTTTGACGCGCTCTTGTTTTGCCTAATTTTTATTTGATTTGAGATTCTCCCGGCTAACCCTAGACTCCCTTTATTTATTTTGCCATCAAGTCTCCCCCCCAGTTCTTCTTCACTCTCTCCTTCTTTCCTCACTTCTGAAATAATTTGAATTTCCCCCTCCCAATTCAAATTTGAAATTTATTAACTAAAGAGAGAGATTCTTTGTTTCGAATTCGAATTCATCCAGCCCATCCATTTATCTCATTTTTTAACTTAATTTTCTCTATTGAATTTAGAATGAAAAACTGTATTATTATTATTATTATTATTATTTATTCTTGGGTTCTTTTTTGTTGTTGAATCGATCATAACCCTTGTTGAACAATAAACACTATCAGTTCATTATTGACTTATCAAGATAAATAGTTTGAATCTCCATGATATCGCAGAGAATCATAGTAAATTTGGCTGAGATGCTTTTCAAGCAATAAAAATGATGTATTTATTGATTATTGTGAATGGTTTCATCTTTTAAAGCTTTGAAAATCTAGATAATTACAGTCATTTTAAAAATATTGAAACCATTGAAAAATGAAGAAAAAAAGAAAAGACTCAAAATTTCTAATAAAAGTACTCTTATTATCAAGAAGAAAAAACAAAGGCTTTCTTATTTTAATGAAAAAATATGAATGGATATATTGAACTTCTGCTTCCATAGAGCAGAATTTCTAAAAAAATAAGTTTTTTCAAAGGCATTTAATGAAAATAAAAACCGAAGAAAATCCTCTTTATTTCTACCCTTGAAGCTCTCTTTTAAAATTAGTTTTCTTTCTTTTTAGATACTATTTTCAAGGAATTCTCTACATAAAAGCAATTAAAAATGCTTTATTTCAGAAAACTAGAAAAAAAAGCAATTATCGAAATAAAGAACTAACTCCCTTATCCAATGTCTCTGATTTTGATGCAAAAATGATTCTCAGCATTATCTTAAGTTCCTTTAAGCGTTTTTATATTTTTATGATGAAACATTTTTCATTTTAAAGCAAGAGCTTACTGATTAGTAGCTAAATAATCAAAAAGAAGATGATTTAACTTAACGGTTATTTATTCTTAAGTTGAAAGATTTTTTTGTTTTCAGATGCTAAAAATTAAAACAACTTTTCTGGCTTCTTTGACATTTTCTTTTGAAGGCATTCAATGTTTGGATTGATTCCAATGCTCTTATTGAGTAATTAATCATACCACCTTTATTTCCCCCAAATAGCGAGGCTTAACAAAAATGATTATGTTTTTAATGTTAATAAAGTAACTTATATTTAGAAGTTAGTTGTAAACTGTTCAGTAGCACCATCAGTTTATTATCCCTTTACTAGTGGGTTTAAAATTCTTGAATTTATTTAAGCTATTATTAAGAATTTCTTTGCTAATATTTCATATTTAAAATAACTTTCTTAAAAACTATTTTTTCATTCTTCTTCTTTTAGCTGTAAAGTCTTTTTTTAATTAATCAAATAGCATGCAGCAAGTTAGGTTTTAATTGTGGAAAAAACCTGAGATGGTTAGAAATTGAGATTACATTAAATTAAATTTGTTATTCTTAAAATCTCAATCTTCAAGAAGATCACTCTTGAGTTATCTGATTCAAGTTGGCAAATAAATAAGAAAAATAATACTTCAATACACTAGATCAAATCACCTTGAATCTTCTGAAATAAAGTGTGAATTAGATTGAGAGGTTGCTAATTATGTTTCAAATGTATGCTAACTAATAAGCACTGGTCTCGTAAAAAGAGAAACAATAATCTTTAAAAATAGAGCTGCTTAGCACTACCAAATAGTATTGATTGCCATGAAAAGAAAAGATTTAAAATTAGATTATTTCTTTATTTTTTTGGATTGAGAATCTACATAAAAACCTATTTATTCCTATTTTTTATTCAAGTTCTACTTAGCCACGGCTAAAGATTAGCGCAACACTTAAGCTTCATAGGTTTCAATGATAAAAAATGAATCATATTATTCTGACGGACAAAAATAAAATAGTTTGATTAAAATCACTCCAAATAAAGTAAACTCTTATCAAATTAAAATTAGATTCCTTAAAAACGTGTACTGGAGAATAATAATAAATTTAACTTAATTAATTGAACTAATTCCGCCCAGTCAATTCGAAACTCCCCACCTTTCCGCACCTCATGGCTTGATTTAAAATAAAAATAAAACATATGCTTTTCTTGATCAATTAAAATTCAAATAATTTCGATTTTAGAAAACCTAATTTTAAGGAATTATTGATTATTTTTTTAAGAAAACAAACAGCAGCGTTAATTTATTGATATGAAAATTCATAAGATATCATTGGGAGTTCTATGTTACAGTTTATTCTTAAAACTCAAATGAATCACAGATCATTCTTTCATTGATTTTCTTCAATGTCTAGAGGATTTTCTTTAAAAGAACTGACTTGACTTTGTTTATTTTTCAAATTAGCTTCTAGAATCGACTTTTTCCTATTCTAAGATGTCTGTGCTCATATTTGGGAGTGTATTTTTTAGTTTAAATGCTTTTATGGTTGATAATAATAACTTTATAGATACTTAGTTATTTCTATTTTAACAATGTATTTGTTCTTTATTGCACATTCTTTGGTATAATTAATCAAGGTGAATCTAAGAAGCAGATCGAGTTGCTAAGTCGGATAATGAAAACACATAACATTGCTTGGATTCTTACCCAAGGGGGATTTTTCGAGTGCATCAATTTCGGATATTTTTTTTGTTAAGTGGCAAAAGATCATTTAAGAAAACTAGAAACCGATTGTCTTCCATACAAAGCAAGTAAAACTATGTCACTGCAGTGTATTCAGTTTATTTATCTCCTTCATGTAAGCAGATCAATTCTACCATTTCAGATTCCAAAAAATCTTTGAATAGAATGCAATATAATCTATTTTCCATGATTTGTTTTAAGTCACTGTTCTTCGAATGCTGCTTGCTTTTGATGAATTTATTGAATTTCTTTCTGAACATCTCCCGTTCCTTATTGTTTGGATCGCGATTGATCAACACTGGCAAATGCTAACAGGATTTGAAATGATATTGTTCAGGTGATAATTTCTCATAGTTTAAGATGTATTTCACTTATTTTCTCACATAATTCATAAATCCTCTTATGAGATTCCGATTGATGCATTAACGATTTGTTCTGATCGAGATATTTACATTTTCCTTCATTTCTGATTCCAGTTGATTAAGCAATTAATTTTCTTTAACTTGCTCTTCTTGGTGTTTAGTATGGTTTTCAATGCCACTTGACAATTTCATTTTTTTCTTTATTTGTTGCTATTTTTAGGAGTTTTTCTATTTCTTAGGAAAGATGAAAGCTGAAGAATTATCTGATTGTTACTGACTGCTAGCTGATTGGTTTTTGGTTGAATTAACAGAATTTTTATTCCAATTTCCACTGTTCTTATTTTCATTGTCTTGCTGACACATATTCACCGTGCTCACACTTTAAACATACAATCGAAATTTCAAAGACAACTCATCTTCTCCAGATTAGTTTCCCATTTGTTTTTAAGAAGCTTCTTGACTGTGACTATTATTAAACCAATAAGATTAGTGGGAAGAAAGAGGTTGCTGAGTTTATTAATTTATTTCTTTTGGGAAAATAATTCCTTGTTTACTGTCTTGAGGAGATTAATTTTGTTCCTATACAAGAGAGACAATATCCTGCTATGGCTAGTGTTGCTCCTGATGAAGGAGTTGCTGTTAAGGAAAAGGGAATTTCTCTTGTAGTTATTGTTGGTTTGGTTACATTAGATATTCTTGAGATAAATAATTTTATTGTAACATTATCTAATTTTACTAATTTTGCTATTGTTAAAGGAGCATTTATTGCTTTATTAATTACTATTACTACTGCTAATGAACTTCCTTAAATTGATACATATCAATGAATGACTGCAAGTATTGATATTATTGAAACTCATGTCCATTTTGGAAAAGTGCTTGTGGAAAGATAGACTGGTTGTAAGGGAAAACGGTAGAGTTTGGTTGATGGTTCTGAATGAAATCAATCGATAAGGGAGAAAACTGCTAGAGATATGAAACATTCTGTTGAGAATATGGAATTGACTGAATCATAATTGGAATACTCTGCTAAGTCTGGATTGAAGCCATTTTAGCATAACCACTATTATGATAGGCATCATTGTTCAACTGAGATAGTTAAACAGAGGGATTTTCCATCTATTCACCGTTAAGCAGTTATCCTGAGTACAGTGGAGCTTAGTTGAAAGGCATCAAAGGAGGATTGCATGGAAGGGGGAAACCATGTTGAGAATAATATTATTAACAATATTAGTTCATGTGCAATTTGCTGACTGAAGTATTATGAAGATGCTGTTTTTTGAGGAAGAAAAAAGCAATTTTTTATTTAAAATTTATCTTTTAAAAATTATCAAAGAACACATTAGGGTTCTTGTCCATTTTAAAACAGTGTTATTTACACATTTATTTAGGTCTTTCAAAAAGGTTACAACAGAATGAATAGCTTTAATTAGTTTAAGCATCTTTTTATTAAATTAATTTCCCACCTTGATTCATTCAATCAAGAATTTTTGTTGCATTTAATAAAAGTAATGTAATTTTATTTAAATTTATTGCTACCTCAAACAACAGCAACTTTCATTCTTGTATCTAAATCTAATCCATGAAAAAATCCCTGCTTTTTGCCTTCATGTTTCACCTGAGATTAAATTATTTTACCATTGATTCATTTCTTGTTTGATTCATCCGCTTGAATGCATAATATTCACTCATTTCCTTCGAATTACTGGCTCAAATAACCCCTCCCCCCTCATCACGAACTTTAAAATCTTTATGTGTATTTCACATTAAAGCCACAAGTTAAAACAACTACTCTAAAAAAATTATTCTTTGGCTTATTTTACCTGCAAAAGAGCGACTTTATGGTGGAACAAGCCATTTAATCATTATTTAAACTACTATTGATAGACCTTATTCAATATTTTATTTATGATATTTACTTTGTCAAACTAAAATGATATTTGTCTTAAATGTCATTATTACTGGTTTATTAATAATCCAACCACGTTGGGGAGGGTGGTCAATTATTTCAGAGCCACCTGATTCATTTTGTCATTAAATCCATAGTATTCTTTAATCCCATTCTCAAGTTCTTTATTTGATGTACTTTGTTAGAAATAAGCGCATTGTACTTGCTAGCATTTTGTTGTCGAATAATTTTAAGTAAATAAAACATTTCTGCAAGTGTAATCGAATTATTTTTTCAAAAATATTCTTTTCAAAAGATAAATTCCAAAGACACAGAATGTGTGAGTCCAATAAGAAAATTGTAAAAAAATGATTGTTTTTAATTCTTATTATCATGGAATTACTTTCTCCTTTTTGGCTCTTGTTTTTTACAAAATAATGATTATTATCTTTAAAATTTAATTATTTTATTTGAACCTTCAATTTTTTGGTTTATTTCCATGTATCTTTCATTTATTGAAAAGGAATATCTGCTATCATACTTCAAAGAGAATTTCCTAAAAAATTAAGAATAAATAAGCTAAATAATTCGAAATCTAATTGTGTTTAAATTAAATTGGAGAGTAGGTCATCAGATTTAAGTCAGAGAAGAAATGTGTTGTATTTATGTTTGCTTTTTCTTCAATTCATTTTTATCACTTTCAATGTCCACAATATATTTCTCAGATTGCATTTTGGATTCTCAAATCGATTTATCCTTGCTTCAAAATATCTGAGTTCATGCTTGGTAGTAAAATAACTTTCTCTTCGAATGTAGTTCTTGTTGGTAATGAGGGTGATGGGGAAATTTAGGTACTTTTATTATCACAAATATTTTATTCTTTATTGATAATTTAAAGTGATGAACCAGATACAATTTAAGAAACACTTGGTGTTGCTGTGTTAGAAGATGAAAATGAGCAACGTTGATAGGAGTTTAAGTTAATGTGATTTCTATTGCTTAATGCACTAGCATATCCAGAATTTTTCTTGTTGAGCCATACCGAATCATTCATAAAAACTAAATATTGAGTTTCTTTAAGACACAGCAGGTAGAACTGTATTACAGCTGGGTAGGTAGTGCAGTTCTCTTCTCCCTACAAGCATTTCAATTCTGCCATTTCAGATTCCAAAAACTCTTTGAATAAAATGCAATATAATCGATTTTCCATGATTTGTTTTAAGTCATTGTTCTTTGAGTACTGTTTGCTTTTAATGAATTTATTAAATTTCTTTCTGAACATATCCCGTTCTTTATTGCTTGGATCACGATTGATTAACACTGGCAAATGCTAACAAGATTTAAAGTGATATTGTGTAGCTGATAATTTCTCATAGTTCAAGACATATTTCACGTTTTTATATACATATTTCTTGAATCCATTGATGAGAGCTTTGTTAATACTTTGCCTATTTATTTAGATGGAGGCACGTACGATTTCCCTTATTTCTGGATGTAATTACTCAAACAATTAGATTTTTTTAATAATCTCTTCTTGCTAGATTGGAGATTATTCAATAACATCTGTTAGCTTCTTATTCTTCTTTTCTTACTATTGATAGATGTTTTAATGTTTCTACTGAGAAACCAAATTTTAAGAATTGTTTGTTTTTTATTAGCTCTGAGTTGGTTGGCTTTTGGTAAAATCAACAAAATTATCAAATTTGTTATTTTCACTGCGCGTATTATATATTTTTTGAGTACATTAATTAAATGTTCTCACTCTCTCTTCCTTGTTTTACTTCTCTAAGTCTGCTGATTACTTTTTCTTGGCTTTTTAAGAACCATTAGTGATCTGGCTACAACTGATCTTGTAAAGTTAGTGGGAGTCAAAAAGTGTCTGGGATTATAAAATTCTTTCCTTAGAGACAATAATATCTTCATTACTGTCTTAATGAGATTACTGTTGTTTCTTTAGAGAAATGAAAATTTATCCTTATGGTTCGTGATATTACTGACGAATGGGTTGTTGTCCAGAAAGTAAGTTCTCTGCTGGGTTATGTTGACTTCGTTCAGTTAGTAGTTGCTGAGATTACTGGTTTTTTTGTAAATTTAAGTTATCTAACTAATTTTACTATTTCTACATCAATATCTGATATTATTATTACTATTCTTATTGCTGCAGAAATTGCTAGCTTTCCATAAACTACTGCATAAATTGATTTTAAAGCTGATATTGATTTGGTTGGAATGGTGACTACTTCACGAGAGACAGATTATTAGGGACAATTGTAGATTATCCTTGAAGATTCTAATCAAAACCTATCAGACACGGAGAAAACTGCTAGAAATATGAAAGATTCTGTTGCGGAAGTGGAACTGATTAAATTATCTAAGGATTATTAAGTTAATCATGAATTGAAACCATACAATGATTGTCATTAGAAAAAATCAATTGAGACTATTAAATCAAGGGATTTTATGAGTAAAGGAGAGTTGAGTTGAAAAATGTAGAAGAAGGAGAATAAAACTAAATGGGGAATGTAGGCTAAGAAAAATAAGGGTTCATTTCCTGACACTATCTTCAAAAGATCTGCTCGATGTTTGTTGAAGTACAATTTTTAGTTTATTTTTTTATCTGGAATTTATTTGTTTTAATAAATCTTTCATAATCAAACTAAGGATATTTTCCCTTTTAAAGCCAAATATTTTCACCACATTAACTTAAGCCTTTCCATGAATACAATCTAAGAATGAATCACTTGATCTCCTTCTAACAACCATTCATAATTTTGAATTAATAATCTTCCTGAAATCCAAAGAAGAATCATTAAGCGGATTATTTTTTACTTTTGCTTCTTCAAAGCATTTACTTAATTACGTTTTATCTCCACTTTCCTATCCATGAATAAGGCTGACTATTACTAAATACACTATAATATTCACTTTCGTTTCTATTACATGCTAAATTCATCTGCTTGAATGCATAAGATTCACAGAATTTTTTCGATTTACTGGTACAATTTTCCTTACTGCTTCTGTTTTTTAACATTAAAGCTTATTGAATTCCCAACCTACAAAGTTTTATTTTAAACTGTCATTACTAGTGGCTTGATTGAAAATACAACCAGCTAAATGATACCCCGATGAGTTAATTATGTCATTATCTCCAGAGATCTGGCCTTTTGAAATTATCATGATATTAAAACATGATTATTCTTAAAACTAGTTGATATGTTGGTTGATTCACCCAGCGGCCAAAAATTAAGTGATAAAACACAAACAAGTGTTTGTTTCCGTTTTGTTTCAGCTTAGTATTGTATATTTCCCTTGTTTTTTAACTTTGCAAGCTAAAAGTAGCATTTTGAGCTTTAGGCAGAGAAATTCTAGAAATTTAGTGGAATAAAATGCCTTCATTTCAGGAGGAGCCACATTTATTTACTAACAGAATCGAGATTCTATCACATTAGTTGGTCCTTTAAACATGCTTGAAGATGCGAAATATTTACAAAAACCAAATAATACTTTTCTTTGTATGATAAATCTTAAATGACTTTGCTAAAATTAATTAATAAATTTTCTGTAAAACTTAAATTAGAAGAAATCACTACAAACTGCTTACAGAGCTATCTAAAATCAAAGACTCTAATATGTTTAAACTTCAGTCATTCATTTATTTGGTAATTTTTTTCTTCTTCTGGGACCTTAAAGAAATACAAAAATAGGTTCTAGATAATCAATTCAAGGAAACTAACGCAACATTAACTAAAATGTGCATTAATTAATGTGAAAATAATAATTCAAGTAAGGATCTTAAACATAAAGAAATAGTTTTCTTTGAAAAATAATTAAAATTGTAATGCTAAAAAGAATGAAAATTTAACACAAACTCACATTTCCTGTATCGCCTTTCGCCTTTAGTCGTGAAATTATTTATCCGAAAAAAAAGGAATTAAAGCTTAAAACAAAATGACTCTACAGGATAGCAGTAACAAATGATTTGAAGCATTTATTTTTCTTATCTCCCTAATCTCAAAAGTAATACATAAACCAATATTTTTACTCCCAATCATTGGTTGATTTGAAAAAAAAATACTGTTATTTTAAAAATAAATTAATTCATGGAATTAAGATGTATTTTCTCTCTCTTAGTATTGGCTTAATAATCTTTTATAAAACTGCCATAAATTCATTCACAGTTTGAATATTTCTTTGCAGAATTTTGAATATATTCTTCTGATATTGTGTTCTTTTAAATTCCTTAGGATTCCTGATTTAGAAAATCTAGCTAAACACCTTCGAGATTGATCTAACATCATACAGAAAACATCGCATCAGTTAAGAAAATAATCGATGTAAAAGAAATTTATTTCTCTCTCTAATTCACGAAGGGATAAAAATCAACTATTTTCATAAATGGAGCTTTTTCAATGAAGATTGATAAAAAAAGAAAAAAATAATCTAAATTATTGGAAATAGAATTAATTTTTTCATTCTTAAAATATAGATTGTTTTTTATTTGATTGAGGATTGATATTATCATCTCCTTCCTCCCTCTTTAGTTTTATTTATGGAATAACAAATTAAGTTTTTTATCGATTAATTAATTATATAAAAAACAACAATTTATGCATATTGTATTCTGACGAAAGTGACATTAAATTAGGAGGTTAAGAGAGATATTAAAATCTAAAAAAAATAACTAGCCACCCAGCAGAAAACAGTCTAATTATTCTCCTCAAATAACATCAAAAATACTTTCAATTTGTTATCTTTTTAATGGGAAACACTAGCAACACTCCAGCGGAAATGCAATAACCCTAACCGCAAGAATAAGGCAAAGAGAATAAGAAGAAATATGAGGAAAAAAATGACTCTCCGGATGATTCTTCAGAAGATTTCTCATCTGTAAAAGTCTTAGCAATCAACTAGCCGTAGAGCTTCAGCTAGAATGATAGAAAATACACTGCTATTGAATCGATCAATTTCAATCTCTGCAATAAAATCAAAAGCGATAAAGATCTGTTTAGCGTTGCTGCTAATCTCAATGTTCTGCAAGATAAGACTCTCCGCATTGCAACTTTCAGACTTGAGTGAGTATTTTGAAGACATGATTAGCTTTTTTAATTTGATCAGTCTTCATAATAACATTCCTGGTTTGTTCTTTCTCAGCCATTCGAAAGTTTCGATCAAATCCTGGTAGTAATTCTTCGACAAACTGCATAAACTTTCCTGTCTCCACCAAGCCAATCTCTTCTTAAGGTACTATCTGTATTTGTTATTGTTTTGCTCTTTTATGATTTGATAAATCATCATACTTATCATTTGTTGTTCAATTTTCTTTTTGATTTCTCAGCAACAATAAGTTTGGGGAAATGCGATAATAAGACATCAACTAAATATTCATGAATCTGCCTCCGATGCTGAAGACCTTCTTTCTCGATCTAAGGTTAGCCTTTATCAATTATTTAGCTATTCTTCTCAGAAATGGATTAGCAAGATAGTTATTGGGAAGAAAAAATATTGTTTTAAACTATTAGTTTCTGCTAATTGAATCTTCTATAACTCTGGCAAATCTTTGGAACAATTATCCAAGCTCTCAAAAACCTTGAAGAAATCAGACTTGTGTTCAAGTAGCAAAAGAAAATATATTGACTAATAAATTAATCATCAGATTGACTCACAAGTCAACATCTCTAACACAATCTTATTTTTAAACAGTTGCAAGGATGATAAATATGTTATTTACTTGGAAATCTTCAAATAACTCAACTCTTTCTTAAGGGATTCCTCAATTCAGAAGTGTATCTTCAATTCAGCGTATGACTAATAATTTTTAGTATCGACTAAAAATACTATTCTGTATTTATTTTTGATACTTTTTAGAGAATTTGGAAGAATCAATAGTGTTGAATTCAAAGATAAAGAGAAAAAAGCAATCATAGACAAATATGGATATTTCTTAGGCAATATTCCTGATAATATTTCCTTCTTGGATCTCTCCATCTCTCTTATGTATCATAATTATTTTTTGTTTTCTCTAGGGAAGCAAAACCCTTTTATGTCAAAATCTGTTTTTACCCTTATTTTTTACCTTCATTGATTCTCCAAGTTGATTTTAAATAATTAGCTTGACAAAAGAGCAGCACAATTATCTAATGGAGACAACGTTAGCACATATCGGGAATATCAATCCATCGATTCGTTAGCTTTCAGTTTAATTTTGGTAATTTTTATTTAATTTATAGACATAAAAATCCTTAGTTTTTTTCTCCTGTTTAATCGATGTTACTATAACCTCAGGTAAATATCTAACCCTTCTCCAGAGCTGACTGAAGATGACTTTATTATCTTCTTCTCGTTGACTTTATAACTCCACAAAACAAATCTAACACAGTTTACTCTTCGCTCATAGTTTTTTACATATTCTCTGAGAGATAATGAATTGACATTTGCTGGGAAATTCACAGATAAAAGGTCTAAGATACTATTTCCAGCAGTTGAAACTACCAGATTTTTACTTGATCCGCAATTCCTTTCTCCTATTGAGTAGAATATTCAAAGGGTCAAGAAAGCACTCACTCATAGTCTAGTTATCTACTTCAAAGTTGTTGATCCAGTGCTTTCAAAGTAGTTCTCAAATGCACAAATGAAAAACAACATCTGGGATTTGTATTATTGATTTAAGAAAAAAATATTCAAAAATAATTGAAGAGTTTAATTACGTTTAATAATTTATTTATGTCTAGAATGAAATTGTTTGAACGGAAAAATTTTTCCAGTGATGATTTAAGAAATTTAACGTATTAATTTTGGGCAAACAGTAAAAATCTTGGGGGTGGGGAGAATAAAACGAATTTCAAATTTTAATTTTCTTTAATTCACATTTTATTAGTGTATTTTCAAGTAAATTTGGAATAATAGATTATTTTTAAAATGATTTTTATTTATTTTAGTTAACTGAAATTATTTTTTTAAAAATCTCTTGTAGCATTATGCCGTTAGATTGCCATGTAAAAAAAAGCATCTATTAATTCCTGAACTAGCTAAACAAAGCTAACATGGGAATATAGTTCCTCCCCAATATTTTTTGGAAGATTTTTGATATTTATTTTTTGGGTTTTTTAAATTTTGAATTTGATTTTTATTTTCTTTTTATTTAAATATTTTCATTCTTTTTAATTAATTTTTTAATCTTTTTATTATATTCTTATTCAATTTGAGTTTGTTTTATATTTTATAATCTTAATAACATGCTTTGAAGTGTGAGATTGATTGGAACATCAAAAGTGTTCGAGAGAGCCATTTTATATAGAATCATTATTTTTCATTAGTTTAAAATACTAATGAAATTATTAGCTTATATTATGATGATAGTTCTAAATACATTTAGAAAACATTTCTCGAGCGTCTGCGGAAGAAGACTAAGACGGCATATTTCTGGGGCATTCATTTCCTAGCAGATTTGTTTAGCATTCCCAAGGAACGATCAATGTGCTGCAATTTAGAGGGAACCAAATATTTTTTAGATACTTGGATCCTATTTTTCCTGGATAGGTACTTCTTCTGTGATGCGGATATTTTTTCCATGGAGCTTGAAAAACGATTTAAGATGTGCCTTTTTCCCTAAAGCTTTTTTTTTTGTGTTTCCATCTTTCGCCCGTAAAAAACTAAGAACTCTCTTTTTCAAAAACTACTCTAAAGCAGCAGCATATTCCCTCCTCTTAGTTGTTTCTACTTAAGTTTATTCTTTATTAACAATCCACTCCTTGTAAGGGAATGTTTTTTCAAATTAAAATAAAAAATAAATAATTTAAACTCAATTTTCCCCTCCCCCCTACTGGGGAAAGCAATAAAACAGAATAAATTTAATTACATTTGTCTATTAGACTAATAAGGATTGTTTTAGATTGCTATTAACAATGATAGCAAATAGCAGAGTATACCCCTCCCCAGATGATTTAGAAAGAAATAATGGGGAGAGAAATTACTAAAAAATTGAAAAAATAATAATTATAATTTGGCAAATAAGCGCAAAAAACAGCCTTGTAAACTGAGATGCAAACTAATAATCTCTAAGTTTAATAAAGAGGCTTTGCATGTGTTTTAGAATGGATAATAAAAAATTTGACTAAATAGAGTTTCTCCAGAAGGGTTTCTGGTTTGTAATCAGCTCAATAAAGAATAACATTGTTTTGTTTTAAAAGACGTAAGGGTTAAGTAGATATATTAGTTTAATAAATAATCTAATCTAAAAAAAGAATAGGAAAAGAGAGCAGTCACACATCAAGTTTAAACACTTGAAGTTATCATAAATCATCCTCAAACATTACTGAAAAATGGCAGGAATAAACAGACTCCCTTGTATTTTTATATCGCACGGCTTAGTCGGTGAGACACTTGATCCTAAAAGAGGATAGAGACAATTTTTCAAGAAATTCTATGAAGACAACAATCTTTAAGCTAAAGTCAAGACCATCATAGTTATATCAGCCCATTGGCAATCAAATGCTTTCGCAGTGAATATAAATCCCACACCGAAGATCATTCATGACCATCCTAGCGAGTGGCTCTTTAAATTCAACTTCAAATTCGAAACCAATATGGAACTTGCTGAGAAAATCCATGCAAAACTAACAGAAGAGAAATTCACTGTAAATTAAAGAAACACTGAAGTAGATCATGGTGGTTGGGGTGGCATTTTCTCTTTCTACGACATTGAAGAATAGTAGAAAGCATATGACAAGAATAAAAGCTAAGCAATCCCCAAGATAGTGTAAATCTCTCTCCATTCTGGGATGAGCACTTAGGAGCACTATCGATTTGGGTAAGTTCTTGGCAAGTTCTTAGATGAGTCCACTATGATAGTCTGCTCGGGTGCTTCAACTCATTCGTTTACTTACATGAGACATCCTAAATATGTTGAATGGTCTGAGGATTGGGAAAAGTGGCTTCTTGGAGTCGTTGGGAATAACGACATCGAAAAGAGAAAGGAACTCTTCAAAGTGAAAGAGCACAAAATGTACAACTACATTAATCACAGTGATGAGCATTTTATGCCACTCCTTGTCGCGCTTGGGACATCTGATCAGACACCTGAATTGTTGTACCTAGAAAAGAATATGCTTCTTTGGGGATCTTCGTATATTTTTAAGTGATACAATAACTTCAAACATATGCTTTTTATTTGTAGATTTTTTATTAACAACAAATTTTACAAATTTTCAAACAGTTTTCCTAAAAATATTCTTCTTGTTTTTATTATTAAAACAAGCTTCTTCAATTGGGCGGTGAGTTTTTGAGTGGAGCTGCTCTTTTGAATGGAACTACAATGATCCAAATTAAAAAAAAGCAATAGAAATAGTTACTCATTAGCTTATTATTTATTTTTTGTTTTACGCTTATTAAGTTCTGAAAAATCAACTAGCTCATCTTGCAATTCGGCTATAGTATCTTTAAAGGCAAGCTCGAAATCATCTAGAACTTCTTCTCTAGCAGAAAACCGAGGATTACGGTGTTCGGGTGGAATATTCATATTCTCGCTAGTTTTCACAGAGATTTTATCAAATAATTCTGCATTAGTCGAATACTAAGCAAGCAAAGCTTCGTTGTACTTCGAAATAGCCTTTTTACAACAAACCAAAGTTATCCAATAATGACGGATAAACAATCACTCGAATTCCTTTTCTTTTCTAATTCCTCTATTTAATCTAAATCTCCCCGAGTCATCCTTTTCATAAATACAAAAAGCAATTCTAAACATTTACTTCTTCAAGTAATTGCGCATTTTGAAGATGCTTAAAAGCAGATGCAAGTCTGTTTTCTCCTTTTGAAATATTCCATTTGAGAGGTAACCTTCCACATAATAGATCAATCGCTTGCTGTACAATTCTGCTTCTAAATCCAGTAATCTCTTCTTCTTTTGTGTTGCCTTCTTCTGTCATATACATAATTTTGATTTCTTCGAATCTTTTGACTTTCGATTCGATACCTATTTAGCTGATGCACTGCTCGTACTCTTCAGTCTCATTCCCTCCAACTTTCATAATCTTCGGGTTCAAATATGTATCGAATTTTCTATATGACGAATCAGTGTAATTCCCATCCTTTAAAACGGAGCTTAACACAATTCCGGATTGTTCCATTCCAGCTTAGTTCAGCGTAAGATATGGCACTTAATACACGAAAGCAGTTTTCTTTAAGTTCAAGATGCTCTATTTAAATACTTTAGTAGTGTATCCACTTTCAATGGCAGGAATCAGCAAGCTCTGATGTGTCTTTTCAGATGAAAACATCAACAAAGAAACCATTTTAGCTGAGTGCTTCTTGTACATATGTAGTAATTAGGAGGGAGGTATTTATACGAATGATTCTACTATTTTTTAGGGTTTGATTTTAATTTGAAGATCCAAAAGTCTCTATCCTATTTGGGAGATGAAAAAAACTTAATAATTTTACTGCTACTATTCTTGAAAAAAAATTAGCCAAAAAGATAAAAAATTATCCTAAACTATCATTTTTATCCTCAAAGAATTATTTTAAACATTCACAAAATATAGTTGTCTACAAAAAACACATAAATAATGGATATTTTATTTGTTTTCCATTTTAGTCTTCTTCTTCTTCTTCAATACCCCTATTGTTCAATTACAAAATATCAAAATATTAGATTCAAAAAAAAGTGCAATTTTAAACATATGTTGTTACATCTGAATATTGATTTTGTCTGAGTTATCTAGCATTATTCGCTGCTGCAGCTGTAGGATCGTAAGGATCTTGCTAAAAATCTTGATCTAAATCAAATTGAATCCTCATTTTCTCTTGCTGGTCTAACTTATCACGTAGTTCTCTGTACTGTGCAACTGTGAGATCTTATTCTTCTTCGTAGACATAAAGACTGATAGGATGGTCATCTCCAAACCCAGCAATTGCTACCATGTGGAACATACTGTTCCAGCAAACGTCACTTACAGTACCATCGATATTATATTCTAATCTTTTTAAATCACTCTCATCTGTCCCCTCGATATGCCATAAATGAGGGTGCCCATCTTCACTCCCACTTAAAAGCCACACTTCATCTGGAGAAATACAGGAACTAACAGGGAATTTTCCACAGTATGCTCCAAGGTATGTTTTGATAACATTATGGGAATTCTAGTTGACCTCAATGTTTCGAATATAATTGCTTCGATTGTGGACTATTAACTGTCTCTTAGATTAGATGTAATGCAGTCTGGTAATGGGATCTCCGATTAATTATGGGTCTTTGATCGTGCGCTACCAGCGGATTAATGTAGGATCATCGATCATTGTCTAAAAATAGCAAACAAATATTTTAGAAAAAAGAGAAAAAGGAAACATATCTAGATATTTGTTGTTTGGTGTGTGTGTATGTACTGTGACTGAGAAGATGTGAACAAGACCAAGAGAATCACCAATGAACATAAGTGCCTGAGAATCGAAGATTATGCAGTTAGGATGTCGGTGTTCAAGAAGATTGTCAAACTACTCAAATTTTTCACCTTGATTAGACAATTCACTGATCAGAATCTTGTGCACACACCCTAAAACACCAACAGCAAAAAGAAATGAATAGATCAGCAAAGGATCAAAGATATTTCTTTAAGTAAAGGTAATCATTATTGTTTGTGTACTCGGCTATTGCCCAATGGCATCTTGATTGATTTACCAGATGCGGATATAGGAGTCAAAACATCCAGTAACTAAGGTTAAGCTTCCGCTGCCTTTCCTCAAAGGATAGAATTAGCTGCAGTACACATAAGAAGGATGGAAAAGATTGCCAATCTAATAGAATTCTTCACTTTCATCTTCATCAATGAATTCATCGGTCGCTAAAGTTTGTCCAACAACAAAAATAAAGGGAATAAATATCGGAAATAACTAGAAATTAATTATGTCTAAGTGTACAAGAATAATTAGGAACTTTCCAAATTTTATTGGAGAAATCGGAGGAAGAAGTTGAGAGCAGGGAGAAGTTCTTAGTACTTCGAATCCAACTGAGACAGTGGATAAGATTGGAGTGACCACGGTATTGATAAATCTACTCGAAAGTCTCATCCACATCGAAGAACTTAATGCATGTCTCACTTTTCTTGTTCGTGCAGGCTGCTGCTAGAATTTTACCATTAGGACTGAACGATAAACGGAAACAACCTACAAAAAAGTAATCATAACTGTTAAGACAAAAAATAACAGAAAATAAATCTAAAAAAATGACCTAATTCATCTGATATGAACTTCGCTATCATGCGTCTATCGGGAATCTCACAAGGTTTACTTGGTTCTCTGATACGCTTCCCCTTGATTTTCTCTTTATCAAGGATTTCCTCTTCTACACCTTTAGTTAGCTGATCTTTCAGGTTTTTACTGGTATGAAATCTCGATCGATATGAAAATTAATCCATTTCAACTTCAAAGATGTTCTCAGCTCTATCCATGACTCTTTTGTCATCTGGTTTTTCGACTGGAATCAGATTAACTGAGAGATATCCATCGTAGAATGTCTTTTTGAGGAATAAGAAAAATAATATTATTGAATAAGACAACAGGGTAATTCTATTCTTGAAAATTTACTCTATTCGGCCAGATGAAATCGAAGTACACAAGCGGTATGAAGTGCTTTCGCTGCTTCGGTTGGAGCTTATGTGAATCGAAGATGTATTTATACAACTGTACTTTCGATAATCCAAAATGGTTCTTGGATAGTCCGAGTGGTCTTAAATATCCCCAAGCGACTTTGTAGTAATTATCAGAATCTTAATTATTTAACTCCCTTGCAGCTAGTTGTTTTGGATTGAAGTCCAAGATCTCGAATAATATAACTGTGTCTTCTTTTAAAATATTCTCGCAATCGTCGTTCACATAAAATGCTATTTTGAAGAAAATAGAAGCAAAGAATTGCATCAAACATAAGCATATTAAAGTTTTTGTGAGATATTTTACTTTCATTCCATCTTGCTCTAGCTCCTCCTGTCTCTCGCAGATCGACGCAATTTGTAGCAAACGGGAAAACTAAGTCACTCTCTATTATCAAATGTTGAGTTAAAATTCAGTGTTTAAAAGGGTTAAATGTCTGCTTGAAAAAAGAACATGAATTATTTACTGCATGAGGCATATTCTTTGGCGATTTCTTCATAGGCAGTGATGGTCTCATCTCGAACAATGCAGTCTCTTTCGGGGTTTGATTTTTTTATGTAAATTCCTGTTTTCATGTCAACAAAGTGTATCCTCACAAACGGATGGGAGACATTTGGATCGAGTTCTTAATTCGAAATATCGTTGATTTTCAGTTGGAGTACTTTGTTCTGCAAAGCTGATCGATCTTCGCTTGCGGGATCTTTATTCAGAAGAAGTTTCGTTTTATCTAAGATCTCCACAGATGTATTGCCTTTTTTGAAGATCGATTTGATTACTTAAACTGCTTTTGCGCTCAGAGGATAGCAAGCACTGTATATTTTGTCTTGCAGGAATTCTGCATGGTTCAACGTTGGAGGATGAGAAGGTGGTTCTTTCAATTCTTTCTTAGGCTTCTCGGGAACGCCATTAAAGTCCTGCTGATCTTAATACTACTGATATGGTTATTGGTATCCTTATTGCTATTAATATTAGTTAACATATGGTGATTCGTTGGAACTTTCCATTTACGGTGGTAAACGAGACTACATTCGCTAGTGATCGGAAGGTAATAGTTGATTGTTTTCAGATTCGTTGAGTCTCTACCTTTGCATACAAGAAATAACTTAACCTTTTTTTAAAAAAGAAAACTTATTTTTATGCAATAAATAATCGATCTCTGAATTCAAAAACCACCAGCAATAACTCAAATTAGAGATTTTTAAATCCCACAAAGCACATTAAGATAGAAATATCATTTTAACACTGGATTAATCACAAATATATTTCATAATACTAAGCAAAAGAAGGGGATAATATTAACCTATTTAAGTTAACATTAAATGAATACATTGATTAAATAAAGAAATAATATTTTTTTTATTAATTTTGCTTGGTTTTTTTCCCTTTTTTTTATTTTGTGCTGCAAAATATTTAAAAATTTTAACAAAACTAAAAAATTCAATTATTATTACTTCATTGTAATAACCTAATATAAGACTTTTCTGTTTAGATAATATTAGGACTTAATGCACTCATCTCAGTAGGCAGAATAATTTCCAATTATGATTAAATTTTGTTTTTGACTTAATTACAATAGCAATATTGATTTTTGACATCGATTGGGAATATTAAAATTTATTGGTGAAAAAAACATCTGAATTCTGTTGGTATGAAGATTCTGATTGTGAACTTCTACAAGAGCACTGAAGAAGGTTAGAGAAGGTTTGAAGCATATGCTCGAACAATTGAAGACATTTTTCTTGCGCAGACAATATTCCCTGATACTGAGACTCAAGTCTACTTAAGAGACAGGAATAATCTTGAAGAAGTCCTGTATGAACTAGGTACGTAGTACTCGAATACTAAGAGTCTGAAATTCTTTCAGAATTTCGATTTTGTCTTTGCAGAGGGAGAACTGACATAGCCTCCATGGCACCCTATGTTCTAAAAAGCTCTTATCTTGCTGCGGATGTGCGTTACTTATTAAAAAAGAGCATTTTTCAGTGGAGGCATGGGAAATTGTGTGATTTACCTAGCAAGTAATAAAATCATAGGAAATAGGCCATTCGTACATTCTGGTAAAAATGCTGTACAATTATTGAAGAATTTATAAGAGCAGAAGGACAAAATAGGAATGAATGATTATTTGATTGAATCAACGACTGGCGATGTGTACTAAATGGCTTAGAAAGATTCAGGTGTTGCCTCCAAAGAGTGCGTTATTAAGGAATGCGGAAATATCGGCATGCACAAAGAAAAAGACGCAGAAGATGACCATGCAATAGGTGAAAAAAAGATATGAAAATTTTGGAGAGTTCATTGAAATAATTATAGAATTATTTGCATTTTCAGGTAAATTTGTCTTGCGCAGCCCTGTGTATCGTGACGAGCAGCTATATGGCGAGAAGTAAGTCATCGAGAAACTAGGTGAAGAGCTTGTATATTTTCAGAAAAGCGAGCGATCTCATTATTTACTTGCTGAGCCCATTTCCATGCAAATCAGAGTCGATTCGTCGATACGAAAATGGAATGTGCATCCATTCTAAATCATAAATTAGTAATTTGCATTCAAGATCTTAGGTGACAGCAGGAAGTCATTCACATCAATAATTCAATTACTGAATAACGATGCGTTTATAGTTACATTTTTCTATCTAAATCCTTCATATCTACACATGAAAACGCTCATCAAGAACTACATTTTCTCCTTTCTGTCTCGTCTAGCCAATAATCCCACTACTGTGAACAATAACCTTCCATCATAAAATTCGATTATCTCAGGTGCATAACTCACAAATATTCTGAGAAACTCGCATAAAAAACATATTCAACCCAATAGTAGATACACAAATTAAGAATATTCTCCTAGAAGCATGCAGTAAATCACAAGCCTCAGAAAGGACACCTCCCCTCCAAGGTATGCTTCTCCCCCTCGCTTCACAACATAAAGCTCCCCTGGGAGATCTCTGGAATTACAATAGCTCCAAGAATTGCAGTAGAAATAAGGATCTATTATGACACAAGCTTCAATTATTTCTGCACAACAACAAAAAAACCAGTAATTCATTTACCCAACTCTGAGTTCGATTAAACCACTTGGTTCAGTTTTCTCTCCATATTCCTTTGAAAAATCTGATAACAGTCTGTCACCTTAGAAGAATTAAGATCATCTGAGTTCGTATCAGCCAACACAAATGAAAACTAAGAAACGACCATATTCACCATTACTGAATCGCTCGACGACGGCCACTAAAAATAATAACAATATTACATAGAGCAATCACAGCAACCAGGTTCACAACAACAATAATAACTCCTCTCTGTACCTATATTCACAAAATTCCTTTGGGGAAGAGTTTTCTTCGCCACTTTTCGAAAGTTTTAACCATTCAGCAAATAAAAATCAATAGAATACTGCGAATATTACTAATAATTAACGAATTAGTTCAAATAATAGGTTTACTGAGTTAGCTAGAACAAATATTAACGAAACATCTCGTGCCTTGGCACTCACATTGAAAGCTCAAGAAGCATTTATTCGACCTGAAACAATTAATCCGAGGATTTTGACAAAAGAAGGAAAAGAGCTTAAAAAGATTCCAGGATATTCAACTAGATTGGTACACTTAGAGAGATATTCCGTGGATTTAGATTCTTCAGCTTTGCCATTTGAAAGTATTAGAAAATTCAAGGAAAGTCATTCTGAAGAAAGAAAGGATATTCTAAAAGAACCGAATATTAATAGTAAAAATAGCAATAACGTTATAATTTCGTAATAAGAAACACAACCATAATAGCATTCTCGAGGTAAATCATCTGAAAGAATATGGGTCCATAAAGGGATGCTTCCTTACAGCGTAGTGTCAGCCATCAAAATGAAATAAAACAACATCTCCCCTGGAAAAGATAAAGATAATAATAATAATTTTAGTGATAACAAAAATAGCTCCAAATATACAGGATATGTAGATACAGAGTTGATTAATAACACGTAGCTCTCCGGGATAGGCTCAGGGAAAGACGCCATGTGTTCAGCAGCTAGATCACTTCGGCAAGTGACTCTCATATCGGGGAAAAAAACATTCAACAAGAAGTATCTACTCGCTGATAAAATATCGTTGCCGACTTAATTTGATGAGTTCAAAGGAGCAGCAGCGCCAAGAATCGTTTCACATCATCTGCCTAAGGTTCAAAGAGATATTTACACAGAAAAGAAAATGGGAAACAGAACACAAAAAGAAGAAGAAGAAAGAGAATATATATTTTCAAGCTTTTTAAGATTTTTGTTCTTTATTTTGAATTGTTTTCCTAAAAAGGTATTGCTAAAGGACAGTCCGAGACAAACTAATCAACTAGTCGATGAGATCAATGCGAATAGCTCAAGAGCAGACCAAGAAGATATTAAGAAATAGAACGTGCAAAGAACATTTTAAAAAGATAAAATCAGGGCGAATTCTCCTTGGAGAAATAAATGAATAAATGAAAATAAAAAGATCATGGATTTCACTTTTACTATCAAACACCGGTTGAGTAATAATAAACAAGAAGAAGAAGAAGTAAAAATGTTATTTGTAAGAGCACATTTCTTGTATATATAAACGCAGAATGACTTTTTTATCAAAAATTTAAGGAAAAAAAACAGCTGAAATGTAACGAGCAATAGATAAACCATATGAAAATAAAAATATTTTAATCGTTTTTCATGTTTATGTAGGTAGTTTATGTGTTATCATATTGTAATGTATTGAACATAATCTATATCTTCTCTTCCTGATTGTATCTTTTATTGTTCTGATTTATTCTCTTACAGATTCTTAGTTCACTTTGATTGATCCTTCATATTTTCTTAAAAAATCGAAAAACATCATCAACATCATCATCATCATCATTCATTTATAATAATAATAATATTATTTATTTTTGTTTTAAAATTATTTCAAAATTTTCTGTTACTTTTGATTTTGTGGATACTCTCTAAGTTGAGGCTAATCCTGTTTATTATCCACCGATTTTCGCTCCAGGAATCCTGACTGTATGAGGTGTTTTAGGTTTAGTTCTACTTCCACTACTGTGACTGCCCTTTGTACTCAATCGTTACTAATTTCTCTAAGTCCGTGTGGCCAATCCAGCAGGTTCATCTTTAGGCTTGTTGTTTTTGGTGCCACCTGTGATAATATTATTGGTGTTATTGTGAATTCGAGCTGTAAGATTTTAAGGATCGTTTATCTGATCACTTGATTTTTATTAGAACGAATATGAATTAAAATTATTCATGTTCTCATCCTTGTTGGCATTACTGCTGGAGTGAGTGTACTGCTGATACGACTCATCCTTGAGTGATTTGCGGGAATGATTCTCGAGAAGTTATTTCCTTGGCGATTTCGGAGCAAGTAATAGACTTTGCTATGAACTCTTGCGAGTTAGATGTTGTGGTAGTTATGCTTGCTATTAGTATTTCCCAAGCTCTTATAAGATTGCTTGCTATTATTGTTATTATTACTGCATCTGTAAATATTGCATTTATTATTAGAAATACTCCGGCTATTATTGTAAAACCTATTAAACTTATGGAATGCTATTTTGCGAATATTGCTTTGACATCGCTTGCGATTGCATCAATAATTGCTGATCTCTGAAGTGCATTTGCTATTCATTATGCGAAATTGAGTCCTTCCTTAATTAGACAGCTTGATTGAGTTTCAGCTGGAGAACCGCGTTCTATTGGGTCATTTCTGCAAGTCTATTTTACGCTTCTTCTAAGGAGTTTTCAGTTAATTTCAGCTATTCACTTCGTTGGTTTGCAATCATCTCACTCTCTCTGACTCTCTTCCTTCCTTCTTTGAGTTTATTATTCGCTTCTTTTAATTCTTCACGTGCTCCTTCACATTCACTTCGCAGATTCTCAATTTCCTTATTTTATTGCTGTAATTCAGTGCTTTTCTCTACTCGCAGTGTCTTCAAAGACAATCCATGCATGACTAACTCTCTCTCTTGCTGCTCTCCTTTTTTCCTTTCAAACAAATAACAAAACACCTTCCATTTTAAAACATATTTCTTCTTTTTGGCAGTAATTTATTCAATTAATATCTTAAGCTTACTTGAGTTCAACTTCCAGCACTCCTGCTTTCTTGGTTAATTCTGTTTTCAGCTAACTCTCTCGAATTAATGTTTCTGCTAGCCTTTCTTCTAATTGTTGCGCACGAATCTATTATGCAGATATCGTTTCTTCCATTTCTTCTGATCTCTTATTGTAGGAATTCTAAACTTATTCTAGCTATGCTTCTAGATTCTTTATCATTTTCTCTTGCTGCTCGCATTTGAGAGTGACATTCGATAACTTCTACAAAGCTTAAGCTGCTTTCGTACTACTTTCCCTCTCCTTTTAGTCCATCTAATCAAACTCAAGTCGTTTTGCATCAAGTTCTCTTTGCAGCAGATTTTTCTCTCTCTTTTTCTTCATGTGCTTTTTTCGCAGCATCGAAAATCGCTGATCTGCACATTCAGATTCTTTTTGCAGCTCTTCATTGAGTCTATCTTACTCTCCAAGCAGCTTCTCCACATCCACTGACCTTTATTCATTTTTTTTAAATTTTACAGAAAAAAATAATTAAAAATAATTTTGCTAACAAAACTAACAGTTACTTCAACAAAAGGCGATGGTATTGCTTGAGAAGATCAACGACATTTGGTTTGTCTTGTTAAGATAAGAAAAACTAATGTTCCGTCTCAAAGCCAAAGCAAAATTCCTTGACTCTTTCTTAGAATCTGTTAGATTTCCCTTGCTAAAGTGTAGGTCTAAGTGCACCTACTTTCTCGAAGAACTCATAGTCAGATTCACTGGAACTTGACTGCATCACATCTCTTAATGCTTTCAACTACGAACGAATACCTTGTCTCAGCTGATTTTCAGTGTTTAGCAATTAACCATATCCAGTTTCTTACTAATTGATTTAATAATTATCAATGATATTGTTATGACGATTTCCATTATTATTGGGGATTAAATTACTAAGCTAACTAGGTTCATTGATACTATCATAATGATTCCTTGAATGTGTTCTTCTTCTACTTCTTTTAGGTGTTCCTGCTTTGGGAGAATGACTAGCACTTGATTTTTTACTCAAACTTGTTCTCCTGCTGTGTGATAGACTCCTCGATTTTGATCTTGACGAATCAGCTCTTTTGATGCCTTTAAGAATGCTAGCATCTTTATTCGTTTTTCTTGTAACACTTCCAGATGACTTTGATCGTTTTCTAGTTTTACTATCAGAATTATTGATTGATCTATTGCTTCTTTTCTTAGAAAGACTTGGAACTGGTGCTGAAATCTTCCTCGAAATTAAAGGATTCTTAGGATTAGAGAATCTCGAAGATAAAGGCTTCTTTGATTTCGGTAAGATCTATTCTTTGCTTTTTGATAAGCTACGATCATTATTTTTAGGAGTCTTAGATCTTGAAATGCTTGATTTTGATGTAATTCCAGATAGCCTTCTTGGTTAAGTAGATTTAGTTGATTTAACTGATTTTGTTGATTTAATTGACTTTGCAGATTTACTTGATAAAATGGATTTCACTGATTTTATCGATTTCATTGATTTCTATGATCTAGCTGATTTCAGAGATTTTCCAGATAAAATCGATTATTATCCCATAGATTTCCCAGATTTACTCGATATTACTGATTTAACTGATCTCGTTGGAGATAGAATCGATCTCTTAGATAAAACCGAGATATTAGTTGTAGGCTTATTTAGATTAATTTTACTCACAGAAGCCTTCTTTGGTTTGGTTAAACCCTTTGAGATTTTGCTTAAGGATTTTTTCTTTTTTTCATGATTTCCATTTCCTGTTACTTTTCTTGAAGGATCTTTTCTTAATTTATATCCTAGTGCTTATAATTCATCCTTTGATATGCTGTTATCCCAACCTGCTTCTTCTTCATTATTTCTGGCAGAATAGTAATTCGAGAATGTATCTGCTCCTAGAACACTAGCATTTCTACTTCCTGGACTCTTTAAACTAGGCTACAATGCTCCACTTTTAATCTAAAGAAATAAACGCAAATTGAGATCAACATTTGTACATCATAACTTCATATTTATTTCTTATGATTTTACAGAGCTATTTCTGGACATTTTGGTGTTCGAATCGCTGCCTGAAAACGATTACCGCTTGTGTTCTGCGAATCTTCTTCCTCCATCTAATTCAAACCGAGGAGTCTCAAAATATTCGAACAGTTTATCATGCTGCTTAAGATTCGGTGTGCTGGATGTTCTGATTTCTCGAAATCCCTTTGAACTTTTCATATTTTTTCTTTCCTAAGAAGACTTTAGTTCGTTTGATCTGCGATCTTTTCTCTGTCTTTCGTCCGCATCCCGAGGGGATTGAACTGTTCAAAAACAAACCATCAACAATTCAACATCTTTTGAAATGTAATTCAAGAGAAACTCAAACAAAAATAAACAGCTAAGCACTGAATATTTATGAGTTACTTTCATGAAGATGTTAGAGTTCTGATTTAAGAACCAGAACCTTATCAAGTAGGTTTCTTTTCGTTTCATTATCAATGTTCACAGACCTGCCAATCGAAGTCAGAATCTATTCGATAATTTCTGCTTTCTCCTTCACCCATTTTGTGAAGAACGCCGAATTAGAAAACGGTGGGTGCTCAAAGGATTCTTCCATTTAAGTCAACTCCTTTTAGATAGCAAGTTCTTCATGATTTAGGGAATTTTTAGAGGATTTTTGTCGACCTCGAAGAAACATTTGGTTTTTCGATGAGTGCTTTGTTTCTTCTTCTTCTTGCTATTCTTCCTCTTCCTATTAGCTATTATTCGTGTGATGACCGTAATTCTCATTAGAATAAGGAACATGTTCAAGCTGCTAAGATTGATTGAAATTGCTTTATCTCATTTACGAAGAACTGTTTAGATTATTGTAATAATTATTGGGATTCAAATTAGGGTTGCTGTTTCTCCAGATTTACAACTTCGGCTGAACATTATTATTACTTTAACTTTTGTTGATATTGTTCGAGTTGTTACCCTATTGGGAGCTCTAAGAATTTGTCATTTAGTTACCCATCTAATTCGTGAAAAGTTAACCATATTACTATTATTAGAATTGCTACTCGTTATTGTTGATAATTGTGTTATTCGTGTTATAAGGTGAAGTTCCAATGGAAGATAATCCTTTCAATGTACTTCCTGGAGCATTCATTTGTTTATTGTTTCCTCCAAAGAACTCTTCTTCACTTTGAAATGCACTCTATAATCGTCTTCCTAGCTGTGGAATTTGTTTATTTTCAAAACCAATAATGTTTTGAATTAATTGAGATGTAGAATGAGATAAATTTCCTCAAATTTTTAAGAAAATAAATTACTTTGAGCGTTGCAAGATTAGCAAGATGAATAGCTGAATCAGGCAGCAGAGGTGAAAGCATTAGCAACGAAGAATTACTATGCAACTACGGTGATGCTAGCAATTAAGCTAAGCCTATTGATCCACCAAATTACATGCTACCTAATTCTCGTATTTCATGCATAAAACGAACATAATAATCCTCACACTCTCGAGATATGCTTTCAATATCCTGCAAGTTCAATAAATGAATATCAGTGAATTAATTGTTTCCTTAGACAATCCTGATCCTGCAGACGATTGTCCTGCCACTGTGAGGTGGTGGTAATCTTGATAGAATCGAAGAATATGAAGATATCTCAAGAACTTCTAAGAAATCATCTAAATCGAAAATCTCCTTTTCCGTTAGGTTATGTTGCACTTGTGATGGCTCATAAACTGCATATTAAGGGTGCTACTACTGATCATCTAGTAAATCTAGCACTTCCTAAGTGCAGTTAGCAATCGACATAAGGCTGACTCGTACACTCCCAGTGGATTAACTTTCAAGACAAAACCAAGCATAAATAGTTATTTTTAAAATTCTTCCAAAAAAGTGGAATAATTTCACTCAAAATATAAAATATTTTTGTTACTGCTCAATAAGCTATTTTGCTGTGATGACTTCGAAAATGTTGTTGATAATGCATCCTACTAATCCACCATCAACTTCTCCGATAGAACCCAACCACAAACCCTTCTTGCTCCTGTCTCAGTAAAGAATCATAAGTTATCAAAAGAAAAAAAACAACGAATATTGAAACTATTAATTTGCTAGAATCAATTTATTTGGATTTGTATTTGATATTTGTACTTTGCTGCTCCACTCAAGATTGCCCATACGCTGCGGTTTTCCATGACTGCTGCACGAACTAATCCTTAGATGCTCTCCTTGTACATGCTTTAGATTCTGAAAAAGCAAAAAATAGCAAAATATTAATAATATACGTAGATATTTAGCGGTTTGGATATGTTTTCTCTATCTTTGGATTGTTTATAGCCAACATATGAACCAAGAAGAAAGAGAACAATTATGTACACAGATAAGATTTTTTCACATCTTACGATTCTGCAGCATTAAAAACTCTGTCGAACTGAAACGTATCAGTTCCTTTAGAAATGCGCTTAGCAATCTGAATATTCGAGCGGCCTTCAACTCTCGGAACTTTAATAGAACCTAATCGCGAAGGACTTGGACTCTTGGTCTTGTTGAGTTTCTTTTTTTTGGTGGCTGCTTTATCAAGCAATGACTTTTATCCTTTGGGAAGCCAGTTTCCCATGATTTTAGCAATGAAGCAAGAGCTAGAAACACCATGGACTCCTTAAACTGTACCGAGTGTCTCCATATGGCCTCAGGGAGTTGCAATAAGGATTAATTGAATTTGTTTGTTTGTTTTTTTAATTTCTTTGATTTTGAGAATTCAAATGAAAGAAAGAAACAAACAACCTTACAACCATAGAGAGATTTTTTGAAATCAGGATAGATAAGGAGAGAGAGGTTAATCAAATATAAACAAAATATATTTTACATCTGAATATCTTACTGCCTATGTTTAATACATTCAACATCATACCAGCCAATTAGCATTCAAGAGATATTGATAAATTCATTAAAATTTGTTAAGTGAGCATTAAGAATAATAATAATAATAATAATAATAATAATGATAATAATAATATAGGGGGAAAGAATTTACTACAAGTTTTTAAAAATAATGACACAAAGACAATAACTATTAGCTTAATTTAAGTTATTGTTTAAAAAAAGTGCCTTTTTATGGATGATTCTTTATTGTTGATCATTCAAGTGGTATTTTCGGAGGAGATATCGGTTAATTTGGAGTTGATTGTTCTTAGATATTGAGATTATTTAGACTGCTTGTTTGCGAAGGTGATTTCGAGTAAGCAGTCAGGAAGTTAAAATCTGTGTTGAGAGTCTTCTAAAACGAAGAGGAAACAGTTGATATTTAGTTATTAGGAGTGCTAGTTTTTATTTGAGAAGATGGTTTGGCTGTTACTGCAGTTGATCTTCCAGTTTATATGGTTAATTTCATATCTTTTCCAGTAGTGGAAGACATCTAATGGTTAGGTTGTTGTTATTGTAGTCTTTGGGTGGATTAACTGGTATGTTGAGTGAAGAGAGAAGAATTTTAGGTATTTAAAATCAAAGATTATTATTATTATTGTTGTTAATATGATTCTTATGATTGTTATTGCACTTGCGGTGCTAACTTAGCGATTCTAAGGTGATCTCTTATTTCTTATTCTCTCTTTGACAATGCAAAATTTGAGTTATATTTGGTATATTCAGATTGCATTTTAGTGAATGAGATATTCATTAACTTCCCTGTCCGACTTTCACTATGTGGGAGACCTGGCCTATGTAGATGTTAAAGCAAAAAGTATGTTAGTTTGCAGTTATTGCCAGGAGATAACACGAAAAATAGGCAATAATAACAACAGTTTTTCACATCTTAGAGAATTAAATGATTTGGATCTATTACATGGCATGATTGCCTTGATGATGTGGGATCATTAAGCTCTTCTTGCAGACATGTTAATCTCTCCATTCAGGCGATATTCTTCTAATTTTCTTGACATTTTAATATCTCAAATACGGCTGAGTGTAAACTAACTTCAGAGTCTAATAGACAATACAAATCAATCTTAACAACTGATGTTACTCGGAAAGCAAATGGCTGCTAGTAATGGAAATATAAAAAGTTCTAATTTGTTCTGAAAACATTCCTCTTTTGCTTTTTTCTTTGAATTACCTCTGCGCTGACTGTGTTTCTTTGTAACTAAGATAGGCTAATGTGAGAAGACGCAAGACTGAGAAATGCATTATTTCTGTTTTCTATTTCCTACTCGCGGATCGTTTGCTCGATCTTAGGGAATATAATATATTATTTGCTCTAAAACGGCGCATTACTCTCTGAATGATGTGTTGTTCGCAAAGTTTGCTTTTACTAGGCTACGAACTTTGGAGAAGCATAATTAATCTGTCTCAAGCGACTAGGAAATAACTCTTGCCTCTAGTTGTTGAATATATCACCGAACATGCGGGAGAATAATATCTGAGAACAGCCTACTCTATGTGAGAAAATAAATAAAAAAAATTGTTTCTTATCTTAAATTCTTGTTTTTTGTAATTTCTTCTTACTTGTGGGGTGTGGGTCATTAGGATGATGATGAGGAGTTTTAATTGTTTAAAGCAGACGAATCTATCAATAGTTAATCTTGCCTCATCTATTTGCTTTTTTTTGTTGGATATTTCAAAAATAAATCTATGGGGAATAGAGCATGAGAGTAGACTACCTCCCCTTGAGCAGAAGTTCGTTGAACTAAACTGATTTTGTCTTTTTGTGCAAATATCTTCATTATCTATTACAATAAGATATTTTGGCTGAAAATAGTTAATTCTACAGATTATTTCTGTTCGATAAACAAACAAGGATAATTTTTGACCTTCTGGGCACATGCTCATTGCTATAAAGGGCTGTTCAAAATAGTCCAGCAGTTACAATTCTAAGATTAAAATTGTTTTACTTTGAGATTTTTCTGTTTTTCTCCTTCAGCCTCAAAGTATGAAAGCAACTAAACGTATCATACAAATCTATTCTTTTGGTACCTTATCTGCAGCAGTAATGCTACATCTCCCAGATTAAAAGAAGCTAATCTTAAAAATCTCGAAGGGATTGTGAAATATTACACATACTTGGATACTTGGGGGAATCTAATTCTGCTAAATCCAACCAGAAAAATTAAACAAAGAGATATTAGAAATCCTTAGCTGATCTACAGCCTATTCATCGTAACACACAAGCGAGCATCGCATAAGATTCTTCCTTCTTCTTTGCTTTCGAAAAACTTTTTTCTTTCTTAAAAACTCCAATCTAAGACTGCCAAGAATGGAGGAACAAAAAGTTTCCCCTGGTTTGAGCTAGCTTCCACCAGAGAAATCCTTTCGGACAAGCGACATCATGATTAAGTCTCGCTAAAGTAGCATATCTGGAAGAAGCAGTTCGTTTCATAACAATAACGATGATGGAAGTAGCAACAGTAGCAATGCGAATAACATGAGTTAAAATCTGGAGAGTCGTCGTGCTCGCAACATGTCATTTGTTAAGGTACTCAATCGTCGCCAGTAAATCAGAGATAGATTCAAAAGTAAGTAAAAATATGAGGGATAATTTGAAAAAGAAAAAAGAAATAGAAAATGATGATCTGGAAAATTTTGAGAGAAGACAAAATGGTTTATGAGTTTCTGAAAAACAGATCTCTCCTGAGAAAGAATTAAAAACATTTTTAGAACAGCAGGATTAAAACATACGGTAGAATTTATATAAATAGTAGAACATGCGCTATCGAGAACTTATTAGTTTTAAGTTAAGCAACTGAGCACAGTGGATCCCTTTGATTTTTATTTTTGTTTCAAAAAAAACCTACTTTTTTCATATGTTTGTTTTTTCTTTTTTGGAGATGAATTCTTCAGCAACATCAAGAACAAGAAAAAACTCGAAGGAGGAGGAACACCAAATGCTTGCATTAAGATGATCGAAAAAGATGGTTAGAACGATATTACACCATTCGACACTACTGAACAAAATGGATAAAATTTACCAATCAATATAATGAACAATCGAACATCTGTGGAATCCATCGACATATGGCCTAGTGCGAAGACAACTTCGATCGATTACTGTGGTGCTAGCCTATTCGACAAAGATGAAATTATCCGACGAGGATCAGTGCAATTCAGTGAGGACTCCAATAATTAAGACTAATAGGTTTTTTTACATGTCGAGAGCAAAATTGACATTGTAGATTTAGAAGAAGACAAAAAAAACGGCATTTTTCATATTTCCCGTGGAGAAACCTTCGATAGTATCTATGAACTGCAGGATGTGCTAGGTGAAGGATGTGTTGGGTTAGTGAAGAGAGCAGTAAAAATCTCTGATAGACAAGAATAATATGCTGTAAAAATGGTCAGGACAAGAGATGAAGAAACGATCATGAATGTGAGCTTGAGATATTTAGCCATTGGGAGGGATTAATTAAATTGGAGATTTGTTTATTTAATACTCATATGATGCTTTCTGAGAAAATACTGTTAGTTTTAATCTGATGTATTTTTGTCTCTTTGAAAAAAAATGTAGATAAAAAATGAATTCTTGCATTTGAAGGAGCTGTCTCATAAAAACATTGTCAAGGTCTATGAGATATACATCGATAAGCACAAAGGCAAGATCTATACAGTCATGGAACTCATCAAAGGAAAAGAAATGTTTGAAGTCATTAATAAATTAGGATCTTACTCAGGTAAAAATAAATTGAGACTTTTAAGAAAAAAATAATATGGTGCTTACAATACCTATGATGGTTTACAATTTAGAGGAGATAGCAAAGAAAATCTTCAAGCAGATATGCGAGGCTATTTCTTATATGCACAGCAAGTATGTGTGTCATCGTGATCTCAAGCCAAATAACATTCTCTGCAATGAAAGTATGATTTTTGTTTATCTGGGAAGAAATGTAACTCCTTTTGTTTTGTGTGCAAAGCTGGTGAAAATGTTAAGATAACTGACTTCAATGTTTCAAAGTTCAGTGATTCATACAAGGACTACACGAACGCTGAATTACCATATTAAGGAATCAAAATGTGGACATACACAGGAACGATTGCATTTTCTGCACCAGAAATCTTCTAGGAAACGTGCTATGAGTAACGAAAAAATAGAACTTAATAAAAACTAAAAACTGTGAGAAAAATAATAAATCAAAATATCAAGAAAAAAGTAATGAATTTGTATTTTTTTTGTGCCTTTTAGTGAAAGTATTGATATTTGGAGTGCTGGTGTCATTCTCTACACGATGCTCTGCGGAAAAGAACCATTTTAAGCAGAATTGTAAGAAATAAAATTCTTAATAATTTTGAAAATTCCTTTGAATAATATTCAAAATATGACGTTTTTTCTTCTAAAAACAGTGTGTAGGATCTGATTTAGCTTATTATTAAAGGCCAATACAGTTTTCCTTCTGATCCTTGGGATGAGATCTCCTCTGATGCCAAGGATCTCATCAAGAAATGTCTGACAATCAATCCTGAAGAGCGCATCAAGCCTGATGATATGCTCACTCATCCATGGATCGTCAAAGTACAATTTTCAACAAGATTCTTTTTTGGGTTTTTGAATCTAAGAAAATCAAATCATCCATCAAAATCTTAATATTATCTTTCTCCAATAGGATTAGAAGAAAAAAAGTAGGACATCTTGTGAGTTGGATCGAAATTAGCTTCAGGAGAACTTAGAAAGATTAGTGAAAGGAGGAACTATTTCCTAACAAAGAAGTTTAACCAGAAAAGCAAGATCCAACACTCTCTGTATTCCTTCCAATGTATTCAAAAACAGCGATTACATGTTCTCTATCAAATGCTTTGAGAGCCCTACAGCTCATTCTGAAGAAGAAAATGATGAACCAGATGACCCAAACGATGTATTCGTTCTTTAGCAAACAATGTCAGCAGACAAACCTGCAGAAAAGTAATGGTAAGATTCTAGTCCAAGTTATGTTGTTCAGAATCGGTTTCAGAGTAAAAGTGACGAAACTGCGAGAGATGTGAGTCAAAGTGATTCATGCAAAAATACAATCCCGCCTGAGTTTGAAATTCGACCTCGATCTACACTCAAGAGTTCAACTCCTAATAAAGATCCCAAATTAGACGGAATAAATAGTAATAAGATGAAAGAAGTGTATTTCGCTCCGGGGACAATCTCTCCAACGAATGCTGGAAATATTATGCATAATCACTAGCCACTGACATCACTGAAACCTTTCTTATCTAAAACTGAAAATCAAGCAACAGCTGTTAACGAAAAAAACAGTAATTTATAGCAAGTCAGCAATTAAAATGAGATTGAAGGTGGTTTTTCACCTCGGCCGTATCGGTTATCTTCCTCAGCAAACTTTGTAGAAGATGATGAACTTCTAACGCTTTCGGAAGAACAAATGGATTCACAAAAATAAAAATAAAACTAAAAATGATAATCTTCCTTCGCCTTCACCCTATTAGCACCTTTTTCTACAGTTTTTCGTTTTTAAGACTCCCTTTCGTTCTTTTCTCTTCTTTGTTCTTTGTTTTATAAGTCTTTAACTTTGTATTCAGACTCACACATAATGACATCGAAAAATTAATCTAAAATACAATCATTTAAAAAACTAAACTACAATCGAATAATATACAAATTTAGATCCAAAATTATTCTTTTCTCTTTCATTGCTGCTTAGCAACAATAGGCTTACGGAAAATGGATCGATCAAAACCAGATGAAACTCTCGTTTACGAAAAATTCTAGAAATTTATCTAATAATCAATTTCACGCATATTCAGGATGAAGCATGATTAAACTTCATTCGGATTCTAGAAATATTCTAAAAATTTCTCTTCAATCCTATTACTGTCTGCCTGAGAATAAGCCTTCCATAATTTCGTGTCATTTTCTTACCAAATCCACTAATATTTATCTTACTATTTGGGCGTATCCAAAGTCTATCTAAATAAACTATTCTCTTAATTACTTTCAGTCTAAGTAGCTTTCATGATATTAAGATCAAACCTAAATTTGTTTTTCACAATTAGCGCCTCAAAATGTTTATCCTTCTCAGCGCTTGATTGTTTCCTTTATTCTATGATTTTAGAAAGATATGTATCTAAATGTCTGATTAGACCCTTATCGCTTTTGATGTAATAGCAATACAAGAATTCATTATCTTTGAGATATGCATGCTCATGAGTTTAATAAGATTTTATCGTGTACCCAGAAATGCAGTTTGGCGCATTGCAAGAGAAATACAATCTGTCTAAAGTCTTTTGGTACATCTTGTGAAGTTTCTTTAAGTTCCATGGATCTGATTTGCAATATGGACAAGGCGGATTTTTATTATTTTTGGATATTCCATCTTAGATTATGAGATTTACGCAGGGTTTGCAAATGATCTATTGACAGGTTTCACATTCTTTAACATCTGCTACAATGTACTTACAGATCTCGCATTTGAGCTCATCGATGATTGCCTTAGAATCAAACTCCTTTAATCGCTCCACAGGAAACGGATTATCTTCAAATGGTTCTGCAGGCATACCAGAAGTGTCAGAAGGAATTGAGTTTTCCATTTGTTTTGTTATTTTTAAGGGGATTTTTGTTTTAAGTTGAAAAAAAGAAAATTTCGGATAGCATATAATGAACATTTTCATTTGATTTTGAGTCTTGAGAAAAGAGAATTAAAAACTTACCAAAAATGATCTTAAATAGACATGTAAGTAATGGAAAATGAGTGGTTTCAGTTGAGAAAAATGTAGACCCCGAAAAGTAATGGTATTTGGAATGGAACAATTAAAACAACTTTTTAACATGAAAGGAGTTATGAAAACGTAAAGAATCATTAATAAAAACAATTAAACAAGAAAAAAGAACTTAAACAGGAGTTAAATAGACAAATTTAAATTTTATATGACTAAAACAGATGATTCATGAGAAGAATGAAGGATAGCACTGTGCTAGCATAAGCGTGAAGATTTCATTTTCTAAAAAATGTATATGAGCAGCTCTGCCTATCATTTGATCGATTGAACTAACAAATGTAAACATTGAAAAATTATTTAAGAAATTTAGTAAATTTCATGATTATTTATTATTTGAAAAATAGCTAAAAATTGCATAATATCTTATTTGTTGTCTGTTTGTTTTACGTGTTCAGTTTGAATCTCACATCTAAACGAATGATTTAGTTAGATCTGAAATCTCTTTTAATATTTTCCACCATTGTATTCAGATGTAGTTAGACGTTATCATTTTCTGATCCAGATGAATTTCTTCCTGGAGGAACCACAAACAGTCCTGCAGACTGTGAGCACACATACTTATCATCGTGACTGGAAATAAGCATAACATTCGTGAACCAGTGTAGACCATCATCTTAAGATAATTTATATAAGAACGTATCTGGAATAGAAGTAGCATCTTTCATTTGTAGCTACTGTAGACTCTTACTTTTATGGATCTTTTGCATTATCCATAAACCTAAGTTATTTTTCAAAAAATTCCAAAGATTAATTCAAATGACTCAAATGTCCTTTCTTCTCTACCTGCATCTATTAGGAAACTATTATTTGACAAACATCCTATATGCGGAGTGCCTATTGAAATAAAACTATTCATGATATGCTAGTATTCCTTTAAATACGGTAGAGACGCTCTAATAATCAGTCCACCCATGGAATGACCAACAAACGATAATTTGCGAAGACTCTAAATCGATCTTTTAGCAATATACCCCTTGATTTCGATTGCAAGATTCTGACCTAGATAATTCAGATCCTTGTCTGTTTGTGATTCATTCATCATTGAGGCAAGGCAATAAACAGTTGGATATTCACGAAGAATACTGTTTTTTATTAGTCGCATGTCGAAGGATGTCCCCTAGAATCCATGGCAGAGCACAATCAAATGGTTACCTTGAAGAAAAGACAAAAACACATACACCAATAAGGATTTTGAGCACCCAAAACTAAGAAAACAGTTTTCTTAAAAAGTTTCTTTTTCTTTTACCAAATTTCCGTTGAGGAATCGATGAGATCGATTGATCCTATTAAGGGTTGTAGTAGATCTCCTCAAAGAATATTGGACTTATGGAATCTTTCGCTTAATCATGTAAGACTAAGATATTCGGGAGAGAATTATTTCTCACTGATTATCGGTTTTATCGATGCTTCTCGACAAGTAAGGTATGTGTTTCTTAATTAGATTAGCAAATGAAAATATCTGAAGTCATGTGGGTTCTCGTAAAAATCGCGTAATCGTAGAAGAACAGAATCTACTGCTACCGATATGACACCATATATGCTGCTAGGAGTTTGCAGTGTTTGGACTAGATTGTATCTAAGATACCTCTCCATAGTTGAAACAAACTACCACTGAGTTCATTTAATTCGCTTTAAACTGCGAACACAAACGACTGTTAATCCTGTAATTCTAATAATGGATTGTCTTATTCAAGATTGGTTGAATTTATGTAGGAATACTGTTGTTGCAGTTGTTAGTCTCCAGTGTATTGCTGGTAGAATTGATTCTACTAAGGAGGTTTTATTTGATATGCATCTTGCTGATTGACGCTCATAATATATCCTGAATCCTGAATCTTGGAGAATAAGGTAGTTGAAGCATCCTGGCTTTCTAGATTACTGCTGAAAGTTAAGTCTTTGGATTTCATAAAGGTTTAGTGAGGAATTTATGCTTTTTGTTCAATGGAGGGAATAGATAGGTCATCGCCGAATTCCCCTAGGATCCCTAGTAATTTGTCTTATTAGCTTTTCAGATGGCCGACGTAATGCTGCTCGAAAAATTTAACTGCGCTCTTTTAAACTACAACATGCAAAAAAGGATTTAGATAATAGATGCAACCGCAGATTTTGTGTCTTCGTGATTCTCTTAAAGTTATCATAATGTTTGTTCTATTTACATCCGTAGGTCATGTTTGAGAACAAATGATGGATGCTTTCATAGTAAAACTCCTTGGAGTCTTCCCTTTTCTTTTGGCTGCTGGTTTCATCGTAGAATGAACTCGCAAAGGACTTGGAGGAACCTCTTCTTATTGGAGATGACTGTGATGACCCCGTTCCTTCAGATTCTTATTGATATTTCTCAAATGTCTAGCTTCTAAACTTAAAGTCTGAGAGTTTAAACAGATAGAATTAAACTCTTGTTCTGTTTTTGTTATGTATGAAAGGAATTGGATACCAAGGAGAAGTGAATGAAAGCTGCTTTCGACAATGCAACAGTGATTTTTATCAAATACAATTGGAAGATACTCGTGTAACCCTGTGTCAGCGCATTTGATGATTGCTTGGAATTAAGAAGCTTCCTTGAATTTCTTTAAAAGAAAGAAAGAGAGAGAAATATTTAAGAAAAGTGAAGTATTTTTGAATAAATCTAAAATACTATATTCATACAATTCCTTCTGCTGGATTGCTCATGTTGGACATTAGTGCGCAAAACAACTACGCTTTCAACTTGAATTGTATCTACGGGTAGTCATTATTAACTTTGACTTCCTTTCTGAAGCAGCAGAAGACATTCAGTGGTATTTCTTCTTCTTAAAATTTCACAGCGAAAACTTGGCTTCTGAACAGTTGTTCTTCCCCGTTAACAATGTATGGTGATTCCAGTTCGTTGAAATGAGTATTGTCCAGGACGTTTTTCTTCTTGAAATCAGTGTTGCTTTTGCCCCAATAGTAAGGTGTTGCGAATTGCTAGAACTTTAAAAAAAGCAGAAAACAAAAAAAATAGGTTTGGTTATGTTAAATATTATGCTAAGTTGGCAAAAAAGATGCCAATTTTTTTGGGCATCATGAAGTCTTCTTTTCTTCTATCATTCTCCCATATTAGAAAGAACAATTTTACTTTCTAGGAGTGATCGTACGTGCTAATCTAGAACTAAAGATAGTAGAGTCCTTAACCAAAGAGATCGATATTTCTGAGCTGTTCAAGAGCGATAATAAACTCATAAGTTGCTTTCCAGCTCATTCGAGATAAGGAGTACTAACCTTGCTTTGTAACAATTCTTAATCAATCAAGAGCAAATGTTTCTGTTCAGCACTGTTTTTAAATTAATAATTTATTTGTTTCTGACCGCTACTTGGACTCTGAGTGTGGTAAATGTATTTGTTTTTTTTACATTTTTTACGATGCTGATTCTCAAATCTCTCTCAATTTTCAAAGTAACAATCAAGTTAATCACTTTAAATAAAAAAGTACAAAATTTGAAAATATTGTGCTAGTTCTATTTTTAATAGGACATTAAAAATTAGTTCCAGTAGATTTTAAAGAATAGAAGAAGATTATGAAATATTCAAAGGAAATAATAGTCTTAAGGGAGTTTGCAAAAAACATCAAAAGTGGTTTGTTCCCTAATAAGTTAGAGATAGGATTGCATAATCATCACAGCTTTGGATTGTGTTTTATCTTTGAGTTCAAATGAGAAACCATCATTTATGACTATTCCCTTTAATGGAACAATAATATTTAATTCATCAATTTGTTAATTTTCCTCAATGGTGGTTCACTATTATTACTGCTATTTCTTGGCGATGAGAAAAAATATTTAGTAGTCAAGCGGTGAGAAGATAATGAAAGCATTGAATAAAGTAGATTATAATTATGAGAATGTATCCTTTTAAATAGATACTCCAAAATCGAAGGATCTTTTATGACGAAAAAATGAAAAATACACTTATCAATCAATAATTTTTGAAAGTCTTTCATCTAAACAACAAAATAGGGTTTGTTTTGAATAAAAAAGAAAACTGCTAAAAGGTGTATTTGGGTGCTTGAATTGAAATTATTAGATTAATAATAATAATAATAATAATAATAATAATAATAATAATAATAATAATAATAATAATAATAATAATAATAATAATAATAATAAAAATACAATATATTTTCATTTAAAAAATAATTGTTTTTGACAAACAATCTGTTGATTAGAAAGCGATTTGAAAATAGTCCTCATCCCCTATTTATTTTAATGAAAGAGAGAATAAACTAAAAACGAGTGTAAAAAATGAAATGAAAATAGAATTGATGTAAAACAAGTTAAGAAAATTATCTCTTGCTTTTTTTGAGAATTATTCTCTCAAAGAATAATAAATAATTAGAGTGCCTAAATCTGATCCACAGAAATAATTTGAGCTCTGAAGATTAACTTTACCGACTTTTTAACCAGTATTTCAGAGTTAGATTCACAAAAAAGGTAAATCCCAAGTGGTAAGATCCTTCCCAGGATATTTCAAATAATTTACTTGAATATTGGTCAAAGGATATTCAGTCAAAAATGTAATTATTTTTTTTTCTCTAAAATTATTCTGCCTGATACAACAAAATCAAACCTAAAAGCGAATAGGAAATTTAGGTAAAGGGAGAAGAAGAATTATTGTTAGATAGGTAGCTGCGCTGCTTGCATTTTAAAGAAGCCTTTAGTCTGCGATAAATCTGTAGTTTTGTTGTAAAAACAAGCACACGCTGATACTCAAAGAGACACAGAACATACTCATGGTATCTCTTATGGTTAGGTGACTATTTTACCTGAACAATTAGACATTTCTACAAGTGTAGCACCTTATTTTAAATGTATCCCAGAAATCGAAGAGATTCATTCTGTAACCGAACAATCATAAGAAAAGTTGCTGGCTAATGAAAATCATTCTCTTTCTCTTGAATATGCTATTATCCAAGAAAAATAAGATTTGTTGGGACTAGAACACAAGTTAGCAGTCAGAGGAAGAAAAGGACTGAGTAATTGCAAAAATAAATGAGAAAAAAACTATTTTCCGTCTTTCTGTTCTTTGAAATTGTTTTTGTAATTTTAGAATGCCAAAAGTGGTAGAAGAAGTGTCTGATAGTTCGCCTGAATCAGAAGATGGAGAAAGTGAAAGAATTGTGGAGAAATATATCCTCAAAAATGAAGAAACCACGTGTTAAAATGGTGGTTGCTAAAACGAAATAGATAAATATGGCTTTGAAAATCTAAATCCAATGGAGCAAAATAATCCTATGAATTAAGAGGAAGATGTTTTAGATGATGAGGATGAATAATAAGAGAAAGAAAGAAAATTCTTTTAGACTGAGGGAATAGTCTATGAAATAAAAATAGATCAACATATCCAAGAGATATGTAATATTCTTGGGCTAGATGCAGAAACAGGAGAAACATACATTATCAAGCAAGTAATACTTTTATTTAACTCTTCTTGTTCTCTTAGATTGACTTTGGATTACAATTTACTTAAGTATGCCTCAGATCTAGCAAAGGAACTAGAATTAGACAGAGAATTGGCATTAAAAGTATGGAAGATATAGAAGACTTATGATTGCTTCTGTGAAACGAAGGCTATCAATGTAACTGCAGATCAAGGTACAAAAGAGATTTGAAAATATGTAAAAATAGTTCAATAATATTTACTAACAACTGGATTTTTAATACTAGGAATCGATATTGTTTAAGTCCATGAAAAAGGTGGTTCTTTGCAGCTATTTCTCGGCACAGTGTTTACTGAAAAGGAAGCTAAGCAATATATCATCAAGATTCTCGACGCTTTACGTATTCTTCATGAACAAAATATCGTTCATGGGTATGTTTCTCGTGCTATTTACAATTTTTTAATCTTCTTTTTGTTGAATTTTCTTCTCATAGAAACTTGAAACCAAGCAACATTTTCATACAAAACTGTGCAGTTAAGCGAGCTGATATCAATGTGTTCAAGAAGATACACTATGCTCACTCTTTCTACAGTTCACCAGAAGTACAATTTGTTTGTCTAAGAAATTGAGACAATATTTTCTAAATTTTATTTGTTTTCTTACTTTGTAATGGTTGTTTCTAGATGCTCTTGCAAGAGAAAGTTTCAGCTGCTTCTGATATTTGGAGAGTAGGCATCATTTTTATTGAAGTAAAAAAGGAAGAAAACGCGCAATTATTAACTAAGGGCATTTGTTTTTTTACAGCAAAACAGTTGACTCGTCTCTATTAAGTGGCTTATTTCTTCTTAGATAACATTAACTGTAAAGTCAGAACAGTATTCTAGGATTCCAGGTATTTTAAAGGATAATTATTAATTGAAAAAGATCGCATAATGCTAAGTAAGCTAGCGCTGAAAGATTGTAAGTAAAACCCAATGATGCGTATTATTCAGAAGATAACCTTCTAAAGAAATCAAGAAGGATCTCAAATAAGGCTTGTTTTTCAAGGGGTTCCTAAAAGATAAAAAATATCCTTTTTCATATTGCTAATTACAGGAAATAGCAGCTATTATGGAGTATTTATTTAGTTTCTGTTAAGCCTAACCTATCAGCAAGAAATACAATCAAACAATGAATTAAAATACATAACTTGTTTGAAATGTCTGCTTGTGTTATGTGTGTGTAATAGTATATCGAAGCTATTTTGAAAGTTTTGATGAATTTGAAAAGCTCATTTTCAAGAGAAAAGCAAAAGAAAAAATTTGCTAGACAGTGTATTAAATTGTCCAGATGCGCGGTATCGCTTTCTAAATCAAACACTTTTTGATCACAATTTAAATAAAAGACAAGAATTTAAAGAAGGATTTCAGATAATCTCTCTCCACAGCTAAAAGGGAGGGGAATCAAAAACTAATAAAGATAATAAATAATTCAAAGTTAGTTCGATTTTAGGGAAATCAAAAAAGTCAAAAAATTCAAAAAAAGAAGACACAATGTCTGAAGACGAACTGTACGATAACGAGGACTTCGATGCGGAGGACAACAACGAAGAGGGTGATTTTGATGATGCAGTCTAAGAAAAAGTACTCCCACCTAATGAATTTAAAAGGTCGCTGCAAGCATGCACCACATGCTACTTCATACTCTCCAAGACACAAGTACAATAAAAAGACAAATTCGAACAACAATGAATGGAAAAATGCTGAAGCTTTATGAGTTAAAAGGATCTATATATTCTAACTCTTTTTGTTTTGGTTAACAAAGTGGAGCGATTATTAGAGCTGTCCGAACTGCGATGAGGATCTGATTTCTCGAAAACCAACTGATAAATTCAAGGGTATCACTTGCGTAACCAATCCTAGCAAAAGCTGGTAGACCACACGCATGAGAGTCGTCAAGGGAATTAGTAAGCAGATGTTTTAAGCTTTCCTGAATTTGTTGTGATGGATTGGAGTTTTGATCATCTTTTTCTTAAAAATTTTATCAGGAGTCAAACTACCAGGTGCTTATGCTTCATCGATGCCAGAAGAAAATTGATGCTTTGGATAAGAGTCTGATGGCATTGTTGTTTCCTAATTAATAAGACAGGGCTAATATTAATTTCCTTTTTTAAACCATTTCAAGAATATGCAGCGTGTTTTGTGTTTAAGGATCATTCTATATTTAGTTTTAGATTGAAAAGAGTCATTTTGAGTGAGCTAACCTAACATTCTTTCTTGTTTTTTTTACGTAGTTTTTTGTGTGAATAAAATCACTTGCAAATTAAAGAATAACATTAATGAATGGGAGTCAATAAAACAAATGAAATACCCTATTTGATATAACAATTACAAATAGCAAAAAAAGTAGTGAACATCACAGCAAATACACAAGGGTTCATAGTAAAAAAAATCAACCAAAATGATAATTTGATAAGGCCAAATGTTGTGATTTTAGAAGAGGAAAGAACAAAAAAAAAAATACCTTTAAACTCGATTAATCCTTTATTTGATCACTTGTAGGCAGGTCGCTGCTAGAATAAAGTGTAGCTTCTATTGGGTGAGTTAATCACCCTAGAACCAGCTGGGGAATTCGCTCCTTAATGTTGTGAAATGGCTTACTAAGATCCTGAATGTTATTGCTAGGACTAATAAGGCTAGTATGTCTATGGAGCATCTGAGAAGTGTGACCGTTATTGCTGATACTCAGCGTTGTACTATTACTAAGAAGACGTAGGATGTTCTTAGTATTGTTTAGGCTATTGCTGCTAATGAGTGAAAGCAGCTAGTTATGGTTGAGTAGTTGGATTAGTCTGACATTCAGGATGCTACTGTTGTGTTCCGTGATAGTCGACAGGTTAATAAGTGTGAACACAGTTATTCTGTTGAGACTCCTGTGATCTTGGAGAACGAACCAAGTAGCTTATTGTCGTTTATTGAGTCTATCTACTTTACGAATGTGGCTCACAGACAGTTACTGTTGGTTATTCATAATTGTGCTCTTATGGGTCATGATGCTACTGGCAAAGATTACAACAAGTGTTTTTCTTCCTGCAGAAGCAGCACAGAAGACCTAACAACCCTAGAGCTAACCCAAGTGCAAACAGAATCCACCATAACGACAACCCACCTTCTGAGCTTAACGACAATGCGAAGTCAGTAGCTGCTCCTAAGGTGATTGTCTTGTCATCGAAATTATACACTGAATAGTAATTCTGCAGGAAACTTGTACCGAAGACATAGTCGATGTTTGCGTCACTTTCTTAGGGTTTGATGAGAAGAAGGCATTTAGATATACCACCTTTGATAGGTTCAAGGTATGATGCTGGTTGAAGGTCGAAGGTCTAAGAGTTATTCTAGAGACTGTTGTTCGAAGGATCTTTGATAAACTAGAAGGATATTGGTTACCAGCTGCCTTTACAGTTGCATACAGTGGATTCTAGATTATCAGTGTTGCAGTTATTGAACTAAAACATTGTCTTGTCTAGTCTGGTCCATACTCCGAAAGGTAGCATGACGTATTTCGTTGTGCTGTCTAGTTTTCCCTCATACAAATTAGAGTTATCTGTATTTGTTGCAAGGGGGATCGAAAAACAGCATAAAATTGGGGTAAAATCTATGAATTTAATGTGAAATAACTTACCTAAATCAGGTTATTCCTTATTTTGAGAGGAGATCTAAGGAGACTTACCTACATTCAGAAACGGACCAACTTTAATTCTCCAAGAGTCTTAAATTTCCGGAGAATCATTAACATTTGGGCTAGTATTATTCTCATTGTTGGTTTATCTCATAATCTTGAAGATTTAGTTGGAATTTTCTGGTTTTTAGTATTAACTTTGAGACACATTGAATACAGAGCTGTTACGTGTGTTGCCTAAGTATTTCTTGTTGCTTCCGATAATTAACTGTACCAAAGAATCAGGGATTGAAAGGTTATGAAATATTTATTTAATTTAGAGAGACTATTGTGTGCTGTGTGCATGAAATACTGCCGCAATAAATAAGAAGAAGAATATTAAATCTTTTTATTTTTCTTACCATTCCAGCATCTTTCTAGAAAATCAAAGTGAATTGATTCTTCTTAATCTAGTTCGCCTAAGCTATGGACTAAAACGCACCACTGCTCGAATCCAGCCCAAAACCGAGACCAGATTAAACTTGATCTAGATAAGCTTATCTCTGTCGAATTTGACTTCCATTCTTGATTTTAATAATGTCGTTGACTTTGTCAAGCGTGAAATTATTGCCTTTTTCGATGCTAGCTTCCAAGGGAGCAGGCACATACTTGACAGCTCTGACTTTTCCATTCAGCAATTTGAATGTCTCATTGCTGTATGAGCTTACGTCTTGACATTCTTGGGATTAGCAAGTGAATCCTTTCCCTGAGGTTGAACCACAGTTCTTGCAAGTACTGTCGAGGATCCAATTATCGTTAGATTATGTGTCCACAATTGCATTGACTTGTGAAGATTAGTCTTACAAGATATTCATAGAAAATATGTACAAGCCGTCGAGCTCATAGCTTTTCCCCGAATTGACACTGACTCTCTTCAAGGGAATGAGCAAAGGGGAATTCTTTTTGTTGAGTTGATTGTCGGTTACGTTATTGGTATTCTAGTTTTTCCCAGCATTTGGGTTAGCGGATAGTCCATCATGATCCTCCTCGTGATCATAGTACCTTGAGTGTTTTTTCTTACCCTCAATCAAGGCAAATGATAGGAGCACAGCAGAGATTAGCAAGAGAACTCGCATGTATTGGTGAAATCAAATACAAAGAAATGATAGATGTTTGAGTTATGTTAATAATTTATGTTAGTTTAATAGTTCTACAGCTCTTGAAATGTTTTTTCAAAATATTAAACTGACTGAGTTTATGCCGAGAGGAATACTTCGCCTTGCAACGGTTCAAACTCCCCCTCCCCCTCCTTCTCCCATCTCTTGCTGGATGCGAATGTGTGAAATATGAAACAATTACCGTTGTTTCATTGTAACTTCTTTCAACTTTCAAAAGAAAGCAGTCAGTTAAAATTAATGATGTTATTTTTCATTTATTTCTGGAGATGGTAAGCTGTTTCTTGGCTAATCTCAGTTCAATGCACTGATTTCAAATTTAACAATAAGCATCAGTTGTTTGTTGACGGAGAGATTAGTGCGATTTAGATGAAAGGGTGATGGAAACAATTCAAATAACATTTTCCCCAACAATTACATGTTTAATATGGAACTAATTATTTCCTTTCATGAAATATTAATCTGCTAAATATAAGCCAATCAGGCAAGGGATCATTCAATAAGGAAGTTGATAATTTTGAGTTAAAGAAAGCGATGAATTTGATGATAGCAATCAAGGCGAGAGTAATACAAATTAAGTGTTTTCGAGATTATTTTTTGGCAGTTAATTGTTTTACTAGCAAAAAAAATTGAGCACTGATGGAAAATATGTAGAAGGGTAGATTTAGAAATGGCCATTTTGTTGTTGTTGTTGTTTAGTTTGTTAGAATGATAATTATCTTAGAAATACAAGGAGGATGAGGGGGAATAAATGGAAGATAGAGCAGAGAAATGATTGTTTTGATTTAGAATATCCAAAATATTAAATATTTTCCAAGCTGATTAGTCCTATTGCATTGAATTTAATTATTTGAAAAAGAAAGAAAATATTATAGCAAGCATCAATTCACTACTACTTCAGTGCTGAAAGTGTAAGAAATCAGTATTCTAGCATGATTAATTTTGTACTAAATATGTTTGTGCTTATTTTATTTTGTAATCTCTAAAAATTACATGATGGAAACATAAAAACTAAAATGAAAGGAAAAAACACTTACAAGAAATCAAGAGAGTTATCCCAAAATGATACATCTTATGAATTATCTGCAAAGGTATCGTTCCCTAAGCAGATTGCTCATAGTGATCTATCTATCTCCTCTGTGCTTTGTTTGAATAATTAGCAATTTTGAAGAAAAAAATTCATGGGTAAACTTTGAAAAGCTTGATTAATGCAAAATAAAGGGAATTGAGAATAGAGACACAGAATTCTTCAAAATTTAAGGGAAATAATCTTGGAGGTATTGAATGAACGTAAATTGTCCTTCTTCTAGTGACTCAGTAATAATTTTGAAATTATTAAATCACAAAAGGAAAAAAGATAATTTTTGAGCATTATTCTAGCAGAAAAATACAGAAATAAGTTCTTTGCTTAGAGAAGTGTAAGATTTATTTTTCTAAAGGGATAAACTACTACAACATTGATAAAGAATATGAAGAAGAAGATTTCATTGCCAATTAAAAAGTGAATAAAATGAAAATAAGAAATTGTTATTATTATTATTATAAATCATTGTGAAATTCGAATGAAGGATAGACGAATATGACTAGAATCATCTAGAGTTGGGGAGGATCTAGAATAATTCTGAGTGCTCTCAATAAAAATCGAATTATCAGATAGGAGATTATTAAATAGACGACAGCGGGAAGACATCATAATTTTGAATTTAATAATTTGTAAAAGGGGAAAAATAGCAAGAGAATTAGTTTGGTAATATATAATATTGAGGAAGATCGAAGGATGGCTCGAGCTATTCTATGAATGGATAGCTTATTCCATATTAAAAAAGCAGAGATATCCCTTGATAAGATAAACACGTTTCAGTCGTCATATAAATAGTCATAAACTTATCCTTTGACTGATTCTTCTGATAATTTCAAAGAAGTTATTTTTCTTAATTTAGGCGGGCAGTAATTGCTAGAGTTAGTAAAAAAAGAAGGGTAATTTACTGAAAATTAATAAATAATTAAGGTTTTTACCTATCAGAATTAATGAAATATTATTAAGCAAATTATTCGCTATTGAATTAGTAGCACTTTTTACTAAACTCGCTAAATATTGTCTAAATAAAATGAAAGAGACAACTGCTCTTCAAGGGGAGGAGGAGGAGAGTAGAAAAACCAAGCAGACAGGCCTCCTCAGTGATCTATTCTCATTCTTATTATAGACAATCTAAAATTAGAAAGCAAGCAATTACAAAAATCTGATCATCAGGTTAGTTAGCTCGCTATGCTGATTTAATGAAGTAGAAACCCAAAAAAAATTGTGGAGTTTTAATGAAATCTCCTTTTGTTAATTTTGGTGAGCAATTTCAAATTTTATAAAAAGCAAAAATGATGAATTATTTGTAATTTTAATGGGGGAAGTTTTCAAAAAAGCCAATAAGGTGTTTAACCCAATGAAGTAAGACTGTAAAAGAATTAAGATATGCTGGATTGGAGATGTAAAAACTGTGATGTGGCGAAGCAACAAGTGCGTAGTTTGAAAATACGCAACTGAGAAGATCTGAGGGAGATAAATTAGGTTCAAGCAGTGATATTATGTGAGATTTGTATTCTGAATTATAAAAATTGCATCATATGAGCGGTGACTCCCCAATAGCTGGAATTAAATAGCACTCACTACCCCAGCGGTGCTTAACTTTTCGTCGAATCTAAAAAAGAGATAACTAGTAAAAATATCCTAAATTCTTGGTTTAAATCGAAGCAAAACTGATTCTCTTCTGGAAGAAATTAAAATAAATCAAAAAACATCATCTGCACGCAGCAAAAAAACTCTAAAGCTAGCGCTTTTTTACAACCCCCTTTCGGCTCACCCAAAACTCGTCAAGACGTTGATGTTACTGTCGCAACAATGGAAGAACCTTTATGAAATCACCTTTGGGCTGCGTAATTCGCTCGCCCCCCTCCGAACACACTCTATGAAACCAATGTCTACTTTCGTCTCACGAAACAATGATAATTAACTTGAACAAAACGACTCCGTTAAACCTACGGTCTTCTTCCTCAAAGGACTCGATGAGAGAATTCTTTCGAAATCCCAACAAGAAGAAATCGCTTAATTCGTTGAAAAAGACCCATTCGGATAATCGTTCCTGGTCTACAACTCAAATGAAGCACTTAGAAAGCTCAGCCAATGGAAGCAAAAGCTCCCTTGGATTCAACCTTTCTATGCCTTCAAATCCAATCCTATTGCTCCACTGATTAAGGATCTCACTTCGCATGGTGCTGGTTTGGATGTTGCTTCTGCTGGAGAAATCCGCTCTGCTCTTGCGCTAGGTGTACCTTCCAGCTCTATGATCTACTCCAACCCAGTCAAGGAAGAGAAAGACATTTTCTTCGCTGCTCAGCAAGGTGTGGAATACACCACTGCTGATACCTTCGAGGAACTTGAGAAAATCAAATAAATCGCTCCGAACATGAAAGTTCTATGGAGAATTTCTATCCCTGAAGACAACTCCAAACAGTTATCCACTGTGTTCTCAAATAAATTTGGTGATGACGTTATCTCCCCAGAAGACACTGAAGAGAAATTCAAGTACATTGCTAATGAACTCTAAATGAAGATCCACGGAATTCACTTCCACTGCGGT